>ENA-UOXV01000026-UOXV01000026.1-marine-metagenome-genome-assembly--contig:-NODE-26-length-155468-cov-30.310534_pt1 | contig 155468 bp, 143 predicted proteins | sample MGYA00238165_ERZ766961 | MGnify/ENA primary metagenome ERZ766961 (study PRJEB28924, sample SAMN03173240) | marine metagenome | biome: Marine; feature: Water; material: Subsurface seawater | place...
CCCTTGCCCTTGCCCTTGCCGACTTGAGCCGAAAACACCGCAGATCCGGTTAGTAGCACTGCCAGTATCTAATTCGCGGCAAAAAAGAGTAGTTGTCAATCGATTTTTCAAGGAGTAGGTTAGAAGAGTGCGATCAAAACGTTGCTTTATCTGTACAACAATAAAAAAATGTAGGAGAGACAATGCGATATTCAAACCCAGCAGTCCTAGTCGGTCTGGCCGGCTCACTCACCCTTATGGTCCCTGGCACGGTTGCTCAGCAGCTTGAAGAAGTGATTGTAACCGCCAACAAAATTGAGGCATCGATTCAAGACACTCCCATTGCGGTCTCTGCGTTCTCGCAGGAGCAGCTCGACTCCCAATTGATTAACGATGCGTCGGCAATGCAGTTCTCTGTCCCCAACCTTACCCAGACAAAAGGTAACTTTACCGCAGGCGACATTCGTATTCGTGGCATTGGATCGGGTGCCGTAGGCACCTTTGGCGATTCTGGGGTGGGCATTCACGTCAATGGCATTTATCAGGTGTCGACTCGAATCTTCGAGACGCAATTTTTAGATATGGAGCGTGTCGAGGTTCTGCGAGGACCACAAGGAACGCTCTATGGGCGAAACACAACCGGTGGCGTAATCAACCTGATTACCGCAAAAGCTGACCCAACGGAGTTTTCGGCTAGTATCGATGGCACCGTGGGTAACTACGGCGCCACACAAGGTCGGTTCATGATTAACGCACCGCTGAGTGATACGCTGGCACTGCGTGTAACGGGCATGGCACTTGACCGTGATGGTTACACCAAAAACGAGTTCACCGGTGGAGATGTAGACGACCGAAGCCTCTGGTCAGGACGCCTTTCTTTAACGTGGGATGCCTCTGAGAATACCCAGATCAATTTCATGTACAGCACGTTTGAGGAAGATGACTCGCGCATGCGCTCTCAAAAGCAGGCGTGTAACACTGACCCTGATGGCATTTTAGGTTGCTTACCGGGCGAAAGCACTTACGGCGTTGCAAACACGGCTGGCGGCATTGGTGGCTCACTGATGAATACCATTGGTGCTATCAACAGTGGCGTTCAGCAATTGCTGGGTGTGGCAGCACTGGGTGGCATTGGTAATCCTAACAATGCATCCCTACTGGCCAACGTAGGGGCTGGCACAACCGCTTTTTCACCGACAGACTTCCTGTTCGATAATAATCCAGATGATCGCCGAACGGTCAATATGGATTACGACCCTACGTACTTCGCTGAAGAAGAAATGTTTCAATTCCAGATCTCACATAAGGCCGGCGATCTGACCTACAACTGGTCAACGGGTTATACAGAGACGGGTTACTCGTCAACAGAAGATTATGAGAAGGGCGTCGCTACAGCGAATTGGCAGCCAACACTGGATACGTTTGTTGACTTGGGCAACGCTACCGCGCTCTCGGAAGGCGAATGGGGCGCGTTAGTGTATTCATTAGCCGGCCTTGATCCATCAGCGGGTACCGATCCAGCGACCGTTGCGGCCATCGCCAATGGCGCTGGAATTGCGGGCGTCAAACCTTTCATGGTCGAACTCGCGCCAGGTGCGGGGGTAGGCATTTGGGCGGGAAACAGCGCATTACTCGGTGGCTATGGGCAAGGTGTGCCGGTATTGCTACCTGATGGGACGTTGATCTATACGGGCAATCAGTATGGAGCTGATGAGTCGTTTTCAAGTAACGAGGGTTGGTCGCACGAGTTCAGAGTACAATCTGACTATGACGGTGATCTTAACTTTATGCTCGGTGCCTTCATGCTCGACTATGAGGGTCGTAACCGCTACGTAGTCCGAAACGCCGGGCTAGCGTTCCCATCACAAGTGCTGCCCATTAACCCAAGTGTGTTCCCCGCGCCCTTTGGAGCCGCAAACCCGCATGACGAAGTTAACCCACACATGCATGGTTATGAAAACGATACGCGGTTGTATGAGCTAGACGCAAAAGCCATATTTGGTGAGCTCTACTATGATGTCAGTGATACGCTGCGTCTTACCTTTGGCGCTCGGTACTCAGAGGAGGAAAAGAAAAGTAAGCAGCGTACGATTTACTCGACATTTGCAGACCTTCCACCGCTCGATCCTACGAACAATGCCTACGGCTTCCCAGAGTATGATCAGGAAGAATTTAGCTGGAAGCTCAATGCCACGTACGCTGTCAGCGACCAGACAATGGTCTATGGCACATTTTCGAGTAGCTTTAAATCAGGTGGCGTGAACCCTATCTCAGTTGATGATGATCTGGCTGATCCCGCGGCGGGTGGTGATCCCGCAAACCTAGGCTTCAAACCTGAGTTTGTTGACGCGATCGAGATTGGTCTGAAAACCACCTTCATGGATGGTGCCGCTCAGTTTAACGGCGCATTTTTCTACTATGATTACAAGGATATGCAGCAATCTAAGATTGTTTCCGTGACTTCACTAAATCAAAATAGTGATGCTGAAATCACAGGTTTCGAAGGTGAGTTCCGCTGGGCAGCTACTGACAGGCTTGAATTAACCGCCAACGTCGGATGGGTAAACGCTGAGATCGGCGAATATAACACCGTCGATACGGCTGATCCGAACGCTCGCGGAACTACCGAAGGCGTTGTTAGCGTAAACGGTGTCAACTTCATCACCCCTTACGACGACGGAAGTGGCAACTTGGTACCGGTTGATTACAGCCGATGTGACCAGCCGGCGCCGTACCCTTGTGCGGGCTATCGGCAAAACCTAAAGGGCAATCAGATTGCTCTGACGCCTGAGATCAACTACAACATTGGCGCAATTTACCGCACAGAAATAGCTGGCATGCCGATGAATATGCAAACCAACTATTACTGGCAGGACAAAATGTACACCACAAACTTCAATAGTGCGTCTACCGAGATTGAAGACTGGTCAATGTGGAATGCCAATGCTCGGCTGATGGGTGATAACTGGTACGCCGAGTTATGGGTGCGCAATATCCTTGATGATGACAACATTACTGGTGGCTACTTGACATCGTCAGTGTCTGCTCTTTTTACCAACCAGTTTATTCTTGAGCCTCGCACCTACGGTTTGACGGTCGGTATGAGCTTCTAATACGCTACTCTGTAATCGCCCAGCTTATGCTGGGCTTTTTTTTGCCTCAAGTAGCGACGCCAAAAACCCGAACCGGGTATATTTTGACCTTGGCACTCACCACTTCAAAGGTTAGGCTGATGGGTCTTTCACGACCCCCCCCTTTGCCGCCATGCTGACGGACTAATCCGCTGCATTGTTACCCCTGATAAACAAAGATCCATTGGTTAATGATGGGTGAAATCCGCTCAGGCTAGTACGGTTGGGCCGTGACTAGCGTGCACCTTAGATTAATGTGTACTATTACACAGCACAAAAAATACTCAGTGACCTGCAGGAAAATGTTAGTGAAACCGGTTAAAAAAGGCCAACTGCTTACCGTATCTGCTCCCAGCGGTGCTGGAAAAACGTCCTTAGTCAGAGCGTTAATGGCGCTGGAAGCCAATATTCGAGTGAGTGTTTCTCACACCACTAGGCCGATACGGCCCGGCGAGCAAAGCGGCGTAAACTATCACTTTGTGACGCGCGATGAGTTCGAGGCAAAGCGCGATAACGGTGACTTTTTTGAATGGGCCGAAGTCTTCGGTAATTTTTATGGCACCGCTCAAGAAGAGGTCGAAACTCTGGTCGGTAGCGGCTTCGACGTTATCCTAGAGATCGACTGGCAGGGCGCTAAGCAGGTAAAAACCGCGCTAACCGATAGTTGCGCTGTTTTCATCGTTCCTCCTTCCCTCGAGACGTTAAGGCGGCGTTTGTCCGATAGGGGACAGGACGATGACACCGTTATCAATGCGCGCATGGCCCAGGCCGAAGCAGAACTTGCCCACTGTGGGGACGGAGACTACGTGGTCCTAAACAACGACTTTGATCGCGCTGTGGAAGACCTGCGCGCTATTATCAAGGCACGCAGCCTGCGTAGAGAGGCCCAGGAGGAGGTATTGCAAGCCCTCTTGTCACAGGTGGAATAACAGCCCCAACCACTTAATCAGCGTCAATATCTAAGAAGTTTGCAATAATGCACAGTCTTGGACTAAACAGCGCGCAGCAGTTAATAACTGCGCTATACTCCTTGGTTCCTCTATGTTCCGAGAAAAAATCACAGGAGATAGCCACCGATATGGCACGTGTAACCGTAGAAGATTGTTTAGACCATGTAGATAACCGTTTCCAACTCGTCATGCTAGCGTCGAAGCGCGCGCGACAGATTGCGACCGGCGGCAAGGATCCACTGGTCGAGGGGGAGTCTGATAAGCCCACTGTCATTGCTTTGCGCGAAATTGCAGAGGGTCTGGTCACTCCAGAGCTCATGGCCCGTGAAACAGAAATCGCAGCTGAAGAAGAGCTGGCCGCGAGCTTCGAAACCCCAATCTACTAAGGCTATCCGGGCCGCGTTATGGTTGCAGCAACACTAGGCGCCATTAGCGGGTCCATTAGCGACGTCTCGCTGCGCCTTCGCTTCGGCGCGCAAGCACCCGTCGTCACCACACCGTCGACTGCTGAAAATCAATCACTCGCTCATTTTGAAGCCGTTCTGGGCAGCTACCTAACCGACAGCCAGGTAGAGGCTGTTAAGCGCGCCTATTTCTTTGCCGAGCAAGCTCACTACGGGCAAGTGCGCAGAAGCGGTGAGCCCTATGTGACCCATCCCCTCGCCGTTGCCGGCATCCTCGCCGATATGCATATGGACCCGCAGAGCTTGATGGCGGCCTTGCTCCACGATGTTATCGAAGACACGGGCGTGACAAAAAATGACCTGGGCGCGCAGTTTGGCGAAGAGGTTGCCGACTTAGTCGACGGCGTCAGTAAACTGACGCATATTGAATTCGACAGCATTGAACTCAAACAAGCCGAAAACTTTCAGAAGATGGCTCTCGCCATGGCGCAGGACATCCGAGTTATTTTGGTGAAATTAGCTGACCGACTGCACAATATGCGTACCCTCGGGGTCCTTGATCGAGAAAAAATTCGCCGTATCGCTATGGAAACGCTTGAGATTTATGCGCCCATCGCCATGCGTCTGGGTATGAATAGTATTCGCATGGAATTTGAGGATCTGGGCTTCAAAGCCCTTTACCCCATGCGTGCCCGGCGTTTGAAAGCCGCCGTTGCAAGGACTCGAGGTAACCGCAACAGCCTCGTTGAGCAAATGAAAAATCAAATTGAATCGACGCTGGCGAAAGAAGGCTTGCAGGCTCAGGTGGTCGGCAGAGAAAAGCACCTCTACAGCATCTATCAAAAAATGCGCAGCAAACGAAAATCATTTTCAGAAATCATGGACATCTTTGCGTTCCGCATCGTTGTTGATTCAGTCGATACTTGCTACCGAGCGTTGGGCGTAATTCACAGCTTGTATAAGCCCGTGTCCCGTGAGTTCGTCGACTACGTTGCCATTCCTAAAGCCAATGGCTACCAAAGCCTCCATACCGTGCTCAAGGGTATGCACGGCGTCCCCATAGAGATCCAAATCCGCACTCGCGACATGGAGGATATGGCCAATAAGGGTATTGCCGCGCACTGGCTCTACAAATCTGATCGGATCCACACCAATCCCACCCACGCCCGGGCACGCGAGTGGGTGCAGGGCTTGCTTGAGATGCAGCAACGTGCAGGCAATTCCTTAGAATTCATTGAAAGTGTAAAAATCGATCTCTTCCCCGACGAGGTGTATGTGTTCACGCCGAAAGGCGCCATTATGCAGCTGCCGAAAGGCTCAACCGCGATCGACGCCGCTTACGCAATCCATACCGATATTGGTAACCGTTGTGTCGCCTGTCGCCTCGATAAGCGACTTGCGCCGCTGTCAGAGCCGTTAGAAAGCGGACAAACCGTAGAAATAGTGACGTCGCCGACAGGTCATCCCAGCCCCGCATGGTTTAATTACGTGGTCACGGCCAGAGCCCGTACACATATTCGCCACTTCCTGAAGGATCAGCGCAGGGAAGATTCGGTAGAGCTTGGGCGCAACCTGTTAGACAAAACGTTAATCGGCTTGGGTATGCGCCTATCTGACCTGAGCGACGGGCAGCTAAAGCGGGCGGTGACCAATATGGGCCGAAAAACCCCCGACGATCTCTATATGGACATTGCTCTGGGCACTCTACTACCCCATATTTGCGCGAGTCACCTGTCCGACGCAAAAACTGACAAACGACGCGATAACCATCTAGCATCAAGCCCGCTAGCATCCGTTGCCATTCAAGGTACTGAAGGCTTCGCCATTAGCTACGCAAAATGTTGCTGTCCACTACCGGGGGACCCCATTGGTGGCTACTTAAGTCAGGAAAAGGGCCTAGTAGTCCACCAAGATAACTGCCGTAATTTAGCCGACAAGCGCGATCAACCAGAACGCCTTATGGGTCTTCATTGGGATGACCGCGTCACTGGCATTTTTCCTGTGGGGTTACGCCTAGAAGCAGAAAATCGACGCGGGCTTATTGCCTTGGTCGCGACCAAGTTGAATTCAGTGGAAATGAACATTGATCGTCTTGCCACCGTCGATAAAGATGCGCTATTTACCTACGTTGACATCGAGTTGCAGGTAACGAGTCGCGTCCACCTTGCAAGAATCATGAAGCGCTTGCGCACTATTGAAGGGGTGCGCAAGGTCACCCGTGCGGCACGACGCTAAGCACCTCTCATTCTCTCCCCTCAGTTAAGGAGCATTCTATGTCCAATCGAGCCGTCATAGAAACTAGCGCTGCGCCCGCAGCCATCGGGCCTTATTCGCAAGCCATTAAGGCAGGCAATACGGTGTGGATATCTGGGCAAATTCCCCTAGACCCCGACACTATGACGGTAGTCAGTGGTGGTATAGAGCAGGAGGCGGAGTGTGTGTTTGGTCATTTAGCCGCTATCGCTGAAGCTGCGGGGGGCTGTCTCGCGGACTCGGTGAAAATCAATATCTCGCTCACTGACCTTACCCATTTCAGTGCCGTCAACGCGGTGATGATGCGCCACTTCAAGGAACCCTATCCGGCCCGGGCCTGCGTTCAGGTGGCCGCTCTACCGAAAGGTGTAGGCATTGAGGTAGAAGCCATCCTTGTCTTGTAAAGCACGCCCTAGAGGTTAAACGTTATCGCTACCGCTCACCCTCTGACTTGAGTATTGCGCTATAGCCCTGCTGGAAGGTGGGATAGCGCAAGGAATAACCGAGAGCTTTGACGCGCTGGTTACGACAGCGGCGATTACCGCGCCCGCCCGCACTGACATCAGTAGACGGGTGCAACTCAACACCGAGCTGTTTGGCAAGCCATGCCTCTACCTCGCCAATCATCGCTGGATTGTCATCGCTCGCTAATAGACAACCCGGCAATACGGTCGCTGACCCATACTTTGTCAATAAGAAGCGAATAATACCTGCGAGATCATCTCGGTGAATTCTATTGCTATAGCGCGCAGAGTCCGCACTGGCCAGCCCCGATTTTATACGTGCTAACAGCATGCCGGGTAACACGCCGTAAACCCCCGATGCGCGAACACATGTGCTCGCCGAACTTGCCTGAGCAAAAAGCTGTTCGGCACGTATAATCGCTTGTGCTGAGGTATCACTGGTTGTCAACGCCGATTGCTCATCGACCCAGCCGCCATCTACCTCCGCATAAACCCGGGTTGATGACACCATGACGCTATAGTCAGCACGAGCCAATAATCCTGACTCAGCCATGGCCCGCACACCGCCAGCGAAGCCTAGCTCATAGCCGCCACTGTCACGACTAGTGGGTAGCGGGGTGAACAACACATGGTCAGGTGTAGTGGCGGCGATGCCCCGCAGATCAGCGGCACAGGTATAGTCACCAGAGAACGGGACAAACGAGGCTGGCAGCCTACTGGTGTTGCGACGCAAGGCCGAGATTTGCCAACCCAAGCCGGCGAGCGCTAACCCCACCCGACTACCCATGTCCCCACAACCAATAATCGCCAAATGTCTTTGCTTCACCCTAGGACTCTCTCCTCGTTATGATGGTGTACTCTACCGCGTAACCCTTTAGGTCTCACCCATAGTGACAGATGACACCCTAAGAATACCGATTGCATCGCTGCGGGGCGTCGGCCCTAAACTGCATCAACGGCTTGCTGATTTGGGCATTTCCACTGTTGAATCGCTGCTGTTTCACTTTCCCTTGCGCTACCAAGATCGGACGCGCTTGACCCCCATAGGCGCCATTCAAGACGGCGTCGAAGCCGTCATTTGTGCACAAGTGCGAGCCGCTAGTATTGTCCCCGGTCGCAGACGCAGCCTAGTGGTAAAAGTCGATGACGGTAGCGGGTTACTGACACTGCGCTTCTTTCACTTTCGACAAACCCAAGTAAACCAGATGAAGCCCGGGATAACGCTATCACTGTTTGGCCAAGGCCGACGGAGTGGGGCCGGCACCGAAATGGTCCATCCCGAGTATCGAATAGGCGAGGACAATACCCTGCTCGATGAAGCGCTGACACCCATTTACCCCACCGTTGAGGGCATTGGCCAAGCAGTGTGGCGCAATCTTACCGATCAAGCGCTCAAGCAAATCGCCCGCCATCCCCCTGACGATCTTTTAAAGCCTATTCTTGATGAGCGCTTTTCCTTAGCCGAAGCCATCAGCTATCTGCATCGACCTCCACCCGGAGCGACCCTGGAGGCGATACGCGCATGGCGACATCCGGCACAGATACGACTGGCCAAAGAGGAGCTGCTTGCGCACCAGCTATCAATGCGCGACCTGCGGGCAAAGGAGCGGGCATTCCAAGCAGCCATGATTGAACCGGATGGGCAGCTCCAGGAGGGGTTACTGAATCAATTAGCCTTTATCCCCACCCATGCGCAGACCCGCGTTCTGCAGGACATCCTCGGTGATCTAGCCCAACCACAGCCCATGCTTCGTCTTATTCAAGGTGATGTGGGCTCGGGTAAAACGCTGGTCGCTGCCTTGGCTGCCCTCGCGGCCATTGAGGCGGGCTATCAAGTCGCGTTAATGGCACCCACCGAACTACTGGCGGAGCAGCATCTTCGCAACTTTAGCCAGTGGCTGACTCCGCTAGGCGTCGAGCTCACGTGGCTAAGCGGGAAAGTAAAAGGGAAACAGCGAACCGCGACACTGGCAATGATTGCTAAGGGCGAGGCGCGTCTTGTGGTGGGCACTCATGCGTTATTTCAAGACGCGGTTGTGTTCAGTGATCTAGCGCTGGTGATTATCGATGAACAACATCGCTTCGGGGTGCATCAACGCTTGGCGCTCACCCAAAAGGGGGCCAATCAGGGGATGCCCCATCAATTGGTCCTCACCGCCACGCCGATCCCCCGAACCCTATCCATGCTCGCGTATGCGGATTTAGATTGTTCGATCATCGATGAGCTGCCGCCGGGACGTACCCCCGTGACGACAACATTAGTCGACAACCAGCGACGCGGCGAGGTGATAGCGCGAGTAGGGCAAGCCTGTCGGGAGGGTCGACAAGCGTATTGGGTCTGTACGCTTATTGAAGAGTCGGAGGCGCTTGACGCACGACCCGCGGAAACTACCGCTGCCTCACTCAACGAGCAACTGCCCGATGTGAGCATAGGGCTTATTCACGGTCGACTAAGCAGTACTGAAAAAGAGGCGGTCATGGCCGCCTTTCAAGCCGGGGATATTACATTATTGGTAGCGACAACGGTCATTGAGGTGGGGGTCGATGTACCCAATGCGAGCCTTATGATCATCGAAAATCCTGAGCGCTTGGGACTTGCGCAGTTGCATCAATTACGTGGCCGAGTTGGCCGGGGGGCTACTGCCAGTTTCTGTGTCTTACTCTATCAATCGCCGCTTAGCCATAATGGAGCCTTACGCTTAAACGTGATGCGGGAGAGTAACGATGGCTTTTTTATTGCCGAGGAAGATCTGCGACTGCGGGGTCCTGGAGAGCTGTTGGGCACCCGTCAAACAGGCCTCATGGCCTTTAGAGTAGCTCAATTACCTGAGCATGAAGATCTCTTGGAGGAGGTCTCGCAATTGGCAGACGCTGTCGAGAAAAACTATCCGCATCGCTGCGCACAATTAATGGATCGCTGGACAGGCGAGCGGCGCGCTTTTGCCCGAGTCTAAAAGCTTGCGCGGCCACACTTTTCAAGGCCTCGGCTTACACGACGGTGCACAGGATCTTTCGGCCAATTACGCTAGGGGACTCGGAAGTCTTGACCAGTCACGCTACACTGCTGGCTAATCACTGTTGAGAATCTATCGCTATGGCGCCGAGTCACACCGCCCATCAACCAGCCTTGCCATCAAAGTTACGTGGGCTGTTAGAGATTATGCGTTTTGACAAACCCATTGGCGCATTGTTGCTGGCGGCTCCGACCGCCTGGGCCCTTATTATCGCCAGCCGTGGAGATCTAAGCTGGCGCTTAAGTATTATCTTTTGCCTCGGTGTTATTGTTATGCGGGCAGCGGGCTGCACGGCGAATGACTTGGCCGATCGGCATCTCGATGGTTTTGTCGAGCGCACCCGTCATCGCCCGCTAGTAACCGGTGCTGTGAGCGTTACCGAAGCCCTGATTCTATTGTTCATTTTACTAGCGGCCGCGCTCGGCTTGGTACTCCTCACCAACCCATTAACCATCTCCCTGTCACTGGTCGGCGCCGCACTGGCTATTGTCTATCCATTTATGAAGCGAGTGACGTATTTACCCCAGGTGGTACTTGGCGCTGCCTTCTCTTGGTCTATTCCCATGGCGTTTGCAGCGACTACGGGCGAATTACCCTCGGGCCTCTGGTGGTTGTTTGCTGCCAATCTTCTGTGGACTGTTGTCTACGATACCCAATACGCCATGGTCGACCGAGAAGACGATCTACGCATAGGCATCAAATCCACCGCCATATTGTTTGATCGGCTTGACCGCAGAATAATTGCCGTCTTGCAGCTTGCTGCCATTGCCTGTTTTGTAGCCTGCGGTAAGGCCTTTAACTTCGGACTGCTCTATTACCTCGCCATAGCCGTCGTCGGCATGATGTTTATTTGGCATCAATGGTTGATTAGAGATCGTGAGCCAACGGCCTGCTTCACCGCCTTTAATCAGAGTAAGTGGATTGGGCTCATTGTTCTTTTAGGGATAGTAGGACAATTCGCTGCTATCGACGTATGAACCCCTACTTACTGAACCGATTAAAAGGCCGATTTTGAGTACCTTACAGCTTGATATTCACCCATCCATAGACGAGATTGATCAAGCCCATTGGGATGAGTGGTTCGGTACCGATTATCCGTTTCTGCGTTGGCAGTTTCTCTCGGGTCTAGAAGCCGCTGCGTGCACGGGCGATCAAACGGGGTGGCGGCCCTTCCATTTGGTACTCAAGGAGTGCGGCGAAACAACCGATACGGTCATTGCGGTGGCACCCGCGTTTCTAAAAAGTCACTCCTATGGCGAATACGTATTTGATTGGGCATGGGCTGACGCCTGGCAGCGAACAGGTCGTGACTATTACCCGAAGCTGACGACCGCCGCGCCCTTTACACCTGCGACCGGAACGCGTCTCTACCTCAATGGCAACGCCGATCAACCACTCGCTAAGCTTATTTCTGCGGTTCAGGGGCTGTGTGAAAAACAAGGTATTTCTGGCTGGCATATCCTCTTTGATTCGGAATCCCTGTCCAACCAGCTTAGTGACCATCACTTCGTGCAGCGCCGCACCTGCCAGTTTCATTGGTTTAATAGAGGCTACCAAAGCTTCGACGATTTTTTAGGGACATTCAGCAGTCGCAAACGTAAAAACCTACGCAAAGAAAGACAGCAAGTACTCGACCAAGGACTGGTTATAGACACCTTGGAAGGGTCGGCTATTACCCCGGACCTCTGGTCATTCTTTCATCACTGCTATCAAGTAACGTACGCAAAACGTAGCGGTCATGGGGGCTATTTAACCCGAGCGTTTTTTACAGAGAGCTGCCCAACGCTCGATGCTCATACGGTCATGGTCGTTGCAAGAGTACAAGACAAGCCAGTCGCCGCTGCCTTGTATTTTCGCAGTAAAGACACCCTCTATGGGCGCTATTGGGGCTGCCTACAAGAATATGACTTTCTTCATTTTGAAGCCTGCTACTACCGAGGTATTGAATATTGCATCGACAAAGGCATTGCCACCTTTGATCCTGGCGCTCAGGGTGAACATAAAATTCAGCGGGGCTTTGAACCAACCCTCACCTATTCAAACCACTGGGTGGCAGAGCCCGGGTTCCAAGAGGCGATTGCTGATTTTTGTCGGGAGGAATGTTCGCACGTTCAGCAGTACCAAGCACAAGCTCGGCAATTGCTGCCCTTTAAAAACAGCGGCGGATCATAGCGCTGAGGGCGGGGCGTCTCTCAGAAACACCCAATTCTGTCCAACCGAGTGCTCAGGACAGAAGTAATAGCCCTCTCGGTCGAAGTCTTTAAGCCCCTCGGGGTCATTAAGCGCATGATCGAGTACGTAACGCGCCATCAACCCCCGCGCTTTTTTGGCGTAAAAACTAATCATTTTGTAGCGACCATTTTTTAGATCTTTAAACACCGGCGTGATGATCTGCCCGTCCAGATGCTTCGGCTTCACGGCCTTAAAATATTCGTTTGACGCGAGATTGACCAAGACAGCCGATTGACTTTTTTCGAGATCACTGTTGAGTGCCTGAGTAATGGACTCACCCCAAAATTCGTATAAGTTTTTGCCCCCACGATTGGCAAATTTTAACCCCATTTCCAGTCGGTAGGGCTGCATTAAATCAAGGGGGCGCAGCAGGCCGTAAAGACCTGATAATATGCGTAAATGCTGTTGGGCAAAGCCCAGCGCTTTGGCATTTAAGGTATCGGCGTCGAGGCCTGTGTAAACATCGCCGCGAAAGGCAAGGACCGCCTGCTTAGCATTGTCGAGAGAAAATTCGGACTGCCAATTCAAAAATCGATCATGGTTCAGGGTTGCAATGGCGTCACTGATCCCCATGAGCGAACGAAGTTCATCGAGAGATAGACGCCGCGCATCTTCGACAAGTGACGCTGATTGATCAAGAAACCGAGGCTGAGTCGCCTTGGAGGTGATTGATGGCGTGTCATAATCCAGTGTTTTTGCGGGTGACAAAACGGTAAGCACAGTGCAACCTCTCTGCTATCGACGTGTTAGAAATGATACCCTCTTTTATACCCTATCAGTAACTGTTGCAGCATTTTACTAACAGGTATCGTTACGCTGTCAGCATGCCAACAAAAGTTTGGAGAAACGACGTTGTCCGCTCACCTCGCCATTGTCACCACTATCGATCGTAGCATGTCCAAACTATCGGCGACGTTAGCCTGGCTACCGTTAGCTATGGCGGCCCTAACGGTGCTCGTTGTGACTTTGCGCTACGGCTTTGGTGTCGGTGCGATAGCGGCCCAAGAAGGCGTCATTTACCTGCACAGTACGCTGTTTATGCTGGGTGCGTCCTGTACGCTGAGCGCAGACAGCCATGTGCGTGTGGACGTGTTTTACCGCCATTTTTCTCCACGGGCTAAAGCGTGGGTCAATGCCTTAGGCCATATTATTTTTACCCTGCCGTTGTGTGTGCTCATTACTCTATCGAGCGCAGACTACGTAGGGGAGTCGTGGCTGACGCAAGAGACGTCGGCGGAGCCCGGCGGGATTCCAGCCGTCTTCCTTCTGAAAACGCTTATTCCAGTCATGGCGTGCCTACTCGCCTTGCAAGCGTTAGCAGAAATCCTCAGGTCGCTAGGGACGCTAACTGAGGGAACTGCGAATGATTGATGGCCAACTTGCGTTAGTGCTATTTGCCGCGGTGTGCCTACTGCTTATGCTCGGCTTCCCGGTAGCGTTCACCCTCGCGGGCACTGCGTTAGTCGCCGCAGCGCTGGGCACAATAGCGGGCGTCTTCGACCCTAGCTACCTCGCCGCACTACCCGGGCGGATGTTTGGCACCATGGGTAATGAAACACTGATTGCCGTACCCCTGTTTATTCTCATGGGGACCATTCTTGAGCGGGCTAAAATTGCGGAAGATTTGCTCACTAATATGGCAACACTATTCGGTCGTCGGCCCGGAGGCCTAGGGGTATCAGTGGTGCTTGTCGGCGCGCTACTCGCCGCAAGCACAGGCATTGTGGGAGCAACGGTCGTCACCATGGGTTTGCTGTCTTTGCCCACCATGCTGCGCGCGGGCTACAGCCCAGCGCTCGCTAGCGGCACCATCTGCGCCACAGGTACCTTAGGTCAAATTATCCCTCCATCCATTGCGCTAGTGTTACTGGGCGATATCATAAGCAGCGCTTATCAACAGGCACAGTTAAAGCTGGGCGTTATCAACACGTTAACCGTCTCGGTAGGTGATTTATTTGTCGGCGCGCTGCTACCTGGCGTGCTGTTGGTGGGCTTATATATTGTCTTTATTATTGGCTCTGCGACCTTATTTCCCTCAATCGCACCACCCGCTAAACAAGGACAATTAAATTTCAAAGCCTTATTCAATGGCCTTATTCCTCCGCTGCTGTTAATGGCGCTGGTACTGGGGTCAATCTTAGTGGGCGCGGCCACGCCAACAGAAGCCGCGGGAGTCGGTGCAATGGGTGCTCTGCTGCTGGCCGCAGTGAAGGGCCAAATAGACCGACCACGACTGCGTGAAATTGGGCTGTCTACGCTGCGAATTACCAGCATGGTGTTCATGATCCTCATTGGTGCGGCAGTGTTTTCCCTCGTGTTCCGAGGATTTGGCGGCGATCAATTCATCGAGTCGTTCTTCCAGGAACGCGTAGGGCATCCGGGAATGGCATTGTTGATTGTGATGGTGACCATTTTCCTACTCGGCTTCATATTGGATTTTATTGAGATAACGTTTGTCGTAGTCCCCATTGTTGGTCCCATATTACTGGCCATGGGTTTTGATCCAATATGGCTAGGCATTATGATTGCGCTCAATCTACAAACCTCTTTTTTGACCCCACCCTTTGGTTTCGCGTTGTTCTATTTGCGCGGAGTAGCGCCGGAGTCAGTGCAAACAACGGCCATTTACAAGGGTGTGATACCGTTTGTTGTTATCCAGCTTGGGCTACTCGCCATTTTGTGGCGCTGGCCGGCGCTGGTGACCTGGTTGCCCAGTGTCCTATAGCCCGTGATCGTCACAAGGACATCCGCCTACACCACACCCCTGTTTTAGGGCCTACCAATAGGCACCGTTTACCACTAAGAGACCACCATGAATGATATTGATGCCAACCCAACCCCTCAGGGCGAGCTATCGCTGCAGCAAGTCGCTATGCCAGGAGATACCAATCCCCATGGTGACGTTTTTGGTGGCTGGCTCATGTCGCAAATGGATTTGGGTGGTTATGTGACGGCCTGCGAAGTCGCCGGTGGTCGTGTCGCGACCGTCGCGGTAGAAGGCATGGCATTTTTAACGCCCGTGCACGTCGGTGCGGTAGTGTCCTGCTATAGCGATGTTCTCGAGGTAGGGCGAAGCTCGGTGCGAGTGATGGTGGAGGTATGGATTAACTCCCGACATGATGGTGAGCCCATCAAAGTCACCGAGGGAACGTTTATTTACGTGGCGATCGATCCAGATAAACGGACCCGACAAATTCAGGACTAAGTCAACGCTTACAACGACTGCTAGGCCGCCGTCAGGACTACTCTGAGGTCAATACTTGGTGACGTACATTGAGATAAGCGCGCTCAGATATTTCATGATAAGCCCGCACATCCTTGGCAAACTTGGCATAGGACGAAGCAATTTTGGTGGCCAATGGGTCGGACTTGGCGAGGGCGTCGAGCGCTATTGTCGAATTCTCATACAGCACTTGCAAGACATCGTCCGGCAGCTTACGCAGCTGCGTCCCGTCAGCCAGCAAGCTCTGTAACGATTCATTGTTTCGCGCCGTGAATTCGTCGAGGGTGTCTTGATTTACTGCCCGCGCGGCATGCCTGACAATTGCCTGCAAATCATCGGGTAATTGCGTCAAAGCGCGCTCATTGACAATAAACTCCAGCATGGCACCCGGTTCGTGCCAGCCTGGGTAGTAGTAGTACTCGGCCACTTGGTTCAGGCCCAAGGTTCGGTCGTTATAGGGGCCTACCCATTCGACGGCATCAATCACGCCAGTCTGCATGGAAGTATATATCTCGCCGCCCGAAATCCGCACTGCAGTGCCGCCGGAGGCGTTAAAGACTTCACCAGCGAGACCAGGAATGCGCATTTTGAGGCCTTCAAGATCTGCGGCACTGTTGAGCTCGCGGTTAAACCAACCGGCCATCTGAACGCCAGTGCTACCCCCCGCAAAAGGAACGACGTCAAAGGGCGCGTATAGCTCTCGCCAAAGTTCCAATCCGCCCCCGTAGTGCAACCAACCATTCATCTCTTGAGCGGTCATACCAAACGGTACCGCCGTGTAGAAAACCGCCGCAGGGATTTTACCTTTCCAGTAATAAGAAGCCCCGTGGCCGACTTCAGCCACTCCTTGGGATACGGCATCAAATACCTCAAAGGCCGGAACAATCTCTCCCGCACCGTAGACCGTCACCGTTAAACGACCACCGCTCATTTGTTTGACATAGCGGGCAAATTTCTCCCCGGCGCTACCAAGCCCCGGTAAGTTTTTAGGCCAAGTGGTGACGAGCTTCCAAGTAAATCGCTGATTCGAGCGATCGACTCCCTCGACGCCGGCTCCCTTCATAATCACGGTGGCACGATCAGTCGCCCAGAGTCCCGTTACCAAGACCAGTAATGCGACGACTAGAACGGTAACAACGGGCAACCAGCGCTTCTCAAACATACACTTCACTCATAAACTCTGTAAATTGGCATATTGCAGCACCAGCCACTTGCTGCCCTCAGCAAACCCAACTTCCACCCGCGCGTTCGCCCCACGACCTTCAAAATTTGTGACCACACCTTCACCGAATACTTGATGCAATACACGCTGACCCAAGCTTATACCACTCTCCGCATGGGCCGCACGGGTAGAGGGACCAAGGGATGACATGGGTCGTGATAGCGTATTGCCTAGCCTGACTTCGTTAATCAGCTCTGCCGGTATTTCACGAATAAAGCGCGAGGGTGTATTGTAATTTTCACTGCCGTACAGGCGACGGCTTTCAGCGTAGGTAATTACTAACTGTTGCATAGCTCGCGTGACGCCAACGTAACATAGACGCCGCTCCTCTTCTAACCGTCCCGGCTCATCAAGGGACATACGATGAGGAAACAGATTTTCCTCCATGCCGGCTAAAAACACCAAAGGGAACTCTAGCCCCTTTGCTGAATGCAACGTCATTAACTGAACGCTGTCTTCATGGAGATCAGCCTGGGCATCACCAGCATCAAGTGCAGCACCATCCAAAAACTGCTGCAAAGGTGACAAATCGGGATCTTCGGCAAGGAATGATTTTGCGGCCGACACCAGCTCCTCAAGGTTTTCTACCCGCGCCTGCCCACGCTCCCCCTTCTCTGCTCGATGATAATTAAGCAAGCCCGATTGATGAATAACATGCTCGGTCAGTTCTTCAAGAGGTAACTCAAGGGTCGTTGAATCCATATCGTTAATCAGCCCCTGAAAAGCAGCGAGGGCAGACAAGGCCCTAGCCGACAATAATTTTTCCTCCCGTGCAGCATCAATCGCGGACCATAGCGGTAGAGCCCTCGCCCTTGCCAGCTCTCTGAGATTGTCGATTGTTTTATTGCCGATGCCTCGGGGCGGTATGTTGATGACGCGCTCCAAGGCGGTATCGTTGGTACGCGCCAGCAGTAAGCGCATATACGATAGAGCGTTGCGGATTTCCAACCGCTCGTAGAAGCGCTGCCCACCGTAGATTCGATACGGGAGCTGCGCTCTAATTAACGCCTCCTCTAGCACTCGCGACTGGGCATTGGATCGATACAGCAGCGCTATTGAACGACGAGCATGGCCCTCGTTTATCCAGGCTTCTGAACGCTCAACGATAAATCGCGCTTCATCTTGTTCATTAAAGCCCGCGTAAAGGCTAATGAGCTCGCCCTGATCACCGGCGGTCCATAAGTCCTTGCCCAGCCGACCAAAGTTATTGGCGATAAGCCCATTTGCAGCACTCAAAATAGTTTGCGTGGAGCGATAGTTTTGCTCCAGTCGAATAATACTGCCACCAGAAAAATCGTCGCTAAAGCGTTGAATATTTTCAATCTTAGCGCCACGCCAGCCGTAAATCGACTGATCGTCATCACCCACAGCGACAACAGGAACCGACGTCCCTGCGAGGACGCGTAACCACGCGTATTGAATCGCATTGGTGTCTTGAAATTCGTCCACTAAAATCGTTTTAAAGCGCTGTTGGTAATGCAATAGTGTGTCGGGTGAATGAAGCCACAGCTCGTGAGCTCTTAACAGCAGCTCGGCAAAGTCAACTAAGCCACCTCGCTCGCAGGTCTGCTCATAAGCTTCATAAATGCGAACCATTGTCTTGGCATACAAGTCACCGTGAGGCGGCTCAATATGCTTAGCGCGTAAACCTTCATCCTTCTGTCCGTTGATGTACCACTGCGCCTGCTTTGGAGGCCAGCGCGCCTCATCTAAGTCGAGCTCCCGAGATACGCGTTTCACCAGCCTCAGCTGGTCGTCACTATCTAATATTTGGAAATTTTGAGGTAATTTAGCTTCGCGCCAGTGAGTCTTGAGCAATCGATGTGCTAACCCATGGAAAGTGCCCACCCACATGCCGTGCGTCGGGATGTGCAGCATCTCTTCAATGCGATTACGCATTTCCCTAGCGGCCTTGTTAGTGAAGGTCACCGCTAAAAGAGCGTTAGCGGATACTTGCTGCGCACGTACCAGCCAAGCAATGCGATGCACAAGTACTCGGGTCTTCCCCGAACCCGCCCCCGCCAAGACCAAAAGATTGCCTGGCTCAGCGGCGACCGCCTGCCGCTGCGCATCGTTTAAATCATTGAGAATATCTGACACATCCATGGCGAAAGTTTACCGGAAAAATGACTTCATTCCGTCAGGAAATTCGTGTTCTATTGTCATCACAACGCAATAACTCGGCTGAGTGGATGACTTGCACTTTTTTTCTGGTAACCTCTACGCTAGCTTGTTAATAGGACACCGCTAACCATGACCGATGAGGAGGAGGACAAGCGCCGGGTAATGACGCCGCCCAGTGAATGGGGGGATGGGGGAGATGCCAATGAACAACTGTTGGATGGTGATAGTGGATGGCTTAGCAACGACGACCTCAGCCCAGCCCCGGCATCGCCAGCCCAAGAAGCTGACGCCTCGCCAACGGATAGCGGCCTAGAGGAAACCGATCCTAGCAAAACCCCACATGACACCCTAGGTGGCGCGGACCATGACGGTTCTGATCCGATGGATGAGGCCGATACTAATCCGCCAAGTGAACCCAGCAGCAGCTGGCCAGATGACCTTGACCTCAGCCTTGACGACGATCTTACCATTAGTGATGTCGCCTATAAATCAATAATGACGCCGGGCATGGGCGACTTTGACGCGACTAACGCCAGCGGAAATATCAGCGCATCTTCGGATCGCCCAGCCGCCAGCACCATAACCTCAACGCAGGAGAGCATTGACGAAGACGGGTGGATCACGGCAGAAAACGCTAATGACATCGTTGGCCTACCGGAGGACACAGCGTTTGACCCGGCAACAAATCCAGACGCCAGCAACCATTGGCCCCATAGTGACCCCGAGGGCTCGGAAGACATCCTCACAGACCACCAATCGACTGTCGAGGAAGCCAGACCCAAGCTCCCGCTATGGTCAATCGCCGCAATAGCCGCCGCCCTTGTCCTATTGATTATCGGTAGTTGGGGCGCTATCAGCGAGCGCTCAAAGCTCACTGCGCGTGTTTCGGAGCTGCAAATCGCGCTAAGCAATAAGTCCCGCCAAGGCGACATGACTAGAGCACAGGAGCAAACTCTGGAAAGAGATAATAAGTCGCTTCGGCTACAGCTCAGTAGTTTGCGGGACCAGTACGGTGCCTTAGCCGATGAAATAGCGATGCTACAAGAAACAATGATTACATCCGTCAGTCAGCCACAAACCGCTCCAGAACCGATTGAGCCGGAACAGATGGCGGCAATAGAGGGCGTAACTTCAGACTTGACGGTGATTGCTTCAGACAGCAGCAGCGACATTGCTACCTTTGACAGTGTCGATGTTGCCGAGGAGTCGATACCTGAGCCCATACCTGAGTCGACACCTCAAGCAATAGCCAACAAGCCCGCTATCAATGGTGCCGTAACCGGCAATTGGTTCGTTAACGTTGCCGCTTACTCTAAGCAGTCCATGGCTGAGGAGTGGGTGGCCACATTGGCGTCCAGCGGATACCCAGCCAGTATTAGCGAAACACAGGCGAACGGTACCACCCTATACCGTGTGCGAGTCGGGCAGCTTCCATCCCGGACAGTGGCGGCAGACCTACGCGCGCAGCTTGAAAAAAGCTATGGTATCGGCCCGCTGTGGGTAGGAAAGGAGAAGCTAGGTGAACCATCAGCGAGTCAACAAACCGATCCAGCGCCAACAGCTCCTCTACCGACACCGGCAGAGGCCAGTGGCCGAGTTACCGACACGGTAGCACCTGATATTAATCTCACCACCACCACTAGCAAAGGCGGCTGGTTTATTTATGTTGATACCTACTCCGAGGGCTCCGCCGCAGATGCGCTAGCCGAACAGATCAACGCCGCCGGATTTGACGCTAAAGTAGCGGTAGAGTATCGATCTGGCGAGCTGTTTTATCGCTTGCAGGTCGTGGGCATCGCCAATGAGTCACAGGGCAAAAGTGCCATGGCCACGCTATCGGCACTGCCTAGCATGCCCCGCCTTCAACTGCGGCAATACTAGTAAGCAACCATCACGATGTTCCAAAACCATTGAATAAACAGGGGAAAATACTATGAACACCTCACTTAAAACACTGCTTCTCGCGACAGCATTGACATCCGTCAGTGCACTGGCCGATGACTGTGCGCTCGGTGATGCTCCAGGACTACCCAATGGCGCTTCGTCGTCTATGGATGAGATGGTCGCGGGACAACAATCAGTCAAGGCGTTTCAAGCCGACGCCCTTGCTTATCGAGCTTGTCTTGATGAGGGCATGAAGGCGATTGAATCTGCGGCAGCGGAGGGTGATGAGGACGCGGCCGATAACTTCAAAATAATGACCGACGCCTATAATGCGTCGGTGGCGACAGAAGAGGCGTTAGCGAATGATTTTAATGCCGAAATTCGCGCGTATAAAGCCGCAAACCCCAGCTAGTACTGCCATCAAGCCGCATCGCTGGAGTGAGCGGCATATCGCGCTCACTGGGCGATGAACCCGGCGCGCCGTAAGGATCGGGCGGGCTATCAACAGGCGTCGTGCTCGGTGTCGACCCGCACTAAATTCTTGCCAACTGTGGCTCCCTTCATCATGTCACTGTAGGCCCTTCCCGCGTTGGGCAGGCCTTCGGTGATATTTTCTAGTACTGTGATTTCCCCCTGCTCAACCCAAGCATGCAGCTGTTCCATAGCCTCAGGGACTTTATCCATGTACGAATAGAGCAGAAAGCCGCGCATAGTGAGCTCTTTCTCGACGATCTTCCATAGGTTGTAAATAGGCGTCGGATTGTCCGGGTCGTTATAATCGCTGATCATGCCGCAGCCAATCACTCGGCCAAAAGCGTTCATACAGGTCAGTACCGCATCCAGCGTGCGTCCACCGACGTTGTCAAAGTAAACATCTACCCCTTCTGGGCAGGCTGCGGCGACCGCTTGTGCAAGATCATCGACTGCTTTGTAGTTAACCGCAGCATCAGCGCCTAAGGTGTTCGTGATTAATCGCGCCTTTTCATCGGATCCTACAATACCCACTACCCGACAACCGCACAGTTTAGCAATCTGACAGGCCATTGAGCCGGTGGCTCCCGCGGCAGCACTAATCACCACGGTGTCACTTGGCGCTATCTTGCCAATTTCATGTAAACCAACATAGGCGGTTTGACCCGAGCCCCCAAGACCACCCGAATAATAGGACAGGGGGATGCCTGCTTTGGGGGAAAGCTTTGACAGCAGAACGGTATTTGCGTCACTCAGTGAGTAGTCTTCCCAATGGTGCAAACCAAAGATAATGTCACCCACCTCAAACCCATCGAGCTTGGACTCAATAATCTGGGCCACTGAGGGGCCGCGAATGGCGCCGCCGAGTGGAATCGGCTCAAAATAATTGGCTTTGCCGTCAAGCCAGCCGCGAATAGCCGCCTCGAGAGAGAAGTACATATTGCGCACGAGCATTTGTCCCGTGCTAGGTGACGGTACGGCGGCTTCTACACACGCAAAATCCGAGGGCAGCGGTACGCCTTGTGGGTGGGATGCTAAAACGATTTGCCGATTGATCACGTCAGTCTCCTACTGGGTTAACTGTGCTATCGGGATAGTTGACTAGTCGGCAGGAGGGTTTTTTGGCACGCCAGGTACGTTGGGGTCTGGACCTAACCAAGCAGAAGCAGAGTCTTCCCAGCAGTTGAGGTTAACCTCTAGCCAATCAGACACATCCATGGTGCCAGCCTTGATAAATACCTGACCGGCGATCTCCTCAACAAAGGTAAATAATTGGCTGCCACAGTGCGGACAAAATCCGCGCGTTACATGGGAGCCGTCAGTTCCTCGACTGGCAAACGTTTTCACCTCACCCTGAATATCCACCGCCGCTTGCGGAAACATAGCCACCGTGGCTTTACCAGATCCCGTTACCCGCTGGCAATCCTTGCAATGGCAGTGGAAAGCTGTCACTACCTTCGTCGGGTCGCAACCATAGCGCAGTTGGCCGCATAAACATCCGCCGGTTGTCATTACTAGTCTCCATCTGCTTTGCTCAGTGGGCGACGCAGCATTCGCCCTACTGATGGGCGGTAAAAAGACACGATCATCCTTATCAAGCACCCTTCGTTTGCCCTAAATAACGCTGAAAGTTTGAGCTTCACTAGGCGTATCCGGACCCCGTTTATCTTACACCAAGATGGCGGTCTGGTGGGGGTCAAGGTTGGGGGCCCGCTTGTCGAGATCCGTTGTCCATTGAACTTGCTGGTTTGCTGCTGCAATCGTTCTGGCATAGGGTTCACCCTCGGCGAATGATGGTCAGGTGTGCTTCTCTGTGGCTTGCAAAAATATAAATCAGCTCTAGTATCACAGGACGCTGTGCTAACAAACTATGCTAAAGGACCAACCCCGTGAGCCACTCAGACATCCCTCTCGTTACCCTACCCACGCATCCGGACACCATGGATGGGCGTGACCCCACGTCAATACGCGGTGACAGCATTTCGGGCGACCGCTACTACTCTCATACCTTCATGAAACAAGAATGGGACCACATGTGGACGGCCATTTGGCATGTGGCGGGGCGCACAGCCGAGCTTGAACAAGCCGGGGATTTTGTGGTCCACGATTTCATGCACCAGTCAGTCATCTGTGTAAAGCAAACCGATGGATCTATCCGAGCGTTCTACAATGTCTGTCAACATCGAGCGCTACGACTGGTCGATGAAAGCTCCTCGGTGAATGAATTCCATTGCCGCTATCATGGCTGGGTGTGGGGTATTGATGGCCGACTACGCGCGGTTCAGGACCCAGAAAATTTTTCCCAAGGAAACCCCTGCGGTAAGCTAACGCTGAAGGAGCTGCGCTGCGATATCTGGGGTGGATTAGTGTGGTATTCCTTTAGTGACGACAGCCCTGAGCTGATGGATTACTTGCATCCACTACCCGACATTTACAAAAATTATCCCATGGACACCGCTGTCCGTATTTTTGCTCGAAAAATCAAGCTCAATACCAACTGGAAGTTTGCTTCAGTAAATTTTAGCGAGTCCTATCACACTCGCACCGCCCATCCGCAAGTTCCACCGTGGATTGATCAGGACTACTGGAGCGCTCGCTCAGAAATCTGGCCCAACGGGCATGGGCGAACCGTGCAGCCAATGCGCCCTAGTTTGCGCGACAGACTGCCGGAAGGAACCCCACATCCCTTTGATGGTATTTTAACAATGTGGGGTATTAATCCCGACAGCTACCCTGATTTTGACACCAAAGCCCTCCAAGGCTGGCTAGATTTGAAGGCCGCAAAAAGGCGTCTTTGGAAGGACAAGGGCTATCTTCATTATGAGCATATGAACGACGAGGAATTAACCGATAGTCCTCACACGGTCATATTTCCCAATGTCACCATTTCATTCTTACCCGACAACCTCATTTTTTTTCGCACCGAACCGGACCCCACAGATCCGACCAAGTGCACGTTTGATTTATGGTGTATGGCGTTTCCGGTAGAGGGCCAGAAGGAAGCACATGGCATCATGACTCAAGGCATGTATCCGGTCGTCGAATGTGAGCCAGAGACCTGTGACTTTCAGGGTGGAAAAGGTATTCCAGAGATTGTTGATAGCATTGTTTGGCAAGATATGATGCTCTCAGAAGCACAGCAAAATGGCTGGCAGTCCATGGGTTTTAGTGACTACTACCTCGCGGATCAGGAAACCCGGGTGCGCTATTTTCACGACACGCTAAACGATTATTTGGAAGGTCGTAAGGGTAAGGCCCGCCATCAATAAGGGTCGTTACCCTCGGCCATCGGCTCTAGGGGTCACCGCGAAGTAGCTCTTCTGCAGCGCCTTCGAGTGCAGCTAGGCAGTGCTTTTAGGTTTTTAAAGCTGGACACTTAGATTAAGATCGAGGCAGCCAACACATTCTACCGATCTAATGAGGTGCGCATGACGTCTCACAAGCCGACAGCTTTGGCACAGGCGCTGGGGCGCCCCCCCAAAGAACGCGACATTGCCCTGCGCTCAGACACCATTAGTGCAGATCGCTATCTCTGCGCTGATTATCTCAGACATGAGTTTGAGAGTGTCTGGCACAAAATATGGAATATTGGGGGCGTGGCGTATCAAATGCCCGAGCCTGGAGATTTTCTCACTGCCGACATTGGCATCGATTCAATCATTATGGTGCGTCAGGACGACGGTTCAGTCAAAGCGCTTTTTAACGCCTGCCCGCACCGAGGTACGCGCATCACCGAAGCGAGTGATGGGCATGCACAACGCTTTGCCTGCCCTTATCACGGCTGGGAGTTTAACCGCGAAGGCGTTGTCACCTTTGTGCCAGATGAAGAAGACTTCAAAGAAAGCCCCTGTGGCAAAGCACGACTCAAAGACATGCGGTGCGAGGAACGCTTTGGGTTTATTTGGTTCAATTTTGATAGCGATGCACCTTGCTTAGACGATTTCCTAGGTGAAACCATCACCCGTGAGTTAGATGCGCACCGCATTGAAGATATGCTGCGAGTGCTGGACATGACCGCCGAGGCAAGCTGTAACTGGAAAATAATCACTGATAATTTCAATGAGGCATACCACGTAAAGGTACTCCACCCTGAACTCATCCCCTACATAGCGGCTGACTATCAAGACTGCCAGTTTGATACCTTCGCCAATGGCCACAACCGCGGGTGGTTTCCCTCGTTTCTACCCTCCAAGCAATACGGTAGCGATACTATTGGCGAACCCTTGAAGAGCATGGCCAGGATGTGGGGGCTTAATAGTGATGACTACGTGGGTCGAGAAAACTGGCAACAATTACGCGTGGACATCCAGCAGGCCAAAAGGACGCAAGGCCCAGCCAAAGGCTATCATCACTACACCCATCTTGCTGATTACCAGCTGACCGATTATGTTATTTACAATTTATTTCCAAACAATGTTATTACCGTTGGGCCCGATGGCGTACAGCTACTCAGACCCCGGCCACATCCCACCGACCCTGCTCAGTGCCTGTTCGATCATTGGTGGTTAGTCAACAAAGTAGAGGGGCAAGCCAGCACGCCCTCACCCGCCGGAGGCCCGGACTTACCCGTTGAAGATGCCATGCATGAGCATGTCCGCTACGGAGAAAAAAGTCTAGGAACGACCGCCGATCAGGATTTGAGTATTGCCAAGATGCAACAGCTAGGGCTCGGTTCAGCGGGCTTCCAAGGCTACTGGATGCCCGAGCAAGAACGTCGCGTGCAATCTTTCCATGAAACGTTAAATGATTTAATGGGCAACTAAGTCCCTACACGGCAATGGCTGCGCAAGGTACGCAGGCTTCAAGGCCGCTTGAACCGCCGCCGACCGAGTAACAACCGGTCGACAATGGCTACTCGGCGCACATACACTCCGCTCACCGGGTGGCAAACCCCATGACTTCGCACTCCACAGCCATGGGCAGGCAGACGCTACACCGCCGGGGATTAAAACTGCAAACGCTTAGTGAAGCCGCCGTCAAGCACAACGTTGGTGCCCGTGGTAAAACCCGACCGGGGGCTGGCTAGAAAGGCGACCATATCGGCAATTTCTCGCGCTGAACCCATACGACCCATCGGTATATTGGCTAGCGTGCCTTCATAAATTTCGGGCATAGCTTGTTTGATCTGATCCCATGCACCGCCCTCAATAAACACTGGGCCAGGGCTCACCGCATTCACACGGATACCCTGAGGGGCTAAGTCTTGTGCCAAGTTACCCGCGTAGTTGAGCAGCGCTGCTTTGATGGCGCTATAGGGAACTGCACCGGCAAACGCCTCAAGTGCGGCCGTTGACGAAATAACAACAATCGCGCCACTCGCTGATTTTTCAAGCCATGGTTGGACCAACTGAACCCCCCGCCAAGTCGATAGCATGTCAGCCTCAAAATTGGCGCGCCAACCGTCCTCAGAGGCATCGGCGCCACCGGCTGATACATTGGGCACAAAGATATCAATGCCGCCCAAAGTGTCGGCGCAGTGGTTGACCCAGTGGGCAAGCGAGTCAGCATCCGCCACGTCGACGGCACTACCCACCACGGTAGCTCCTTTAGCACTCAGCTCTTCTACCGCTTGCTTGACCTCATCACTATTACGCGCGCAAATGCCTAGTTGACAACCTTCTGCAGCGAGAGTTTCTACAATACCTCTGCCTATTCCTTTCGTTGATCCGGTAACTAGCGCCACTTTTCCCTGCAATTTTAAGTCCATTATTCACCTCCAATGGTGTGGTTATTTAAACGTTATGTGATCCTGTATTACGCGGCATCAACAACGGCGATAAACGTTTCAAGGGCTTCATCGCGACTGACAATCCAACTATCAAGCGCTGCCACTCGCTTGAAATAATGCCCCACAATATACTCATCGGTTGTTGCAATGCCCCCGTGTAGTTGAATAGCTTCTTGCGTAACATGGCGAGCCGCATTAGCCGTCTTGACCTTACAAGCCAGTATTAACGCCCATTCATCAGTCGCACTGTTATCATGCGCACGGCATGCAGCTGCAACGAGTGAGCGGCATAATTCAACCTCAATCAGCATATTGGCCATACGGTGCTGCAGCGCCTGAAAGGACGCTAACGGCTGGCCAAACTGTACGCGCTGCTTGGTATAGTCGACCGTCGCTCCCAGAGCCGCGTCCATCGCACCTAAGGCTTCCGCGCTGGCTATTAGCGCAGCACGGGCACGGGCCCGGGAAAACGCGTTTATAGCGACCTCACCGCTGGCCATCAAGGCAGATGCCTGAATATGGATATCAAAGCAAATATTCGCGCCGCTTCGACCGTCGTACGTTTTATAGGCCTCCACGGTGAGGCCCCGTGCGTCTCTCTCCACGAGTGCATAGGCAAACGCTTCACCCAAGCAGGCCGTAATAATAAAATGCGTGGCGCTACCACCGCCGGCCACAAAGACCTTCTCCCCCGTTAAGCGATACCCGCTCTCTGTAGGCTGAAGAAGGGCCCGGGTGTTCGTGACCGATGGTGCAGCATCAGCCTCCGCGTGGGCAAGGATAATGTGTATCTCACCCGTCGCCATTTTTTCTATCACGGCGTCGGGGGTGTTCACGCCCTCATGGGTCAGGAGTGCGCCAGCCACTACGACAGAATCAAATACCGGCTCTATTACCAAAAAACGACCAAATTGTTCAGCGACCACCGCGCATTCCTGCATGCCAAAACCTAAACCACCCTGCTCCTCGGTGAAGGGCATAGCCATCCAGCCCATGCTTGCCATGGCAGTCCAGTGGGGCTCACTCATAAACTCACTGCTGCTAACCACCTCTCGTCGGCTGTTGAAGTCATAGTTGTCGCGTAAGTAACGCTCCGCGGCGTCATGCAGCATTTGCTGATCTTCAGTCATCATAAACTTCCTCCCCCGCGCTTAAAGCTTAAGTATCTGCTTGGCGATGATGGCTCTTTGTATCTCCGCTGTTCCGCCATAAATAGTCGCAGCGCGGTTATTGATGTATTCGGCCATCGCCGTCAGCGCATACCCTGGCGCCGGTGTCTTGCCAGCATAGCGCGGATTTAGGGAGTCCGGATGATAAGGCGTAGCCGCTTGACCCACCGCGTCAACACTCAACGCATTAAAGCGCTGGCCGAGCTCAGTGCCTGCGCACTTAACCAGCGATGACAGGGCGCCCGGATTTCCCCCTGAGCTTAACGTGCCTTTTATTCGTAATTCTGTTTGCTCCAAGGCCATTGCCTCAATCTCTGCCTCCGCAAGACGGTGACGGAACACCGGATCCTGTAGCTTTGATTTGCCATTACGCGCCTTAACCGATTGAGCCTGGCAGCGTAACTTCGCTAACTGCTTTTTAATATCAATGGTAAAATTATGCCCGCCTCGCTCAAATTCCAATAAATATTTAGCGACCGACCAGCCTTCGTTTTCATTTCCCACTACATTAGCAACAGGCACTCGCACGTCTTGAAAAAAGACCTGACATTGCTCAATCTGGCCGTCAAGGCTAACAATGTCAGTCACCGTAATGCCCGGGCTATTGAGATCGATTAACAGAAAACTGATGCCCGCCTGTGGCTTCACCTCCTTGTTCGTTCGGACTAGACAAAATATTCGATTGCTGTGTCGAGCCATGGACGTCCAAATCTTGGTACCGTTTACGACATAGTCGTCTCCGTCTCGTACCGCCGATGTTTTAAGCGAGGCCAAATCGGAGCCAGCACCAGGCTCCGAATAACCCTGACACCAAATATCTTCTGCGGAGAGGATACGCGGCAAGTAAAAAGACTTTTGCTCATCGGTACCATAATGCATGAGCATGGGTCCGAGCATTTGGATAGCCATCATGACGATACTGGGAGCGTTGGCGAGCTTACATTCTTCCTGAAAGATATAGCGCTGGTTAATGTCCCAACCGGTGCCTCCATATTCCTTAGGCCACTCGGGAGCAACCCAACCTTTATTATGAAGAATCTTATGCCATTTTAGCGCCGCCTCGAAGTCTGAAAATACCGACGTTGTTAGTTCTCCTGCTCGGACTAACTCTGGGGACAGTTCAAGGGCAAGAAAGTCCCTCACTCCCTGTCGGAACAGCTTGTAATCAGTCATAGTTTGCGCAATCCGTCATAAAATAATGTCCCCGTCACAGTTGCAGGCCAGCGTCTATTAACTGGCGTCTTAGCAACTCTTTTTGCACTTTCCCTGACGCCGTTTTGGGTAATGCTGACGTCAGCTCAAGGTGCTGCGGCCACTTCTGTTTCGCTACCCCGAGCTTGTCAAGGGTATCAAGTATCGTGGCAAGGCCTAGCACAGTATTCGGGTCGATGACCACGAATGCGGCGACGCCTTCACCAAGACGCGCATGGGGCGCAGCCACCACTGCGACCTCCACTACGTCAGGGTGCTCTAATATCGCCTCTTCAATTTCTCGGGCAGAGAGGTTTTCTCCCCCGCGAATAATAATGTCCTTCTTTCGATCGGTGATCACCAACGCACCACTTTGGAGTAATTTTCCAACATCGCCAGTCTTAAAAAACCCGTCGGCATCAAAGGCTGCTGCCTGTTGGTCTGGGTCTGAATAGCCAAGCATCATGGCCGGTCCACGGACGACAATTTCACCCTCCACTCCCGACCCTAAATCAGCGCCATTATCGTCGTAAATACGCACATCATAATTGTAAATGCGGCCATCAGTCTCCGCTGCTTGCTGCCTATTTGCAGGCTCAGGAAACCCCACTGTCACCAGTGGCACCTCAGTGGAACCATAAACCCGAACTGCCTGACAATCCTTAAGAACGTCGGTGGCCGCATAAATTAAGCTAGGGGGCACCGAGGCACCGCCACAAGCAAACAGCCGAAACCCGGGTAGTGACTTGCCCTGCGCCTTGCAGGTATCGGTCAATTGTTGCAGGAAAGGGGTGGCGCTCACACAGGTGGTGGCACCGTACTTCTCGATGAGGGCGATGGCTTTTTCTACCACCCACGCTTCCATTAATAATGAGCGCGTCGTCGTGAAGAAAGGCAGCTCAATACCGTTTACATACCCTGTTATGTGCGTCACCGGTGAGGGCATCAGCATCAAATCCTCATCGGTCAAGCGCCAGCCTGATACACCGTTATCAAGGGCTTTCGCAAGCGTATTGTGACTGTGGCGCACTGCCTTTGGGTTGCCTGTCGTTCCAGACGTATACAATATAATTTTGACGTCGTCGGGATCGACTGGCGCGACGTCGACGTCTGTTGCATCACCATAGGACAGCCATTCGTGAAAATGGCTAAAACCATCAGGTAGCGCATTTTCAGCACCCACGCAAACGACGTGCTCCAGCAACGGCAAATGGCTTTTAAGCTGCTCCACCATCTCAGGGAAATTAAATTGACGGTATAGCCCGGGGATAAACACAATTTTTGCCTGCGCGTCTTTCAAAATAAAAGCGACTTCCCGGCCCCTATAAATCGGCACTATAGGGTTGATCACCAGGCCACAGATAGACGCCGCAATGGCAACAATGACCGACTCGACAATGTTGGGCAGTTGAAAGCTGAGCGTATCACCGGGCTTCAATCCAGCTTTTTGCATTGCGCTGGCGAGCAGACGGCTCTGGTTCCATGCATCGCCATAGCTCAGTGTTGCGCCGCTATCAAACACAATGGCGACCTCTGTCGGTTGGCTGCTCGCCAATTGTGAAGCCACTTGAGCGAGGGTCGTATGTCGATAACTGTGATCGCTGATCAGATTCATTGCTGCAGACATGCCCTAGTGTGTATTGTTATTGATGTTGCATAGCACCGCCATCTGACGAGCTGACAATATAACAGCAAGTTTAGCGCAAACAAACTCGATTGTTTGTTATCGGCGAACGCGCAACACTGCGTTTATTTGCCACTGAAGGCGCTCTACCCTAATAGGGAGAAAAGCACGGCTATCCCAGTGATGATGTCAGTGACTACTTAAACGCTTGACATAAGAATAGCTAGGCTACTAACGTGTAAAAAAGCAAATCCGCTGGTCGTTTATGCTCTCATGCATAACTGGCGCGACAATGCTGGAAACATTTATGAGTAAGCCAACGGCTACTGCCGTGCCATCTGCGCAGCAAATGCTAGCTAAAATCCAGATTGAGAAACGACTGGCTCAGCACGCCAGAGGGATTGATCGCGCTGATGAAACGCTCTTGCGTACCGCCTACCATGACGACGGTAGCGTAGATTATGGCTCTTTAAAGGGGCCAGCAGCGGTATTTGCGCAGGCAATCGCCGCTATGCATCAACATGCGCCCATGTCTCTGCACCGCCCTAGCAATACAATGATTAAGCTACTCGGCAATGAGGCAATCAGCGAGTCTTATGTTATGGCCTGGGTCACGCTGCCTACTGATGGCGATGCCCAGCCCCACTGGGTGGGTGGTCGCTACTTAGACACGCATCGGTGTAGAAACGGCGATTGGCGGATGCAGCATCGTCGCTACATCCTGGACTGGATTGCGCAGTATCCCCAAGCGCCTGAGGCTGAAAATAGCGCCGCATTTTCACTCACTACCCTCACCCCAACCGGAGGACATTACCTGAGTGACCCTGGTAATGCCCTGCTCATGGCTTATGGCGCAAACTCTGCGAAAGCAACAAGGGAGCAACCCCCAATGAACAATACCGATGCCTTGGATCAGGTCATTTCGCATCACGCCATTGTCGAGCTAGGCTGCAAATATGCACGAGGGGTTGATCGCGGCGACCCAGACATCATCATGACCGCTTTTCATGATGATGCTTCGGTGATATCAGGTGCGTTTAATGGCTCTGCAAAGGCTTTCGCTACCGAGGTGACCAAGATGATCGACGACATAGCATCGTGCACGGCACATACTGTCACCAATCACTGGATAGAAATAGACGGTGACAACGCGGTAGGCGAAAGCTACGTCATTGCCTATCAGGGCCTTAATGGGGATCAGCCACTCAGTGTGCTGACAGGTGGACGCTACATCGATAAATACGAGCGCCGCCATGGTCGGTGGAAAATCGCACAACGAACGTTCGTCAGTGACTGGACAACAACCAGCCCAGCGAAAGATCTCCTTCACCTAGGCATGTTCGCTGACATGGAGAAAGGCCAACGTAACAAAAGCGATCCGGTCTATGCGTTTTGGGACAGCCTGTCAGCCCCGTAACGCTTTATACTGGGCACCGCACTCACCGGTGTACAAACGCGCGCAATAACAGCCACCCGTAAAGGAGTTTTAGTAATAATGCCTGCCATAACCTTCATTTCAGATAGCGGTACCACCACTGTCGTAGATGCAACCAGCGGCGACAGTGTCATGCAAGTCGCCCTCAACAACATGATCGAGGGTATCGTTGGGGAATGCGGTGGCTGCATGAGCTGCGCAACGTGCCATGTTTATGTAGACGACGCTTGGGCAGGAAAAGTTGGGCAGGCGGGCGTAGATGAGCAAGCAATGCTGCAGTTAGCGGTCAAACCCAGCGAAAATAGCCGGCTTAGCTGTCAAATCACCGTCGGTGATGATCTTGACGGGCTTATTGTCAGACTCCCTGAATCACAATTTTAGGCCCGCCCTATGCGGTCTGAGTGGCGTACTCTGCTGCTTAGCCAGCCGCTCACTATACGGTCTGGCCAACCGCAGCGTTCGATTGGCGCGGTGCCTTCATTAACACCATTACTTTGGCTTCAACAGCTCCCTTAAATCGACCGCGGGGTTAGCCACCACGTCGACCGGAATAGAGCCGCCTCCGGACAGTACTTTTTTTGTCACCATGAACTCAAGGGGGCTATTGACGGCATCGCACGCCAGTAAGGCATCGCCCTTGAAGTAGAAAGCAGTGAAACTGCGCCCGGCACTCACATCGCCTCTCACCACAATAGTATCGAATCCCTGTGATAGCCCGGCGATCTGCAGTTTTACGTCATATTGGTCAGACCAAAACCATGGCAGCGCGGCCGACGGCCGAGGTTGTCCGCAAATCGCTGCTGCCGCGCATTTGGCTTGGTCATTCGCGTTTTGAACAGACTCAATACGCAGCGACTTGCCATACAGCGCGTGGACTTGTCGCGCGCAATCACCTACCGCGTAAATATCATCAAGGGACGTCTGGCAATCCTCATTCACCACAATGCCATCATCCACCTCAACCCCGGTAGCCTCTGCTAGTGCTGTATCGGGACTGATGCCCACGCCGACAATCACTAAGTCTGCGGGTACGGACCGACCATCTTTTAAGACCACAGCCTCAACGCTTGACTGCCCTATTAGTTGGGACGCCATCGCAGAGGTGAGTATTTCAACACCCTCCTCTTGATGAATACGCTGATAAAAAGCGGAAATTTCGGGACCCGTTACACGTGCTAACAGTCGATTCTCCGCCTCTAATACAGTAACCGACATACCGAGCTTTGTTAATGACGCTGCGGTTTCCAGTCCAATGTAGCCTCCGCCAATAATCACCGCCCGAACACCTTGTTTGGCTCTCGACTTAATCAGCTGAACGTCATGAGCATCGCGCAATACGCAAACCCCCTCCAGGTCTGCTCCGCCAATGGGCAGCCGTCGCGCAAGGCCGCCAGTGGCGAAAACGAGCTGGCTTCCTGTGAGCTGCCTTCCATCATCCAGGGTCACCGTTTTTGCCTGTCCATCAACAGCAACTACACGGGCGCCGAGGTGAGTGGTGATACCCGCTTTTTCATACGCAGAAGCCGGGCGAATCAATAGTTCGTCAATCGACTTATCTTCGGCAAGAAACGCTTTTGATAATGGCGGTCGATGATAAGGCAAATAAGGCTCATCACCGATGAGATCGATCGCCCCGGTCCACCCCTGTTGACGCAAGCTTGCCACCAATTGGGCGCCAGCGTGGCTCGCGCCAATAACGATGCACTTTTCCATAAAGTAGCCTATCCTATGTGTGTAGTCGCGCTGGCAGTCCCGAAACGCCGCTGGCTTTTATTTTGTCCAAGATCACGAATTAAAAAAACATGGTTGTCTGTTTTATTAATTAGCGGTACAAATAGCGCTGTGAATCCGTCGGCTTGTGCTTGCCATCCAGGCGTTAGCCTCGGCCTTCAGCCAACCGTCGCCGTTAATAGGGCACACTGCGAATGCCTGCGCAGTAAACCGCTACCTATCGTCACCGCGCTGCTGATACTTAACTATCCACAAAAGAGTAACCGTTAAACAAACCACAGAGGATTTAACCATGACCCAAGATGAAATGCTCAACGTCATCAATGAACTGTATGCTACCAGTGGCGCGGGGGATTTCGATAGTGCCGAAAAGCTTCTCCATGACGACTTAGTCATTGTCGAAGCTGACGGATTGCCTATGGCGGGCACTTACAGAGGAAAATCCGCACTGCGTGACTTATTTACGCAGGTGATGGGCATGATCGAAGTCGCTGGACTTAGGCGCGTAGAAACGACAACCGGTGGTGACTATGCCGTGACTATTTTGTATTTCGAGTTCGCTGATCCCAGCCTAAAGCCAGCCCATTTGTGTGAGCTATTTCGCTTCAAGGATGGCAAGGTCTGCGAGATTACCCCGTACTACTTTGACCCCGCGACAATGGTGGCTGCCCATGAGGCCTTTAAGCGCAAGCACAGTTAAGTCAGATTGAGCAGCCTCGGGAGCGGCCTCCCAGCCATAGAACTCATCCCATCCCCGGCCCGCCTCAGGACGGCGCTTTATTTTGGCGTGTACCAGACTGGGGACGAGTACGCACGCTCTTGAATAACACCACTATCGCCGGTAGTGAGCGGCTCGTTGAAACGTTGCGCGTCGTAGGTGGTCCAGCGCGGTGTTGGTATCTCTAACACCCGCACATACCAAAACGCGGGAAGTGCTGGGTCAAAATGTGGATCACGCCAAACCGTCGCTAACGTCGCAGCACCGATGCTATTGGCGTAGGTGGCGTTGGCAACGTCTACCGTATTACCAATCGCGGGCGCCAAATGGGTTTCCGGGTCAGCAACACGATCGCCCGCGAAGGCGACGTCATAAACCTGCTCCTGTAATTGTCCGTCAGCATCTATCCAGCCTTTAACAACTTGCACTCGATCGAGATTGGCACCGAGAGGATCCCGAGCTGCACTAATCATTAAATGGGGCGTTGACTCAGAAGTGCTTGACGGAGGCAATTGCCCGCCCATCGGTACCCCCTGTGCATACCCTCGGGTAGCACGGTCATGGGCATATAGATCATCGTCATCAAAGGACCACCCCGCGAATAAGCGTAGGCGGATTCGCGTGCCGGTAGTGGCATAGACTTCACGTCGCTTCATGGCATCGAAGACCCCTTCCCGAGTATTGCCCTCTGCCCAAACGGCAGCCAAACCCGACGACACCAAGCGCCAGACCTTCTGCAGTTGCTGGGCCATTTTCAACTGAGTCCGACCGGGCGCGGGTCCATCGTGAACAAATTTGCCGAAGTAGTTATCTTCCTCTGTGGTAGTCAATGCAGTATGCAGGTCACTAGAGCCAATCATGCCAAACTGAAACGGATTGGCACCCAACGTTTGTGCGTGGGAAAGCCCCTGCTTAAGTGCCGAACGCGCGTATTCATTAGGCAACATGTCTGGGGATTTTTCTGCGGTCAAATTGATATTGCCGTCATCCCAGGTTTCAAAGTCAGCAAAGGGGTCTAGGGGTGATAGAAGAGGATGTGTTTCGCCGTCTCCCTTCACTTGTGTGACTTCGTAAATGGGCTCCCAGCGACTACGAGCACGGGCATAATCACCGTCAAGGGCGGCGCCATTTTCTCGAACTGGACTGAACATTCTACCGTTGCTGACATTGCCATTATGTGCGATAGCCAGCACTTGCCCGGGGGTTTGGGCCTCATAAGCGGCGAGATGATTCCACAAGTCTTCGGGGTCCGTACTATCCTGAGCCGAGTAGGGCAACTGACGATTAGTCAACGTCGCATCGTCACGAAACAACACCACTCGATGTAAGTTATCCCCACTGACCATGGAGGTCCACTCGTAGCCGATCAAGGTAGTGAATTGGCCTGGAACATACCATTTGTCAGCGCTGGCACCCACCGCGTTCCAAATGGGTTGACGCAATGCAGGTGGCGTGCGCTTTGCCGCTTCGGTGCTTTGAATCAATTCACTGAACAGTTTAGCCAACTCTAGGTCCTTGCCCTTACGCATAAGGTCTGCCATTTCTCGGCCCAACGCCCAGTCGAAGAGTGCCGCATCATTGGCCTCTAAGCGTGGAAAAACACCGAGATATTCGGCGTGATCAGTAACGGCTAAGAAATCTAACGGCCGACGCAAACGAACCGGTATGCCGTTTTCCGTCTCTACCGTTTCACCGCGAGCAAAGCGCCAAGCGGCCTCCCGATTTAATCGACTGCCTAAAATGAATGCATCTGCTGACTGGGTGGTATGTAAATGAGTATCACCCCAGTAGAGCTGCCGCTCAGCGTTGGTTATGGGCGCAGAATAGGCCTTTGCGGCCGAGACTGTAGTCACTTCGCTCGATAGTCCAAGCGTCGAATACAGTATAGAAAGGCCCCCCACTATGCGAAAGAAAAACCGAAGGCAGTGATGGAAGTCAATCCACATAAGCGTCGTCCTCGTCCTAATGCGCGTTGAGCCTGCCGGCGCAACACGAGTAATTGATTGCCTAGACTGACTGAAAGCGCCTCGAAAACACGCTTGCTCAGTCAGATCATGGCGGGCTAAATGGTGTACCACTTATCATTCAGGGGCATTCGCCGCGGCCTCTGCTCTCGCGGCCTGACTCGCGGTATCGACAGGCTCAATACACCAACTGATACCCCGCCGCAGCAGGGTATAAAAGACAGGTAACTCCCAAGAGCAGCGATCAATGGTTGGCCAATAATCCATTAGTGGCTGCATGTCATAGTGGTGTCGACAATGACCCAAGGTGAGGTAGAGTACCGCACCCTCACCTTGCTCATGAATGTAGAATACCGGGTGCTTGGCCGACTCCCATTGATCGTCCACAAAGCCCGGCGCTGCACCCCCGTATTGGCTTTCAAGGAGCACGTTAAGTTCACCGTAGGTACGCATGAGGTACTGCTCATCAGTCGCTGTAAAGGGCTCAACATCCTTCACCAATGGGTGGTCAGGCTCAGCGACTGTTACCGTGTAAGGCTCGATGGGTGGATGCGATCGAAACATGGAACCCAGTGTCTCCATAAATAAGGGCGCCCAATCGGGGGTGCCAAAATTGCCATCTGACATCAGGCGTAGAACGGCATTAGTGCCGTGCAGGGCATACCAGCGGCCACCTTCATGCACCCAGTCTCTGAGCGCCTCTTGCGCTGTTAATGACGGCACAACATTGCAGGTATAACTAATGAGAAAATCCGCTTCCCCCAGCGCTTCGAGATTTTCGTAATCCTCAAAAACGCGTATGCGCACTCGATCGTGCTCGGCTAATAATTTGAGGATCTCTAAACGCGCAAAATCTATATCGTGCCATAGCCCACTAGCCACCAGGATACCGTTGATGCGCCCGCCCGTGCGTGCCTGTTCCGTCATTATCAACTTCCTCAGCTATTGATGTACTTATCGATCGTCATGTGTAATTGACGTATCCGACTTTCTTGGTAGCTCGCTAGAACAACGGTGCCACCTTGCTTTGCCTTCATACCTGCTTGAACAGCAGGCAAGTTTGCATCGTCTTGATCAAAAACCGGGCCCAATGCACCCAGTTCAGGCACCGAGGCAAAGGGTTGGTCCTCAGGAATCACTACGCACTCCGCCGGCTCGGGACGATCGGTTCCTTCCGGGTAGCGCAGTAAAATCATAACGTCGAAAATACAGCTGTCCGGGTTATTGCCATCGGGTAAGAACCGATAGACAAGGTTGCCGCTATAACCCACCCATACTTGAAAGTTAGGGAACAGTCCGTACAGTATGGCATCCTGAAGCTCAGCCATTGTGGCGTCTTGCAAATTGTCACCCGATGACTGCTCGAACATCTCACGATTTAATTTAGCCACATATTCGCGCGCGGTAATGTCCGTTGGAATCTCCAGGCCTTCATCAGAATCGATCGCCATTCGACCGGACATCAGCAAAATATCGCGGATGACCGATTCTTGCGGAATTCCCTCCAGATGCGGGCTAGCAATCCCCATGGGGGTCACCGAGCGGCTTATATTATCGCCAAAGGTATCGTATTGAGAGTTCGCGTCCCCCGTGAACGTCAGAATCTGCTTGTGTGTCTCCAAGGTGTGCCACGACTCCATGAAGGCCTCAGCGCCCACCTTCCAGTTACATTTGATCTTGCGCTGAATATGAAGTCCCTTCCAATATTTCTCGAGGGGGAAGCGCTCAAAATGTGCCGGCATCACCTCCATATACTCCGCGAGGGGCTGACTGTTGGGGTCAAAGTTGATAAAAATAAAGCCACCCCAAGTATCAACCTTCACTTGCGGTAGGCGCATGTCCCGTCCCTCAAGGTGCTTAAAATCCCAGTCATTTGGAATACCGACAAAATCGCCGTTAAGGTCCCATGTCGAGCCATGGAAGGGACAGCGGAACTCACTAACACTGCCCGACTCATCTCGCAGGCAACGGCCTCGATGCAAACAGGCATTGATATACGCATTGATGGCGCCGCTAGGGGTCCGCGTCACTAAGACATTTTTGTCGATGATTTTATAAACGTGGTGGTCACCAGGCGCTGGAATTTCCTCCTCTCTACAGACCATCTGCCATACTTTCGGCCACATCTTGTCTTTTTCAAGATCAAAAAAAGCCTGGCTTATATAGCGATCTACAGGAAGGTCTTCGTCGCCTAAGTACGGATTACTCTTGATGCGTAGATAATCAGGAACATCGACTTGCTCTAGGTCCAGCAAATCTTGCCAAGTCGTGCCCTCAAATCGACCGCCATCGCCTTGAAGTTTGTCTTCGGGTTTGTTCATTTAATTAACCTCCCAAACGTGGGTATTTATTGTATAAGGTCACACAGCAAGAATGTTGACGCCACTAATGCCGGGGGCGCCATAGACGTGGGTGTATCCGACCTTCGGCGAGTTAGGCACTTGTCTAGCATCCGCAGTGCCGCGAAGTTGATGACAGATTTCATAGACTTGCCGTAATCCTGATGCACCAACGGGCTCTCCGTTCGCCAAACACCCGCCATCGGTGTTAACGGGCAAGGATCCTGTTATCTCGGTACGACCCTCAGCAATCCACTGCTCTTGATCGCCGTGCGCACAGAAGCCATTTTCTGCCATGTGCATAATTTCAGCGCCCACTTCGGTATCCTGAAGTTGCGCCACGTCCACATCTTCAGGACCAATGCCGGCGAGTTCAAACGCTGCCCTCGACGCTGTTACCGTTGGCGAGTCCGCGACAAACGGCGCCTGAGAGGGAGCAAAGACCTCAAAGCTACCATAGCTCCGTGAGCGTACGACGGCAGTTTTTAAGTAGATAGGCTTACTGCTGTATTTGTGGGCAATATCCGCCCGACAAATGACGAGAGCGCAGCCCCCCTCAGCAGGGCTACAAAACATATATTTGCTCAGGGGCTCGCTGACCATGGGCGCGTGCTCAATGTCTTCGCGTGAAAGTGCCGTTTGGCGCCAGGCAGTAGGCGTAATGGAGCCATTACGAAAGGCCTTTTCAGCAGTGCTCACCAAGGTGTTATTGGAAATACCGTAGTCATGCATATAACGCTGGATTTTCATGGCAAAAAACTGCGTCGTCAGCATGAGTCCCGTCTCACCGTACCAATCATCAAGACCCCACTCTTGGGGTTTGGGGTTAAAAGCCCCTCGCGGATGTTTATCAAACCCCACGACGAGCCCCGTATCATACTGGCCTGATGCAATGGCCGAATATGCCGCGCTCAGTGAGCTACCGCCCGTCGCGCAGCCATTCCAAATATTCGTAAACTGAAGCCCGGTGAGTCCCAATAAATTGACTAAAGAGTCGGCATTACCACCATCTTGACTGCCGCCGAAAGCAAACTGCATGGCTTTGAAATCAGTACCGGCATCAGCCATCGCCGCGCGGGCAGCCGCAGCGCCTTGCTCAAGACCTGAGAGGGCGGGGCTTCGACCAAACGGATAGAGACCCAATCCAACAATGGCGACATCCATTAGCGTGTTGCCTTCTTTTTAAACTGAAAGGTAACCCACTCGGTACCGTTTTCTGCTTGTCGAACAGGAATAATCTCCATCTCCATCTCCATGCCAATCGTTAAAGCATCGGGCGTGTTCTCACGCAGCCGACTTTCAACCCGTAAACCACAGTCAAGCTCCACGTAACCCACCCCGTAGGGCACGAAAGTCTCTGGGGTTTCATCGGTATAATAAGGGTCTTTAGGCATAAAACTTTGAATAGTCCATGTCCACAGTCTACCCTCCCGGCCCATACCCACCACCGTCGTTTCACCGCCGGTGCAATGACGACAGCTACTCTGGGCAGGAAACGCATGTTCGCCACAATTGTCGCACCGACTGCCAAGAAGCTCAGGTGCTTTGGCGGGCCAGCTAAATAAACCTGCCTGTAGCGGCTGTTGTTCGATCATGACATCCTCGTTTACGGGTTAATGGTGATAGCAACGGCATTGGCGGAGACAGCCCAGTCGCTGCCAGACCACCGCGTTCACACTGGCGCCCCCTACCGCTAATCGGCGTCACTCCGACAGGGCGACAGACTCCTCCAGCAGCACGCGAAGATTCGCCATAAAGCGGGCTGCATCGGCACCATCAACCACGCGATGGTCACTAGACAGACTCATTGTCATCACCGGTGCAACGGCCAGCTCGCCATTCCGCACAACCGGACGTTCCACCGCCGCCCCGACAGCCAAAATAGTTAGCGCGGGCTGGTTGATGATGGCGTCGAAACTGTCAATGCCAAACATCCCTAGATTACTGATGCTGAACGTGGCCAAGGTCATTTCATCGCTACTCAGTCGGCCTGTTTTAGCCCGAGCCGCCAAGTCACGCATCGCCGTTGAGATCGCATCCAAAGTGAGTCCACCAGCATGTTGCAGTACGGGCATGAAGACACCGTTATCGGTAGCGACTGCCGAGGCAATATTTGCCTGGGAATGGTGCTCAAGCGTTTCGCCGTCGAAGCGGCCATTAACCCTTGGATTGTCGCGCAACGCTATGGCACAGGCTTTAATCAACACATCGTTCAAAGAAATGTTAACGCCATTCTGACGGGCATTAAGGGCTTTTCTCAGTGCCATTGCCGCAGTGAGGTCAACGTCAATATTGACACGAAAATGCGGTACCTCCTGTTTAGCCTTTGACACAACGCGGGCGATCGCACGGCGGGCACCCGACAGGGGTTGACGGATGACCGAATCTTGCGCCGTCGCCTCTACACCGCGGCTATCCCCGACACTGACATTAGCCGATAGCTTTCCTCGCCGAGCCGCAGCCACCTCCACGTCAGCTTTGCTGATGCGGCCGTGACGACCTGTTGCTCGACAGTCCTGAAGGTTGACCTCGAGCGCCGCAGCCATACGGCGGGCTACCGGTGTGGCCTTCAAATCAACATCGCTGATTAGTGGGCTGGCTGCAAATACCCGCGCTTCTGGCATAGCCAACGTTAATCCAGCACTCGCAGCGGCTCGGCGCACGTCATCAAGGCTGACTCGGCCATGGCGCCCCGTCGCCGCCACATGGGTAAGATTGATACCGTTGTGATGAGCCACGCGTCGAGCAACGACCGATACCGGCACCGTACCATCATCGGGCCCATCCGCCAGGCTACCGGCGGGGTGAGGGCCAGAATCCGTCGCTGGTGCGCCTGCGGTTGTGACGTCTTCTGGTGGTGGTGCCGCTGGGGCAAGCTCTGTCACCGGTACCTCAACCTCGCCACTGTTGGCGGCCACAAAGGTATCAATGTCGTCTTCGCTCACAGCACCGTCGGCCAGTACCAGCAACAAGCCACCCACCGGCACAACATCGCCAATGGCGGCACACAAACGTACGACTATACCGGCGTCGTTATTAATCACGGTATTGACGATCTTCGCTGTCTCTACATCGACTATGTCGGTATTGGCCGCGACCTCATCACCGAGTGCAACGTGCCATTCAGCGAGCTCACCCTCGGTCATTTCCATGCCCCATTTGGGCATGACTACGGCAGTGAGATTAGCCATCATCGACCTCCCAGCACGTCCCGTACGGCCTGCTCAATGCGCTCTTCACTAGGTATATATGCATCTTCGAGATTGGGTGCAAATGGCACAGGCGTATGGGGTGCGGTGACACACTTAATGGGCGCTCGCAGGGCGCTAAAGGCATGTTCGGCGACAAGCGCTGCTATGTCAGCGGCAACGCTGCAGCGGGGATTCGCTTCGTCCACGCATACTAGGCGGCCGCTCACCTCAACACTCTCTAAAATCGCCTCGCCGTCCAATGGGGAAGTGGTACGAGGGTCAATAACATCACAATAAATGCCCTCTGCTGCCAATTTGTCGGCCACGGCAATGGCTCGAGGCACCATAGCGCCCATGGCAACCAGCGTCATATCGGAGCCCTCTCTCGGGAACGCCGCTTCACCAAAAGGGATCGTATAGCTCTCGTCGGGAACCGGACAACTGGTTTCATATAATAACTTATGCTCTATAAAACATACCGGATCATCATCCCGTATGGCCTGTATCATGAGCCCCTTGGCATCGTAGGCATTACTAGGCATGACCACTTTTAAGCCGGGGATATGGGTAAGCACGGGGTGAAGCATGCTCGAATGCTGGGCGGCTGCTCGCATGCCGGCGCCCGCTGTTGCACGAATAACCATGGGTGTTCGCGCCTTGCCGCCGAACATATAACGGAATTTTGCCGCCTGATTAAAAATTTGATCAAAGCACACGCCAATAAAGTCGACAAACATGAGCTCTGCCACAGGGCGCAACCCAGTATTGGCAGCGCCCGCTGCGGCACCAATAATAGCGGACTCGGTAATGGGCGTATCAATGACTCGACCACGACCAAACCGCGGTCCTAACCCTTTAGTCAGGCCAAACACCCCGCCATACGCTTCATCAGACCCCTGACAGCCAGCACCGCCGGCGACTTCTTCCCCCAAAATAATAACCGTAGCATCACGCTCCATCTCCTGATGCAAGGCCTCGTTAATGGCTTCGCGAATGGTTTTTATCGGATGGTTGTGATGTGTTGCTGAAACACCTGAGTCTGACATGGTCAATTCCCTTATTCTCAATAGGTGCAGTAGACGTCGCTGTAAAGTTCCTCGAGAGAGGGGCGCGGTGCAGCCATGCCGCGCTGAACCCCTTTCTCAATGGCGTCGGCGGCCTTTTCATCCAGCTGATCTAGCTCTGCTGCCTTCATCCAGCCTTCATCAATAACGCGTTTTCTGAAGATCTTTAAACAGTCTTTGTGCTCGCGCAGATACGCTATTTCACCCTCGCCCCGATAAGCCTGCGGATCACCGATAAAATGGCCGTCATAACGAATCACATCAGCCTCAATGCCATAGGGCCCCTTACCCGACCGGCAGTGTTTAATGGCCTTCTTCGACGCCTCATAGACCGCGAAAAAGTCAGTGCCATCCACCGTGTCACAGGGAATATTAAACGCGCGCACACGTTCAGCAATCTCCCCCGAAACCGCATACGAATCGCCCGTACCCTCTGCGAGGTGATTATTTTCAAATACAAAGAAATGCGGCAGATCAAGTACGCCCGCCAGGTTCAGTGCCTCCATTACCGTCCCTTGATTGGAGGATCCATCACCACTAAACGACACGGCGACGTCGGGCTTACCCAAGGTCTTAATCGATAAAGCGGCGCCGTTACATAGCGGCGGTCCACCACCGACAATGGCGTTCGCACCGAGCATACCTTTGTCAATATCGGCAATGTGCATGGAACCGCCTTTGCCTTTACACAGCCCCCCCGATTTACCCATAATTTCAAGAATCATTAGTTCAATATCACAGCCTTTGGCGATGCAGTGACCATGTCCTCGGTGCGTACTACCGATGATGTCATCATCGGACAAGTGCATACAGACACCGACGCCTACCGCCTCCTGACCATCGTAGGTGTGAACGAAGCCAGGAATATTTCCCGCCATAAATTCCTTGATCATTCGCTCTTCGAATTGGCGGATGGTGGTCATCGTTGTATACGCCTCCACCAAAAACTGCTTTGAATACTTCATCCTATTGTCCTTGATATGTGTTCAAGCATTTTTGATACTAGAAACCAAAACGAAAAAAAGCAAGCACGATTGTTTAGAACAATCACACGCAATTGCGCAGCAGAGCAAAACGCGATATATAAGCAGCTTGTCGATTTCACTCACCAGGTTAACCGCCGCAGTAGAAGGGCACGCATGAACAAAGTCAGCCAAACGAAGGCGCGAAAAAAAATCAAGTCCGCCAGCCCCACGCAGCGAGCACAGAAAGCCGACGGTACACCGTCCCGCGACGGCGTTGGCTGGCAGGCTGAAAAAAGCGCTATGACTCGCAAAGCGATTTTAGAGGCGGCCATGGAATGCTTTGTTAACCGGGGCTACAACAAGACCACAACAGCTATGATAGCCGCGCAGGCTGGCGTATCTAGAGGCGCAATGATGCATCATTTTTCCTCTCGCTCAGCGGTTATGGAAGCGGTTGTCGCTTATTTACACACGCGTCGACTAGAGGAATATCGCGGATTGATGGCCGATATCGACATGCCAGAGAAACAGCTGACTCGGGCAGATATCCGACGCTCGGTGCAGGCCGCCTGGGACTACGTCAATATGCCCTCGTTCGTCGCGTATCAAGAGCTGCTCGCGGCAGCGCGCACAGATTCCGAGTTAGCTGAGGTTATTGGTGAAGTCGAGCGAGACTTTGAGCAGCAATTTTTGCGCACCGTAAAATCCGTGTTTCCCCACTGGAAAAAAGTCAAATCCTTGCAGGCGGCGCACGATCTGGTTCAGTTTGTTATGAATGGTATGGCTGTTAACTATCGCTTTGCCAATCGCAAAAAGCGCGCCGAGCGAGTGATCGACCTCGTCACCGATCAACTGGCAGTGGTATATGCGGTTGAAAAGCCCGCCTAATGTGCGGCCGTTGACTCCCCTCTTGGGACGGTGGCCGGTCATGCTGGACGCTTAGCGCCCTGCTATCGCCGGGTTCACACCACGCTATTGTTGTTGAAAAAAACATGCTGTATTGTCTTTTTGTGCCACATTCAACCATCAAGCCGCAGAGGGTTTCGCATGTTGGGTTGCTTTTCTGGGGCGGGTAAGATCGTCTCTATTGTCGGAGCGGGCAGCCCCGATAACATGGGCCAAGTGATGGCCCGAAAATTTGCCGAGACGGGTGCAACCGTCGTGGTATCTGGGCGTCGTACCGAGGTGTTGATGGCCCTGGCCAATGACATCGCTGGCGACTGGGTCGAATGCGATTTCTGTGATCGCTCGTCAATTAACACCATGATCACGACGATTGTTGAGCGCCATGGCGGCATTGATGTCGCTATCAATGCCACTGGCTGGGGATTGTTAACGCCCTTTTGCGACACGACCGAGGAAGAGCTTGATCGCATGGTCGATTTACAATTTAAAGGCCCCTATATTTGGCTACAGCGACTCGTTGAAGTTATGTCGGCGCGCCAGGCAGGTAATATTATTCAGATTTCCTCGGCTACCGCTAACATCATGCTCGATAACCATGCGGCGTACATGGGTACGAAGGCGGGTATCGATCACGTGATACGCACAGTCGCTAACGAATTTGGTGCATGTGGTATTCGAGCCAACACGATATCGCCTGGATTGACCGATACGCCAATGACCGCTGAGGCCATGCAAAGTCAGGCGCTGGTCGATGCGTTTGAGCAATGTTACCCCCTAGGGCGGATTGGGACGTCCAACGACATCGCCGCCGCCGCTTTATTCTTGGCCAGTGACGATTGCTTCATGACCGGTGAAAACTTACAGGTCAATGGCGGGCTGTGTCTAAGGCGCAATCCTCGAGCCGAGGAATTACACGCGGCCATGGTAGCCGCCGGCGACATACCACTGTAAGCAGTCGCTATTTTGGTTCAACCTATAGAAGTAAACAGGAGTACATAGCATGGGATTAGTACAAGACAAGATCTGCTTGGTCACCGGCGGGGCATCGAACCCAGGCCTTGGTCATGCCATTGCACATAAATTCGCCGCTGAGGGAGCGAGGGTTATTGTCACCGATATGGATAAGGCGGGTGCTGCGCGAACAGCGAAAGAGATTACTGCGGCCGGCGGAAAGGCCGTATCGTGGCGTCAAGATGTGACCGTAGAGGCTGAGTGGGACAGTACAATAACGCAGATTAAAAGCGACTTCGGACGCCTAGATACGCTAGTCAACAACGCCGGCATGGTCATACTCAAGCCCATTGAGGATTTCACCCTCGAGGATTTCAACCGGCAAATGTTGGTTAATATGACCAGTGTTTTCTTGGGAACTCAGCGCGCAGTGGCCCTTATGCGCGACACTAACACCAAGGGCTCAATTATTAATATGTCCTCTGTGGCAGCCTTGGTGGGCGTCTATGCGGTATCGGCGTATGCCGCTAGCAAAGCAGGCGTTCTGGGCTTCACCAAAGCCATTGCCGCAGAAACGGCCAAGCAAGGCATTCGCTGCAACACCATTCACCCGGGAATGATCGCGACAAATATGAATGCTCAGGCAAGCGAGGAAAACGCCGCGGAATACGAGGCCATTACCAGCGCCATTCCCATGGGCTACATGGGGCCGCCGTCAACGATTGCCGATGCCGCCCTGTTTCTTGCCAGTGACCTCTCATCTTATGTAACCGGCACACAGCTAGTCGTCGATGGCGGCATGATTAACCAGTAGAGGAGCCGTCATGATAGACAGCGTTGAAAAAGACAAGCTACACATTAGAGCCCTGCTGGATCGCTACTGCGATGGGGTTAACCAGCGAGATGCGGCGATTTGGGGTAGCACGTGGGCGGAGGACGGCGTCTGGGAACTGCCTCATTTGGCCATGGAGGGCATCAGAGGTCGTGAGACGATCGTCGCCGCTTGGTTGGAAGCCATGAAGCTGTTCCCATTTGTTAACATGATGGCACAACCCGGGTTCATTGACGTCGATGGTGATCACGCGACCATGCGCAGCTACACCACTGAAGTCGCCGTCACCCAAGAGGGAAAAGACATTCGACCCCGGGGCGAGTACCACGATGAGTGCATTCGAGAAAACGGTGAATGGAAATTTTCCTTGCGAAAATTTCGAGTCTTACACGGCGAATAACCCTCGTTTCAACTGTGGATCTATGAAACGCATCTTCGCCTCGCCACCACGTCCTGAAGGACCTAATGGGATAGTCCGCATGCTATCTGAACGGGCTTTGCTGACGCTACACCCCGGGCAGTCCCGCCGTCGATGCGCCATCAATGACCAGCTCTGAGCCAGTCATGAACTTCGACTCGTCCGAGCCTAAATAGGTCAATAAAGCCACCACTTCCTCCAGTTGTCCCATGCGACCGACAGGCGCTATGTTCTCCAGCATACCCCGCGCCACACTCGGATCGGGCGCGCTGTTTATGGCTCCCTCGATAAGCGCGGTTTCGATAACGCCTGGGTGAATAGTGTTAACACGGATATTGGTTTTTTCGCGCGCCAAGTGAACGGCGCTGGATTTTGCCAAGAGGCGTAACGCACCCTTGGTGGTGGAGTAGGTCACATCACCGGCCAGCGCTAAAATACCATTGATTGAGCTATTGAGAATGATTGAACCTCCTGAGCCATCAGGATTAGCGCGCATTAACTCCACACTCGCTTTAATGGTGAGCATGGGCCCCGTCAAATTGATATCCAGTAGATTCTGCCAGGCGTCGAATTCCACCGTTTCAATATCACTGTCGCCGACATTGGTGCCCGCATTTGCAAAGGCGATATCGAGACGGCCAAAGTTGTCACGAACCGCACGCTTCACCCCTTCCCACCCGGCAACATCTTGAACGGCGTGCTTGATAAACACCGCGCCGTTGGCCTGGGCTATGGCATTGCCGGCCTCGCTGTTGTTACCGGTAAACACCACGTTGGCTCCCTGTCGGGTAAACCCTTCGACTGCCGCCTTGCCAATACCACTGGTGCCACCCGTAATAAGTGCAACTTTTCCTTCCAATCTAACGGTCGCGGTCATAGCGCTTTCCTAGCAATGAGTATCAATGTAAAGCCGCCCATAGCCGCATGGCACCCATGCCTAACGTAGCCGTGCAAAAAGCAGTCTCCATCGTTTAGGCTGACATTGCATACGGGTTTTTACAGGTCTGTGGGATAAGATTATTCATGCGCCACGAAAAAAGCAAGCACGCTTGACTTTTTATTTATTGACACCTAGCCTCACCGGTATTAGTCGGCCTCTGCTTGTTTGCCCTCTTGGCTTTGCAGAACGCTACGTTACCGCTGACAGGAGTCGTCCGCCATGAGTAAACTCGCTATTATCGCCTGCATTAGTTTAAGCAAAGACAGTGCACCCCTGTATATCAAAGGTGCGCAAGCGCTGATTGCACCCACTCGCGCAGAGCCAGGCTGCGAGTTATACGGTATGGCGATTGACGTCAGTGATCCGACAAAAGTGTGGATCTCCGAGCAGTGGGCGTCGCAAGAAGCCTTAAACGACCATTTTGCAACGGATCATGTAAAAGGGTTTTTAGCGTATGTAGGGTCCCTGGACGTCTTAAATATTGAGACCCGACAATATGATGTGACGAATGTTGGGCCGGTCGTATTCCCCAGCGATTAGAGCGGCCACACTCCGAACATAAGCACGACGCATGAAGAGAGGACATAACGTGGATGCACAGGATAGAAACGCTCAGTACAACCGAATGGTTGTACGCATGATGGAACATGTGGAAAACGGTACCACCGACTGGGCAGAAGACACCATGATCATCGCCTCATCGGAGTACACCGAGTCCGAGTTCTGGCAAACCGAAATGGCATGTGTGTATAGAAAACTGCCGATTTTAGTGGGTATGAGTCACGAGATTCCTGCGCCCGGTGATTTTAAAACCCTCGATATCCTCGATATTCCACTCATTATGACTCGGCAGGCTGATAACTCAGTGCGCGTGTTGATGAATGTGTGTAGTCATCGCTCTATGATTTTGGTCAAAGAGCAGGTGGGTAATAAACGGGTATTCACCTGCCCGTATCATGCCTGGTCATTTAGCAACGACGGCTCATTGCGGGCGGTCGCTGAGGCCTCAAAATTTGGTGATGAATGTAAAGATCGACACTTGGTGCAATTCCCCTGTCACGAGGAAGGCGGGCTGATTTTCGCGGTCCTCGATCCTGATTCAGATATCGATATTCGCGCATTTCTAGGCGGCATGATGGACGATGTGGCCGCCAAGGGCATGGAAAACTGGAGCTATATTGGTAATCGCGTGATTACTGGCGCCAACTGGAAAGTCGCTTATGATGGTTACTTGGAGGGGTATCACTTTAAAAGTGCACACCCAGAGACCATCGAGCCACGGACATTTTCTAATATTATGGAGTTCGATGCTCACGGACCACACTTGATTGTCGGTTACCCCCAGAAAACCATTCTGAACTTGCGGGAAAAGCCTGAGGACACGCTTTACGCCTGCGAAAATGATGGCTATGACTTTATTCGTCTTTTCTTTCCCAATACCTCTGTTTTTATGGCCCCGGAAATTACCCAGGTTGCGCAATTAATCCCCGGGCCCGAGCCCGGTCAGAACACCACGATTTTGCACTTTTTACACCCGAACGCACCAGCATCCGACGAAGAAGTGGCCGCCCGAGAGCAAATGGCTGATTGGTTGCAAGACGTCGTCGACACAGAGGACTATAAAGTGGGTCTACAGGTACAGCGCGGCATGGCGTCAGGACTACAAAAAAATGTCGTGTTCGGGCGTAATGAGCGTGGCAACCAGTTCGTTCACCGATGGATTCATCACTATATGAACAACGATCCCGGGGCAAAGGAGCCGACCCTTTGATACGGCGCTGGCAAATGCAAAAAAGCGACCACGGTCGCCTTTTTAACGGATTGGGTGCCAACAGGCTGCTAGAAATCGCTTAAACCTTGACCATCAGCTTGCCGTTGTTCTTGCCTTCAAACAGTAAGTTGTACGCCTCTAGACAGTGGTCAAAGCCATCAACAATATGCTCTTTAAACGTCAGTTGATCGGCTTGAAGCCATTGCGTCAACTGCGCTTGTCCTTCGCCAAAACGGGTAAGATAGTCACTGATAAGATAACCCTTCACCGTGACACTCCGCGCTAACACCTGCCACCAATTATACGGGCCGGGGACGGGCTCGCTACTGTTATAGCTGCTGATACTGCCGCAGAATACCACTGTCGCGTCTTTGTTAAGGTTCATCAGGGCGGCGTCTAAGGTTTCGCCGCCCACGTTATCGAAAAAGACATCAACACCCTCGGGGCACGCGCGTCGAATGGCTGCCTCAAGATCGCCACAGGTTTTATAATTGAGACAGTCGTCGAACCCCAGTTCCTCTGTCACCCATTGGCATTTTTCATCACTGCCCGCTAAGCCAACAACACGCAGGCCTTTGATTTTCGCTATTTGGCCGCCAATGGAGCCCACAGCACCCGCAGCCGCACTCATGAGCAGCGTTTGTCCGCTCTTAATATCACCGGCGGAGAGCAGACCAAAATAGGGTGTCAGGCCGACCGCACCAAGAATGCTCAGGTAATAATGATCTGGAAAAGGACTGTCTTCCGGGATTTTGCTGAAGTAGTCCGCAGGCGCTGTACACAGGGTTTCCCAGCCCGACATGCCATACACTCGATCGCCCGCAGTAAAATCCGGGCTCCTACTTTCGACCACGGTGCCCGCTACCGTGGCGCGAATAGGTTCACCCAAGCCAATAGGGGGTAGGTAACTCGGTGTATCCGACATCCACCCACGAATGGCGGGATCCAACGAAAAGTAACTGGTAGCAATAAGCAGATGGTTGTCGGGGGTTTCGGGCACCGGCGACTCAATAATATCGACATCGGCTCTGGTAGGTACACTTGCCGGTCGCTGCTTTAAGACCCAAGACCGCTTGTTAGCTGGTTTCATTTTAACCTCGTGCGTTTTTCATGACTGGGAGAAAACCCGGGCTGGGCAATGACACTGCGAATGCCTGCAAAAAGAATCAACCCTGTTTGTTTTTCTAACACGCGGCTAATGTTATACTGCGACGACGCAGATGTCCTCATTTTTTAACGGGTAGCTCACGCCCTTCTCACATGGAGATAGCTCTTATGTCTGCTTTTGTGTCCGCGTTTCCCGATAAGGAACTTGATAACAATACCAGTCGTGCGGTGGAACTTGGAGGGAAGCGCTTATTGGTCTGCCGTGCCAGCGGAGAGCTCTATGCTGTTGACAATCGCTGCAGTCACCAGGAGGCCGAGCTTGCTGGCGGCCGTATCCGCGGATGCTTTATTTCTTGCCCCCTTCATGGTGTGCGCTTCAACCTTAAAGACGGCGAACCCATGGGGCACCTGACCCGCTTGGCGATCGCTACCTACCCCGTGCGAGTGGTAGGCGGAATGATTGAAGTGGACGTCAGCTGAGACGAGGGTCTAGGGTGGCAGGCGCCACCCTACAGCTCAGTACCGGTCCCCCATACTGCCTTGTCTGTGAGGGTTAGCTCCACTGTCGTGACGCCGCACAGAAAGCGATGACCAGTAACTGGTGGCAGGGCGCTCGAGTGCATGATGGACAAGCCATCCCCCTGTAAAAAACAATCAACACTGTTTGTCAAAGTTTGGTCGCTGTGAGATAGTTTTATGAGGGGTAAGCATAGCTTGGCTCACCCCTTGCTAGATCGATAAGCGCTGAAACAACGAGCTAAATAATCGTTACTGGGAGAATGTCATGGCATTACTTGCTGGCAAAGTCGTGGTCGTTTTAGGTGCATCCGATAGCCGCGGCATGGGCGCTGCGACAGCGCGGCGCTGCCTTGAAGAGGGCGCGAAGGTTATTATTGCCGCACGTAGTGCTGAGAAAGTCGCCGCCGTTGCTGAGACACTCGGCTGCATTGACGCACGCTGTGATATTACCCAAGACAATGACCTTCAACAGCTGACCCAAATGGCTCTCAGCGAGTATGGCCAGCTCAACGTGGCGATCAACTTTGCAGGTATTGAGGCGGGCGGTTCCATCGCTGAGCTGGATCGCGAAACCCTACTAAACAGTGCTAACGTGCACTTTGCAGGTACGGCGCTGTTCATTCGCTTCATGGCGGCAGCCATGGGTGACACCGGGGGTTCTATTATCACTACCTCATCGCAAACCGCACTGTTAGCTGCACCAAGGCTCGCGGCTTATGCGGGTGCAAAAGCAGGGGCAGACCACGTTATGCGTATTGCCGCCAACGAGTACGGCAAAGCCAATATCCGTGTCAATGCCATAGCGCCCGGATTCACTCCCACCGGCATGACTGAAGGTTATCTGCAAGTCCCGACTATTGAACCGGCTTTCCTCAAGGAGCTGGCGTTACCGCGCCTGCCCAGCACTGAGGACATTGCCAACGCCGCCGTATGGCTGGCCAGTGATCAATGTTTCGTTACCGGCGACGTGCTCGATGTGTCCGGTGGACAAACACTCAATCGTATTCCTACGGTCGCAGAGATGATGGCGGAACAGTAATCACATGATCAACCATGGCCGCAAAGGCAACAACAAATGCCGATAAAGACCCACTGTTTGGCCGCCTTCGGGTGGCAAGCTCTGTCGGCCAGTACGACACCTATTTTTCATAACCAGGACATCGCTCATGCCAAAAGCCGTTGTTTTACACAAGCATCCCCAAGGCAGTATTCAAGAGTCTGACTTTGCGGTGGTTGATATGCCCATGCCGCAGATCAAAGACGGATTTTTTATCACTCACAATCGGGTCATCTCGCTTGACGCGGGCTTTCGAGCTTGGATGAGTGCCGGCGCCGGAGATAACTACTTGCAGGGCATGCAACTCGGAGAGCCCGTACAAAGTATTGTGCTGGGCGAAGTGATTGAGTCAGCTAATGAGCTGTACCCAGTAGGTACTATGGTCAATGCACGCACCGCATGGGAAACCTATAGCGTTCTCGATGGTAGCGACCTGTGTGCGCCTTTACAGCCCGCTGACGATCTGCCGCTAGCTGAATACATGGCTACCTTAGGGCCCACCGGCATGACCGCGTGGATCGGCTTTTTTACCATTGGCCAACCGAAACCCGATGACGTCGTGGTGGTCAGTGCCGCGGGTGGCGCGGTGGGTACCGTCGTCGGTCAGCTGGCAAAACACCTCGGCTGTCGCACCGTAGGATTAACGAGCAGCGCCGACAAAGCCCAGTGGCTGACCGACAGCGTAGGCTTTGACGTAGCGATTTCCCGAGAAGCCGACCCTGATCTAACCCTTGCCCTACGGCGAGAGGTGCCTGAGGGTATCGATATCTTTTTCGATAATGTCGGTGGTGCGGTCCTCAATGAAGCCATGGGCCATTTGGCTGAAAACGCGCGACTGGTCCTGTGCGGCGCCATCTCACAATATGAAGCTCACCCCGAAGCAGTCACAAACTGCTGGGAGCTGGTGACCAAGCGTGCACGAATGGAGGGCTTTATGTTCTCAGACTATGCGCATCAGTTTCCCGAAATTCTTGCTGAACTTGAGCAGCGGTTGCGTAACGAAACGCTCAGAGGCTTTGATCAGCAATATCTAGGTATTGAACAAACCGCTCAAGCCTTCTGCGATATGATGCATGGCCGTTCCCGCGGTAAGTGTTTAGTCGTGTTGGAGTAAGCCATGCCCACTGTGCCCCGTGATGTTCCCCAGGAGCTTTTAATCGATTTTGATATCGTAGCGGATCCAGCGCTACACGACGATCCGCAAGCACGGCTCATCGATGTTTTTGAAAACGATGGCAGGGCCATCAGTTACAGTCCCCATAATGGTGGTCATTGGATCATCACGACACATGGACTTGCGCACGAAATCCTTTGCGACGCCCAGCGCTTTGGCTCTTTCCCCATTGGCGTGCCCGCCAATTACACTCAACGACCGCGGCTCATACCCCTTGAAAGCGATGTCAGTGATCACCGTCGCTATCGCCGATTGCTGCTCCCCATTTTTGCGCCGGATACGGTAAAGCGTATGGAGAGCGCCGTTCGCGAGCGCACCATTAATGTACTCACCAGCACGCTGATCAACGGTGAAATTGACTTTCTAGCCGCCATTGCCAAACCTATCCCCACACAGTTGTTTGCCAATCAAATGGGCCTTCGGGAGGAGGACTTAGGGCAATTTTATACCTGGGAGAGAGGCTTTTACCGAGCTCCCAGCGAAGCCGAACGCATGGCCTGCGGCCAAAACATAGCGACCTATCTGCACAACACGGTTCAAGCCCATAAATTGAACCCTAAAGACGATATTGTCAGCATGCTCCTCGACGCGGAAGTGGAGGGCGAACGCCTGAATGACGACGAGGTGGACGCCGTCTGCTACCTGCTTTTTTTGGCGGGAATTGACACGGTAGCCGCAATGCTTAGCTTCATTACGCTGTATCTCGCTAAAAACCCAGTGCTTTGGGCGCAGATTCGTGCTGACCGGGCCTTTTTAGAGCAGTCGGTGGACGAATTTCTGCGCATGCATGCCTTCATTAATTTGAACCGGATTGTCAGCGAAGACTGCGAATTTCACGGCGTTCACTTCAAAGCAGGGGACAACGTCATTATTCCCAGTTTTGTCACCAATCGCGATAGCGCTGTGTTTTCCGAACCAGCTCATTTCAATGCGGAACGTTCCTCTACCGAAAGAAATCGGCATCATGCCTTTGGCGCAGGTGCGCATAAATGCTTGGGGTTACATCTTGCCAAGCTAGAGGTTCGCGTGGTGTTGGAAGAGCTGTGTGAGCGGGTAGAAACGATTGAGCTAGTTGACCCGGGCCGAGTGACGGCCCATGGGGGAACCACCATGGGGTTAGATACCCTACCAATTAATATCACCCTCGTTCAATGATCGGAGCAGAGTCACTTTATGATTAACCTGTCACGCACGTTCCATACCGGCATTGTCGTCAGCGATATTCACGCGGCGCAAGGCGCACTAGCGAGTAGTATCGATGTGGCGTGGTCACCGATTCGCACCTTCGAGCCGCTACCTTTTTGGACCCCAGCGCTGGGCACACATGACGTTGTCGTCAGCGCCTGCTATAGCCGACAAGGCCCCGTGCATCTTGAACTGTGTCAGGGAACCGGTCGTTTTTACGACCCCGAGGCACAGCCCGACGCTCGACACATTGGGGTATGGGTGGATGATCTACCAGCAGAAGCCGAACAGCTACTGCGCCAAGACTGGCAGGTGCTGGCGGCGGGCGCAGCCCCGGAGGAAGGATATGGTGCTATTTGCTATATGCAGCCCGGGATGGGTGGCTTAGTGATTGAACTGGTATCGACCGACTTAAAACCGTTCATTGAGGACTGGTTAGCGGCTGATGCTTAATCGGCTTACGGGCTCCTCTGCTGAGTGACGCCCGAGATAAGCGCCATGGTCGACGGACGCCATCGGCACCCTACTCCACAGTCACTGACTTGAATGGGTTGTACCTGTTTCCTTATTTTGTATTTTTAGAAACTTCTAACCAAGTTGCAATCCATAGAACTGAATAAAGAGGAAGGATATGTTCTACTCCAACCCACTCATAAAATATCTTTATTGCTATTGTCCCTATAATGAGAACTCCTTGAATTAGTACAAGTGTTTTTAGTGATAAATTAAATTTCATCTTTAGTCCCCAAAAAGTGGTACAACCAAGTTTACTCCACCGTGAGTGAGTGATTTCATTTGCAGATTTTAGCTTAGTCTCTGATTTAACTGCGAATTTTCCGCTTTTTTTTTGCATTTGTAGACCCCAGACCGAGCTGTAACCTCACGCACCATTTCTGTCTTCAGAGGTTTCTTGCCACTTTTTACATCATAGCCAAGACGCTTGTTCGTATCGTCCTTGTAGACAATCTTATCGTCCACAAGCGCAATATTGAACATCAACTTGAAACTATGCCCTTGTTGCTTGCTCAACCCAATCAACCCAAATCATACTCTCATTTAAAATATCAAGTTCCATCTCAACTGAACTGTATTCTTTATTTTGAGTCACGAGTTCTTCTTCAAATCGTGCAATGATTTTCTTTGCAATAGACTCGCTCTTCTTACCAAGAGTTTTCTCCATTTCCATATCTACAATTTGATTCTCAAGATTGTCTATAGTTGATTGTATTCTTTGGCACTTCTCTTCTAATCTTCCTCTTTTTACATCAATGTTTCTTCTTTGTTCATTTCGTTTTTATAGATGAGAATTCTTGCAACTGTCGTTGCTTGTGGTTAAGATTCTTGTAATTAATAAACTTTAAATTGATCTAAGGATCTTTAGGTATATTGAATAAATATTTAGGGGAGAGTGGAAATGGAAGAATCATCGGATAACCAAAATCAGCCGAATGAATCTAGCGACAATCAAGATCAGAAATCCGTATCCAGTAATCTTGTTGAAGCTTCGTTTAAATTGATAGGTGACCTAAGGAAAGCTAAGTCGGAAGGATTTAACCTTTGGGCATTCCTTTTCCCTATCGGATATTTGTATTCACATTTATCTGTAGAAAACACAAAAAAAATAGCTTTAGCGGTATTAATTCCGACATTGGTGCTTAGCATCGCATTTTATTTTTTGCCTTATAGTCTCTTTGTTATAGGTGATATCCTACTGTTTATTTGGTTCGTTTATGTTTCCTATCTTGTAGGGACGAGATCGTCCGTGCTTGTATCTGAAGGGTCAGAAGCGGATATTGGCAAAGGGGTTCTGGCTCAAGTCCTTTATGGCTTTGTATATTCGGTTATTTACTATTTGTAGATATAGAGAGTAATAGATTCTTGCGAATCTAATTCTCTGTTCAAACTTACTCTACAGTGACAGATTTCGCCAAATTTCGCGGCTTATCGACATCGGTGCCCTTAGCAAGCGCCACATAATACGACAGCAGCTGCAAAGCCACCGTGTAGATGACCGGCCCGGCCATGTCACTACAGTGGGGCATAGGTAATACATGAACGCCCTCGCCAGCCGTGAAGCCCGCCGCCTCATCGGCAAAGACAAACAGCTCGCCCCCGCGAGCACGGACTTCCTCAAGATTGGACCGCAGTTTTTCAAGCAGTTCGTCGTTAGGCGCCACGGCCACCACCGGCATGTCGTCGTCCACCAACGCCAACGGCCCATGCTTCAACTCACCCGCAGGATAGGCCTCGGCATGAATATAGGAGATTTCCTTGAGCTTCAGTGCGCCTTCCATGGCGATGGGGTGATAAATACCGCGTCCCAAGAACAGCGCATGATGTTTTAAAGTAAAGTGTGCGGCCATCGCCTTAATGGTGGGTTCTAGTGCCAAGACTTGAGCCACCGCGTCCGGCATACCACGCAGTGTCGCGCAGAATCGCTCGTTATTCAGTGTCGATAACGCGCCATTCCTGCCGAGATTGGCGGCTAACAACTGCAGCGCTACCAGCTGCGTAGTGAAGGCCTTTGTCGAGGCAACGCCAATCTCAGCCCCGGCGCGCGTCAAAAAGACTAAGTCGCTGGCGCGCACAATGGCGCTGTGATCGACGTTGCAAATAGCCAGTCGGCCAACAATGTGGTCATTATCCGCTATCTTCAGCGCCGCCAATGTATCCGCGGTTTCCCCCGACTGGGAGATAGTAACGATTAGGGTGCCGGGCAGGGTGACTGACTGTCGATAGCGGTACTCCGATGCCACCTCTACCTGACAGGGAATGCCCACGTATTGCTCAATCCAATGCCTAGCCACAAGGCCTGCATGATAACTGGTGCCACAAGCCAATATCTGCACGGCACTAACCTGACCGAAGATAGCCGCCGCCCGGGGACCAAAGACGGTGCAATCTAGCGGGTCAAGGGCCAACGTGTCGGCCAGCCGTGCGGGTTGCTCGTGGATTTCTTTGAGCATGTAATGGTCATAATCACCCAGCACTTGGCTTTCGTGCTCAGCCTCTAGTCGGGTTTTTGGTCGTTCCACAGGCTCACCGTTGGCGGCGAATAGTTGGTAACCCGCCACTTCTAAAACAGCAACGTCTCCCTCTTCAAGGTAAACAAAGGTATCGGTCACTGAGCGCAGTGCCAGCGTGTCAGAGCCGGCGAACGTTTCACCAATCCCCACACCAAGCACCAAAGGGCTGCCTTGCCTAGCGACCACTACTTGCTCGGGATTTTCAGTGTCAATCACCGCCAGTGCATAAGCACCATTGAGCTGCGGAATGACCTGCTGCACCGCCGCTAGCAAGGTAGCACCGCCATTAACCGCCTTGGCAAGAAGATGCACGATGACCTCGGTATCGGTTTCAGACAAGAAAGCCGTGTCATCCGCTTCCAATTGCTGGCGCAGCGCCTGATGGTTTTCAATAATGCCATTATGAACAAGGGCAAGACGATTGCCTGCCACATGGGGATGGGCATTAAGGGCATTGGGCTGTCCATGGGTGGCCCAGCGCGTGTGGGCAATACCAATACCGCCCTGCATGGGCTCAAGGGCCAATGCCTGTTCCAGAATAGCGACTTTGCCGCTGTACTTATGCAGCTGCAAGCCTCCATCATGATCAATCATGGCGATACCCGCAGAATCGTAACCGCGGTACTCCAGTCGGCGTAAGCCTTCTAGCAGAATGTCAGCGACTTCTCGCTTCGCCATCGCTGCGACTATGCCACACATGCGTTATTCTCCGTCCTTCTTCGGCGCTTGCCAGTCGGCAATATTGCGCTGCCTTCCCCTGCCCACCGCTAACTCTGCAGCCGCGACGTCTTTGGTAATTACTGATCCAGCAGCGATAAACCCGCCATCGGCAATCGTTACTGGCGCCACTAGCGTGCTATTAGAGCCAATAAACACCCCATCGCCGAGCTGGGTGTGGTGTTTGTTAGCTCCGTCGTAGTTACACGTAATACTCCCTGCACCAATATTACTGCCCTCACCAATAGTCGCGTCGCCAATATAGGCCAAATGATTCGCCTTACTGCCAGCGCCCAACGTCGCTTTTTTGGTCTCAACGAAATTGCCAATACGGACGCTAGGCCCCAAGCGGCTGCCCGGCCTGATGCGCGCATAGGGCCCTATACTGCAGTCGGCGCCAATAACGGCGTCCTCAATATGGGAAAACGGATGAACAATGGTATTTGGGCCAATACTGACATCGCGGATGACGCAGTTGGCGCCAATTTGAACGTTATCCGCCAATACAACTACACCTTCAATAAGAGTATTAATGTCGAGGCTAACGCCATAACCACAGGTAAGTTGGCCGCGAACATCCAGTCGGCTTCGATCGGCCACCGCCACGCCGTCAGTCAGCAGTTGTTCCGCGAATCGTTGCTGAAAGGTCCGTTCAAGCGCCTCAAGCTGCAGCCGATTGTTAACCCCCTGTATCTCATCGGCATCGTGACTGACCACAACACTCACAGCTAACCGCTCTTCTCGAGCAACCGCCAGCACATCGGGCAAATAGGTTTCCTGTTGCGCGTTGTTGTTGCCCACCTTGCTCAATAAGCGGCTCAATACCCCCGCAGGACAGGCCATCACTCCGGTATTGACCTCTTGCACTCGTCGCTCACTGTCGGTGGCATCGCGCTCTTCAACCACCCGGACAAACTGCTGGTCATCATCTCGTAGTATTCGTCCGTAGCCCGACGGCTCCGATAGGTGCGCCGCCAACACCCCTGGACCCTCTCTGACCTGACTGAGTAATGCTTGCAGGGTCGGTGTGCTAATCAGCGGCACGTCGCCGAACAACACCAGCACCGTGCTCTGCAAATGGCAATGCGGTAAGGCTTGTGCTAGCGCATGGCCAGTGCCCAACTGTTCCGCTTGGTGATGAAATTGCAGAGGGTATTGGGCTAAGGCGCGCTCCACCTCGTCGGCGCCGTGCCCGACAACAACATGGATGTTTTCTGGGGATAATCGACTCGCGGTAGCCACGACGTGCTCGATCATTGGTCGACCCGCCAGCGGGTGTAACACCTTGGGCAAATGGGAGTGCATTCGAGTGCCTTTACCGGCACCAAGAATGATAACTTCTAACATAGCGTCACCGTATTCGAAGGCTTACCAGACTGCCATAGGCTGGGCACCATGCAATACCTAAGGGCACTATTGCGGCTATTTAATGGCCAAAACGCGCCAAAAGGCACAAAAAAGCCGCCCGTTGGCGGCTTTCCCCCAGCCTGCACCCATCAACTGCGTCCAGCGCGATTCTTCAATTTGCGCAAGGTCGCCAACTGCGCGGCAGCCTCTGCTAGCTGTGCCGATGCACGACCGTAATCAAGTTCACCCCCTTGATTCGCCAACGCTTCTTCAGCGGCTTTTCTTGCCTCTTCCGCGGCTGCTTCGTCGACATCATCGGCGCGTATAGCGGTGTCAGCAAGCACAGTCACGACATCACCTTGCACTTCCAAATACCCGCCGGACGCATAGTAGACTTGCTCGTTACCGCCCTGCTCCAGAATACGAATCGGCCCGGGTACAATACCGGTTAACAATGGCGCGTGCCCGTAGCAAATGCCTAGTTCACCCGATGAGCCTGTCGCGACCAGCATTTCAACCAGCCCAGAATATATCTGGGCTTCCGCGGAAACGATATCGCAGTGAATAGTCATGGCCATGTCGTGTTCTCCAGTGCCTACGCCGACAACGTCGCCGCTTTTTCAACGGCCTGCTCAATAGAGCCAATCATATAAAACGCCTGCTCTGGTAGGTGGTCATACTCACCCGAGAGCAAACCCCTAAAGCCCGTGATGGTGTCTTTCAAGGACACGTAGATGCCGGGTGAACCGGTAAACACTTCCGCCACGTGGAAGGGCTGCGACAAAAAGCGCTCAATTTTTCGCGCCCGAGACACCGTTAACTTGTCTTCTTCTGACAGCTCGTCCATGCCTAAAATAGCGATAATATCTTTCAACTCTTTATACCGCTGCAGCACCGACTGGACACCACGCGCCACTTCATAGTGCTCCTGGCCAATAATCAGCGGATCAAGCTGACGTGACGTTGAATCCAGTGGGTCTACCGCAGGGTAAATACCTTTCGCTGCAATATCGCGACTAAGCACAACCGTTGAATCCAAGTGCGCGAAGGTGGTGGCTGGCGACGGGTCAGTCAAATCATCCGCCGGTACATAAACCGCCTGAATAGAGGTAATAGACCCTGTCTTAGTCGAGGTAATGCGCTCCTGCAGAACGCCCATCTCTTCAGCAAGGGTCGGCTGGTAGCCTACCGCCGATGGCATACGCCCAAGTAGGGCCGACACTTCTGTTCCAGCCAGGGTATAACGGTAGATATTGTCAACAAACAACAGTACGTCACGCCCCTCATCGCGGAATTTCTCAGCCATAGTCAGCCCCGTCAACGCCACGCGCAAGCGGTTGCCCGGAGGTTCGTTCATCTGACCGTAGACCATGGCCACTTTTGACTCGTCAAGCTTGTCAATGTTTACCACGCCCGACTCTTGCATCTCATAATAGAAATCGTTGCCTTCTCGGGTGCGCTCACCCACGCCAGCAAAGACCGACAATCCCGAATGCTCGGTGGCAATATTATTGATCAACTCCATCATGTTAACGGTCTTACCAACACCGGCACCACCGAACAATCCCACCTTGCCGCCTTTGGCAAAGGGGCATACCAGGTCGATGACTTTGATACCCGTTTCGAGCAGCTCCTCTGAGGCGGCGAGCTCTTCGTAAGTCGGTGCGGGACGGTGAATCGCCGCACGATCCTGCTCGCCAATAGGGCCACGTTCATCAATCGGATTGCCCAACACATCCATAATGCGGCCGAGGGTTTCAATACCAACCGGTACCGAAATAGGCGCACCCGTCGACTCAACCGCCAAACCACGGCTGATCCCTTCCGAGGAACCCATGGCAATCGCGCGCACCACCCCATCACCGAGTTGTTGTTGCACCTCGAGGGTAAGGTCTTTATCACTGACCTTCAGCGCGTCGTAAACCTTGGGTACGCTGTCACGTGGAAATTCCACATCGATAACCGCGCCAATTACCTGTACGACCTTTCCGCTACTCATGTTCGGGTCCTCTAGTCTATTTGTCGTGCGGCGACATCGCCGCTCATCAAAAAAAGGGTTTAACCAATCGCCGCAGCGCCACCAACAATCTCAGATAGCTCCTGAGTAATCGCTGCCTGACGTGCTTTGTTGTATACCAATTGCAACTCATCGATGATGTCGCCGGCATTATCGCTAGCATTCTTCATGGCAATCATGCGTGCTGCCTGTTCACAGGCGCCATTCTCAACCACCGCCTGATACACCTGCGATTCCACGTAGCGCAGCAGCAGCCCCTCAATGAGAGTTTCTGCGTCCGGCTCATAAAGGTAATCCCAGTAATGCGCCATCTCAGTCGCGTCGGCTTCCAATGGCAGCAACTGCTCGACGGTGGGCTCTTGGGTCATGGTGTTAACAAAACGGTTGCTGACAATAAATAACTTGTCTAGCCGCCCTTCTTCATAGGCATCAAGCATGGTTTTCACGCCGCCAATCAATTGATTGACGGTGGGGTTTTCACCAATATCACGAACCGCAGAGGTGACATTACCGCCGAAGCTATTAAAAAACGCTATTGCCTTGGAACCGACGGCACATATCTCCACCGCAACGTCACTGTCTGACCACACTTTCATGGCCTTGAGCGATTCCTTGAAGGAATTGGTATTTAGACCGCCGCACAAACCTCGGTCACTGGAAATGATGATAAAACCAACGCGCTTGACCTCTCGCTGCTCCATGAAGACGTGGCGATGTTCGGGAGATGCGTTGGCAATATGACCCATGACTTGACGAATGCGTCGGGCATAGGGGCGCCCGAGCTCCATGCGCTCTTGTGCCCTACGCATTTTCGACGCAGCCACCATTTCCATGGCGCTGGTGATCTTCTGAGTACTTTGAATACTCGAGATCTTAGTGCGAATTTCCTTGCCAGCTGCCATGACTAATTACCACGTTTGTGTTGATTTGAAGGTCTCAATGGCACCTGCAAAGGCAGCAGCGCGGTCGTCATTCCAATCGCCATCGGTGGCAATGTCCTGCATCAACTGACCGTGCTCGGCATGCATATGCGCGAGCAGTGCCGCCTCAAAAGCGCCAATTTTTTCTACCGCAACATCGTCGAGATAGCCTTCGTTAGCCGCGTATAGCACGGCGCCCATTTCGGCCACGCTCTGAGGTGCGTACTGCTTTTGTTTCATCAGTTCCGTGACCCGCTCACCGTGGTCAAGCTGTGCTTTGGTCGCGTCATCCAAGTCTGAAGCAAATTGAGAAAACGCAGCCAGCTCACGGTATTGAGCCAATGCCGTACGAATACCGCCGGACAATTTCTTCATAATCTTAGTCTGTGCCGCACCACCCACCCGGGATACCGAAATACCGGCGTTCATGGCAGGACGGACACCGGCGTTGAACATATCTGCTTCTAAGAAAATCTGGCCATCGGTAATGGAGATAACGTTAGTAGGTACGAAGGCTGAAACGTCTCCCGCCTGGGTTTCAATAATAGGTAGCGCAGTCAGCGACCCCGTCTGGCCTTTTACAGCCCCACCGGTCTTCTGTTCAACGTAGCTGGCATTCACTCGCGCAGCACGCTCTAGCAGTCGTGAATGTAAATAGAACACATCGCCCGGGTATGCCTCTCGACCCGGTGGTCGACGTAAAAGCAACGAAATTTGACGATAAGCCACGGCTTGTTTTGACAGGTCATCGTAAATAATCAGCGCGTCTTCGCCACGATCGCGATAGTACTCACCCATGGTACACCCGGCAAACGGTGCTAAAAATTGCATCGCCGCTGGGTCGGCCGCGTTGGCTGCCACGACAATAGTGTGTGCCATAGCGCCGTGCTCTTCTAATTTACGCACCACTGAAGCGACCGACGAGGCTTTCTGGCCAATGGCAACATACACACACTTAATGCCGGTGTTCTTTTGGTTGATAATGGCATCCACAGCAATGGCGGTCTTGCCAATTTGCCGATCACCAATAATGAGTTCTCGTTGCCCGCGGCCAATCGGCACCATGGCGTCTACGGCCTTCAAGCCAATTTGTACGGGTTCGTCAACCGACTGACGCGCAATCACCCCTGGGGCAATTTTTTCAATCGCGTCGGTCGCTTTCGCGTCGATAGCGCCCTTACCGTCTATGGGGTTGCCCAGCGGGTCGACAACACGCCCCTGAAGTTCGGGACCTACTGGAACCTCAAGAATGCGACCGGTACAACGGCAGCTTTGCCCTTCAGCCAATGACTTGTAGTCGCCTAACACCACTGCGCCGACTGAATCGCGCTCTAGGTTGAGGGCCAGACCAAAAATGCCACCTTCAAATTCAATCATCTCACCGTACTGCACCTCGGTGAGGCCGTGAATACGGATAATACCGTCGGTAACGGAGACGACGGTACCTTCATTGGTCGCCTGCGAAGAAACATCTAGCTGATCAATACGCTGCCGGATGATGTCGCTGATTTCCGAAGGATTCAGTTGTTGCATGACCTATTCCTCTATCAGGGTTTTAGCGCGTTAGCGAGCTTATTAAGCCTGCCTCGCACTGAGCCGTCGATCACCAGATCGCCGGCACGAATGACTGCTCCGCCCACAAGCGCTGGGTCGGTTTTGGTGGTAATGCTGACGCTACGGGACAATTGCTTGGCCATGGCATCCGCCAATTTTTGTGTTTCAGCCTCTGAGACCGCAAACGCCGAGATGACTTCCACCTCAACCGTGGCTTCTCTCGCCGCTTTGAGCTCAGTAAATTGTTGCGCCATCTCGGGCAACAGTGCCAAACGACCATGATCAGACGCGATGTGTAAGAAGTTTTTCAGACCCATCGGCACATCACCGTCAATCAATGTGGTGACGGCATCGGCTCGCGCGCTCGCGGTTTTAGCCGGATCCTTTAACAATTTTTCCACCGTGACGTCACCCGCTATTGTAGCGAGCTGGGAGAGCGCGGTTGCCCACGCTCCCAGCGCCTGAGCCCCATCGGCGAAGTCAAACGCCGCACGTGCATAGGGTCGGGCCAATGTCATGGGCTCGATCATAGCGTCATTGCTCCATGGTTAAGCTGTTGAGCATGTCAGCGTGTTTCTCTGGATCGATTTCAGCGCTAAGAATTTTTTCGGCGCCCAGAATAGCGAGGGCACTCACCTGGGCCATCAACTGTTCTTGGGCCCGGGCACGTTCCTGCTCAATGTCAGCCGCGGCGGCCGCTTTCACTCGACCCACCTCCGCTTCGGCGGCGACTTTCGCCTCTTCTACAACGGCTGCAGCACGCTTATTCGCAGATTCAATGATACCCGCGGCCTCTCGTTTGGCGTCCGCCATCTGTTCTACCGCGTGCTTTTTGGCCAAATCAAGATCATGGCTCGCCCGGTCGGCTGCTGCCAGGCCGTCTGATATCTTCTGCTGCCGCTCTGTCATAGCCGCAATTATCGGCGGCCATACATAGCGCATACAAAACAGAACGAACCCCGCAAAAGCAATCAGCTGGCCGATCAATGTCAGATTAATATTCACGTGAGACTCCGATGTTTGGTGACTGGATTAAAGACCGCATGGGGTCAGTAGATCAGCCGGCAACAACAAAAATCAGATACATGGAAATACCCACGCCGATAATCGGAATCGCGTCTACTAGGCCTGCGGCGAGGAAAAATGATACCTGCAGCTTAGGGCCCAGCTCCGGTTGTCGGGCCGATGATTCAAGTAGTTTGCCACCGAGCATGCCCACACCAATAGCGGCGCCGAGGCCGCCTAGGCCGGTCATGATAGCCGCTGCAATATAAACGAGTTCCATAGTGCTCTCCTTGGGTTTTCTCCGCACAGTGCGCGGAAAGGTTTAGTGATCTTCGTGCGCCATGCTCAGGTACACAATGGTGAGTACCATGAAAATGAACGCTTGTAAGGTAATGACTAAAATATGAAAAATGGCCCAGCCAATTTGCAAAAGACCTGCCGGTACCATCCACACGGCACCCGCGCTAAAAATAACCGCGATAAGTATAAAAACCATCTCGCCCGCATACATGTTACCGAATAGCCGCAGACCGAGAGAAAAGGGTTTAGCCAAAAAGCCAACAAATTCAATCGTGAAGTTCAACGGGATGAAGGCAGGGTGGTTAAACGGCACTAACGTCAGCTCTTTCACAAAACCAAAGCCTTTAACTTTGATGGAGTAATACACCATAAGAACAAACACACCCAGCGCCATACCCATAGTAATATTGGGATCGGTTGATGGCACTATTTTTTGATAAGGAATGCCTAATAGTTCAAGGGAATGCGGAATCAAATCAACGGGGATAAGATCCATAAAGTTCATCAGAAAGACCCAGACAAAAATCGTTAGCGCCAGGGGTGCAATGACCGGATTGCGTCCGTGAAAGGTGTCCCGCACCGTACCATCAATAAACTCCACGACCATTTCTATAAAATTAATCATGCCAGATGGCGTGTCTGAACTCGCCTGAGTAGCCACTTTACGAAACAACCAGCAAAATAGAACGCCGAGCCCTAGGGACCAAAACATAGAGTCAAGATGTATGGCGTTGAACCCCATGGCCGTAGCTTCGTCACCGCCGTGGGCAATAGTCCAGTCACCCCCTGCAGCCACAATCTCGCCATCATGACGTTCAAACCCCGCGGGCAGCTTGCCATAGGTCAAGTTGGTTAGGTGGTGCTTAATGTAAGCCGCGACTGTTTGCTCGCTTCCATTTGCCGCCATCGTTCACAGTTCCTTAAGTCATGCGTTTCTAGCGTGCTATCGCTCGCCAGCCATCAATACAGCAGACAGTAGTAAGGCGGTTGCTGTACCCGCCAACGTTAACACCGGATTTGCTGTCGGCACGAAAGCAAACCACAGGGCAAAACCAGCCGCACTAAGGCTGAATTTCCCCAATGCCAAACCACCCGCATGTAAGGTAGCCTTGGGGCTCGTGCCACGCAATACAAACCATAGCTGCGGCATTAACGCAATGACCCCACCGGCCATGAAAGCGGTACCCGCACTTATGGTCATAACAACAGCCATAATAAGACTTACGACTGAAATTACCGCTGCAGCCCGCACTACCGTACGCAGAAGCCTCTGCCGTAAATCGTGCCAGGGGTTGCCCGGTTTATGTTTCTCCCCGGTTGTATTCACCTCTCAGGCCACCATTTACTCAGCGGGTTACTCAGCGGGCGCGAGTGTAGGCTAAATCTTGCCGACCTTCAAGACATGGTTTGGCTAGCGGATGCGCTTCAATATGCCATCAAGCTCATCGAGACTGCTATATCTAATGGTTAACTTACCCCGGCCAGCCTTGGCGTGATGAATAGAGACTGCTGCTCCTAGCTGGGCCGATAAATCTCGTTGTAGCTTATCAATGTTGGCATCTACCGGTTGACCGCTGGTATCAGCGCCTTGGCCAGCCAGCACCCCTTTAACAAGCGTTTCCGTTTGCCTGACTGATAATCGTCCACCGATCACTCGTTGCGCTAACTGGACTTGTTGTTGGCCTTCTAGGGCTAGCAACACTTTTGCATGACCGGCAGTAAGCTGTGCGGTTTCGAGAAGATGCCGAACGTCTGACTCCAGTGTCAACAAGCGGAGTATATTGGCAATCACCGAACGGGGCTTTCCTACACGCTCGGCGACTTGTTGTTGGCTCAACTCAAACTCGGTTTGCAAGCGTCTCAGCGCCAACCCTTCCTCGATAACATTGAGGTCTTGTCGTTGAATATTTTCTATTAGGGCCATGGCGATAGCCGATTCATCGCTCACATCGCGCACAATGGCTGGGATACTATCAACCCCTGCTAGCTGACTGGCACGCCAGCGGCGCTCCCCAGCAACAATTTCCCATTTTTCGTCACTGAGCTGCCTGACAATAATAGGCTGCATCACGCCGTTTGATGCAATGCTATTGGCGAGCTCTTCCAGCATGGTTTTGTCAAACTCACGCCGCGGTTGGTATTTTCCTCTTTGTAGTTGGTCGAGAGGAATAACGCGCAGCCCCTCTTTACCCTCGGACCGCTCTGCTGACCTCGATAATGGACTACCGACAATCGGCACGTCAGCACCTGAGGCGCCGAAAAGCATGTCTAAATCTTTGGCCAATCTCTTTTTTCTTGTGGTCACGCGAGTTCCTTTCTTGTGGTGCCGACCCTTTATCGTGGCGACTGGCGCTTGATAAATTCACCGGCCAAAGCCGCATAAGCGCGAGCGCCCGTTGATAGTCGATCGTAGTGTAACGCCGGTTGGCCATGACTTGGCGCTTCCGCTAAGCGGACATTGCGCGGTATCACTGTACGATACACCAGATCACCGAAATGTTTGTGCAACTGTGCAGACACCTCTCCAGTCAGGGAGTTACGTGGGTCATACATAGTGCGCAATATACCCTCAACCGCGAGCTTGCTATTTACCGTTTCTGATACTCGACGGATGGTATTTAATAATGCCGATAACCCTTCGAGAGCAAAATACTCACATTGCATGGTAATCAGCACCGAGTCTGAAGCGACGAGTGCGTTGACCGTCAGCATGCTCAGTGACGGTGGACAATCAATAATAACAAAATCATATTGAAACCCCACGGCCAAAGCCGCTTGCAGCTGCTTTTCTCTATGGGGCATGTCGAGCAATTTTATATCAGCGGCGGTTAAATCCCGATTAGCAGGGACAATGTCATAGCCGTTATCTGCCGCCGGTACCGCGACATCATTGAGCGGGCGTTTATCGATTAACAGCTCATAGCAGCTCAATTCAACAGCCTGCTTATCAACCCCTGATGACATAGTGGCATTGCCCTGAGGGTCCATGTCCACCAATAGGATCGACCGCCCCATAGCCGCCAAACACGCTGCCAAATTCACGCTCGTCGTGGTTTTTCCCACACCCCCTTTTTGATTCGCCACGGCGATGGTTTTCATTCCTGCCCCCTCATGAATGCTAACTCTACTACACATCGCGACTCATCAAGCCCTGGTACCGTCAGAGCATGAACAGATGTCATGAGCCGGCCATCCGCGGCTGACTGTTGCAATGTCATAACATCGTCCTCCACCATGGCTCCTTTCATAGCAAGATAACAGCCGTTATTTGATAGTAAGTGCTCACATATATTCACCAGCTTGGTCAATGACCCAAAGGCTCGGCTGATGACCACATCAAAGGTTTTCGCCGGCCGATAGGCCTCAACGCGAGCATCGATAATCGTAACGTTCGACAACGCCAGTTGCGTTTGTACTTGAAAGAGAAACCGCGTTTTTTTGCCATTGCTATCGAGCAATGAAAAAAGCGTTGCGGGTTGCATTATCGCTAGGGGTATACCGGGCAACCCTGCCCCGGTGCCAACATCAATAACCCGCTTGCCTCTCAGGAACGGTAACACCGCTAAACTGTCCAGCAGATGTCGAACGAGCCAATTCTCACGTCCGCGCACGGCGGTCAGATTGTAAGCCTTATTCCAACGCTCTATTAAATCAACGTAGCGCAGCAGCAGTGTTATCTGGTGATCGGAATAAGGAATGGATAGTGACGCTAAACCCGATTCCAGAATAGCTCGCTCGGAATCAGCCATTAACGACGCGACGCGGGCCCTCTCGCTTTTTTAAATGAATTAACAACAATGACAATGCCGCTGGGGTGACCCCTGAAATCCGACTCGCCCGGGCAATCGTTGTCGGCCTGGAGGATTCGAGCTTTTGGCGAATCTCGTTAGATAACCCGTCTATTTGAGCATAATCGATACTAGCGGGAATCGGTGTGGCCTCCTGACGACGCAAGCGGTCTATATCGTCTTGCTGGCGCTCAATGTAACCGGCGTATTTTATTTGAGTGCTGACTTGCTCGGCGACATGGCTAGGACTGGCCTCTGCCGAGTGACTCAGTGACGCAATGTCCGTATACGTTACTTCGGGTCGACGCAATAAATCAGCCAGTGAATACTCTCGGCTCAGTGGTTTGCGTAATGTTTTCGCTAACAGCGAAGCATCGGCACTCGTAGGCTGAATGTAAGTACGCTCCAAACGGGTCATTTCTGCAGTGATCGCTTCTCGTCTCTCTTCAAATCGTGCCCATCTGTCATCGGTAACGACCCCCATTTGTCGAGCAATGGGTGTTAGTCGTAAATCCGCGTTGTCCTCTCGTAACAGCAACCGATACTCTGCCCGCGATGTGAACATGCGGTAAGGCTCAAGTGTCCCCAGCGTAACTAAGTCGTCTACCAACACACCTAAATACGCCTCGTCACGTCCTGGCTCCCAAGCCGCTTTTTCTTGAACGCGTCGTGCAGCATTGATGCCCGCCAACAACCCCTGCGCCGCCGCTTCCTCGTAACCGGTCGTACCATTAATCTGACCCGCAAAAAACAACCCGGCAATGGTGCGCGTTTCAAGAGAGTGCTTTAAATCACGAGGATCAAAATAGTCATACTCAATGGCGTATCCCGGACGAGTGATGTGCGCATTTTCAAGTCCAGATATCGATCGAACCAACGCCACTTGAACGTCAAAGGGCAAACTAGTTGAAATGCCATTGGGGTACAATTCTGTTGTGGTAAGCCCCTCAGGCTCAATAAAAATTTGGTGGGCTGTTTTATCAGCAAACCGATACACCTTGTCCTCAATGCTCGGGCAATAGCGTGGGCCGACGCCTTCGATAGCGCCACTAAATAACGGTGAGCGATCTACATTCTGACGAATAATATCGTGGGTTTTTTCATTCGTATGGGTTATCCAGCAACAGCGCTGCTCGGGGTGATCATCCACTGAATTGTACAAAGACATCACAGGACGCGGCTCATCTCCCCACTGTTCAGCAAGGCTAGAAAAATTAACGGAACGAGCATCTATCCTCGGGGGTGTTCCTGTTTTTAGCCGATCGGTACGCGGACATAATTCCCGCAATCGATTAGCCAAACCAACGGCAGCGGGATCACCCGCGCGTCCACCAGAACTGTTTTCTAAACCGACGTGTATTTTTCCACTAAGAAATGTGCCGGCAGTCAGGATGACTGTGGCTGCGCGAAAAGTTAACCCCGTTTGGGTGCATGCACCGGCAACACGGTCGCCCTCAAGAAGAATATCTTCCACAGAGTCTTGAAAAATAGTAAGGCCCGGCTGGTTCAATAGAATTTGACGAATCGCGTTACGGTACAACACGCGATCTGCTTGGGCTCGAGTGGCGCGGACAGCAGGCCCTTTTCGAGCATTCAATACTCGAAATTGTATCCCCGCCGTATCAGTTGCTTGTGCCATAGCGCCACCTAAAGCATCAATTTCTCTTACTAGGTGACTTTTACCAATCCCCCCGATAGCTGGGTTACACGACATCTGGCCTAAGGTATCAATGGAGTGGGTTAATAACAGGGTACGAACGCCGGCGCGAGCGGCCGCAAGTGCAGCCTCGGTACCGGCATGGCCGCCGCCAATAACAAGCACATCATACTGTTGAAAGTCAGCACTCATTCGTAAAGGGTATCCGTTGCTACGTTACTCACCGAGGTGGGCTAGTATAAATTGTCACAGGTTAAGGGCAACCACTCTTTTGAAGCCTGCGGGGGTAAAGCTATTAGTTATTATTAATTAACTACTCTTTTGAGTAAGTAAGAAAGATTATTGTAGTTATTATTAGGGCCTTATATTTTCGTGGATAAGTGCGATAACGCTACTGGTTACGGGTTTTTGTGGCGGGACAACTGCCCGTATAAAGGCTTTTAAACCGGCGTATAGCACCGTGATGGTTTGTGGTTAAGTGGTTGATGTTGTCACGATGAACGGCATGCAACAACAATAAACAGACTTATCAAGAGGGTTTTACAGACTTTCCAATCAGCCGTAGGTTCTATGTGAAAGTAACTCACGTTGCCGCCTATTTTATGGCTGTTATTGAGGTGCCTGTGGATAGCTTATCGTTTGCATCGTATAACCATGGAATAAGCTGTAGGAAACCAGTGCGTTATTTACCGATACAAAATTGACCGAATATTTCACCTAGCAGTTCATTGCTAGTCATTTTCCCAGTCATGCTGCCGAGCCGTTCATGGGCCAGTCGAAGATCTTCCGCTAACAGTTCACCCGCACCTGACGATAAAAATTGTTGTTGTGCAAGCGCTAATATATCGATAGTGCTTTGAAGCGCAGTGAGATGTCTTTCGCGGGCGCTAAACAGGGTATCATTACTCGCGCTGACGCCTAAACACGCCAGTATTTCGCTTTTCAATTCATCCATACCGACACCTGTCTGGGCAGAAATGGCGATAACAGGTAACCCTTTTTTGCCGTCTGGTGATGTGTTGATACACCGACCTGGGTGACGGCCCGTCAGGTCTATTTTGGTCAATAGCTGCAGACTTCGTCTAGATGGGTTGAGGACGAGTGGTTCCGAAGGATCGCTGTCATCCGTACAAAACAGAGTGACGTCCGCGTCATCAATGGCTTGCTGAGCTCGCTTAACGCCCTCTTTCTCAACAAGGTCGTCCGTTTTTCGTAGCCCTGCGGTGTCGGTAAGGTGTAAAGGAACGCCGGCGATATTTACCTGCTCCCTGACAAGATCTCTGGTGGTGCCTGGTTGGTCGGTGACGATGGCAACGTCATTACCCGCAAGGGCATTCAGTAAACTGCTCTTTCCGGCGTTGGGTTTACCAGCAATGACCACCCTCGCCCCCTGTCGAAAAATAGCGCCCTGTTTTGCGGTAGATTGGAGTTGTTGTGCGCTGGTTAACAAATCAGCTAGTTGGTACGCCACTTTACCCTCAGAAAGGAAGTCAACGTCTTCGTCTGGGAAGTCTATGGCAGCTTCTACGTAGAGGCGCAGTTGAATTAACTGTGTGGCTATGTGTTCAATGCGGTTGGAAAAGACGCCTTGTAAGGAGGCTTGGGCTTGTCGTGCGGCACTTTCAGTTTGAGCATTAATCAGGTCAGCGATGGCTTCTGCTTGGACTAAATCCAATTTGTCGTTTAAAAAAGCGCGCTCCGAGAATTCACCGGGCCTTGCCTCACGAGCGCCTAAGGCAACGCAGCGGCGCGTGAGTAGGCTGAGTATCAGCTGGCCGCCATGGCCGTGTAGCTCGACAACGTCTTCGCCAGTAAAGGATTTTGGGCTGGGGAAATAAAGGACGAGCCCACTATCTATTACCGTCATGTCGTCTGCATAGAAGTGGGTATAGCTAGCGTATCTTGGGGCGAGCGATGAGCGGCGGCTGATGGTTAACGCAATGGTGTAAGCTGCAGCGCCCGATAGTCGAACAATGCCAACGCCACCATTGCCTGCGGGTGTGGCGATGGCGACGATGGTGTCCTTATTCACTATGCTTGCGCTGGTCATGCCATTGAATTCGCGTGACTCAGCCTATTACCGCGGGCCTTCACGCTCAATGCCGCGGGTAATAATAAACTGTTGAGTCATCGATAATAAATTGTTCACCACCCAATACAATACCAATCCTGCCGGGAACCAGAGAAAGAAGAAGGTGAATATGACAGGTAACCATTGCATTATTTTAGCTTGCATAGGGTCGGGCGGTGGTGGGTTTAGTCGCTGCATAAAGAACATCGATGCACCCATCATCAGCGGCAAAACGAAGTAGGGATCCATAACGGATAGATCGGTAATCCACAGCGCAAAAGGGGCCTGTCTTAGTTCCACTGACTCCATTAACACCCAGTAGAGCGCGATAAACACAGGCATTTGGATAAGAATGGGTAGGCAGCCGCCCATGGGGTTGATTTTCTCTTTGCGGTATAACTCCATCATGGCTTGCGATTGCTTTTGCTTGTCGTCCCCGTGCTCCTCGCGAATGGTCTGCATTTTTGGTTGCACTTTGCGCATTTTAGCCATGGATCGATAGCTGGTCGCAGAGAGTTTAAAAAAGGCACCTTTGACCAGCACGGTTAATAAAATAATGGCGAGCCCCCAATTACCGACAAAGGACTGTATGTTCGTCAGCAACCAAAATAATGGCTGGGCGATCCACCATAGCCAACCGTAATCAATGGTTAAATCTAAATGAGGAGACACTTCTGCTAGAGCGTATTGGTCTTTGGGTCCCACATAAAACTGGGTTGAGTAATGGCCGATTTGGCCTGGATCAACAATGACGGGAGGGCTCGTAAATCCCGCTATATTAAAGCCCGCTTGGGTTTGGCGCGTAAAGTAGTTGTGCGTTTGGTCAGATGCAGGGATCCAAGCACTTAAAAAATAGTGCTGCATCATAGCAATCCAACCCCCGCTCTGCGCTAATTTCCAAGGTTCATCAGCAATGTCATCAAAACTGAATTTTTTAAAGCGGTCTTCAGGCGTGGTGGTTGCTGCTCCCAAAAAGGGTTGCATACCAAAACCACTGGTATCCGCAGCAGGCGGCAAGCTGCTATCGCGCTTTAACTGCGCAAAGGGGACAGCCTCCCACCGGCGAGCGCTATTATTTTCGATGGCATAAGAAACATCGATCACATAACTGCCCGGCGTGAAGGTAAAGGTTTTAGTAACACTGATGCGCGGCTCAACATCAATAGCGGTTAACACGACGGCCACGGCCTCATCGTTACGCGGTATGTAGGTGTCTTTGTCGCTGGAATAAATAGCCCGTTCAGGTACGTCGAATCCGTCGCGGCCAACAAAGCCGCTTTGGGCGACATAGGTTCGCGTGTTATTGGCTTCTAAAATGACAAACGGGAGGTCTGGGTTATCGAGGTTGTCAGGAAACCTTGGCAACGCCGCTTCTACTATATCGCCGCCGACCCTGTCGATAACCACTTGAAGGGTATCCGTAGTCACCGTGATCAGTGAAACAGACCGCTGATCTTCCAGCGTTGTGGCATCTTTTCGATCGGTAATATCAACGGTGGGGAGCTCGTCGGGTGCCGTGGTGCTTGGGGTGTTGGGAGGGGTTGGCAGCACCGATGTTGACAGTGACGCGGGTGACCGTGTCTCAGCCAAGCGAACCCGATCCTCAACGTGGCCATTGTCTGCTGTGAAAGTGGTCCATTCACTGAGCAGCATGATGGCGAGGGCTGCGCTTGCGGCGATCAACAAGTAACGCTGGATATCCATAAAAAGTCAGTCTAGTCGAGGTGATTGTGGGTGGTGCATTATTGTTCCGGTACCGGATCATACCCGCCTTCGTGCCAAGGATGACACCTGCTCAATCGTTTTACCCCCAACCACGTCCCATTTAGCGCACCAAACCGTTCGATGGCGCTTTGGGTGTACTGTGAGCAGGTGGGCTCAAAACGGCAGTTTCGCCCAATCCAAGGGCTGAATAGCAGCCGGTAGAGTTTAATCAACCGGATCAAACCGTGCTGCACTACCTGTCCGACTTTTTTCAATAGCGCTTTCATGGGTGGGCAGCGACGGTGTCTAGCTTCGCCCACAGTTGCTGCAGATGATAACGAATCTCGCTGTTGCTTAAGTCGGCAATGCCTTTGCGTGCCATGAATATAGTGTCTTTGGTTTGGGTTTGGGGGTGGCGTCGAAAGTGCTCTCGGACTAAGCGTTTGACGCGGTTGCGATCGACAGCTGAGCGGACATTTTTTTTGGCAACAATTAATCCAAGCCGCGAATGGTGAGGGCCTGAGTGTGGCAACGCCAATAGTAACGCGTAGCGGTTAGAGGCTTTCTTCTCGCTATGATTAAAAACGTTGCTGTAGTCTTCCTTGGTGAGAAGCCGAGAGCGAGTAGAAAAAAACTGTCTCAAGGTGTGCAACGGCTGCTCCTACCGCTTTCAGTGTGGCGGTCAGCGCTTACGCTGAGAGCTGGCGGCGACCACGTGCGCGTCGACGCGCTAAAATCTGGCGTCCACCTTTGGTGGCCATGCGTGCGCGGAAACCGTGAGTGCGCTTGCGCTTAATAACGCTCGGCTGAAAAGTACGCTTCATGTCAACATCCTGTTCATTCGGTGGATAAAGATAAAGGGCGCGGAGTATAGTGATTTGCGCAGGGGCTGACAAGCTTTTGCGGGGTTCGATGGATTATTGAGTAAAAAGATAAAAAAACGCTGTGTTAGTGTTCACTATTCCTATGATGCATATAAATAAAATGTGTCTGCGCCCAGAAGGTGTCCAAATACGTTAATAATCGGGGGCTTTAAACTAGTTGTCCACAGATTATACAGAGTTGTTAATAACTCGACTATTGCGCTTTGTACACACTTGCGTTAGTGAAATTATTTCGAGCTAAGTGGTTGTTTTTATGATGGAAAAAAATGTTTGAAACAAGAAGTTTTTTGTGGATAACTACGAGGGTCTGCACGTTCATAGCCACCCTTACATGGGCCGTCATAATCTCGGCTCTATGCGTGCAGTAACCGACAGTTCGGAGAGTCACAGCAGTGAGCGTAGAAGTACAATACGATGGTTGGCAATACTGCCTAACCCGGTTACGGGGCGAGATTCCGCTACAACAATTTAATACCTGGATTCGACCTTTAAAGGTCGTGAGTGCTGGTGATAGTCTTGTATTGGCCGCGCCTAATCGATTTATTCGCGATTTTGTTGAGACGAAATATGGCGATTTAATTGGTGAGTTTTTTAGCGATGTGGCGACCACGCAGATGCAGTCGGTGTCGTTGGTGGTGTCTGAGCATGACACGCCCGCCATGGTGACAGCAGAGGGCCCTTCCCCCAGTCACCTGCAAGCGCGAGCCATTCCGGAGCTGACCAATATCCCCGATATCCCCGATATCGCCGCACAAGCCAGGGCGCAGGTTAACCGGGCACCGATAAACCCGGTGAATAATCGTCCGGGTAACCGCCGTCATCAAACCCCTGCCGCGCACACTCCAAGGCATCAACATAACCTCGTAGACGGGTATACCTTTCAAAGTTTTGTAGAGGGTAAAAGCAATCAACTGGCGCTAGCGGCTGCACAGCAAGTGGCGGAAAACCCGGGTGATTCATATAATCCGTTGTTTTTATATGGCGGTGTAGGCTTGGGGAAAACACACTTGATGCATGCGGTGGGCAACGCTTTGCGGCAGCAAAACCCGCAGGCAAATATCGTCTATTTGCACTCGGAGCGCTTTGTCGCCGACATGGTTAAGGCGTTGCAGTTGAACGCGATTAGCGATTTCAAACGGTATTACCGATCGGTCGACGCGCTGTTGATTGATGACATTCAGTTTTTCGCCAATAAAGATCGGTCTCAAGAGGAGTTTTTTCATACGTTTAATGCGCTGCTTGAAGGTGGCCAGCAGATGATTTTGACCTGTGATCGCTATCCGAAGGAGATTGACGGCTTAGAGGAGCGGTTAAAGTCTCGCTTTGGATGGGGTTTAACTGTGGCTGTAGAGCCTCCAGAGCTAGAGACCCGCGCGGCTATTTTGATGAAGAAGGCCGAGCAATCGAATATGGATTTGTCGCCAGAGGCGGCTTTTTTTATTGCCCAACGGATTCGCTCAAATGTTCGGGAGCTAGAGGGTGCCCTCAAGCGCGTGATCGCAAGCGCAAGGTTTACCGGCAAACCGGTGGATATTGATCTTATTAAAGATAGCCTCAAGGATTTGCTGGCCTTGCAGGACCGGCAGATAAGCCTCGATAATATTAAAAAAATCGTCGCCGAGTACTATAAAATCAAGGGGGCTGACTTATTATCGAAGCGTCGCAGTCGCTCTATTGCTCGACCCAGACAGATGGCAATGGCGTTGGCCAAAGAGCTCACCAATCATAGTTTGCCCGAAATTGGCGACAGCTTTGGCGGCAGAGACCACACGACAGTGCTCCATGGTTGTCGTAAGATAAAGGAATTGCGCGAAACCAGTTCGGATATTCGTGAGGACTACAAGAATTTGTTGCGCTCGTTGACCACCTGAGGTCGTTTCGGTGGGTGCGGGCAGCAGCATGGCTAGGAGCAAATAACAAAATGAAATTCAACATTTCTAGAGACGCATTACTGAAACCACTCAATCTTGTTGCGGGGGTGGTTGAGCGGCGTCAAACGCTCCCCATATTGTCAAATGTCCTGTTGAGCTTGGAGGGCGGCGAATTGGCTTTGACCGGCACCGATTTGGAGGTGGAGCTGGTCGGCAGGGTGTCGGTGTCTGGCGCCAGTGTCGATGGTGATATTACCGTGCCGGCGCGAAAACTGGTCGATATCTGTAAATCCTTGCCAGACGGTTCTGAAATAGAATTTAGTCTCGAGGCTGGCAAAGCGACGGTTAAAGCGGGCCGTAGCCGGTTTACGTTGTCGACGCTGCCGGCCTCTGAATTTCCGTCGGTCGACGAATCCCCCGGTGAGTTGTCCTTGGAGATCTCCCAGGCCAGTGTAAAGCGATTAATCGAGCGCACTGCTTTTGCGATGGCTCAGCAAGATGTTCGCTACTATTTAAACGGCATGTTGCTAGAGATTCGCTCGGGGCGGTTGCGCATGGTGGCGACTGATGGGCACCGATTGGCGCTATGCACAGCGCCTGATCCTGTCGATGCGGGAGACGCCGCCGTGATTATTCCTCGCAAGGGGGTGCTTGAACTCGCTCGACTGCTCGAAGGTGAAGAAAGCATTCGGCTCGTTATCGGCAGTAACCACGTGCGAGCAGTCAACACCCAATACACGTTCACGTCTAAGCTTGTCGATGGCAAGTTCCCCGAGTACGAGCGGGTATTGCCTAAATCCCCTGACAAGTCTGTCGTGGGCGATCGCCTCGCACTCAAGCAAGCATTTACTCGCACCGCGATTTTATCCAACGAAAAGTACCGTGGCGTGCGGCTAAAGCTGTCAAACGACACCTTGGAAATTACCGCTAACAACCCTGAGCAAGAGCAGGCGGAAGAGATGGTAAGTATTGATTATCAGGGCGCCGAATTAGAGGTGGGATTTAATGTGAGCTACCTACTGGATGTGTTGTCGGTGCTCAATGGCAGTCAAGTGCGGTTGTCCTTGGCTGATTCGGCCAGCAGCGCGTTACTGGAGGAGGCCGAGGCGGGTGATTCCTTGTACGTTGTTATGCCTATGCGGCTTTAGCGCCACCTCTGCCTGTTCGCGCGGTGACCTTGGAAGGTGGTTCAGTGCATGTGCTCAGCGCCAGCGTCTCTGGCATTCGTAACTTATCTCCCACAGCGCTGTCTTTTCATCCCCAGGGCAATTTGTTGTTTGGCTTGAACGGTAGTGGTAAGACAAGCTTTTTGGAGTCGCTGCACTTGCTGGCGGTGGGGCGATCTTTCCGAAACGCGTCGATTCGACCGGTAATCAGCCATGACTGCGACACCTGCCTAGTCACGGCAAAGATCAACAAGGCTGGCAAGGTGCATAACTTAGGTATGGAGCGCCATCGCAATGGTGAGTCCGTTTTGCGCATAGATGCCCACAACGTAGCGGCGCGGTCGTCTTTAGCAGCGCTACTGCCGGTGGTGATGTTGGACACTGAAGGGCTTGCACTGATATTTGATGGTCCCGATAACCGTCGGCGCTATGTCGACGGCACTTTGTTCCACGTGGAACCGTCTTTTTTAGCGGTTTGGCGGCGATACCAAAGGGCATTGAAGCAGCGTAATGCGGGGCTTAAGCGTGCTATCATCTCCAACGATGAAGCGTGGCTGTTTGATTTGGCACGCGCCGGGGAGAGCTTGACAAACAGCCGCCGCCAACTAGTCGCGCGGTTGGCCGAGACTTTCCAAGATATGGCGTCGACGCTGAGCCCGGCACTGGCCGGCATTGAGCTCATCTTTAAGCAGGGCTGGGACCAACAGGTTGCGCTCCAAGAGGCACTAACCTCGGGGCGAGACGATGACATTCGGCGTGGCTTTACCCAGGCAGGCCCCCACCGAGCGGATCTGCGACTGCGCATGAATGGACGTGCGGCTGCGGAAACCTTGTCGCGAGGACAGGCGAAGCTGGTGGTCGCTGCGTTAAAGCTTGCCCAGGGGCAGGTGTTAACCGACTATTTGGGTTTTCCACCCGTGTACTTGGTGGACGATATTACGGCTGAATTGGACGAAAGCCATGCGGCGCGAGTATGTGAGGTGTTGCAGGGCCAAGGAGGCCAGGTGTTTATTGCGGCGGTGGAGGCGGAGGAGTTAACCCGGTTTTGGCTAGGTGAGGCGCACAGCTTGTTCCACGTGGAACAGGGCAGAATTACAACATTGACTTGAATCGCAAAGGATTCATCCATTAAACGGATACGACAATGACAGATAATGATACCAATACCCCACAGGGGGAATACGACTCTTCAAGCATTAAGGTCTTAAAGGGTCTAGACGCGGTACGCAAGCGACCCGGCATGTATATCGGTGATACCGACGACGGCACGGGCTTGCATCATATGGTGTTTGAAATTGTTGACAACTCCATTGATGAGGCGTTGGCGGGTCACTGTAGCCAAATTGATATTGTCATTCACCCCGACGAATCCGTCACTGTGTCCGACGATGGGCGAGGCGTCCCCACAGAGGTGCACGAAGAGGGAGTGTCTGCGGCGGAAGTCATTATGACGGTGCTACATGCAGGCGGTAAGTTTGATGATAATACCTACAAAGTCTCTGGCGGTTTGCACGGGGTGGGTGTGTCTGTTGTCAACGCGTTGTCGGAGCATTTGCAGTTAACCATAAGGCGCCAGGGTAAGCTGCATGAACAAATTTATCGCCATGGTGTGCCCGTTGCACCTCTAGCTGTGGTGGGTGAAACGGATAGCACCGGCACGTCGGTGCGGTTTAAGCCATCGCCCGAAACGTTCACCAACATTGAATTTCATTTTGATATATTGGGGAAACGGCTGCGCGAGCTGGCGTTTTTAAATAGCGGGGTAAAGATCGTGCTCTCCGATGAGCGCTCGGGTAAGAGCGAAATTTACTGTTATGATGGGGGTTTGAGGGCGTTTGTTGATTATTTAAATCACGGCAAAACGACCATGAACCGCGCGTTTCACTTCCAAGATGATGTCGAGGGCGGGGTGGGCGTTGAGATAGCGCTGCAGTGGAACGATAGTTTTGCGGAAAATATTTTCTGTTACACCAATAACATACCGCAACGTGATGGCGGCGCCCACTTAGCTGGGTTTCGGGCCGCCCTGACTCGCTCCTTGAACGCTTACATTGAGCGCGAAGGCCTAGCGAAGAAAGCCAAGGTCAATACCACCGGTGATGACGCCCGCGAGGGGCTGACCGCGATTGTCTCAGTGAAAGTGCCCGACCCAAAATTTTCTTCTCAGACCAAGGACAAGTTGGTATCTAGCGAAGTAAAAACTGCGGTTGAACAGGCAATGGCGGCCCGTTTTAATGAGTATCTCTTGGAAAGCCCCCAAGATGCCAAGCAGGTGGTCGGCAAGATGCTTGACGCCGCGCGGGCTAGAGAGGCCGCCCGCAAAGCGCGAGAGATGACGCGTCGCAAAGGGGCGCTAGATATTGCCGGTTTACCCGGTAAACTGGCTGATTGCCAAGAGCGAGATCCCGCCTTGTGCGAGCTTTATTTGGTGGAGGGCGACTCAGCGGGCGGCTCGGCAAAGCAGGGACGTAACCGTAAATTCCAGGCGATTCTACCGCTTAAAGGCAAGATCCTTAACGTCGAAAAAGCCCGGTTTGACAAAATGTTGGGCTCTGCGGAAGTCGGCACCATTGTCACGGCCCTCGGGTGCGGCATTGGTAAAGATGAATTCAATCCCGACAAGCTGCGCTATCACAGCGTTATTATAATGACCGACGCCGATGTGGACGGTTCACACATCCGGACGCTGCTATTAACCTTCTTTTTCCGTCAGATGCGAGAACTGTTGGAGCGAGGCCATATCTATATAGCTCAGCCACCGTTGTACAAATTAACCCGGGGTAAAAATAGCCAATACCTCAAAGATGAGCCCGCCTTCGAACAATACCTCACGCAAAATGCCATTGACGGAGCCTCCTTACATGTCAATGCTGATGCGCCGGGTATCGCTGGTCAGGGGTTGGCTGATTTGATTGCCCAGTATCAAGCGGTTGAGCATACGGTCAATCGCTTGTCACGTATTTACCCGCCCCTCGTACTGTGGCAACTCCCCTATATACCCGCGCTGAGCATTGAGCAACTTGCTGATGAACGGCAAGTGAAGGGGTTCGCTGATGCTCTAAGTGAGCGCTTACTATTGGTATCAGATAAGCGCACTAGCTATTCTGTTTACGTATCCCAGGATCCAGAACGGGGTCATTTTTACCCAGTCGTTCGTCAAACGTCCCATAGTTTGGCCACTGATATCGCGCTTCAACACGACTACTTTGCCAGCAAGGAATATGCTGCCATGGTGGCGCTGGGCAGCTCAATAAACGGCTTAATAGAGCCCGGCGGTTACTTTAAGCGCGGTGAAAAAATCGTTGAAACCGAAGATTTTGCCAAAGGTCTTGCATGGTTATTAGTCGAGGCACGCAAAGGGGTGTCGGTGCAGCGGTATAAGGGGTTGGGCGAGATGAATCCGTCTCAACTCTGGGAGACCACCATGGATCCGGACGTTCGACGCATGCTAAAGGTAACGATTGACGATGCGATTTTAGCCGACCAAATGTTTACGACCTTGATGGGGGATGACGTTGAGCCCCGCCGGGAGTTCATTGAAGCCAACGCGCTGGCCGTTGAAAATCTCGACGTCTGATACGTGCCCTTGGGCGTGTTGATGAAGAATGCGGGGGTGCTCGTTCTCTCAACGTTGATTGCTGTCCCCAGAGGGTTCAGCGGGTAGGGGCTTTAGGGTTTGTTCTAGCGGGTCACTGCCGAGGTCCTCGGTAATCGTCGCCAGCTCTTTTGGGAAGGGCCGCGTGGCTTTTTGAGAGAGCTGCTGAAACCGCTCCACTTTGTTACGCAGTCCCTGGCGGCCAATGACGGCCGTTACGGTCTCGTTGTACTTTCTGGAAGCACTTTGCAGTGAAGCACCTAAGCCTAGTAAGCGTTCAGCGATTAGGCTGACGCTATTGTAGATATCGCCCGCCCCATCGGCTATTTGCCGGGCTTCAGCATTGCTGCGCTCCACCATCCACAGATTAGAGACGGTGCGCAGTATGGGCATTAGGGTGCTATGGGACACCATGACCACCCCTTTTTGATAGCCGTAACTAAATAACGCTCTATGGTCTTTCATCACTTCTATGTAAGCGGGTTCTACCGGCATAAACATCAAGACAAAATCGGGGCTATTCATGTGCGGGAGCTGGGCGTAATTCTTCGTTGCCAGGCTATCAATATGGGCTTTGACGGCATTGATATGGCGGTTTAGTGCCGCCTCTCGTTGCGTGTCAGTATCGGCCGAGACCGCGGCTTCGTAGTCAACCAAAGACACCTTGCTGTCAACCACCAGGTTTTTGCCCTCAGGCAGACGAATGACAACATCGGGCAAGAACCGTTGCCCGCTCTCGTCCTTGTAGGACGGCTGCGTGTCGAAGTGCTCACCGACACGGAGTCCCGCTAATTCTAATGTGCGTTGCAATTGGGCTTCTCCCCAATTGCCCACCAGTTTTTTATCACCTTTTAAAGCATTGGTGAGATGGGTAGCGTCACTACTGATGCCTAGTCCTACCTTCTCCAGTCCGCGTATTTGTTCACTGAGTGCGCTGGTATTTTTTACCATATCGCTGTGGACTTGATTGACGCGATGTTGAAAGCTGTCAATTTTTTCGCCGAGAGGCTTTAAAATGGCGTCAATACTTTGGCTGTTTTTTTCCTGAAGTTCTTTGTTTCGAGCGTTCAGAAATTCGCGGCTGAGATTTTCAAATTCATGTCGAAATTGCTCTCGATTCGCTGAAAACTGTTCGAGCTGTTCTTTCAGGCTGTGTTCCCGCTCGTCCGCTCGAGCTTGGGCAGCACTGAGCTGAGCATTCAGGCGGCTGTTCTGGGTTTGCTGCTCAGCGCACGCCGCCTGTAGTGTCTGGTGTTCGCTGGCTAACCCATCATGGCTGGCCGTTACATGTTCAAGGGCAGACCGTGCTGCACGAAGCTCGATATCAAGCTTGCGCTGTTTGGCGAGTGCAAAGATCCAGAGGCCCGCTAGCATTAGTCCACCGGCGCCAACTGCGGCGAGCAGTAAGGTATTGACGGTCATATCCTGCACCTACATTTGGGCAATGTCCGCGATGGAGACAAACTGATTGCGTAGATCAGTCAGTAAGCGGTGTCGATTACGGCGTAAATCCGCCTCGTCACAGTTGACCATCACTTTGTCAAAAAAAGCATCAACGGGCGCTTGCAGTTGTGCCAACACCGTTAACGCGCCCCGATAGTCTTTCTCCGCCAATAGCGGCGGCAAAGATGCCTTGGTCTCGCTGAGTCGTTCAAATAGTAGGATTTCTTCTGGCTCGACTAGGCTTGCAGCCTGGGTGTCACCCGACAAATCATCCGCCGACTTGGCCAATATATTGGCAACACGCTTGTTCGCCGCTGCCAAGGCCTGAGCCGACGCCGACTGTGCAAATTCATTTAGCGCCCTAACACGGCGATCAATGTCCGCTGGATTGTCGTTACCGGTGGCCAGTACGGCGCGTAGCACGCCGACGCTAATACCTTGATCTTCATACCACGCCCGTAAGCGATCAAGGGTGTACTCGCAGACTGACGCAGTGACGTCGCTGGCCAACACGCCCTCAGCAAATTGTGTCACCGCCTGTTTACCAATGGCAGCCAACCCAACGGGAGAGTCGACAGCGATGAGGAGGCGGATAATGGCCACCGATGCTCGGCGCAGCGCAAAGGGATCTTTGGAGCCCGATGGGTGTTGGCCGATACCAAAAATACCCACCATCGTGTCAAACCGGTCCGCGAGAGCGACCGCCGCCGCCTCTTTTGATTGAGGCAGCGCATCCCCGGAAAACTTGGGCCAATAATGCTGTTCAATGGCCTCAACGACGCCTTGCTGTTCACCGTCATGATTGGCGTAGTGAGCGCCCGCTATGCCTTGAAGGTCTGGAAATTCGAGCACCATTTCAGAAACAAGATCGCATTTTGCGAGCTCAGCGCCTCGCTCGGCGACCGTGCTATCAGCATCAAGTGTCTCCGCTAGCCAGCGTGCGAGGGCCGAAATGCGCTGGGTTTTATCAGCGAGTGTCCCCAATTGATGCTGAAAGACGACCCCGTTCAAGCGTGCTTGTCGACTAGCCAGCGTCGTTTTTTTATCGTTCTCAAAGAAGAATGCCGCGTCGCTCAAGCGCGGACGAATCACCTTTTCGTTGCCCTGAACAACCGTCGCAGGACGGCTACTGTCAATGTTGCTCACGGCAATGAACGCGGGTAGTAGTTGCTGGTCTGAGTTTAACAGGTGGAAGTATTTTTGATGCTCACGCATAGACGATATCAGCGCTTGGGCGGGCACCGCTAAAAACTCGTTATCAAAGCTACCCTTGAGAGCGACAGGCCACTCCACCAGTCCAGTGACTTCGTTTAACAACGGGTCACTGATCACGGCCACCGCATTGTCCGCCGCCGCAATGGCCATAACTTGCTCGCGGATTAACTGTCGACGTTCTTTAAAGTCGGCAATCACCCAGGCATTACGGAGTTCGGCTTGGTAGTCATCAGCACGGCGCAACGCAATGGCATCGGGCGCATGAAAACGGTGCCCATAGGTGAGCCGGTCGGCGGTTAAACCAAACAGCTCAAGGGGAATAACATTCTCGTCAAGCAGTGCCACCAGCCACTGAACGGGACGAAGGAACTCGTGACGACCCCGCCCCCAGCGCATCCGCTTGGCCACCGGTATGGCGGCAACCGCATCGCTAAGGACTTGCCCTGCTACCTCAGTGAGCTTTGCGCCGAGCACCGTGCGCTGTAATCCCAATCGAGGACCTTTGTCGGTGTCTATCAGTATAAGGTCTTCGGGAGTAATACCGTGCTTACGCGCAAAGCCAGTGGCGGCCCCTGTCCAGTGATCAGCCTTATCTTTTGCCGCCGCCGCGGGGGGCCCCAACACCTGCTCGCTACTATCGGCGGCAGCACGTGTAACGCCCATTACCACAGCAGACAGTCGTCGAGGTGTGGCAAACCAAGACGCCTTTTCAAAGGCTAATCCATGCGCCTTCAAACCATCGCTGATCCCTTTACAGAGAGCCGTTGCCATGTGCTCCAAGGTGCCGGCGGGTAGCTCCTCCGTGCCGAGCTCAAACAACAGCGAGGCAGTAGTATCTGAACTCACGTCTGATTCTCCAATGCCTGGGTGCGTAGATCGGCGTCGGCTTGAGGGAATCCCAGTGCGGCGCGGGAATCGTAATAGCTTTGCGCGACGGCTTTTGCCAGCGTGCGGACGCGCAATATATAGCGCTGTCTCTCGGTCACACCGATTGCATGGCGGGCGTCGAGTAAATTGAACGCATGGGATGCCTTCATAACGTGTTCGTAAGCGGGAAGGGGTAACTTTTTACCGGTCAGGCGCAGCACTTCGGATTCGCAGAAATTGAAGGTCTTCAAGAGCTGATCCGTATCCGCCTCTTGGAAGTTGTAAGTCGACTGTTCTACTTCATTTTGGTGAAAGACATCCCCATAGGTGACAGGTCCCGACGGGGTGTGTGCCCACACCAGATCATAGACCGAGGATACATTTTGTAAATACATCGCCATTCTTTCCAAGCCGTAGGTAATCTCTCCGGTAACGGGGAAACACTCGATACCACCCGCTTGCTGAAAATAAGTAAACTGGGACACCTCCATGCCATTCAACCAAACCTCCCAGCCAAGCCCCCAGGCGCCTAGCGTGGGCGATTCCCAGTTGTCCTCTACAAAGCGAACATCATGTTCCAGTGCATCAACACCAATGGCGGTTAAACTGTCCAAGTAAAGCTGCTGAAAATTCCTTGGACTGGGCTTCATGACAACTTGGAATTGGTAATAATGCTGCAGCCTATTGGGGTTGTCGCCGTAGCGACCGTCTGCTGGGCGACGGCTGGGCTGCACATAAGCGGCGTTCCAATTCTCTGGCCCAATGGCGCGTAAGAACGTGGCAGGATGAAATGTCCCCGCACCTACCTCCATATCTAGCGGTTGAAGGATGACGCAGCCGTGACTGCCCCAGAAGCGCTGGAGGCGTAGAATGAGTTCTTGAAAGGTCTCGGGAATCACAATGTGGTCCGCAAAAGGTGAATAGATTGTTTAGTATACCCGCGATAAGCACGGCATAATAATGCACAGTTATCTTTACCGCGAGAAATCCCTTGTTAACATCAGTGAGGACTAATGTGCGCGATCGACTTGCTCTGTGGCTAGTTAGTGCAGCACTGCGGCTTTGCGCTTGGCTGCCCTTGGAGACCGCCCGGGCGTTGGGGCGCTGGTTTGGTGCGCGGTACTGGGCGCTGGATACCCGCCGCCGTCGAATCGTTGAACGCAATATAGCGCTCGCCTATCCCCAATTACCGACCAGCGAGCAGCGACTACTGGTCCGCCAGACCCTTGAAGAGACCGGGGCGCTGGCCGCCGAAATGGGCCATGTCTGGCTACTACCGTGGCATAAATCGGAAAAATTGATTGTCGAAACCCAGGGTACAGACGCCGTTCAAGCCGCCTTGCGTGCTGGCAAGGGCGTGATTGTTTTGGGCCCCCATTTGGGCAACTGGGAAATCCTAGGCCTGCATCTTGCTACCTTGGGCGATATGGTGGCTTTATATAAACCTGCGAAAATCCCCCAGCTAGATGGATTGATACGACGATCTCGAGAGCGCAGTGGTGGCCGTTTGGTGGCCACTGACCCTCGCGGCATCGCGGCTATTGTCAAAAGTGTGAAACGCGGCGGCATTTCCGGCATTCTGCCCGATCAAGTACCGGATACTGAGGTGGGTGCACTGAACGTACCGTTCATGGGCGTGAAATGTGCGACCGCCGCCTTAGGGGTTAATCTGATTAACCGCGCGGGCGCATTGGGATTCATGGGCGCGGCGTTTCGAGTGCCCGGTGGTTTTAAAGTGACTTACGTGCCTGCGCCTGATGCACTGTATGTGGATGACGCAGCGACTGCACTGACCGCAATGAATAAGGCGATTGAAGCCTTGTTGGACGGTTATGATGCCCAATATCAGTGGTTGTACAAGCGTTTTCGCTGTCGGCCCCAGGGCCATAATGACCACTATCGTACGATAAAAACACCCAGAATCCCGGAGTAGTGATGAAGCAAATTTACGGCAAGCTGATTGCGGGGTTTATCGGTTTTATTACTTTGGGTCCGGTGGGCCTGTTGTTTGGCGTGGCTATTGGTCATGCTTTTGATCGCGGTCTCTGGCAAGCATTACAGGCTTCGAGTCCCGAAGCCTTAGTTGCTGTTCAGCGACAGTTTCTCGACACAACGTTTGCGCTGCTTGGCTATGTGGCCAAGGCAGATGGCAGGGTGAGTGAAGCTGAAATTGCTCAGGCAGAAAGCTTGTTTAGACAGCTGCGATTAAATCCGGCGCAGCGACAATCCGCCATTCTCCGGTTTAGAGAAGGCGCTGAGCCTGGCTTTGATCCCCAGGCAACGGTGGCCGCTTTTTCTCAAACTGTAGGCGCGCGTCGCCAACTGCAGCAAACCTTGTTTGCTTTTTTGGCGACAATGGCACTGGCTGATGGCGATCTTTGTGACACTGAACGCGAGGCGCTGCACACTATTGCTCGGCTCCTCGGTGTGTCAGCCTTGGAGGTTGACCGGCTAGTGTCAATGATTTCAGCACAGGCACGCTTTCACGCGGGCGCCGGTGGTGGGTATTCGAGCGCTGGCCGATCGGGCCAGCCGCCAAGGAACCAGTTGGCCGATGCTTATCAGGCTCTAGGCATCACTAGCAGTGCGAGCGACGCCGAGCTGAAAAGAGCGTACCGCAAGCTGATGAGTGAGAACCATCCGGACAAACTCATGTCAAAAGGCGTGCCCGATGAGATGGTCAAATTGGCCACTGAACGCAGTCAAGAAATCTCGGTTGCCTATCAAGTGATACGTGAATCCCGGGGTTTTAAGTAAGCAGGGGCTCTTCGCCAACGTCTTACCTTCGCTCAGCCTGTGACCGCTTGATTCAACTTTTCGATGCATCGACCTGATTCAGGGCCGCCAAAATGCAGGCGTGAATAGCACCAGAAGCGTAAACACCTCCAGTCGCCCGAGTAACATGGCAATGCAAAGAATGACTTTGCCGACATCGCCGACTAAAGCGTAATTTTGTGCGACAACACCCAGACCAGGTCCGAGGTTATTAAGAGACGCCGCGACCGCAGAAAAAGCGGAGGCAAAATCCAGGCCCGTTGCTAATAACAGCAGCATAATGGTGACAAAACAAAACATGTATACGGCAAAAAAACTCCATACCGCACTGACCACAGAGGGGGGGACTCGCCGAGAATCTAGCTTTAGCGGAATGATGGCATTAGGGTGCAGCAGCTGCTTTAGTTCACGCATTCCCTGATTGAAGATCAGTAACAGCCGCATGGCCTTTATGCCGCCGCCCGTCGATCCAGCGCAGCCACCCATGAACGAGAGCATCAACAACAAAAAAGGCAAAAAGTTTGGCCAGCCGGCAAAATTTTGCGTTGCAAAGCCGGTCGTCGTCGCAATAGATACTGTTTGAAATAGGCCGTGAATAAGGCTCTCAGAATACGAGGGTAGGGTGTTGGTGAGGATTAACGTACAACAGGTGATCAGTGTTGCTAAGGCAAGCACGACGCTAAAAAAAGAGGTTTCGGCGTCCTGTCGATATACACTCAAGCTCCGGCGTTGGAAGGCCAGAAAATGTAAGCCAAAGTTAACCGCCGATATCACCATAAACACGGTGCAAATAAATAAAATAGCGGAGCTATCAAAATAACCCATGCTGGCATCGTGGGTAGAAAAGCCGCCAATGGCCACGGTGGAAAATGCATGGCAAATAGCGTCGAAAGCGCTCATACCCGCAAGCCAATAAGCGAGGCCGCAGGCGCTAGTGAGCCCTAAATAAATACTAAAAAGTGCTTTGGCTGTGCCCGTAATGCGCGGCGTAAGCTTGCGATCTTTTGCGGGCCCGGCACTTTCAGCGCGATATAGCTGCATACCACCAACACCCAGCATCGGCAGAATGGCCACAGCGAGCACAATAATGCCAATACCGCCAAGCCACTGCAGCAATTGGCGGTAGAGCAAGATCGATTTAGGCAGGTGATCGAGCCCCACGATGACCGTGGCACCGGTTGTTGTCAGCCCTGAAATCGATTCGAAAATGGCCTCAACGATGGTCAGATCAAGGGCGGTAGCGACAATAAACGGCACCGCACCGAACACACCGAGTACAATCCAAAAGAGCGCTGTGACTAAAAATCCATCCCGAATGCGCAGGTCTGTTTGTATACCGCGGGTGGGGAACCACAGAGCGAGCCCCGCTAACATGTTGGTGATGAAGGCAATAGCGAAGGCGTCGGCAGAATGATCATCGGCCAGCAGACCGATGACCAAAGGTGGCAACATCGCCACACTGAAAAGCATGAGTAGCACGCCAATAATGCGCAGAGATACTTTAAAGCGCACTAGAAAAACCCAAACCCAACGGCGAATAAGCGCTCGACCTCCGCGATACGGTTGCGGTCAGTAAGGAATAAAATGACATGATCGCCGCTGTCAACGATCACGTGCCGATGGGCAATAATGACGTCCTCACCGCGTAAAATGGCCCCAATAGTGACGCCCTGAGGCAACGCCAATTCGTCGAGACGACGACCAATAATTTTCGACGATCGCGAGTCGCCCACCGCGGTCAGTTCGATGGCCTCGGCCGCACCTCGGCGTAGAGAGTGCACGTTAGAAATGTCTCCGCGCCGAACGTGCGTGAGTAAGCTACCAATGGTGATTTCCTGCGGTGAAATAGCAATATCTATTTCTTGTCCTACCAGCTCTGCATAGGCCGCGTTAGTAATGAGGGTGATCACCTTTTTAGCGCCGAGCCGCTTGGCCAGCATGGACATCATAATGTTGGATTCGTCGTTATTGGTCAGCGCGCAAAACACATCGGTGTTCTCGATATTTTCTTGTAGGAGCAGCGCCGGCTCATTGGCACTACCATGCAGCACAATTGTTTCTTCGAGTATTTCAGAGAGCGATCGGCAACGTTCGTAAGACAGCTCTAACACTTTTACTTGGTATTGCCGCTCTAGCTGTGCGGCGAGCGTAGCGCCAATGTTACCGCCGCCGGCGATCATGATTCTTTTATAAGGCTCATCGATAGTGCGAAGCTCTGAAGTAACCGCTCTAATATTCTCTTGGGCGGCAATAAAAAAAACCTCATCATCAGGCTCGACCACGGTATTGCCTTCGGGGATTATGGCTTGATTATGACGGAAGATAGCAGCGACGCGGGTGTCGACATGAGGCATATGCTCACGAATTTCTTGTAACTGACGGCCAACGATGGGGCCGCCAGCAATGGCGCGCACAGCGACCAGACGTATGCGCCCCTCAGCAAAGTCAACGACCTGCAGTGAGCCCGGGTTGGCAATCAATTGCACGATGTCATGGGTGACCAGCTGTTCTGGGCCAATAATCACATCGACGGGGATGGCTCCAGATTCAAACAGCGCCTGGGTGTTGTCGAGATAGTCTGATGATCGAATTCTGGAGATTTTGGTGGGTGTGCGATACAGCTTGAACGCCACAGAACAGGCCAGCATATTAATCTCATCGCTATTGGTGACGGCAATGAGCATGTCCGCATCTTCCGCTCCGGCATTGAACAGCGTCGTCGGATGGCCGGCGTTGCCATGGACCGTGCGAATATCGAGGCGCTCTTGGAGCGCACGCAAGGTGGTCGCGTCGCTATCGACGACGGTGATGTCATTTTGTTCGTCAGCGAGGTGCTCCGCCAGCGCACCGCCGACTTGGCCCGCACCTAAAATAATAATTTTCAACGGTTAGCTACTCTCTTCGAGACGAACTCTGTCACCTTAAACAATGCTCGATAATTTAGTAACCCCACAATCGTTAACAAGCTGGTAATTACTCACAATGCGCGGCGGAGTAGCGAAAAAAATAACCCATCGGAAGCAAGTGACGGTAGCTGTTGGCTACCGGTTCGGGTGGCCTTACCGCCGGGGGTCGAAATACACACCAATCGAGCGTCAGGTAAATGACTTAAGCAGTGCTCGATGACAGCATCATTTTCTTGCTCAAAAAGTGAACAGGTCACGTACAAAAGCCGGCCGCCCGGTTTGAGGGTCGGCCAGAGCCCGGCAATAATCGCCTGTTGTTGCTTGGCGAACCGCGCTATATCTGTCGTGGAGCGCAACAATTTGACGTCGGGATTACGGCGTACAACGCCGCTCGCTGAGCAGGGCACGTCGGCTAAAATGGCATCGAAAGTCGCTGTTTTGAAGTGCTTATAAGCGACAGTGGCGTCCACAGCTTCTAAGCGCAAATTGAAGCCTAAGCGCGAACAGTTCTCTTGCACCCGCTGCAACCGTTCGACACTGCTGTCAGCGGCAATGATATTGGCCTGATGTTGCATTTCTGCCAGATGACAGGCTTTGCCGCCAGGGGCCGAGCAGGCATCTAAAATAGTTTCATTGGCACTGGGTGCCAATAGTGGCCCAGCCAATTGGGCGCTCGCGTCTTGTACGCTAACCGCGCCCTCGCTAAACCCGGGAACGTCAAGGACATTCATAGGGATCGTCAAGGTCACGGCACTATCGATTAATTCATGGGCAAGGTAAGGGATACTTGCCTCGTTTAAGCGTGACAGATAAAGGGGGAGGGCTTGTTTGGCACCGTTGATGCGCAAGGTGAACGCTGGATGACTGCGATAGGCCATGGCTATGTTGTCCCTGTCGGCGGGCCACTGGCGGCCTAGCTCATCCCACCACCAGGGGGGCAGTGCCGCTTGGGCTGACGCCGAAAGCCCTTGCTCTAGGGTGTCTTTGTCCCGCAGGTAGCTGCGAAGTAACCCATTCACCAATCCCCGCGCCCATACTTTTCCCAGATCTTTGACGCCATTGACCGTTTCAGAAACCACGGCGTGGTCGGGTAACCGCATACAATTGAGTTGATACAGCCCGACCAAGATTAAGCAGTAGATATCAGCATCTTTGGCTTTTAGTGGCTTGGCGAGTAACGGTTGGCACAGTGCGACCAAGCGAGGCCATTCGCGCAGCGTGCCATGGACCAACTCACTGATCAGCGGACGCCGCTCGGCCGGCGCACTATTCAAGTTCTCTGGCAGTATGCGCTTGAGCGACGCGCCAGCGCTCACCCCAGCCAACACCTTGGCCGCTATGGCGCGAGGCTTCACAGGTCGGCGATCACGGTGGTTTTAAATTGCATACCGGCCTTCAAATGGGCGCCCTTACCGTTGATAAGCGCTGCTATATCCATCGCTTTACCGCCGGGAAATTGAGCGCTGGTAACCACCAATTGTCCGTTCCCGCAGGCAATAAGTAGGCGATTTCGATCAATGCTGGTGATGGTTCCTGGCAGCGCGCTGCTGGCCTCTGTGCATGCCGTAGCGACCCAAAATTTCACGCGCACATCATCGAGCAGGCTAAAGCACGTCGCTGACGGATTGAAGGCCCTGATTCGTCGAGCAATGCTCGCTGCATCGTCCTGCCAGTTTATGGGGCACTCGCATTTGTCTATTTTTGCAGCGTAGCTTGCCTGCGCATCATTTTGCGGTGTTGCGTTACTGAGCGCCGTGTCAATGTTAGCTAGGACATCGAGCAGTATCGGTGGCCCTACCTGTGCTAATCGGTCGTGCAGTGAGCCGCCCGTTTCCGTTGGGTTTAAGGCGACTGTGGTCACTGCCAGCATGGGCCCGGTATCTAATCCTGCATCCATGCGCATAATCGTGATGCCGCTGGCGCTATCGCCGGCTTGTATCGCCCTTTGAATGGGAGCCGCACCTCGCCAGCGCGGTAGTAGCGAGGCGTGGACGTTTATGCAGCCGAACCGAGGGATGTCTAGTACCGCTTTGGGTAGAATGAGCCCGTAAGCCACAACAATAAAAGCGTCAGCATGAAGGTCGCGCAGTGCCTGTTGCACGTTGCCATCCCGGAGCGTCTCGGGTTGCATGGTGTGAATATGATGGCTGAGTGCGACCTGCTTAACCGGCGATGCCTGGCATTTTTTCCCCCGGCCGGCCCGACGATCTGGCTGCGTGAGCACGGCGACCACCTCATGGCGGCTAGCCAGTAAGGCGGTTAGATGGCGCGCAGCAAAGTCTGGAGTCCCGGCAAATACAAGGCGCAGTGAAGGTGTCATGTTAGGCTTGCTGGCGATGGGTTTTTTCTAGCTTGGTGCGAATGCGCTGTCGTTTTAGCGGTGAAAGGTAGTCGACAAACAGTTTGCCGTCGAGATGATCGATTTCATGCTGCAAACAAATAGCAAGAAGGCCATCGAGCTCTTCGGTGTATTCTTCGCCGGCGGTATCTAATGCGGTTACTTGAATCTTTTGTGGTCGGTTAACGGTCTCAAAAAAGCCAGGGACTGACAGGCAGCCCTCCTCATATTCCCCTAGTTGGGCATCTATGATGCTTATGGTGGGGTTTATGAACACCCTTGGATCATCTCGATTATCTGAGACATCCATCACGATGATACGCTTGTGTATATCGACCTGTGTTGCCGCGAGGCCAATACCCGGCGCCGCGTACATGGTTTCAAGCATGTTATTGATCAAGGTTCTAATGTGATCATCAACCTCCACCACTGGCTTGGCGATAGTGCGTAATCGTGGGTCGGGAAATTCAAGGATGGTAAGCAGCGCCATGACGGTTTACGGTTCCCCAGTGGTGTCTTGCGATGACAGTTGGTGGTTTTTGGACTTGCCTATGTGACTTGACCGGCCCAAACTATAATTATAGCGTGTTAAAGGGCTTTCCGTCCTCACCTACAGGTGTAGGATAACGGCCAATTAGGAGAAAAACTTTGAGCGTGAAAAGCACCGTACCAACCCTCGTGCCTCGGACCGGTTATTTTGCTGTCCTGACCCTGTGTTTAATCGCTATGGTGCTACTCGCTCGACCAGCTTTTGCCCAGGGCGACAGGCCAGATTATGTGCAGCTGAATGACAATGTGCCCCTGACGTACACCGTCAAGAAAGGCGACACCTTGTGGGATATCAGTGGTATGTACCTTAGTGAGCCTTGGCGTTGGCCCGATCTGTGGGATAACAACCCCCAGGTCGACAACCCCCATTTGATTTATCCCGGCGATGTCGTTGAGCTGCGTTGGGATGGCGGCCGCCCCCGTCTGCGCGTGTCGCGCCGTGGCGATATTAAGTTAACGCCCTCGCTACGCAGCGAGCCATTAGATATAGCTATTCCACCGATCCCACGGGATGAAGTAGATCCTTTTCTGCGGGCAAACCGCATCCTTGAAGTGGGAAGCTTTGAAGCGCTGCCTTACCTCATAGCGGGAGACGCGAAGCGCCTACTCAGCGCAATGGGAGATAAGGTCTATGGCCGTGGACCAGTCGATGCTACTGAGCGAACCTATGGTATTGCGCGTAAGGGAGCAACCATTGTTGACCCACTAACCGGCGAAGTGCTGGGGATACACGTCACCGATATTGGCAGTGTGTCGTTGCTTGGACCTGTCAGCGCGGAGTTTGCCGACGCCGATGTGAAAGAGTTTGAAGTGACGCGCATGACCGAAGAGGTGCGCATAAGCGATCGGTTGTTGCCGATTGAAGAGGGAATTCTGGACGCCATGTTCCAGCCTCAAGCGCCCAGTATCACTATTGAGGGGGGGTTGATGGTGGCCGTCGATGGCGGCGTTACCCAAATTGGCTACATGGATATTGTCACTATTAATCGCGGAGGGCGGGATGCACTTGCCGTTGGCGACGTGCTGGCCATTTATCAAACCGGTGAGCGGGTAGTCGACCCTCTTCTTGGCGATACCGTTCAACTACCTGACGTCCGTGCAGGTGTCGTGATGTTGTTCTCCATCTATGAAAAAGCCAGTTATGGTTTGGTGCTAAGCGCGAGTCGGCCCTTGTCTGTCGGCGACAAAGTGAAAAACCCCTGATTAGCCCTTAGTGCACTATCGTTAGTATGTTCGGGAGCAGGATGCTCCCGTTAGGTTCAAGGATGAACGTTCATGCCTTATTGCTTTGGTAGCGATGCTAGCGACGATGTACGTTGGCAACGCTTTTTACAAACGCCGCTGCTCAGTCAACGTGAGCGCAGCGCGTGGCTCCTGTCTGGTTTCTCCCCCCCACATGGTTCGCAACAGCCTCCACCTGCTTTGGCACCCATCGACGAAGGGCGCTGGGCAGCGTTGCAGGCGAGTCTTGTCGAGGACCTACCCATCCCTTGGCAGTTTGGTCAATATCAACAGCCAGTGTGTCTCGTTCACCGGGGTGAAGCAGCCTATCCACTGCGGCTCGCAGAGTGTGCCGATGCCCCGCCAGCGCTTTTCTGCGTGGGCGATAACCGCTTATTGTCCCACCCGGGGATTGCTGTGGTGGGTAGTCGTAGGCCTTCGCGCGATGGCGCGCGTGCGGCTTTTACGCTGGGTAGCGACTTGGCGATGGGTGGGCTGGTGACCATTAGCGGACTTGCACGCGGGATCGACGGTCAGGCCCATGAAGGTGCGTTATCGGTGGGGGGCGCGTCTGTTGCGGTGATGGCGACCGGTATCGACCAGGTCTACCCACGAGAGCATCATTCACTGGCCCAACGAATAGCGGAAACCGGGTTGTTGGTCACCGAATTTTTGCCCGGCTCCCTGCCTAATCGCTGGCACTTTCCCCGCCGTAACCATACGTTGTCGGGCCTATCGATAGCGACTGTCGTGGTAGAGGCTGGCCGGCCCAGTGGATCGCTGATTACGGCGGGTGCTGCAGCGGATCAGGGTCGAGATGTCTTTGCCTACCCTTGGTCGGTCTATCATAGCGGTGGCGAAGGCTGCCGGCATTTATTGGCAGATGGCGCCCAGCTGGCCCAGTCAGCCCAAGACATTTTCGCAAGCCTCGGCATGCCAACGCAGCCTCCGGCCGGCCAACACGCTCCACGGAAGCTTCGCCCCATGCATCAGCAAGCGCATTTATCCACCCGTAGTCACGTTAGTGAAGAAGCGCTTACTATCATGGAAATTATCGGGGACGCTACGATTGACTTGCCAGAGCTCGTAGCCTTGTCGGGCCTTTCTGGTGTCGAACTACGTCGAGAATTAAGTCAGCTAGAGCTGCTTGGCTGCATCGACAGCACCGCTATGGGGTTTCGCTTAAATCGTGACCAGTCGCCCTTAAATCCCTGCTAAACTCGCTCCCTTTGCATGAAGCAATGGTAGCAGTAGGAATGAGTGCGTGGCGCATCAGGATTTTCGAACGGCAGCATTAGCACGCCACTTGCGTGCACAGGGCGTTGTAGCCTGCCCAGCAGAGGCGGTGTGGGGGTTAAGTTGTGATCCCTTTTCCGAGGAAGCCGTTACGCAGTTGTTGGCCATGAAATACCGACCGGTCACCAAAGGGCTTATTGTTGTGGCTGCCGATGAATGGATGTTAGCACCGCTAATAGAGGGCCTGAGCATAGCGCAACAGAAGGAACTTGCCCTGGGTTGGCCCGGGCCTAACACCTGGTTGGTGCCAAACCGCGGCATGTTCCCGCCGTGGATAACGGGGGGCGGGCCTGAGGTGGCAGTGCGTATTACGTCTGCGCCGGCTTTACGAGCATTAAGCCGATGTCTGGCTGGCCCGTTAGTCTCCACATCGGCAAATCCCGCAGGTGCTAGTCCCGCGACATCGAGCTTTCAAGTTGTCCGTTATTTTGGCGCAGCACTGCCAAGGGCGCCTGGCTCTATTGGCGCCGCTGGGAAACCCTCGACAATCAGGCGTCTTGGTACGGGTGCTGTCATCAGACATTAACACGCCCGCCGGACGAGGCAATTATTAACAAAGGTATGTACAAACGCTATGGATGTGTCGGTCGTAGAAACGTATTTAAGATCATTGCAGGAAACCATTTGTGAAGGACTGGTCAGCCTTGACGGAGACTGTGAGTTCACCAGCGAGTCCTGGGATCGTCCAGAAGGTGGTGGTGGCACAACAAAAGTCATGGCCGAAGGCAGGGTTTTTGAGAAGGCTGGCGTTAATTTTTCTCATGTATTGGGAGCCGACCTGCCACCATCAGCGACTGAAGCACGCCCTGAGCTAGAAGGACGTAGTTTCCGTGCAATGGGCGTATCGCTGGTCATTCACCCACGCAACCCGTTTGTCCCCACCTCCCATGCAAACATACGCTTTTTTGTTGCCGAAAAACCGGGGGCGGATCCGGTCTGGTGGATGGGCGGCGGTTTCGATTTAACGCCTTATTATGGAAACTTCGACGATGCGGTGAGCTGGCACCAAACAGCCAAAGCACTGTGCGACCCTTTTGGCAAAGACGTTTATGATCGCTACAAAACCTGGTGCGATGAGTATTTCCACATAAAGCATCGCGATGAAGCCCGTGGTATTGGCGGTTTATTTTTTGATGATCTCAATGATTGGGGCTTTGATAAAACCTTTGCTTTCATGCGCAGCGTGGGCGATGGCTTTTTGACGGCTTATGCCCCGATTGTTGAGCGGCGCAAGCATCAACCTTGGGGTGAGCGTGAGCGCGAATGGCAGCTTTATCGCCGGGGTCGTTACGTAGAGTTTAATTTGGTCTACGATCGGGGCACGCTGTTTGGGTTGCAATCCAACGGCCGCACCGAATCCATTTTAATGTCACTGCCCCCGCTGGTCCGTTGGAATTACAATTATCAGACCGAACCGGGAACTCCAGAGGCGGCACTCACAGAGTACTATTTGCAACACCGAGACTGGCTGACCGCCCGCGCAGAGGATGCGCCATGTTAGCCCAGCTGACCTCTGAGATAACCGGCTCCAACGAGGACGCTGTGAGTGACAGCAGACCGGGTTACGCGGTGTTTGGCAACCCGATCAAACACAGCAAGTCGCCCACGATTCATGCGGCCTTTGCTGAGCAAACTAACGATAAGCTGATCTATCGGGCCGTGCGTGTCGAGTTAGATAACTTCGAGTCAAGGGTGCGCTCCTTTTTTGCAGCCGGGGGTTTGGGTCTCAATATCACCCTGCCGTTTAAAGCGCGCGCTATCGCTATGGCAGACGAATGCACTGACCGAGCTTCCGCGGCGGGAGCCGCGAATTGGTTGATGCCCCTTGAGCAGGGTGGTATTCGTGCGGACAATACTGACGGCGTTGGCATGGTCCGGGATATGGTGGCCAACCAGGGTTGGACGTTGGCAGGGCGGCGCACGTTAATTATGGGCGCTGGCGGTGCCGTGAGGGGCGTGTTGCAGCCGCTACTCAATGAAGGCCCCGGATCTGTGGTGATTGCCAATAGAACGACTGAGCGCGCGGAACGGCTCGCTCAGGACTGCCGCGGGGACAGTAACATCGATGTCTCAGGGTGTGGCTATGAGGCCCTTGAAGGACAAACCTTTGACTTAATTATTAACGGCACGAGCGCCGGACTGAGTGGTGAACTGCCCCCATTGCCTAGCATTGAATTATCCCATCGCTGCTGCTGTTATGACATGGTTTACGCTGCGGAGCCAACCGTCTTTATGCGGTGGAGCGCCGCTCAAGCAGCCTGGGCTGTGACTGACGGTCTAGGTATGTTGGTTGAACAGGCCGCAGAGAGCTTCTACCTCTGGCGGGGTAAGCGACCGGATACAGCGGCAGTGATTCACGATTTGCGACACTTGTTGAGCCATTAGGGGTTAATCCCCAAATAACGATTTTTTAGCTGAACATAGTTTTTTGCACTGTAAGACAAAAACTGTCGCTCTGAATCACTCAGTTCTCGCATCGGTTTGGCGGGGCTACCGGCATAAACCCATCCGCTGGCGAGGTGTTTGCCGGGAGCGACGAGGGCGCCGGCGGCAATAATGATGTCGTCGTCAATGACCGCACCGTCCATGACGATAGCACCCATGCCGACGATGATGCGATCCTTGAGCGCGCAGCCGTGGAGCACGGCGCGGTGCCCGACAGTGACATCGCACCCGATGCGCAGTGGCCAGCCGTTGGGATTGAACGCGCTTGCGTGCGTAACGTGTAGCACGGAGTTGTCTTGAATATTGCTGCGATCACCAATGTCGATGTGGTGCATATCGGCGCGAATGGAGCAGTTTGGCCAAATACTGACGTCATCACCTAGCGTTAGGTCGCCAAGCACTACCGCAGACGGATCGATCATGACGCGTTTGCCGAGAAGCGGCGTATAAGTGTCAAACGCCCGTAGGTTGCTAATGGCATCGTAGGTTGTGGTCATGGGGGCTCCGAGTGTAGTAAAAATGGGCTGATTGAGCGCTGGGCTGTGTAAGGTAGCAGATGAACGAGGAGGATGGGGTGACAGATCAGGACGGGACCAAGCCAAAACGATTCATTGCTGGCGCCGTGTGCCCTCGTTGCGGCGTGATGGATCGGATTGTGGTGTCTGGCGATGGCGAGCAGCGTAGTTGTGTTGACTGTGGATTCTCAGATGGACGCCCAGAGGATACGCCCGAACAGGTCCCAACCCGGGTGACTCGAGGAGTTGCTCGCCGGATTGAAACAGCGTCGGAAGTGGTCCGATTGCTGGACCCGGGGAAACCGTCGAAAGACTAGCGTTAGCCAGCGTGGTTTTATAGCCAATGGATAACCACTATTAGTGGCGGTGTTACCGCTATATAGTGTGTGCTCGAAGTCAATATCACCCAACATCAAGTGTTTGAGTGACTCTCGCCGCCAACAAACACTGGGCGCTGTGTCGGCCTAATCACCGAGAACTGTGTTTTGTGGGGATTTTGGTTATAATCCGTCGCCCCGTCAGTGGTGACAGTGTGCAGCGGGGCGACGGTGCTGGCTTTAGGTATTCACTAGGTGCAGCAACGCGAATAATCGGGGAAAAAAATAACACGTAGACTCCTTGTGCTTTCAGTGGGCTAGCCCGCTGAGCGCGGGTGTGCGTGGTATGCCATGGTTCCTCAGTGCGCAGCCCTAGAGAGGCGGAGATGAACTTTAAAACAGTAGCAAAGGCGTGTGTTGTTAGCCTGCTGGTGTCAGGGCCTACCTGGGCGTTGGCACAGAATCAAATCAATATGGCTAAAGGCGTCACCGAGGTGGGTGCCCAGATTTACGGCCTTCATATGTTGATTTTTTGGATCTGCGCGGTGATCGGCGTTGCCGTGTTTGCGGTCATGTTTTATTCCATTATCTACCACCGCAAATCCCGCGGAGTCACTCCTGCGCAATTCCATGACAGCACGCAAGTTGAAATTATTTGGACAATCATTCCTTTTTTAATTTTGATTGGCATGGCGGTGCCTGCGACATCAACACTGCTCGAGGTCTACAACACCGACGATGCTGAAATTGATATTTTGATCACCGGTTATCAATGGAAGTGGAAATATGAGTATCTCGATGAACAGGGCGACAACGTGGCTTTTTTTTCCAACCTCGCCACTTCTCAGGAAGAAATCTACAACACCGATGCCAAGGGGGCTAACTATTTGCTCAGTGTGGACGAGCCTATGGTCATACCTGTGGATACTAAAGTTCGATTCCTCGTCACCGCCAATGATGTTATCCATTCATGGTGGGTGCCCGAATTGGCAGTGAAACGTGATGCCATTCCCGGCTTCATCAACGAGGCGTGGACCAAAGTACCCACCGAGGGTGTTTACCGGGGCCAGTGCACCGAACTATGCGGCGCTTATCATGGCTTTATGCCCATTGAAGTTCACGCTGTCAGTCGCGAAGAATATGACGCATGGCTGGCTGCAAAACGCAGCGAAAAAGTCGCTCAGACGGCAGCCGCGCAGCAGGCCCTAGGGTTTGAAGAGCTCATGGCCAGCGGTGAGGCGGTCTACCGTGCCCAGTGCTCAGCTTGCCACGGCGCCCAAGGGGAAGGCGGTGTAGGCAATGCGATAGCCGGCAGTGCGATTGCTTTAGGGGAGGTGGCCAAGCATCTAGAGGTGGGTATCAAAGGCGTGGCAGGCACAGCAATGCAGGCATTTGGCGGTCAGCTGAGCGACGTTGACATGGCGGCGGTGATTACCTACCAGCGCAACGCCTTTGGTAACAATACGGGTGACATCGTGCAGCCTGCTGACGTTGTCAACCACAAGCAAGGTTAACTCGGAGAAACCACCATGGGAGCACACCACGGCCCTGCCAAGGGTATGTCGCGCTGGCTATTGACGACCAATCACAAAGATATTGGCACGATGTATCTATGGTTCTCGTTTGCCATGTTCATCCTTGGTGGTGCGTTTGCCATGGTTATTCGCGCGGAGCTATTTCAGCCTGGCATGCAGTTGGTTGAGCCTGGGTTCTTTAACCAGATGACCACGTTGCACGGCTTGGTCATGGTCTTCGGTGCCATCATGCCTTCTTTTGTAGGTCTGGCAAATTGGATGATTCCAATGATGATTGGCGCGCCCGATATGGCGTTGCCGAGAATGAACAACTGGAGTTTTTGGATTTTGCCACCGAGCTTTCTGATGCTCGCGTCGACCTTGTTTATGGAGGGCGGCGCGCCGGCTTTTGGCTGGACGTTTTATGCGCCGCTGTCGACCACCTACGCGCCGCCGTCGGTGACTTTCTTTATTTTTGCGATTCACATCCTTGGTGTGTCGTCGATTATGGGCTCGATTAATATTATTGCCACAGTGATGAATATGCGCGCCCCGGGCATGAGCTACATGAAAATGCCACTGTTTGTTTGGACCTGGCTAATCACTGCTTTCCTTTTGGTCGCCGTGATGCCCGTACTCGCCGGCGCTGTGACCATGATGCTGATGGACATTCACTTTGGAACGAGCTTCTTCTCTGCGGCAGGGGGGGGCGATCCGGTGTTATTCCAGCATGTCTTCTGGTTCTTTGGGCACCCCGAGGTGTACATCATCATCTTGCCAGCCTTTGGCGTGGTATCACAGATCATTCCTGCTTTCTCGCGCAAGCCGTTGTTCGGCTATGCATCAATGGTGTACGCCACGGCATCGATTGCGTTGTTGTCATTTATTGTCTGGGCGCATCATATGTATACCGTCGGCATGCCCGTGGCGGGTGAGCTGTTCTTCATGTATGCCACCATGTTAATTGCCGTGCCCACCGGGGTGAAGGTGTTTAATTGGATCACTACAATGTGGCGGGGCGCGCTAAGCTTTGAAACTCCGATGCTGTTTTGCTTGGGGTTTTTAGTTCTGTTCACGCTCGGCGGCTTTACCGGCTTGATGTTGTCCATTGCGCCCGCAGATTTCCAATATCACGACACGTATTTCGTAGTGGCCCATTTCCATTACGTCATGGTCGCCGGCGCGGTGTTTTCTATGACAGCGGCAGTGTACTACTGGATACCTAAGTGGACCGGTCGGATGTACAGCGAGAGTATGGGCAGAATCCATTTTTGGGTGTCATTTATTGGTTTTAATATTGCCTTTTTCCCGCAGCACTTTGTCGGTCTCGCTGGGATGCCTCGCCGTATTCCCGATTACTCGTTACAGTTTGCCGACTTCAACATGATGTCCTCTATTGGCGCGTTTATCTATGGGGCCTCTCAGCTGCTATTCCTTTACAACGTTATTGTTACGATTGTTGCGGGCGAGAAGGTAGGCGAAGACAAGATATGGGATGGCGCCGAAGGCTTGGAATGGACTGTTCCGTGTCCTGCGCCTTATCACACCTTCGAAGTGCCGCCAAAAATTGATGCCGTGTCGGCGCACGCATAGGGCGGGAGTGATAGCGTGTTCCGTTTGAGCCAACACCCGACCATCGATACCGCCAGCAAATTGGTAGCGGTATCGATCGCTATGTTTGCTTTCGTATTTGTGGTTATGGTGCCTTTGTACAACGTGTTATGTGACGCGCTGGGGATCAACGGCAAAACCTCTGATGAGGCCTACATAGCGATCAGCACCGAGGTCGATGTCTCTCGAGCCATCACCGTTCAGTTCGTGACCAGCAACAATAACGAGATGCCCTGGGGGTTTAAGCCATCGGTGCCCATGATGACGGTCAATCCCGGTGCCGCTAACGACACCGTATTTTTAGCGGCGAATGGCACAAACGAAGCGATGGTGGCGCAGGCTATTCCCAGTATTTCGCCTTCCCGAGCCGCCGAATACTTTCACAAGACCGAGTGTTTTTGCTTTAACCAGCAGCCCCTCGACGCCAACAGCAGCACGCAAATGCCGCTGCAATTTATTGTCGATCAGGCGCTACCGAGAGACATAAAGACCATCACCCTGTCATACACCTTATTTGACGTTACCGGCATGGTCGCCGATAAAAAAGTCGCGGCGCGTTGATTTTGGGTTGCGGAGGCTCAGAACGATAATGGAGAAACGATAATGGCGTCTACTCAGACTCCGCCGGCGGATTACGAAAAGTACCATGTGCCAGAGAGTTCAAGTCTCGCGGTGCGCGCCACTATTGGCTTGATAACAACGGTTTTCGGTGCCGCGCTTGTGCTCAATGACATGACCTTTGGGGACTCGGAGGCCCCCAGCAGTGCCAAGTGGGTTCTGATCGCTGGGTTACTGTTTTTCACGGCGACATTAGCGAGCTGGTTCGGCACCGCTATTAAAGAAAACATACAGGGTTTGAACAGTGCGCAATTGAGTCACAGCTACGTTCTGGGCATGTTTTGGTTTATTTTCTCTGAAGTCATGTTCTTTGCCGCCTTTTTTGGCGTGCTGTTTTATGTTCGTCAACTCGCTGGACCTTGGTTGGCTGGTGAGGGGGATGGTGGGCGTATGAATGGCCTGTTGTGGCCTGGTTTTGAATTTGTCTGGCCGCCTGTTACCACGCCTCAAGAATCGGTAGGGGGTGTCGACAGCCAGCTTATCGCCAACAATGGTGTTTTTGGCACTTCAGAGCGGAGCATGGCATTTGCCGATGCGCACCACTGGTACCAATGGTTGCCCATGTGGAACACTATTATTCTGTTGACCTCTAGCTTTACCTGCCATGTGGCTCATGCGGGCATTTTGAAAGGCGACATTAAAAAATTCAATCGCTGGTTAGCCGTTACGGTGGCCTTGGGTATAGTGTTTGTGTTTCTGCAAGCAGCGGAATATTACGAGGCCTATCAGCACTTTGGTCTGACCTTAAACTCGGGCATTTATGGATCGACATTTTTTTTGCTGACCGGCTTCCATGGCTTTCACGTCGCCATGGGCATGACCATGTTATTAATTCAGCTCATTCGGTCGGTGAAGGGTAAGCATTTCAGCGCATCTGATCACTTTGGCTTTGAAGCATCGAGCTGGTATTGGCATTTTGTTGATGTGGTGTGGGTGTTCCTATTTTTGTTTGTTTATATTTTATAGCCGGCGCGGTGAGTCGGAAAAAGGGCGCGTAGCGCCCTTTTTTGTTTGTGCCATGAACACCGGGGCGAGGCTACGCCCGCTGCTGGCCCGAGGCGAGTGATCTTGGTCTAAAAGGCTGGGATCAGGCTACAATGAGCCATATGATATTGCCATGAGCGGGTCATTGCGGTAAGTCGTTTTGCGTTTGGGACTCAATGGTGCCGGCATCCCAAGGATTGCGGTGTCCGAGTTGGCCTGTTGCCACCCCATACATAATAACGATGACCAGTCCCAACGCTAAGGCTAACCTGACGCCGAGCGATGTCACTAGGCGTCGCTTGGCGGTATCACCTTGATCGGCCATGAGAAAATACAGGCCTGAGGCAAGGCTAGCGACGAGTGCCACCATAAAGATGACAATGAGAGTTTTAAGCAAAATGGCGTCCTTTTATCCGACCGCATGGACTAGCAATGACAGAGTTTAACGCGAAGCTCGGTAAGCTGGTATTTTCCTTTGAGTGGCGCTTGACGCTGCTGACCGGTCTACTTGTCCCGGCGCTTGTGTTGTTGGGATGTTGGCAGCTGGAGAGAGGGGAGGAAAAGCTTGCCCTAGCTGAGCGTCACAGTCAGCGCATGGCGTTGCCGCCACTGGTGATGAACGATGTCATGGCAGCTCTCAACGATGCTGCGTCCGGAGCGCTGGCCGATCGGCGAGTGGTATTTCGTGGTAGCGCGGTCGCAGGGGATTATTTGCTACTCGATAATCGATTGCGCGATGGTCGGTTTGGTTATGAAGTCGTTGCATTAATCGACGCGGCTGACTATCGGGTACCCGTTAATCTGGGCTGGCTTGCCGCCGACCCCGCACGACGATCACGGCCGACCATTAGTCTGCCGACCCAAACGCTTGACTGGCATGGCCGAATCTATCAATCACCGGGTCCCGCCTACTTGCTAGATGAGCAGGCGCCACTGACACAATTACCTACAGTGATTCAAGCGTATGAGCCGACACAGGCCTCTGCGCAGCTGGAGCAATGGCTCAATAGCCCTGTTGCGCCCTTCACCGTGCGTATAGACCCTAGACATCCAGCCGCTTATCGTGCTGACTGGCGGGTGGTTAATCAAACACCTGACAAGCACACTGCGTATGCCGTTCAGTGGTTTACCATGGGGCTGGTTTTGCTTTTAGCTTTTGTTCTTCGCTCATCGAATTTGAGCGCGGTTTTACGGGGTAGACTCTGTGCACAGTAACGCAAAGGAATGACCATGGCGCCACCCAAGCCCGAAGGCCAGAGCCGGCTAATTCTACTGCTCATTGCAGGAACACCCGTTGTTATTGTTTTAGCCGCTTCTTGGCTCTGGGTGTTTGTTGCCGAAGGTAAGCTCGATCTTATTGGTACCGTTGGCACCTCTAACAACGGCACGTTGATTACGCCGCCACGTAATCTAGCGGGTGTGGTGTTGGCAGATGACATGGGCGCGCAGCGGCGTTGGTCTGATCTAGATCGGCGCTGGATGATGGTGGTGGTATCTAAAGGGGAGCGATGCGATAGACAATGCGAGCGCCGCCTGTACGTTACCCGTCAACTGCATATTGCCCTCGGCAAGGGGTTTAACCGGGTTAAGCGCGTGTTTATTAGCGACCACGCTATCGGCGATTTGACGGTAGCGGTGCCGAGGGAGGATCAGCTGGGCTGGTCGGCACTGCTGACAGGGGATCGCTTGATAGATTATCTGACGGTCTCCCATCAGGGGCTTGTGCCACTGTCGGTGTCACCGGAGGTGCTTGATGCGCAATTCCCAGAACTGGCAACCAGTACTACACAGTGGTTTCTGGTTGATCCCGCGGGCTGGATCATGATGCGTTTTGATGACACATTGAGCTACAAAGCCGTTATCAAAGACCTCACATTTTTGCTTAAGCATTCAGGGGACGCTACATGACAACCGAGGTGTCTACTGACAATGCGCTGTGGCAGGACTACCTAGAGCTCACGAAGCCGCGAGTGGTAGCGTTGATGATTTTGACAGCCATTATTGGCATGTGCATGGCGGTGCCTGGTTTTGTTCCTTGGCAGCCATTGATTTTCGGTAATCTAGGGATCGCCCTTTGTGCTGGGGCGGCTGCTGCCATTAACCACATCGTCGATGAGCGCATCGATCAGAAAATGGCGCGAACAAAAAAACGTCCTGTAGCCACTGGGCGGATATCGCAAGCGCAAGCCATAGTATTCGCGACGGTATTGACGATTCTCGGTGTGGCCGTGTTGCTGATATGGGTGAATACCCTCACGGCGGTACTGACGGTCGCTAGTCTTATTGGTTACGCCTTTATCTATACAATGTTTTTGAAGCGTGCGACGCCACAAAATATTGTCATTGGTGGTTTGGCGGGAGCAGCGCCGCCGCTCTTGGGCTGGACCGCGGTGACCGGCGATATTCATGGCCATGGGCTACTACTGGTGCTCATCATTTTCGCGTGGACACCGCCCCACTTTTGGGCCCTTGCTATTCACCGTCGAGAAGAATACGCCCTTGTGGGTATTCCTATGTTGCCGGTCACTCACGGGGTGAAGTTTACCGCGCTGCATATCTTGCTCTATACCATTCTCATGTTTTTGATCACCTTGTTACCGTTCATTACTCTGTTAAGCAGCTGGCTTTACCTGGGGGGCGCGGTCGTACTTGGCCTTATTTTTCTCTATTGGTCTATTGAAATCATACGCGCTAAAAATGCGCAGGCGCCTATGGAGACCTTTAAATTTTCCATCACGTATTTGCTGGCGTTGTTTCTGATTATGCTGGTTGACCACTGGCTTTTAGGCTCTCCTTTGTGAGCGCTCACAGCCGTCGAGGCGTCTGGCTAACCTCTGGCGTTATCGTTGTGTTTATGGCGCTGGTTGTCGCCAGCTTTGTCTATAGGGTTCAACAACCGCGCATTATGCCGGTCTCAGAAATGCGCGCTAACGGATTATTCTTGTTTGATATCCCCAGAGATCCTGGCAGGTTCACGCTCACCGATCATCACGGCGAGCCGTTTACAGAGGCAGAACTCGAAGGGCACTGGACCCTATTGTTTTTTGGTTTCACCCACTGCCCAGATATCTGTCCGACAACCCTGTCACTGCTTGCACAGCTTAGCGAGCAGCTGCAGTCCACGGAGGGAGCTGACACCCGTGTTGTTATGGTCACCGTTGATCCTGCCCGCGATACCCCTGAGGTGCTTGCCGGCTACGTGCCTTATTTCAACCCGGACTTTCTAGGCGTGACCGGTGAATTCGTCAACATCATGACTATTGCCCAGGCCTTCAATGCGCCTTTTCGAAAAATCACTGAGCCCGATGGCAGTTATACCCTTGATCATGGCGCCAATGTTGGATTAATTAATCCCAGAGGCGATTTTCATGGATTCTTTCGGGCCCCTTTGGATCTTGCCAAGGCGAAAGTGACCTATCGATCCGCGCGATATCTCTGGAGCCATTAAACGATGAACAAGCGACTCATTCTGGTTGATGGATCGTCCTACCTGTTCAGGGCATTTCATGCGCTACCCGCACTGACCAACGCGAAGGGCCTCAATACCGGTGCGGCGAAGGGTGTGATTGGAATGATTCGCAAGCTAGTGGCAGAGCACCCCGACGACCAAGTTGTCGTTGTATTTGACGCCAAGGGACCGACATTTCGCAATGAGATGTATGCCCAATACAAAGCCAATCGGCCGCCCATGCCTGAGGAGTTGAGGGAGCAAATAGCGCCCATCCATACCATGATTCAAGCGATGGGCCTGCCGCTGATTTGTGTTGGGGGCGTTGAAGCAGATGACGTCATTGGCACCCTCGCTTGCGAAGCCGCGCGCCAAGAGCGAGCAGTACTCATTTCTACCGGTGACAAAGATATGGCGCAGTTAGTGGGCGATCATGTGACCTTGGTAAATACCATGACCGGCCTGGTGTTAGACCGGGAGGGTGTCATCAATAAATTTGGTATTCCGCCCGAGCTCATTATCGATTTGCTCGCGCTGCAAGGAGACAAGGTTGACAATATTCCCGGCGTGGCCGGTGTTGGCGAGAAAACGGCATTAGCGTTATTGCAAGGCTTGGGTGGCCTAACAGACATTTACAAAGACCTGAGTGCTGTTGAGCATCTGGATGTGCGTGGGGCCAAAACCCTCGGCAGTAAGCTCGAGCAAAGTCGCGACAACGCAGAGCTCTCTTATCAGTTGGCCACCATCAAAACCGATTGTGAGTTACCGCTGTCGGGCGCTGACTTAGTCACTAAGCCGGCGGATACTGAGACATTGGCTTACTGGTATCGGGAATTAGAATTTAAGACCTGGCTAGCTGAAGCCCTCGACGGTGACACACCGGTGACGACGGGGATCGATACCCCCGACGCCCCGAGGGTTGAGCTTGATGTGGTCACCATTACAGATATGCCTACTTTGACAGCTTGGATTGAGTCCATGTCGAGGGCAGAGCTTATCGCCTTTGATACTGAAACAACGAGCCTTAACTACATGCAAGCCGATATTGTTGGGGTGTCCTTTGCGGTAGAGCCTGGGGTTGCCGCCTACGTGCCCCTTGCGCACGATTATCCCGGTGCCCCCGAGCAACTCGATCGAGGGACAGTACTTCGTCTGCTAACGCCATTATTATCGGATCCGAAGGTCAGTAAGGTGGGTCAAAACCTTAAATACGATCGCAACGTCCTCGCTAATTATGGCATTGACTTGGCGGGAATAGCGCACGACTCCATGCTTGAATCCTATGTGCTGGAATCCACTGGCACCCGCCATGATATGGATTCTCTGGCGCTAAAGTACCTAGGACAGCGGGCTATTAGTTTTGAAGACGTGGCGGGCAAGGGGGTCAAACAACTGACATTCAACGCCGTGCCGGTAGAGCAAGCGGCGCCCTACGCGGCTGAGGATGCCGATATTACGCTGCGCTTACACCATACCTTGTGGCAGCGCCTGTCTGCAGACAGCACATTGCAAGCGCTTTACCGCACGATTGAAATGCCATTGGTGCCAGTATTAGCGCGTATTGAACGCAATGGTACCTATGTGAACCGACAGACGCTTGCCGATCACAGTCATGAATTGGCGGGTAGGTTGCAGCAGATAGAAGGGCAAGCCCACGAGTTGGCAGGTGAGATCTTCAACTTAGGTTCACCCAAGCAGATCGGTCAGATTTTATTTGAAAAACTCGAGCTGCCAGTTCTCAAAAAAACGCCGAAAGGCGCACCGTCGACTGCCGAGGAGGTGTTGCAGGAGCTCGCCCTCGATTACCCGCTACCCGCGGTGCTCATGGAGTATCGCAGTCTGTCAAAGCTCAAATCTACTTACACCGACAAGCTGCCTGAGATGATCGACGGTCGGTCTGGCCGAGTGCACACCTCTTACCATCAGGCAGTGACCGCCACTGGGCGTCTGTCCTCCTCTGATCCTAACCTGCAAAACATCCCCATCAGATCTGAGGAAGGTCGGCGGATTCGCCAGGCGTTTTGCGCGCCCCAAGGGCGCAAAATAGTTGCCGCCGATTACTCCCAAATCGAATTACGTATTATGGCGCACCTGTCTCAAGACGCAGGGTTGTTAGGGGCTTTTGCCGATAACCTCGATGTGCACAGTGCGACCGCAGCGGAGGTATTTGACGTACCCCTAATGAATGTATCGATCGAGCAGCGGCGCAAGGCCAAGGCGATTAATTTTGGCCTTATTTACGGCATGTCCGCCTTTGGCTTGGGTCGGCAGTTACATATTGGTCGAAACGAGGCACAGGAATATATCGATCGATATTTTGCGCGATACCCGGGCGTCCACGACTATATGCAGCGCACCCGCGAGTTGGCGCACAAGCAGGGGTATGTGGAGACCTTATTCGGTCGGCGTTTACATCTGCCGGAAATCAATGCCCGCAATAAGCAGCGCCAGCAAGCTGCTGAGCGGACGGCGATTAACGCACCCATGCAGGGCACCGCTGCCGACATTATCAAGCTGGCTATGATTGCCGTCGATGAATGGTTAGCCAGTGTTGATCTTGATGCGCTGATGATTATGCAGGTTCATGACGAACTGGTGTTTGAAGTGGCGGATGATGACGGCGCAACCTTGATCGCAGCGCTGCCCTCACTCATGGCCGATGTGGCGGTCCTCGATGTGCCGCTGTTAGTAGAGGCAGGTATGGGCGACAACTGGGATGAGGCCCACTAACGACAGCGGCTCAGGGCGCTGTCGGTGGCGCTACCTGGCAGTCAGCGTCTTGCTGCATGGGCGCTTGAGGTTTGAGGGTGTCGTCTTCAAACACCGACTCGTCGGTCAGCCAATGCTTGAGCTTGACCTCTAACTCGCGCAAACCGTCTTTTTTTAGCGACGAAAAAAGTTGAGCCGACGCTAGATCGCCATACTCAGTGAGGCGTGCTTTAACCGAAAGCAAGGTGTTCTTTGCCGGGCCGCGGCTGAGCTTGTCGGCCTTGGTGAGCAAGATGTGAACCGGCATGCTGGCGCTGGCCGCCCAGCCAATCATCTGCTCATCGCCCTCGGTGAGTGGGTGACGAATATCCATGAGCAAGACTAAGCCACGCAAACTCTGCCGATGTTGTAGGTAGCTTTCTAGATGTTGATTCCATTCTTTTTTTAACTTGAGTGGCACTTTGGCATAGCCATACCCCGGCAGATCAACTAAGCGCTGGGTGTCACTTAAGCTAAAAAAGTTGATTAACTGTGTTCTACCCGGAGTGCGCGACGTGCGCGCCAACTTCTTATTTTGAGTTAACGTATTGATTGCGCTTGATTTTCCGGCATTAGATCGCCCTGCAAAAGCTACCTCAGAGCCTTGATCCCTCGGGGCGTTGTTAAGCGCACTGGCGCTCTGCAAAAATGCTGCCGAGCGAAAGCTAATGGCCGCAAGGGTAGTTGAGGGGTCTACGTCATTACTCATGAATCATTTTTGTCCGAGGGCGTTTCATTGACTATAATGCCACAGTCGGCGAAGCGAAGCAGCGCCGCTGTAGATGCGCTACCATTGCGGTGTTGGCGAGTTAACCATCAGGTACATTAGGAGAGATTATGAAGTTTCAAAAGACATTCGGCCGCGTGTTGGCGACCGCGGCGGTGACCATAGCATGTCTGTTCGTGGTTTCGGTCAGCGCTGAGCCCAATATGGATAAGTACAATCGGTCTTGTGCCGTGTGTCATAACGCCGGTGTTGCTGGTGCGCCGACATCCCATGACGCGGCCGCTTGGGCGCCTCGTCTAGAGAAAGGCATGGATGCACTCGTAGCGTCAGTAAAAAACGGTTTAAATGCGATGCCTCCGACGGGCCTGTGTGCTGACTGCACCGACGAAGAGTACAGCGAGCTCATCACCTACATGGCTGAACCCAAGTAAGTTGATTGACCAATAGGAACTAGTCATGTTGTTAGGAACAATGATGCGCGCTGCGCTAGCGCTAGCCGTTACTGCGGCTGTCAGTGTCGGCGCTCAAGCCGCTGGCATAATTGAGGGCGATGCTGCCGCGGGGGCGACGAAAGTGGCAATCTGTGGTGCTTGTCACGGTGGTGACGGGAATAGCCTCGTGCCTAACTTTCCCAAGCTTGCCGGCTTGGGGGAAAAATATTTGCTCAAGCAGATGCAAGATATTCGCAGTGGTTTGCGTCCAGTGGCGTCTATGGCCGGCCAGGTGGACAATTTGTCTGATCAAGATCTAGCGGACATTGCCGCCTTTTATGATGGCCAACAGCGTACGCCCGAGCTGGCCGACGCCGAGCTGGTTGAGCTGGGTCGTAAAGTCTATATGTCTGGCATTATGGATCGTAAAGTGGCGGCCTGTTCTGGCTGTCACAGTCCGACGGGCAAAGGCAATGGACCCGCGGGCTTTCCGGGCCTGGCAGGTCAGCATGCAGACTATATTGCGGCTCAGCTGGCCATGTTTCGCAAAGGTTATGACGACGCTACAGGTCGTGTAAACGACGGCGACAGCAAAATTATGCGTACGACGGCCTTTGAGCTGTCTGATCTTGAGATTAAGGCGGTCGCCAGTTACGTGTCAGGATTGAAATAGCCACCACAGCACAATAAAGGAGTATCCAGTGACCCATATGACGCGACGTTCGTTTTTTGCTGCCATCGCCAGTGCCGCAGCATTGACGTTATCCGTTGGTTGTTTTGGCCAATCAGCTGCCCAATGGCAGCCGGGAGAACACTACGATCTCATTAAACCGTCGGTGCGGGTAGGCTCTGCCGACGAGGTCGTGGTGACGGAGTTTTTTTGGTATGGCTGCGGGCACTGCTACACCTTTGAACCCCTGCTGGAGGCTTGGGAGAAAACCCTCCCCGACGGCGCGCGCTTGCAGGGCTCACCGGCTATGTGGAACGCACCCATGGAGCTGCACGCCAAGGCTTATTATATGGCTGAGGCCTTAGGGGTCATGGCGACCTTGCATCCGGCCATTTTTGAGGCAATGCACGTGCAACGCCAGCGCTTGGGAAGCCAGGCGGCCCTGCGTGACCTGTTTGTCGCCAACGGGGTGTCCGCTGCCGATTTCGATAAAGCGTTTGATTCTTTTGGCATTAACAGTCTGGTTAGACAGGCGGATGCGCGGGCGCGGTCGGCAAAGATCTCCGGGACACCGTCTATTATGGTCAACGGCAAGTACTTGGTGACCGCCCGGAAAGCGGGTAGTCAAGCCAATATGCTCAAAGTGGCAGACTTCCTTATTGAGAGGGAATTGGCTAACGCCAGTTAGCCGTTAGTTCAGTGGCAGCGCCGTTGTCGAGACAACGCTGCGCAGCTGGAAGCTGGAGTGAACCCCCGATACCCCCGGTATGCGGGTCAGGCGGCCGAGTAAAAACTGTTCGTAGTGGGCCATGTCTTCAACGACGACTTTCACCAAGTAATCAGCGCTCTGCCCCGTCACAACGCAGCATTCTAATACCTCGGGATAATCCGTTATCGCCTGCTCGAAGGCGGTGAATCGGTCAGGTGTGTGGCGATCCATGGTAATACCAATGTGAGCGGTCAAAGCCAGCCCCAGTTTTTCCTGGGCCAGGAGTGTGACTTTTGCTCTAATAAATCCCTCCTGCTCTAAGCGTTTAATTCGCCGTGCGCACGGGGTGGGACTGAGGCCGACTTTGTCGGCGAGTTCTAGATTAGAGAGATTGGCGTTCTCCTGAAGCAAGGTAAGTAGTCGCCGGTCTGTGCGGTCTAGCCCTGATTTGCTCATAAGTTAGTGTAAATCCCTAAATATCTGCAGTTAACTAGAGATTAACGCTTATTTAAGCGCAAAGAAAGCCTATTATTGGTGAGTTATGGCTTGGCTGGCGGGTTACACTGCCGACCATTGTGCATTAGAGGGAAATACCATGGGCTTTACACCCGATCACTGCTTTGATTTTACCAAATACCGTGGCTTCACTCCGGTAAAGAAAGTCGATCGTCGCTGGCCTGATAACGTGCTAGAAAAGGCGCCAATATGGTGTTCGGTAGATTTACGAGACGGCAATCAGGCATTGGTTGAGCCGATGAACGCCGGGCAGAAGTTGCGCCTTTGGGAGCAGCTGTTGGCCATTGGGTTTAAGAGCATTGAAGTCGGCTTCCCCTCGGCCTCAGCGCATGATTTCGATTTCCTGCGCAAGCTCATTGACGAGGATCGCATTCCTGACGATGTCACTGTCCAGGTATTGGTACAAGCGCGCAAAGAGCTCATTGAACGAACCTTTGAGGCCTTGGCGGGCGCGAAGCGAGCGGTAGTCCATTTTTACAACTCCACCTCTACCGTGCAGCGACGCGACGTTTTTGGTGTTGACCGGGAGGGCATTATTAACATTGCGGTATCAGGAGCGGAGTTAGTGAAAGCCGCGGCAAAGCGCTATCCAGAGACGGAGTGGACATTTGAATACAGTCCGGAGAGCTTCACTGGCACAGAACTCGATTTCGCCCTCGAGGTGTGCAACGCCGTTAACGAGGTCCTTGAGCCCACCCCCGACAAGCCCGTTATCATAAACCTGCCTGCCACCGTGGAGATGAGCACGCCCAATATTTATGCGGATCAAATCGAATGGTTTTGTGAACATGTTCATCACCGTGAGTCGCTGCTGATTTCGCTGCACACCCATAACGACCGTGGCTGCGCCGTGGCCGCTGCTGAGCTTGGTGTGATGGCGGGCGCTGATCGCGTAGAGGGCACACTCATGGGTAATGGCGAGCGGACAGGCAATATGGATATCGTCACTATGGCGATGAATCTGTATAGCCAAGGCATCGATCCCGAGCTCGATTTTCAGCATATGGATGCCATTATTGCGACGGTCCGCGAGTGTACGCAGTTACCCGTCCACCCCCGACATCCCTATGCCGGTGAGCTAGTATTCACGGCTTTTTCAGGTAGTCATCAGGACGCCATTAACAAGTGTCTTGCCCGTCGCCGCCGTGATGATCCCTGGGATGTGGCTTACTTGCCGATTGATCCCGCGGATATTGGTCGGACCTATCAAGAGGTTATCCGCATTAATAGCCAGTCGGGTAAAGGAGGGGTTGCTTATGTTCTCGCCCAAGACCACGGCTTGGAGTTGCCTCGGTGGTTGCAAATTGATTTTAGTACGGCTGTGCAGAAGCTCGCGGAAGAGAGTGAGTCGGAAGTATCCTCAAGCGCCATTTTCGCGCTATTCGAGCAGACCTATTTGCAGCCTAGCAGTGGATGGTGTCTGGGCAACTACCAACTATCGCGAGAAGAGGGTGTTGATGCACTGACCGCCAATCTGCTCACCCCGTCAGGAGACGTCGCTATTGCTGGGCGTGGTAATGGAGTGGTCGACGCATTCATTCATGGGTTAGAGGTCCTGACCGGGCAAAAAATTGTGGTAGTGGAGTATTCCGAGCATAGCCTTGGACAAAGCGCCGACGCTGAAGCGGTGAGTTATGTACAGCTCAATGTCGATGGTGCGCGCCCCTGTGGTGTTGGTCGCAGCCACGACATCGTTCAAGCGTCATTAGCGGCTATTATTTCCGCGTTGCGTGAGCATGGTGTACTGACTGCGGCGGTGGCTTAAGCACATACTAGGATGGTGCCTGATGGGCGTCTCTGTGTAACAATGGCGGTGCTACCGATTAGGACGGGTACCTTAGGCACATGGCCACAGATAATGACGAAGGTGCGCTCTACGATTCGACGGACATAAAAACATGGTCGAAGCTAAAGGCTGAGCTTTTTCAGTCCGACTTACTGGCACCGACTGATGTCGACCCAAAAGATATTCGCTTTGCTCGGCGAATCACCATCTATCGACTCATGTTGTTCATGATGCTCGTGTCAGTGGGCGCCATCGCATTAGAAAGTCTTTTACTTGAGCCCCTCGATACCGCCATTACGTGGGTGGCGTTGGCAGGTTGGCTGCTGTTGGCTATTACTGCTGTGTGGTTGCAGAAACAGGGTCGCGTTTTTGTGCCACCCATTTTCGCGTTGGCTTTCAATATTACGTTGGTGCTCTGGGCGATTGAGCGGGGTGCCGACCACCAAAATTTGTGGTTATTCCCTCTGATGATTGGTCTTGCCGGACTGCTGCCGACCGGTGTTGCGCTGCTCTCCGGGCTCATCGCCATTGGTAGCTTTTTGTCGGTGAGGGGGTTGGCAGTCCAAGCTGAAGAATTCGCTAACTACACGGCGTTACTGTCAACGTGGGTAATTTCGCTGGCGGTTATGCGCCTTATGACCCATCAAGTGGATGAGCTGGCTGACCTGGCTTTGAGCGATCCCTTAACAGGAGCCTATAACCGGCGATATCTGCAGCCACAGGCGTTGCGCAACCTTGCGGATTACCAGCGCTATGCGCGCTTATCCTCCATGTTGATGATCGATATTGATCATTTCAAGTCAATCAATGACACCTTCGGGCATGCTGAAGGTGATCGGGTGCTAAAAGAAATGGTTGTCGCGATTGACCAACGAATCCGCGGTGTTGATATGTTATTTAGGTTGGGCGGCGAAGAATTTTTGGTGCTGCTCAGCGAAGTCGGTGCTCAGACCGCGACAAAAATCGCCGAAGAATTACGAATGAACATTGCCCAAATGGCACTGCTTGCCGACCGGAAAGTGACGGTCAGCATGGGGGTCTGCGATGTTACCTCGGCCGCCTCTCCGGAAGAGTGGCTTACTAAGGTTGATGAGGCAATGTACCAGTCGAAAGAGCAAGGCCGGAACCGAGTCAGTACCATTCAACCGACGGTCGCTATTGATGCGCAGATTTCTAGCACTTTACCCATTTGGCGCTAAGCCCATCGTTCGCCTACTCCTGCTGGTTGCACTGGCTAGTGTCAGCGCGTGCTCGAGCACCCAGTTTTTATACAATCGCATAGATACATTGATCGCTTGGTATGTGGATGATTATGTCACCCTCTCGCGTGAGCAAGATAAGGTGCTTAGGCAGCAGCTTGACGCGTTCCATGACTGGCATCGACAACAAGAACTGCCCTTTTATATAGACTTACTCGACCTTGTTGACAACAAATTAGATAGCCGTCTTGAGGAGACTGACGTTGACGAGTTGGCTAGCGCATTTCAAGTGGCTGCCGATCGTTTGCGTACAGCCGCATTGGATTTTGCTATGGACCTGGGTGAGGATTTGTCGCAGACGCAACGCATCGAGTTCGTGGCGTCAATGCGCGAGCAGCAGGAGATCTGGTATGAGGAGCGATTAACACTGTCCGACGATGCCTACTACAAAGCGCTGCAAAAGCGGTTTGAAAAAAACCTTAGCGACTTGATGGGCCGCCTTGAGGATGAGCAAAAGGCAGCGATTTCTCAGCACATCCGGGAGTTCACGCCGATGCATCACCTGTGGTACGAGCAACGCTCTAGTTGGACGATGGAACTACAGCAGGTGCTAGAGGAGCAGGCCAATACTTGGCAAGAGCCGACGATGACAGTCATTGAGTCGTGGGAAAGCCGCCAAACAGAGGCCTATCTGCTCGCCTATGCGCATAACCTCGAGCGTACCAAGCGCGTGATTCGTGACGTGCTTAATGCTCGTTCAGCCAAGCAAGACCGGCGGCTTAGGCGATCCCTCAACGGCTATTTGGATGATTTTGCACAGTTGGCCATCGCCCCTTAGGCGACTGCCTAGTCATCCAGCAGTCTGAGATCGCGTACCGCACCCATATCGGCGCTAGTCACCATTTTGGCGTAGACCTTGAGGGCAGGGCTGACTTTTCGCGGCCGGTCATTGACTGGCTGCCAGGGTCTGGCCCGCTGCTCCATGGCATGGCGACGCCGCTCCAAGCTCTCGCTATCAACGCGGACATTGATGCTACGCTCGGGAATATGGATATCAATAAGGTCTCCGTGCTCCACCAAGGCAATGGCACCCCCCGCGGCTGCTTCGGGTGAGGCGTGGCCAATCGATAATCCCGACGTGCCTCCGGAGAAGCGCCCGTCAGTCACCAGCGCACAGGCAGCGCCTAAGCCCTTGGACTTAAGATAGCTGGTGGGATAGAGCATTTCCTGCATCCCCGGCCCACCTTTGGGGCCCTCATAGCGCACGATCACCACATCGCCCGGCACAACGCGGTCTTCAAGAATATCGGCGACCGCAGCCTCTTGGCTTTCGCAAATATGGGCGGGCCCTGAAAAAATCAAATTTTCGTCATCGACGCCAGCGGTTTTTACCACGCAGCCATTTTCAGCGATATTGCCAAACAGTACGGCGAGGCCGCCGTCCGCGGAGTAAGCATGGTCGGCACTGCGGATACATCCTGATTGTCTATCGAGATCGAGGCTCGGCCAGCGGGTGTTCTGACTGAACGCAGTTTGGGTTGGAATACCGCCCGGCCCGGCGGCATACAATTCGAGCACCGCATCGTCGTCGGTAGTGGTGATATCCCAGTGAGCGAGAGCTTCGCCAAGGGTCGGCGCGTGCACCGTGTAGGTGTCGGTATGCAAAAGTCCGGCTCTGGCTAGCTCTCCTAGAATGGCCATAACGCCCCCGGCGCGATGGACATCTTCCATATGGTACTTCGGCGTGCTGGGTGCAACTTTACACAGCTGTGGAATTTTGCGACTCAGACTGTCGATGTCGGCCATGGTAAATGCCAGCTCGGCCTCTTGGGCCGCCGCGAGAAGATGCAAGATCGTGTTGGTTGAGCCGCCCATAGCGACATCGAGGCTCATAGCATTTTCGAAGGCTTTGTAACTGGCAATGTGGCGGGGAAGTGCGGTGTCATCATCTTGCTCGTAGTAGCGCTTCGCCAAACTGACGATTTCTCGGCCAGCGCGTTTAAACAGTTTTTCTCGATCGGCATGGGTTGCCAACAGCGAGCCGTTACCGGGCAGGCTGAGTCCAAGTGCTTCGGTCAGACAGTTCATTGAGTTGGCGGTAAACATGCCGGAGCAGGAGCCACAGGTGGGGCACGCGGAGCGCTCATAGGCGTCTACGGTTTCATCATCCACCGAGCTATCCGCGGCGATGACCATGGCGTCGACAAGGTCGAGTTTGTTTTTTGACAAGGCGGTTTTGCCGGCCTCCATAGGACCGCCAGAAACAAAAACCACGGGTATGTTCAGTCGCATCGCAGCGTTGAGCATTCCAGGGGTAATTTTGTCACAGTTGGAAATACACACCATGGCATCAGCGCAGTGCGCGTTGACCATGTACTCAACCGAATCTGAAATAATATCTCGGGATGGCAAACTGTAAAGCATGCCGTCGTGGCCCATGGCAATCCCGTCATCGACAGCAATAGTATTAAATTCCTTGGCTACCCCACCCGCAGCCTCAATCTCTCTGGCGACCAGTTGGCCCAAGTCTTTCAAATGCACATGCCCGGGCACAAACTGGGTGAAGCTATTGACCACCGCGATAATCGGCTTGCTGAAATCGTCATCCTTCATGCCAGTGGCGCGCCACAGCGCCCGCGCACCCGCCATATTGCGGCCAGCAGTCGAGGTTTTAGAGCGGTATTCGGGCATGATCCATTAACCTGTCGTTGAAGGTCGGCAAAGTGTAGCAGAGCTAATCGATCAGCGCTGTGTCAAGGGACTATTAACTTGAGAGTGAAAGCTTTTGCCTTCGCCATTATCTCCGCGCCAATTAAGCCCGAAGACTAGCGGCCATGGCGGAGGCTTTCATACCGAAAACTACCCAATTTTTAGCGTTAGAAAGTGATTGCGAATCGTTTAAATGAGATTAAACTTCGCTTCCCTTGAGGTCTTTGTGAGGTCTTTGATGATGCGCCCACGGCGTGAATCAATGCACAGACCGAACGGAATGATTGATGCACAATATTGAAGGGTCGTCCCATGAATGCACCTGTTATTTCCCTTTCTCGGCGCCTGCGCGCATCCCCCTTTGAAGCGCGTTCAATGCAGGGCATTACATCGGCCTCGGTGTATAACCACCTTGTGCTGCCCACCTGCTATGAATCGTTGGAAGCAGATTATTGGCATCTGTGTGAGCACGTACAGGTCTGGGACGTGGCCTGTCAAATTCAAGTCGAAGTGCTTGGCCCTGATGCGCAAGCATTTGTTGATTATTTGACCCCTCGAGATGTGTCCCAGTGTGCAATCGGTCAGTGCATCTACGCGCCGCTAACTGACGAAACCGGCGGGATCGTTAATGACCCGCTGATTCTGCGATTGGCGGCCGATCGGTTTTGGCTGTCACTGTCAGATTCCGACGTCCTGTTGTGGGCCAAAGGCCTTGCTTTGGGAAAGGGGTTTGACGTACGAATCTTTGATCCCAACGTGTTCCCGCTCGCGGTGCAGGGCCCGAAAGCCGATGAGCTGCTCGGTCGAGTATTGGGGGACAGCATTCGTGATCTTACGTTTTTTCGCTTTATTGAGACTGTCATTGCCGATACGCCAGTCGTGGTGGCACGCACGGGCTGGAGTGGACAGGGAGGCTATGAAATTTATTTGCAGGAGCCAGCCGCCGGCATTAGGCTTTGGGATACCTTAATGGCTGCGGGGCAAGCACTGCAGGTGAGACCTGGATGCCCTAACTTGATTGAGCGGGTTGAAAGTGGCCTATTGTCTTATGGCAATGATATGACCAGCGCCAATAACCCTCTCGAAGCTGGACTGGATCGCTTCTTCACGCTAGGTAAGTCTGCGGATTATTTAGGTCGAGGGGCGCTTGAGGCGATTGCTGCCGAAGGAATTCGAGATCGTCTGGTCCGGTTGGTCATCGGCGGGGAGCCTGTGATCAATCCAAGAACCGTTTATGCTATTCAGAACGCTAGGGGTGAAGACATAGGCATGGTGACTAGTGCAGTGTGTTCGCCGCGCTTGGAACAGAATATTGGTTTCGGCTATTTGCCCAGCGACAACTGTGAGCAAGGCGCAGCGGTTTCCGTCATCACGCCTGAAGGTGTGCGCGAGGCGTGGGTGGCAGATCAGCACTGGTCGGTATGAGTCGACAAGTGTCGTGGATGGCATGCCTCACGATCGTTGTTTAAATGCTGAGATCATCACAGTTGTAATCTTTAATATCGATTTGCGCTGCTTCATCCCATGTGTAGCGGCCGGCTAGATGTTCAAAAGGCTGGTAGTGGTAAGGCGTCTCATGGGGAAATCGCTGCTGGCGGGCATCGATGGCATAGCCCAAGACCCTGGAGCGGCGTGCTATTAACGCAGCATCAAATAGTTGCGCTTCGCTATGAATGCCACCCCCTTGAACGCCCAACACCGATGATCTGCGATGAAACCCAAAGTTCACCGTTACTCGCGGTTCAAGTCCACAATTTGGAAATGAGCCGTGCAGTAGTTGGCGATTGCATATCACCACGTCCCCCGGATTGCAGACTAACGGTATCGCGCCTTGCAAGCGCTCACTGCCCGATGCTTCTACTAACTGTCGAATATCAAGTTGTCCCACTTTGTGGGTCCCCGGTAGAACCCAAACGCCATTCACTGCAGTACTTCCATGGAGCTGAGCCATGAAATTAAAGCCATGGACGTCTTCGTCAAAGACCTCACTATGCCAATGCGTGACGCCATCTTGGTGCCAGGACACCGCCGCACCAACACCTGGATCTTTGATGAACAGCGCTTCGTTGAAGGGTGCAAAGTCTGCTCCGTTAATGGCCTCGGCAACCCGCAATAACTCTGGGTGTGCGTAGGTTCGCAGACAGGCCTCAGAAAATTGCAAGGAGCCCAGTAGAATAAACGGCGCTGCTATGGGTGCATCGGCAGCCGGTTCAGGCTCGAACATTTTGACTTGATGTCGTCCATTGGCGAGAGCAGTGCCACCCAGTGGATCGCCGAGTGGCTTGGACCAGACGAAGGTCAGCGCTTTGCAGTCGGCGCCGAGAGCCGGCTCCCCTGCAGCATTGACTGCACTGTTTGGACCCGCTGGAAAGCGCTGGCGCATGGCGACGAGATCTGCTTCAAGATCGGCCAGTTCAGCAGCACCCAAAACGTTCGTAAACACATAGAAGCCGTAGCGAGAATAGGCGGCTCGAATCGTAGCGTCCAACTGCCTTGATTGATCAAAACGAATGGGCCCGCGATTATCCATCGCTAAGGCCTGTTTTTCGCCTTCTTTCAGGTAGGAGCGCATGGCCTCCGCATCGTCGTTGTAGAAAGCCGCGCAACGGTCAATGGATTCAGAGGCGGTGATCATAGTCGTGAACCTGACGGTAAAAAATAGCCCGCCACCCTACTATGCAACAATAGAAAATTCAAAGTTTGCTAACAGCGGCTAGGCTGGTGGTGATGACTGGCAAGCAAAGCGGTTGTCACGCACAGAGACACAGCTCATGCAATTCACCGGGCTAAGAACGGCATGTAGCCGTTGGGATGTGGAGGCAAATCTGTTACGGTAGTGTATTTACAGTGAATGAAATTGGCAGGGGTCAACGACAATGACAATAAAGGGTAAACAGCGACCAGTGATTACTTTGGTCACCGCGGTATTGACGGTGGCTATTTCTGGAGCGGTACACACTGCCAGTGCTGATTCGAAAAAGAATCAGGGGTCTGCGAATGCTGATTCGGAAAACAGTCAGCGGTATATGGTCAGCCACAAAAAAGGTAAAGGCGCTAGGTCGCTCAAGGTGGTTGTCAAGAATAATGGCAAGCGCTCCAAAAAACTAAAATATCGGGATATCATTGCTGCTGATCTTTCAGAAAAGCAGCTAGCTAAAATTCTGAGGCATCCGCTGTTTGTCGGCGCCAAAGTAGAGCCTGATCCTCAGCGCTTCATGTTGGCTGACAACAGTTCCGAGACAATACCGTATGGAATAGCCATGGTTCAGGCGGATCCGGGTGCTGGATTGGCGCCTGGGGCGTCAGCTACAAAGGTCTGTATCATTGATTCAGGTTACGACATGAATCACGGAGACTTGCCTGGGCCGGACAGAGTCACCGGCGTTTCTCAGACCGGAGACGCGTGGGATAATCCCGGCAACAGCCATGGCACCCATGTGGCGGGCACCATTGCCGCTATTGGCGCCAATGGTCGCGGTGTAGTCGGCGTGCACAGCGGCGACAATCTGTCGCTACACATCGTCAAAGTATTTAATGACAATGGCAGCTGGACCAATAGCTCGGACTTGATCGATGCACTCGATAGCTGCGTTGCTAGTGGTTCGGACGTTGTGTCTATGAGCTTAGGGGGCGGCGGCTCCAGCACTAATGAAGGCACCGCATTTGCCCAAGCGTTGGCCAATAACAATGTGTTATCCATCGCCGCGGCCTCCAATGATGGCAACACCTCATATAGTTATCCCGCGTCTTACGACTCCGTGGTCAGTGTCGCTGCGGTTAATAGCGCAAAGGCTCACGCTTCCTTCTCTAATCGCAACGATCAGGTTGAGCTGGCAGCCCCAGGGGTTGCCGTAGAGTCAACCGTCGTGGGGGGTGGGTACGCGTCGTATAATGGAACCTCAATGGCCACGCCGCATGTGTCGGGCGCAGCGGCGCTTCTTTGGAGTAATCACGGCGAGTGTAATGCTGCGCAAGTTCGTCGGGCATTGGCAGTCTCTGCGGAGGATTTAGGTAGCGCCGGCCCTGATAACAGTTTTGGTTACGGTTTGATTCAAACCAATATGGCCAGCGCGCTGATCGATCAATACGGTTGTAATAACCTCCCGGAGTTACCGGCTGTGCCACCACCACCACCGCCTACCGCGCTGGCAAATGGCGAGAGCGTAAGTAACCTCAGCGCCTCAACGGGAGGGGAAACGTTTTACAGTATCGCTCTGCCATCGGGCGCCAGCAATCTCACGGTGCAAATAAGTGGCGGTGGCGGCGATGCTGACCTGTATCTTCGCTCCGGTCAGTTGCCTACTCTGAGTGCGTATGATTGCAGGCCGTGGCTTAATGGCAATAACGAAAGCTGCTCTGTAGCGTCACCGTCTTCATCAACGTATTACGTGATGTTACAGGCGTATTCTTCATACAGTGGGGTAACTCTGAACGTGTCCTACGATGAAGACGATTCAGGACCGCCGGTAAACCAGCCACCGGTTGCTCGTATCAGCGCTGATCCAACGGCGGGGAAAGCGCCTCTTCTGGTCACCTTCGATGGCACTGACTCGACGGACGACGTTGGGATTAACAATTGGCTGTGGAATTTTGCGGGTGCTGGCAGTAGCTCTGGATCTGAGGCAGAGTTCACGTTTGCTGAGGGTGTCTATCAGGTCGTGCTGACCGTTAGCGATGGCGAATTAGATGATAGCGATACTGTCACGATCAACGTAGCGCCCGAAAATCGAGATCCGATAGCCAACTTTGATATTAGCCCGGCCAGTGGCCTCGACACGGATACCTCGGTGTCCTTTGATGCGAGTCAGTCCAGCGATCCCGATGGTGATAGCCTGACCTACGCGTGGGATTTTGGTGGCGATGGCTCTGCCAGTGGTCGTAATACCAGCCATACCTTCAGTGGGGCAGGTGATTATTCGGTCGCCTTAACGGTGTCTGATGGTGATGGTGGTTCCGCGACTCAGCAGCAGAGTGTGACTATTGCTGACGCACCAGAGCCGCCGGCTCCGGTGATTGAGGCTTCGGTACAGCTTAATCGAAAGGGCAACCGCGCAACTATTGCGTGGTCGGGTGCCGACAGTAGTCGCGTTCGCATAAAGCGCAATGGTACTCAAGTGACCCGCACACGCAATGATGGAAGCTGGCGTGATAGAAATTACAGTGCTGGCGCTAGTTATGTAGTCTGTAACGATAGTCAGACCAGTTGCTCAAACCCGGCCTCTCCTTAAGCACAACCCTCTGATTGTTTAGACAATCAGAGGGTTGTATTACCAACTACCCTGAGTCATTGCAGATGCAGTAGTTACGTTGACCAGTGTGATTCAGTCGACCGCAAGCATATCGAGAGTATTGATGATGTAGCCCACGCGCTAATCGGGGTCATTTCGGGGACGACGACCGCGCAGATGGCCTATGAGCGGTTTCCTGACGCCAACATTAGCGAATTTGCAGATTTCGCGGACATTATTGGAGCGCTCAAAGCCCATAAAGTCGATGCAACGTTGTCTGTCACCGCGACAGGTAGACTGATCGAACGGAAAAATCCTGATCTCAGAATGATCCCTGCGGCACTGCGCGAAGAGCCAACCTGTGCCGCTGTCAAACAGGGCAATACCGCATTGCAAGATCAACTGAATACCATTATTACCGACATTCACGCTGACGGCACATTGGCTGGTATCGCCATGGGTTTCACTAAGCTTCAAACGTTTATTTACATAGTGTTACCTCAAACCATCCAACGCATATTGCCTATCTACAAAGGCGAGTTTATTTCACTCGTTAAGATGACATCTATCGTTGGCTATGTGGCAGTGCAAGATCTTATGAAGGCCTCAGATATTATTCGTAGCAGAACATTCGACGCCTTTCCCACGCCTGGCTGGTGTGACCAGCGCATGCCATTTTTGCATGGTAGCGCCACTGTTTGGAGTAGGAGAAATGTGCTGAGCAGCGTAAACTTAGGCCATGGACAAATACTTACAACTTCCACCCCAGTCGCGTCTTGATGTCTTCGCTTTAGCCGAGGGCTTGACTCGGGCGGGTCGGTTATCGGCAAAAAACCTTACGCGCTTACGCGGGCATACGGCGACAGCGGTGCATCCCTTGGTGCATCTAGCAGAGCTTAAGCTCGCTGATCTCGCTCGTCCCGGTGAGGTGCTTGATATGCCGCAGTTGCTGCGCTTTGTGTCTGAGCAGGCCGAGCAACCGGTGGTTGAGATCGACCCCTTAAACCTCGACATGGCTGCCATTTCCGACGTCATGTCGCAGGCCTTCGCCCAGCGCCATCATATTCTTGCGGTTGCCGTTACCGATGAGGAAGTAGAGGTGGCTAGCGCTGAGCCTTGGATTACCCAGTGGGAAAAGGATCTTGAGCATGCGGTTCGCCGACGCGTCAAACGCGTGCTGGCAGATCCAAGGGAGATTACCAAGCACACTAGAGAATTCTATGCCATGGCTCACTCGGTCCAAGGTGCGCGTTCGGCCAACCGGTCCAGCCATGGCCGACTAGCCAATTTGGAGTCCATGCTTGAGCTAGGCGTCAAGGGCGAGCCCGATGCCAACGATCAACATATCGTGGGTGTAGTCGACTGGTTGTTGCAGTATGCCTTTGAGCAGCGAGCGAGTGATATTCATATGGAGCCTCGGCGTGACGTCGGCTTGGTTCGCTTGCGAATCGATGGCGTATTGCACAAGGTGTACGAATTACCCGCGGCAGTCGCCGCCGCAGTCACCAGCCGATTTAAAATTCTTGCCCGCTTAGACGTGGCCGAAAAACGCCGACCACAAGATGGTCGGTTGAAAACCCGAACGCCGGATGGTGCGGAGGTGGAACTGCGATTATCGACCCTGCCAACGGCGTTTGGCGAAAAATTGGTTATGCGGATTTTCGATCCAGAGGTGTTGCTCAAATCATTCGAAGCGCTTGGATTACGGGGTGACGATTTCGAGCGGTGGGAGTCAATGACCACCGCTGGCACCGGTATTGTTCTGGTGACTGGACCTACAGGGTCGGGGAAAACGACGACCCTTTACTCGACGCTGCGCCGGCTAGCAACGGCAGAGGTCAATGTCTGTACTATTGAAGACCCTATCGAAATGGTTGAGCCAGCATTCAATCAAATGCAGGTCAATCATTCGATTGACTTGGACTTCGCCTCGGGTGTTCGAGCGCTTATGCGGCAAGACCCGGATATTATTATGGTCGGTGAGATTCGAGACTTGGAAACGGCCAACATGGCCATTCAAGCGGCCTTGACCGGCCACTTGGTCTTGTCAACCTTGCATACCAATGATTCTCCCGGTGCCATTTCGCGGCTTATTGAGCTCGGCGTACCCGCGTTTCTCATCAGAGCAACGGTGCGTGGTGTCATGTCACAGCGCCTAGTGCGGACCTTATGTCATCAATGCAAGCGCTTGGAGACAGCCGATAGCCTCGCGTGGCTGGCTTTGGTGGGCAATGACGCTATGGCGATGCCTGAACAACTTTACCGACCCACAGGGTGCAAACACTGTCGGGAAACAGGTTATTTAGGTCGCGAGGGCATTTATGAGGTCCTGGTGGCTAGTAGCGACGTGCAGGATACGATTACCGAACACCATTCGGTACCGGCGATTAGAGCCTCAGCAATGACTGGCGGTATGGTGCCCTTAAGACTGGCAGGCGCTGAAAAAGTAATTCGAGGGGAAACCACCATAGAAGAGGTGTTGAGGGTGGCTCCGGCAGAGGAGCGCTAAGCGATGATCTGGCCGCAAACGCTCGCTGCGCAGTTACCGGCAAGCTGGGATAGGCTGTTGGCGTTGGTGGGGAGGCAAACCACCGGCGAACTTCAGCAGGCCCTCGAGCGACGGGGGTTATTGCAAGAAGTAGAGCGACTCATGGCGCTGTCGCCATTTTTCACCGAGCAATTAGCCCGTAATGCGGCCTGGGTCGGAGACGCTGTCGATGGCGATTGGCTTGAATCTCGAGACTGGCAAGTGGCTGACTGGGACAGTGCTGTTAGTCATTTCACCCGTGGCGCTGAGGGTGACGACGCGTATATGACCGCGCTGCGCTGTTTTCGCAGTCGCGAAATGCTCCGTTTGTTGTGGCGAGATTTTTCTGGGCGCGGACAACTAGGCGACACCTTGTCGGACGTGACCGAACTGGCGGATTGCGTCATTCGCGATGCCCTCACGCGGGCCACCGAGCAGCTTAGGCCTCGTTTTGGCATGCCTATTGGTGCCGAAAGTGGCCATCCACAGGCGCTGATCATACTGGGGATGGGTAAGCTGGGTGGTGGCGAACTAAACTTGTCATCCGACATCGATCTAATCTTCACTTATCCCGAATCTGGCACCACAATTAACGGACGCAGTCAGATCTCCAATCAAGAGTTCTTTATTAAGGCCGGTCAATCCGTTATCCGTTATCTCGATGCACCGACCGCCGATGGCTTTGTTTTTCGAGTGGATATGCGGCTCCGCCCGTACGGCGATAGTGGCCCGCTGGTATGTAATTTTGATTCTCTAGAGCTGTATTATCAGGAGCAGGGGCGCGACTGGGAGCGCTATGCCTTAATGAAGGCTCGACCAATAACAGGTGCTCTGGCAGCGAAAGAGGATTTAAGCGCGCTTCTGAGTGCTTTTGTTTATCGTCGCTATACAGATTTTGGGGTGATTGACAGTCTTCGTGATATGAAGGCGATGATCATGTCTGAGGTACGACGTCTCGACCTGTCTGACGATATTAAAAAAGGCGAGGGGGGTATTCGGGAAGTCGAGTTTATTACCCAGTGCCTGCAGCTTATTCACGGGGGTCGAACCTCTCAGCTACAGGTTCGCAGTACGGTATTGGCACTCAAGCGGCTCAAAGCCGAAGCGCTGTTAGAGCCATCACTCGCCAATGACTTACTGGACGCTTATCAGTGGTTGCGCAACTGTGAGCACGCGTTGCAGGGTTTGAATGATAAGCAAACCCAAACTTTACCCGTCGATGATCTTTCCCGGGCGCGCGTAGCCGAGATACTGTCACTGTCGAGTTGGACCGAGTTCTTAGCGGTGCTTAATGGTCATCGACATGCAGTGACGGAAACATTTGTGGCGCTTATCGCCCCAGCGCAAGAGTCGTCCACACCCCATGAGGCGTCAGATGCGCCAGCGCTATTGGCATTTAATGACGTAGACGAAGCCGGGCTGACTACCCTTGGCTTCCTTGAGCCTGCGAAGACTTTCGCTGCGATTGAGGCCTTCGTCGGCAGCACTCGCACGCAGATGATTTCGGGGGAGGGGCGTCGGCGACTTGAGCGTTTTTTGCCGCGCTTAGTTGAGGCCGCAGGTAGCAGTGCGCATCCTGACGACGCCATCGAGCGACTGCTTCCTTTTGTCGCCGCCGTTTCGCGTCGCAGCGCTTATTTAGTGTTACTGGAAGAAAATCCAGGGGCCCTGAATCAGCTTGTTAATCTAGCCATTAAGAGCCCTTGGGTAGCCCGTAAGTTATCTCAGCGGCCCGATCTTCTCGATGAGCTACTCGATAGCGATCGACTCAACACTGCCCCAGATCGCAACGCCATTGGCTCCATTGTAAGGCAGCAGCTGTTGCGGATTCCCGAAGAGGATTTAGAGCAACAAATGCTGGCCTTGGGGCGAATCAAAGACAGCATGGTGTTACGGGTGGCCGCCAGTGAGCTGGCCGGTTCTTTGCCCATCATGAAGGTTAGCGACTATTTAACTTTTCTAGCGGAAATACTGCTTCACCAGGCCATTGCGGTCGCCAAGGCAGAATTGGTGTCCCGTCACGGACAGCCGCAAGGCGAGCAGGCGAGTTTTGCGGTACTCGGTTTTGGTAAGTTAGGGGGACTTGAGCTGAGTTACGCCTCAGATCTTGATGTAGTTTTTGTCTACGCAGGAGGTGAAGGCGAAACCGCGGGCCCTAAGGTCATTGATAATGTTCGTTTTTATACCCGTTTGGCCCAGCGCGTGGTGCATGTGCTGTCAACGCAAATGGCTTCCGGTCGACTGTATGAAGTGGATTTGCGCTTGCGCCCCCATGGTGAATCGGGTTTGGTCGCGGTATCCCTCAATGGCTTCCACCACTATCAGCTAGAGTCTGCGTGGACTTGGGAGCATCAGGCCTTAATACGAGCTCGGGGTGTCGCCGGGGATGCACCTTTGCTGCAGCAGCTGGCGATGCTGCGCAGCGATATTCTCAGAAAGCCCCGGGATGCTGAGCACCTAGCCCATGAGGTGGTTGCTATGCGACAGCGCATGATCGATCAAAGTAGCCATCAAGCGGCGTTACCCGAAGGGTATTTTGACCTTAAACGTGATCCGGGTGGTATTGTCGACATTGAATTTGTGGTGCAATACGCGGTACTAGCTTATGGGCATAGCAACCCTGCCGTTACCAAGTGGTCCGATGTTGTACGTATTCTGGAATCTCTGGAGTTAGAGAAGGTGATGCCGTCTACGCATGTGGCGTCATTGCGTTCAGCTTACCTAGATTATCGGTCAGCTGTGCACAGTACCGCCCTCGCTGATGGGAAGGCGGTGGCGAGTCGGCAGCACTTTGCCGAGCACCGTGCTGCCGTTATCGCGATAAGAGATATATGGCTACCCGGCATTGTGACGACAACGACTGATTAACAAGCCCTAGTGGCGTGACAACAGCGAGGAAATATCATGGACCTGTCCAAACTCGATGGGCAAATCTGGCTAGACGGCCAATTAGTTCCTTGGCAAGAGGCGAAAGTACATGTGCTTACGCATACCTTTCACTATGGTCTTGGGGTATTTGAAGGGGTTCGTGCTTATCATACGGCGGATAAAGGCACCTGTATTTTCAGGCTTGAGGAGCACACTGATCGGTTGTTTCGTTCGGCGAAAATATTACAAATGGATATGCCCTGGGACAAGGCGGCGTTGAATGAGGCACAGCGAGAAGTGGTGCGCGTCAATGGTCTTCAAGAAGGCTACTTGAGACCCATGTGCTTTCTGGGGTCTGAAGGTATGGGGCTACGCGCCGATAATTTGAAAACCCATGTCATGGTGGCCGCCTGGGCTTGGCCGTCTTACATGGATCCTGAGGCCCGAGATCGAGGCATAAAAGTACGAACGTCCAGCTACACGCGTCACCACGTCAACATCACCATGTGCAAAGCCAAAGCCAATGGGAACTACATTAACTCTATCCTCGCGCTACGTGAGGCCCTGGATTCAGGTGCCGAAGAAGCACTGATGCTCGATAACGAGGGTTATGTGGCTGAGGGTAGTGGCGAAAACTTTTTTATGATTCGCGACGGTGTTATCTACACCCCGGACTTAACCTCGTGTCTCGATGGCATCACTCGACGAAGCATTTTTCAGATTGCCGCTGACGAAGGCTACGAAGTTCGCGAGCGGCGTATTACTCGCGATGAGGTGTATGTTTGCGACGAAGCGTTTTTTACTGGAACAGCGGCTGAAGTCGTACCTATCCGTGAGTTAGACAGTCGCCCCATTGGCGAGGGGCGACGGGGCCCCATTACTGAGCAGTTGCAGGCGATTTACTTCGAGGCGGTGCGGGGTGAGCAAGCTCGCTACGCCGAGTGGACCACGCCAGTCGCCAATTGATTGATGCCACAGCTGGAGCACAAGGTCATGGACGTACTGCCCTCGGGAATTCACTACCGCCAATGGCCTGTTGATCAGCCCAGAGCCACAATACTGTTGATTCACGGGCTGGGTGAGCACAGTGGCCGCTATCAGCCGGTTGCCGAGGCCTTCAATGCCCGGGGTTTTGCTGTGATCGCCCCCGATCATATGGGCCATGGTGAGTCACCAGGTGCGCGGGTATATGTGCATCGCTTCGAGGATTACTTGGTCGGCGTGCGAGAATGTCGGGCTGTGCTTGCCGAGCGCTATCCTGACGTCCCATGCTTTGTGTTGGGACACAGTATGGGCGGACTCATTACGGGCCGCTTATTACTGGAGGACCAACAGCACTATCATGGCGCGTTGCTCAGTGGATCGGCGTTTGCGGCTGAGCAGCCACCGTCTGTCCTAGTTATGTGGATTGGCCGCTTGCTGTCAAAAGTGGCGCCCAAGGCGGGGATGATTGCCCTGGATGCGACGGGTGTCAGTCGAGATCCTCAGGTGGTGGCAGATTATATTGCTGACCCTCTGGTGAATCATGGCAAAGTGAGTGCCCGCCTCGCAGTAGCTATTTTTGATGCTATGGAGCAGGTGCTGGCCCGAGCAGCAGACATCACACTACCGATACTCGCCATGCACGGAGGTGCCGACACCATGGCGGCACCGAAGGGCTCCGAGCAGTTCGCAAGCGCTGTCAGCTCTGAAGATGTCACCCTCAAACTGTTACCGGGCTTATACCATGAAATTTTTAACGAGCCCGAGGGTAAAGGGATTATTGCCGACTATGCAGACTGGGTGGAAGCGCGCCTGTAATGCTCTCTAGGGTATTGATTTGTGGTGCCGGTGGCCAAGTAGGGCAAGCGCTGACCCTGTGCATACCCCAAGGAATGAGCGTTGTGGCTCGTCAGCGCGCTGAACTCGACATAACCAATCCTGACGCCATTGCTGCGACCTTAGACGAACATAAGTTTTGCGGGCTAATTAATGCGGCGGCGTATACGGCCGTGGATCAAGCCGAGAGCGACGTCGCGGCTGCGAAGGCGGTTAACAGCGTGGCGCCGGGCTTATTGGCCTCGGCCTGCGCGGCCCGAGGTATTCGCATGCTGCATCTGTCAACGGACTTTGTTTTTGATGGCCGTGCGGGGCGGCCTTATCGCCCAGACGATGCCGCGCATCCGTTAGGTGTATACGGTGCGAGTAAGTTGGCTGGCGAGCGGGCGGTGCTCGACAGCGGTGCGAATGCTCTCGTCCTTCGCACGGGCTGGGTTTACTCGCGCCCGGGTCGAAACTTTGTTACTACCCTGTTGCGACTCCTGGCAGAACGGCAGCAGCTGTCGGTGGTGGAAGACCAAATAGGGACACCGACTTGGGCGCGCGGATTGGCTGACACCTGCTGGGCATTGCTGGCAAAGCCTGAGGCGGTGGGGGTGTTTCATTGGAGCGATGCGGGTGCCTGCAGCTGGTATGATTTTGCCTGCGCTATTCGTGCCCAAGGCCTTAGGCACGGCCTGTTAACCTCGGCGGCAACACTGACACCGATACCTGCAGCGCATTACCCCACGCCAGCCCAGCGGCCGGGCTTTAGCGTGCTGGATAAAAGCACCACCCGCGCGGTGATTGGTCACTCAGGGGTCCACTGGCAGGATAATTTGGACGCTATGCTAAGCGAATGGGCGTCCCTCGATAAGGAATGAAGAGTATGGCTCGATCAGTGCTGGTCACCGGCGCGGCCGGGTTTATTGGTGCCAACTTTGTCTATCACTGGGTGCAAGAACATCCTGACGATACACTCGTGGCTTTTGATGCCCTAACCTATGCGGGTAATCGTCAGAGCCTGGCGCCACTTGAAGCCGATGGCAGGATCCACTTTCTCAAGGCCACTATTTGTGACCCACGCGCAGTGGCCGATGCTATGGCGCAGTTTGCCGTGGATACTATTGTTCACTTTGCGGCGGAGAGTCATGTCGATCGCTCGATTACCGGCCCCGATGCCTTTATTCAAACTAACATTATGGGTACCCACACCTTGCTCGCCGCTGCTCGACAGGCTTGGTTGCAGGGGTCCGGTCAAGCGCACCGTTTTCACCATGTTTCAACCGATGAAGTGTTCGGCTCGCTCAGCGCAGATGCCCATGCATTTACTGAGCATGTGCGTTACCAACCCAATTCGCCGTATTCAGCGAGTAAAGCGGCGGGTGATCATTTGGTGCGGGCGTATCACCATACCTACGGTTTGCAGGTGACGACTAGCAACTGCTCCAATAACTACGGACCCTTTCATTTCCCGGAAAAACTGATCCCCCTATGTTTAACCCATATTCTCGATGGCCGCCCCCTGCCTATTTATGGTGATGGCAGCAATATTCGCGACTGGCTGTATGTGCATGACCACGCCTGCGGGATCGAACGGGTACTTATCGATGGCGTTGTTGGTGAGACCTACAACATCGGCGGTAATAACGAGTGGACTAACAACGACATTGTTCTTTTACTGTGTAAGATGGTGAACGAACGGTTTGCGGCGGAACCCGAGCTCGGCGCACGTTATCCCCTCTCTCCAGCCGTCAGGGGTGAAGCTGAGTCGCTGATCAACTATGTGGACGACAGAGCAGGACACGATTGGCGCTACGCTATCGACGCGGGCAAGATCGAACGTGAGTTAGGGTTTTCACCGGTGGAGACCTTTGAAACGGGTATGACTAAGACTCTCGACTGGTATTTGGCCAATGAGGACTGGTGGCGTCCACTCCTGTCGAGAAGCTGATATCAGCCGTGAAACAGCGGAATGTCAGCCCAGCTGGCAGCCACCGCATCTTTGGTTGATAGCTGAGGTTGATCACCGTCTACCAGGGGCCAGTCGATGCCGACGGTGGGATCATCCCAAGCCAAGCTGATTTCGCTGTCGGGATGATAGTAGTCGGTGCATTTGTAAATAAAGTCGGCGTGGGCTGACAGGACATAAAATCCGTGGGCGAACCCGGGTGGCACCCATAGCATCTCGTGTCCTGCGCCGGTTAAGGTGCAGCCATACCACTGGCCGAGGGTGGGTGAATCGGCTCGGATATCTATGATTACATCAAAGACCTCCCCCTGTGCGACCCGGACGAGCTTCCCCTGTGTGTGCTGGGTTTGAAAATGCATCCCTCGCAAAATACCTTGTCGAGACCGACTGTGATTGTCTTGCACAAAGTGCGCGCTCATCCCTAAGTCGGCAAAGACATTCTGGTTCCAAGTCTCCATAAAAAAGCCCCGCGCATCGCCAAACACGGTTGGGTGAAGCAGGACAACCCCGGCAAGGGGTGTGGTTTCAATCTCCATTCCGAGACAGGCCTCCATCCCGCAGAAGCCCGGCTAGGTAGACCCCGTAACCGCTTTTCTCCAGGGGTTTGGCAAGGGCAAGAAGTTGCTCGGCGTCTATGTAACCCATTCGGAAAGCGATTTCCTCGGGGCACGCTATTTTTAGTCCCTGACGCTCCTCAACCACGCGGATGAATGTGCCCGCATCAAGCAGGGCATTATGGGTGCCGGTGTCGAGCCATGCGGTACCGCGAGATAGAACGTTTACCTGCAGATCGCCGCGCTCAAGATAGCTATTATTAACGTCCGTTATTTCCAGCTCACCCCGATGGGAGGGCGTGATGGATCGGGCGATATCGACCACCGTATTATCGTAGAAATACAATCCGGTCACGGCGTAGTGGGAGCGAGGGTTGTCGGGCTTTTCTTCGATACTCACCGCCCGGCCGGCGTTGTTGAACTCGACCACGCCGTAGCGCTGGGGATCATTCACATAATAGGCAAACACCGACGCACCTTCTTTTCGCTGAGCCGCCTCCAGCAACGTCTGTCTGAAACCACCCCCGTAGAAGATGTTATCGCCTAAGATCAGTGCCACGGGGTTTGATGCCACAAAGTCGGCACCTAAAATGAAGGCTTGTGCTAAGCCATCCGGGCTCGGTTGCACGGTGTAATGAATCGACAGTCCCCATTGGCTGCCGTCTCCGAGTAGGTCGGCAAAAGCCACCTGGTCTCTTGGTGTGGTGATAATGAGCACATCGCGAATACCCGCTAACATCAGCGTCGCCAACGGATAATAAATCATGGGCTTGTCGTAGATGGGCATCAGCTGTTTGCTCACTGAGCTCGTCAGGGGATAAAGCCTGCTCCCAGATCCGCCGGCGAGGATAATGCCTTTATAGCTTGTCGCTGTCACAATGGTTTTCACGTGAGGATTTCTGGTAGTTTACTGCTGATTGGTACGAGTGTCAGTGGATTGAGTGCATCTCTTTCATAGGCTGGTAGACTTGCCGCCTTCTCACCCTGCAGGAGAGTTAGTTATCAACGCGCCTATATCATCCGCCGAGTCGCCTTTGTGTGCCGCCCACGACCTGAGTAAGCCGGCGCTAAAATCGCTGCGCATAGCGTTGCTCGGCTATCGCTCCGAGCCCTATTCAGGCGGTCAAGGTATTTATCTTAAGTATTTGAGTCGCGCACTGACCGCTCAAGGCCACAAGGTCACGGTTATTTCTGGTCCGCCTTACCCACAACTTGATGACGATGTACCCCTTCAGGCCTTGCCCAGCGCTGATCTTTATCAGCACGGATTGAGCTCGGTGTCTTGGCCTACCTTCAAGTCAGATCGTTTAGTACGCAGGGAATGGCTCAGTAAGTTAACCGGGGGCTTTGTTGAGCCCTGGACGTTCGGCGAGCGCGCGCGGGATTATTTACTGCCTCGGTTATCGGACTTTGATGTGGTGCATGACAACCAAACCTTGGCAGACGGGGTACTGGACTTACAGCAGGCAGGTATGCCGTTGGTGACCACTATTCACCATCCGATTACCCGCGATCTCCGGTTAGCGCTGGCGGCAGAGCCCCGCTGGCACTATCGACTGTTTATTAAGCGGTGGCACAGCTTTCTTGCTATGCAGGGGCGCGTTGCTCGCGAGCTTGAGCATATTGTTACCGTTTCAGGTGCATCAAAGGCCGATATTGTCAGCGACTTTGGTGTCGATCCTGCGCGCGTATCGGTACTGCATAATGGCGTTGATTCAGCATTATTTAAACCGCTTCCCCATGTCCAGCGCCAACCTTGCCAGATTATGGCCACAGCGTCGGCCGATACGCCCACCAAAGGGCTGCATATTTTATTGGCGGCAGCAGCACGCCTCGTGGGTAGTTATCCGGCATTGGGTTTGACACTGATTGGCAAGCCCAGACCCGGCGGCGATATTGAGCGCTTGGTCAGCTCGCTGAATCTACATGACCGGATTCGCTGGGTGAGCAATGTTGATCATGAAACTATCGTCGACTTGTATGCCCAGAGCACAATAGCGGTGGTTCCCTCGCTCTATGAGGGCTTTGGTTTACCCGCGGTGGAGGCGATGGCGTGTGGTATTCCGCTGATATCCTCTGACGGTGGTGCGTTAGCTGAGGTGGTGGGTAGTGGTGGACGAATAGTGCCCGCGGGCGACGTTGAGGCGCTGACCTGCGCGTTAGATGACTGGCTTTCAGATGCTGGAGCACGGGACGAGTGGGGTCGGCGAGCGCGAGCCCGAGTGGAGGCGCATTTTTGTTGGGACATCTGTGCTGAGCGGCTAGTTAATGATTATCGTCAGCGGGTATTGGCATGCTGACGGTTGATTTCAGCTGGTTTTCAATGGTCGGAGGGAGCACCTGTCTCGACGTGGGTTGCGGTGAGGGTCGGCACGCGTTGGCCGCGTACACGCGATCATCGGCCAATGTGGTGGGCATTGACCTGTCCCGTGACGATGTGCGCACCGCGCACTCGCGGATTAGTGATATGCAAGCTTCTGAGCCCCCAGGGAAGGTTAATTTCACCCAGGGCGACGCAACGCAATTGCCTTTCTCTGACGCCAGTTTTGATCGCGTTATTTGCAGCGAAGTCTTGGAGCATATTCCCAATTATCTGTCAGTGATTGAAGAGCTTGTTCGGGTCCTCAAGCCCGGTGGGCGGCTGTGCGTCAGTGTCCCCCGAGCGTGGCCTGAGCAACTATGCTGGTGGTTGAGTAGCGCTTATCACAACACCCCGGGGGGGCATATACGAATTTTTAGTCGCCGCTTTTTACGCACCGAAATCATCCGCCATGGCCTTCAGTGCTATCACGAACACGGCGCACACGCCTTGCATGTGCCTTACTGGTGGCTGCGTTGTTTGTTCTGGTCCAAAGGTGAAACGCATCCACTGGTATCTGGTTACCACCGATTATTGGTGTGGGATCTGCTCAAGCGACCCTGGCTGACCCACTGGTTCGACAAACTCTGTAACCCCTGGCTGGGTAAAAGCATTGTTATGTATTTTAATAAGCCGGGATTACTGAGCAATATCGCGGCCTTGGACGACGAGCGATGAGCGGGCTAGCACTGAGTCGCCATTTATTCCCGGCCGATTTTTTGCGTCCGACGGTTGAGTTTATTTTACGTACCCAAACCCCCGATGGCGAAATACCGTGGTTCAAACACGGTCACTCGGACCCTTGGGATCATACTGAAGCGGCGATGGCGCTTTCGATTGCTGGTGAATACAACGCTGCAGCGCAGGCTTATTTATGGTTGGCCGATAAGCAACTCGATGATGGCAGTTGGTGGCGGGCGTATCGTAATGGTCAGCCCGATAATCCGGATCGCAGAGAATCAAATTACGTCGCCTATATTGCCACCGGGGTTTGGCACCATTACCTCATTACTCAAGACTACGAATTTCTTGAGCGACTGTTTCCCACGGTAGCGAAAGCGATGGACTTTGTGCTGGGACTGCAGAGTGAGTGGGGAGAGATAGATTGGGCGGTCGATGGCAATGGTCAGCCCAAGGGGGATGCGCTGGTGACCGGCTGTAGTTCGATTTACAAAAGTCTTGAATGCGCCGCTCATATAGCGACAGAACTGGCAGCGCCACGAGAGCACTGGCTCTTGGCTAGGGAAGCACTCGGTGGGGCCTTGCGCTATCGACCCGAGCGCTTTGATCGCACGTGGGCCACTAAGTCCCGGTATGCTATGGACTGGTTTTACCCGATTCTTACGGGCGTAGTTACCGGCTCGAGCGCCATCGAGCGCATCAATGCGCGTTGGCATGAATTCGTCGAGCCTGGATTGGGCTGTCGGTGTGAGATTCAGGAGCCCTGGGTGACTGTTGCCGAAACCTGCGAGTTGACGATGGCGCTCGTGGCTGCCGGCGATCGCGATCGCGCGCTTGAGGTATACGCTTGGCTCGATCAATGGCGTGATACAGACGGTGCATGGTGGACGGGTTATCAATTGGTGGACGACGTGCTCTGGCCCGACGAAAAGCCTACTTGGACCGCCGGCGCTATTATTCTTGCGGCTGACGCCCTGACGGGCCATACCCCAGCAGCCACCCTATTCACGCAGGTTATCGAACCCTCCCGCGAGGACTTAACCACCGCACAGGCAGTCTGATAGCACCTTAACGTAAACGGCGTAATGCCCGCAGTGACCCACACTGGGAATGGTGTTCGTACAGTCCGGAGGCGAGGGCCATTCGCCACACGGTGTAAGGTGCCTGCCCGCCAGTAGCGGGGTCGGGAAAAACATCGTGAATAGCGAGAAAGCCCCCGGGCATAACCCGCTGGCCAAAGGTTCGCCAGTCGGTGAGAGCCGCCTCAAGGCTGTGACCACCATCGATGAATACCAGGCCAAACGCTATCCCCTGCCAATGCCGACCCAGCTGCTCGGTACTCGCCACCATGGCAATGACCTGCTCGTCGAGACCGGCTTGACTGATAGTGCGACGAAATTCACGCAGGGTATCCACCTGACCGAGATCATCAACGAGGGTCTCATCATGGAAGGCTTCACCCACTTGATGCTCTTCTGAGCCCCGGTGGTGGTCGAGGGCGAACACCACGGTTTGCTGGGCGCGCGCGGCCTCGGCGAGCCATAAGGTCGATCGACCGCAGTAGCTACCAATCTCTAACAGAGGACCCAGCTCAGCGGCCTGTTGCGCCAGCTTGTGGAGATGCCAGCCCTCGTCATCGGGGAGGAAGCCGCGTACCGCGGGGCTAGGGGGTAGGGTCATCGTTGGTCAGAGACTGCTGTCAGCCACCGCTGAGCAGGTAACGCCCAGCGAGCGTTACCATGCGATTCGTTACACTCTGCAGCGCTAAAGACCACTGCCGGCAGTCGGCGCGGGAGGCGGTTGTAAATAGCCATTTAGCGTAGCCACGTCGTCGGGCGATAGAGTGCCGGCATTTTCTTTCAGGCGCAGGGTATTGACGATAAAGTCATAACGGCTATTGGCATAATCCCGTTGTGCTGAAAACAACACATTTTGGGCGTTGAGAACATCGACAATGTTACGAGTGCCGACTTCGTAGCCAGCCTCAGTAGCGTCTAAGGCACTTTGCGATGACTTAATGGATTTTTTACGCGCTGCTACTCGAGCAATATCAGACATGACCGTCATATGAAGCGAGCGGGCTTCTGTTACGGTGGTGCGCATTAGATTGATACGATTCTCTCGAGCAGCGATGTACTGTTGCGCTGTTTGTCGGCGGTTAGCACTGATTCTTCCACCGGAATACAAGGGCATATCGACTCGAAGCTGCCAGGCCTCTTGGGTTTGCTCCGATTGCGGCTGGACAAGAAAGATCGGTTGGGGAATAGCCGATCGAGTGCCCTCGGTGTCAGTATCCGCATAGCGGTAGGTGACCGTCACTTTGGGTGCGTGCTCCAGTTTATTCGCCCGAGCCAACTGCCGAGCAGATTCTTCGGCGTAGCGGGCCGCGGCAAGCAGGTAATTATTTTCCAACGCGAAATCCACCCAAGATGAGCGCTCTTCAGGGCTAGGAGCCTTGGCGTTAAAGCCTTGCTGGAGCTCAAACAACTGGCCATGACGTTGTCCGGTGAGGATGGACATCCGCTCTTTGGCAACGGCGACATTATTTTCCTCAACAATGCGCTGGACTTCCGCTAAGTCTCGAGCCGCTTCGGCCTCATACACATCAGTAATGGCAATAAGCCCCACTTCAAATCGTTGACGGGTCTGCTCCAGCTGTCGCTCAAAGGCTTTTTCCTGGGCTTGGGTGGCAGACAGGTTGTCCTGAGCACGCAAAACGCCAAAGTAAGCGTCTGCAACCCGGACAATGAGATTCTGCGTGTTGGCGGCGAACTCTGCTTCGGCCTGTCGGCTGAATTCTTCGCCCGCTTTAAAGTTATACCAGGCGGACAGATCAAACAGGGTTTGGGATAGCGACACGTCCCACCCGTCTGTTTCAGTGTCACTCAGGTTGAAGCCTTCACCAACAAAAGGGGCACCCGAATCAAAACCTAAAATTTGCTGGCTGGTGGTTTTAGTTTTGCTGTTGGAGACGCCGTAGCCTGTGTTGACCTGGGGAAGCAGCGCCGACAACGCAATAGTTTCGCGCTCTACATTGGCAAGATACTGTGCCTCTTGGGCTCGAAGCTGAGCGTCATTTTCGAGGGCCAGCTCGTAAAGATCCAGTAAAGAGCCTGACTGGGCCAGCTGGGTGACGGACAATACCATGCCGCCAGCAATGCCTGTGAAGACCCGCCGTTTACATAAAAGCGTCATTGGGAACCCCTTTTCATCTTGCGCGATTAGCTTAGTTGACTGTGCCGAGAATAGACAGGGTAATAAGTCTAGCATCATAGTGGCGATGAGATCAGGGTTAAATCCGCTGCTTTTATGCAACAACAGTTGTTACACTTAGCGGTTGGAACGATGGAGCGTTGTTAGGAGTAGCGTCTTTGAAGTTGAAAACCTCACGTTACAAGATGGACTTAATTGACTTGCACAGTATTTGTGAGGCTAATTACGCTCGTCTTATGCGTTTGTTTCCAGACTACGAACAAAGCAATGAGCGTCGCATCGAGGCGGGCGCAGCTCGGCTATGCTTGACGGTGCGAGAGCGCTGTCGCTACACCACGATGCTGGCCCTCCGGCATACCACGCCACTCACAGGAAAGCTGGGCGTGGTTGAGCTGGAACTTCGTTTATACCATGATGCACGCATGGCTGAGGTCGTGGGCTTCCAAGCTCACACCCGAGTCAAGGGCCGCTACCAGTACCCCAATCAATATATGTACGCCAGAGATGAGAAGCGGCAACAAAATAGTTATATTGCCGATTTGCTGGCTTTTTGTTTAGCCGAAGGACGGGAACCCCAAGTGCCCCTGCTGGCTCAGCAACGCGTGAACAATGAGGTGCCAACGTGAGAGACAACGCGTTGCGGGGCGATTGCACCTTGGCGGCTGATGGCGAGCTTCGGTTGTTGCAAATAACCGATATGCATCTGATGGCGGAGCGAGGGGGAACCTTGCTCAACATGGATACTGACGATTCGCTCGAAGCAGTGGTCGACACCGCCGTAAAGCGCGCGCATGAGCCCCACGCCCTGCTCATTACCGGCGACATCGCTGGCGATGGATCGGCCGCTGCCTATTCGCGTTTGGAGCAGGCGCTGAAGCCTCTCGGGGCCCCCAGCTTTTGGCTGCCAGGCAATCACGATGGCTGCTCGCAGGCCCACGTACCGACTGAGCGCTTTAGTCGCAGCCTGACAACCCCACATTGGCACGTCGTCATGTTAAATTCGCAGGTGGAAGATCAAGTGGGCGGGCATCTGGCAGCCCAAGAGCTTGAAGCGCTATCGGCGGCGGTCGATACCGCCACCACGACACAGCGTCATTTACTCGTTGCCTTGCACCATCCCCTCCATGCCTTAGGTTGTGCTTGGCTAGATCCACAGCGCGTCGATAATGCCAGTGTGTTTATGACCGAAGTGGGCCGATGTCAAAAAAGTGTGGTGGTCATTTCAGGTCATGTCCACCAAGCCAATGATCTGACAGTCGAGGGCAGCCGCTGTCTCACCAGTCCGTCGACCTGCATACAGTTTGAGCCCGGACAAGCGAATTTTAAAGTCCACGACATTGCCCCAGGCTATCGCTGGCTTACCCTGCATCCAAACGGTGATCTCGAGACGGCCGTTGTTCGAGTAGAAGGCCGGTCCTTTGTCGTCGACCTCGATTCGGGTGGCTATTTATAAGGTCCAAGAGCGATAGCGTCCAACCGTTATCGGTAGGCAGGGTTAGACATTTACCAGTAGTGGCGTTTTCTGGATTGTCAGCGTCTTAGCCGTGACTCATGTTCCGGGTATAGGGGTATTATCTCAGTTTGCAGAGAGGAGAGCGGTAGTCCGCCAATGAGTCAATATAACGCTGAAGCTATCGAGGTTCTTACCGGCCTTGAACCGGTGCGCAAGCGCCCCGGTATGTATACCGATACCACCCGCCCTAACCATCTCGCCCAAGAAGTCATCGATAACAGCGTCGATGAAGCCCTTGCCGGTTATGCCGACCGAGTGGACGTCACGCTGCATACGGATGGATCCATTAGCATAGTCGACAATGGTCGAGGCATGCCCGTCGATTTACACCCGGAGCAAAAGAAGCCCGGTGTGGAGGTCATTCTCTGTACTCTGCATGCAGGGGGCAAGTTCTCCTCTACCAGTTATCAGTTTAGCGGTGGTTTGCACGGCGTCGGCGTGTCGGTGGTCAACGCGCTTGCTAAGCGTCTTGACGTGACTATTCGCCGGGATGGGACTATCTATACCATGGCCTTTGAGGGCGGTGAAAAAGTGTCTGAACTTAGCGTTGCCGGCACCTGCGGTAAACGTAATACGGGTACGGGCATTCGATTTCTACCTGATGCCCATTATTTTGACTCACCCCATTTCTCATTACCCCGGTTAGTCCATGTATTGCGGGCTAAGGCGGTTCTTTGTCCCGGTTTCCGCGTCACTTTACTGGATGAAAAAAAGGGTGAAAAAACCGAGTGGTACTACGAGGATGGCTTATCCGATTACTTGGCTGACGCAACCATCGATTACCCCGTGCTACCCGAGCGACCGTTTACGGGCAGTTTTAGTGCCACCTCAGAGGCCGTGGATTGGGCGCTGCAGTGGTTGCCCGAGGGTGGAGACGTGGTCGGCGAATCCTACGTCAATCTCATTCCCACCCCCCAAGGTGGCACACACGTTAATGGCCTGCGCTCTGGATTGCTGGAAGCGATTAGGGAGTTTTGCGAACTGCGCAATTTATTACCCCGCGGTATTAAACTGACCGCCGAAGACATCTGGGATCGCTGCTGTTTTATACTCTCGTCAAAACTTGAGGACCCACAATTTTCAGGACAAACCAAGGAGCGTTTATCCTCGCGCGAAGCCGCGGGGTTTGTTAGCGGAGCGGCGAAAGATGCTTTTAGCCTTTGGCTTAATCAACACACCTCCGACGCGGAGCTGTTGGCTGAGCTGTGCATCAATCGCGCTCAAGCACGATTGCGATCAGCGAAGAAAGTGGTCCGTAAAAAAGTGGCCACCGGCCCTGCGCTGCCAGGAAAGTTAGCTGATTGCACCACCGAGGACCCCGCCCATGGGGAGTTGTTTTTAGTAGAGGGCGATTCTGCCGGAGGCTCGGCTAAGCAAGCCCGGAACCGTGAATTCCAAGCCATCTTGCCTTTGCGAGGCAAGATTTTGAACACATGGGAGGTCGACTCGCAGGAGATTCTTGCGTCTGCCGAGGTGCATAACATTTCTGTGGCCTTGGGTATTGACCCTGCGAGTGATGATTTAAGCGGCTTGCGGTATCACAAGGTGTGTATTCTTGCAGATGCAGACTCCGATGGCCTGCACATAGCCACCTTAATCTGCGCCTTGTTTTTGCGCCATTTTCGACCCTTAGTGCGTGCCGGACACGTGTACGTCGCCATGCCGCCGTTGTATCGAATTGATGTTGGGAAGGAGGTCTATTACGCTCTCGACGAGGCCGAGCGCAATGGCATTCTGGATCGCTTGGCGGCAGAAAAAAAACGCGCTAAGCCCAACGTACAGCGTTTTAAAGGGCTGGGCGAGATGAATCCTGGACAGCTGCGTGAGACAACCATGGATCCGGACACCCGCCGCTTGGTGCAGCTCATATTGGAAGCCGATGAAGACACCAATGGCATGTTTGATATGCTACTGGCGAAGAAGCGCGCGGGTGATCGAAAAACGTGGCTGGAATCCAAAGGCGATCTTGCTGAAGTGGTTACTTGATTGACTCACGTAGGGATTCGGCGCCAGTCAATGTAAGCAAGGCGCCACCATTACCATCGGAAATCAGACAGTGGGATAGCGATATGCATCATCAACTCATCGACGCTTGCGGGCTTGCAGGCAATAGGACGGGCAACAGGCGACAGCCGGCCCTGCGAGCGCTTGGCGGCTTATTGGTCGGCTTTATCATGCTGTCGGCGCCCTTGGCCAGTGCTGACTGGCGTGTCAGTGACGGCTCCAGCGTTCATTACGTCTCGATAAAAAATCAAGCGATTGCTGAAAATAATGTCTTTACCGAGATCACTGGCGGTATTACTGACACGGGTAGCTTATCGCTGGCGGTTGATCTGGCATCGGTGGAGACCAAGGTCGATATTCGTAATCAGCGTATGCGCGACATCTTCTTCGATGTGGCGAACTTCCCGAACGCATTGGTCAGCGCTCAGCTGGAGGCCCTTGACCTCGCGCAGATTGATGCCGGGCAAGCGGTCGAGCGGCGAGTGTCACTGAGGCTGTCGTTACATGGCATCGTGGCGACGGTTGACGCTTATGTTCGGGCAGTGGTGGTGGGCGACCAGCTATTGGTGACTACGCTAGAGCCGGTATTGATTGCTGCGGGTGATTTTGGCCTGGCTGAGGGGGTCAGCGCGCTGCAAAAGCTCGCGGGCCTGACAGGGATTGCCAGCGCGGTGCCCGTGACCGTGAATATCCAATTTCAAAAAGACTAGCAGCCCTCAGCGCAACCCAGCCGTCTGGACTATGGCCTGAAGTTGGGCGCTGTAGCGGCCAGCTTTCGCACCGTCGCCCAACGCCTTCGCGTAGCCAATTAGGGCGTAGAGTACCTCTGGGTTACCGGGTAAATCGGTGTTGAGCCGCTCCAATACCGTCAGTGCTTGCTCGAGCTTACCGGTGTCATGCAGGGCGATCGCGTAGACGTAGCGGTGGCGACTCTCGCCTGCCTCCTCGCTTGCAGCCGCTTCGAGGTGCACTAAGGCGCTATCGATATTGCCCGCGCGTATCTCCAACAGACCCAGCGAATGCTGCAAAGCGCCGACCTCGGGTGTTAGCTTTATTCCCTTAACCAGTAGCGCGCGGGCTTGCTCTTCGCGGTCGGTCTGACGGAATAAATCGCTCAGATTTAATCGCGCAGCGACGAACTGAGGGTTAATTCGCAACGCTTCCTTGAGCGCAGACTCTGCCTGACTCGTCTTGCCCTGGCTAATCCAAACGTTGGCCAATTGCAGTTGAACCGAGGGCATATCCAGATGCGCAGATTGAACGGTCTCGTATTCAGCCAGCAGCGCGTCAAGTGGCGCGATATCTTTCCCTCGTAATGCCCCTCGTGGCGTCCCTGCCAACGCCTCGGCTACCGCCATGCGCACCCCCAGTATAGGATCATCGATAAGAGTGCGTAGCAGCAAATAGCGCTGCTGTGGCGCCAGCGCTGAGGTGCTGCGAACGGCACTTGCTCGTAACAGCGCGTCCTCAGAGGTCAGTATCATGGCAGCGGTACGCGATAGGTCTGGGGGAGAGAATTGACCGTAGTGCTCTATGGCCGAAGCCCGCAAAATGGCTGTGGCATCGTTATTGTCGATGATAGCCTTGAGCGATGTTAGTGCGCGAACATCACCGCGCTGGGCAGAGTGAAAGGCCCGTGCAGGATGATTGCGCTGATCCGTGAAATGTATACCCCATTTTTTTAGAGCATCAAGTGCCCAGGATGCGGACTGATCTTGATGGCACTGAGTACAGGCATTTGGGCTGCCTGTGGTCAGGCTCAAATCGGGTCGGGGTATACGCATGCTGTGATCCCGTCGCGCATCCACGCCCATATACACTTGGCTGGGCATATGGCACTCGACACATTGTGCGCCGGGCGAGGCCGGACTGTGTCGGTGATGCTGTTTCTGGTCGTAAACCGCCGGCTGGTGGCATTGCGCGCACAAACCATTGCCTTTGGCGAGCAAGGTATTGCTATGAGGGTTATGGCAGTTGGTGCAGACCACGTCCGCTTGATGCATCTTGCTTTGTATGAATGAGCCGTAGACGTACACTTCATCATTTATTTGCCCATCGGGCCAGTACAAGGGTGAGCGGAGCGTGGCCAAGCGATGGGTGTCTAGAAGATCTGCGCCGTAGTGATAATCACCTAAGGTGCTACGACGCGCGTGGCAGCGGCCACAATTATCGATTTGCGCGTTGTTTTCAAGCGCTGATTGGCGTTGGGCGATGGCTTCCCCCTCCGTCCAGCGCCAGGTTCCTCGTCCCGCCAAGCTCATAGCAAAGCCGCCATGGGCAATCCCCTCAAGGTCACCCAGCTGGGCGCGTTCCACGTGTTGACTGCCTGGACCGTGACAGGCCTCGCAGCCAACATCAATTTGATCATAGCGGGTATCGAAGCGGCGGGTGTCTGCGCTGTAGTTCTTGCGCACATTGGTGCTGTGGCATTCAGCGCAACGGGTGTTCCAGTTGTGATAGGGCCCGGTCCAGTGTAAGGGGTCGTCTGCTGTTATGGGGGCTTGATCTGCATAGATATGGTACCAGCGCTGACCGCCTTGAGCGGTGGGCCGCGAATCCCATGCAATGCTCAGTGCTTGTAGACGCCCCCCTGATAGGGGTAACAGCAGCTGCTGTAAGGGATAAACGCCAAAAACATAGGCCACCTTGAACGCCTCAAGCTCACCGGCGGCGTTGTCAGTTTCCACCCAAAATTCGGTGTCCCGACGAAAAAAGCGAGTGATGGTTTCGCCGTATTGGAAGCGAGCATCATTGAAGTCACCGAGCACCGTTTGTTCGCTGACCGTCTGCATGGCGAGGTCATGATGAGAGTTTAGCCAATCGTCCTGCTGTTGTACGTGACAGCCTGCGCAGGCGCTATTGCCCAGGTAGTCTGCCCCGAGCGCAATCGGCGTTAAACAGCTAAGCAATAGTAGCCAATACAGGCGTTGGATGCGTGCAACAATGATCAAACTGGTTTCTGCCCAAATAATTCAGTGGCCACTACCCAATCAGTATATCGTTATTATGAGCATGTTGTTTGATCAGATGTACCCTTGACCGGGGATAGGCTCCGGGGCGCGCTTACCGATACACTAGCCCTGTTTCAAGCCACCTATTCAAGCCACCCAGATAGAGAGCACAATGGCCTATGAACATTAGCATTCTTAAAACCGATGCGGTGCGCCCCGAATGGGTTGCCACCTTCGGAGAATACCCCGATATGTTTGAGCGGCTATTAACGCTCGTCGATCCAACGCTATCGTTTCAGGTGTGGGACGTGGAGCAGGGCGCCTTGCCGCCAACCACCGACGGGGTTGATGGCTTCATTATTACAGGGTCAAAAAGTAGCGTTTATGAAGACAAGCCGTGGATTAGGCAGTTAGAAGATTTTGTCCGGCGTTTGCACCGCGAGCGACGCAAGGTGGTGGGCATCTGTTTTGGTCACCAGCTGATTGCCCAGGCGTTGGGTGGTCTGGTGGATAAGTCCCCAAAAGGCTGGGGCGTTGGTGTTCACTCCTACGCCATAACGGCGCCGACATTGAGTGCCGACGGGCAGGGCGAGGTGCTCAGTTTACTCGCGTCGCATCAAGATCAGGTCATGTCTGCCCCTGTCGATGCTGAAGTGGTTGCTCACAGTGAGCACTGCCCCATCGCAGGTTTCAAAATCGCTGACCACATACTGACCTTTCAGGGGCATCCAGAATTTATTCCCGAATATTCACGGGAAATTATGCACTTCCGGCGGTCTATGATTGGCGATGAAAGAGTAAGCGCCGGCATGGCGTCGCTCGATGCCATAGAGCATCAGGGGGAGCGGGTCGCGCGCTGGATGCTTAGCTTTTTCGGCGCCCAATGACAAGAACTGGGCGCGCCAGTCAGGGGTATCTATGATCGCGCACCTTGCAATAGCGGCTAGGGGGGGTGGGCTACCAACTGCCGGTATTGTCCATTGACGCCCAAGGCGCTTGAGGCGCTAGGGGCTCGCCCTCCTGCAATAACTCAATGGAAATGCCCTCAGGGGAGCGAACAAAAGCCATATAGCCGTCCCGAGGCGGGCGATTAATGGTCACGCCGCCGTCCATGAGCCGTTGGCAAACGGTGTAAATATTATCCACTCGATAGGCGAGGTGGCCAAAATTACGGCCACCATCATAGGCCTCAAAATCCCAGTTATGGGTTATTTCCAACAGCGGACTCTGGCTCTCGGTGGCGCCTGATGCGTCCGCCGGTGCGGCAAGAAATACCAATGTAAATCGACCTTTCTCGCTGTCGTAGCGCTTTACTTCGACTAATCCTAGGTGGTCACAAAAAAAGGTTAAGTTAGCGTCGAGATCACTGGCACGGATCATAGTGTGTAAATAGCGCATGGTTCGCTCCACCGGATTAAGAGAGCGATAGTGTAACTTGCTGCGCAGCCCAGTGGCAGCGCGCTTGGCTCCGAGGCTTAGCGAGACAGACAGTGCGAGCTCGTAGTCATCGACCGAGTGGGATAATGGGTGCGCAAATTCCATCGAGGCAGGTCTTCGCGTTACACTGGCGGTCTTGAACCTAGTCTTGGTAACCGGTGCATCGCACGGGAAGATTTTTTGTCAACGTTGAGTCCTGTTATGTGGTTTCGCAATTTACGTCCCTATCGTTTATCCGACAGACTAGGCTTGAATGCCGAAGAACTGGCACAGCGTCTTTCCTCGCGGCCATTTGTCCCTTGCCGTCCGACCCAGCCACAAAGTACCGGTTGGGTAGCGGCACTCGCAGACTCGGCGGAGGCGCTTGTCCATGCTGCCGGTCCGTTTTGGTTGATTCGATTGCAGCGAGAAGAAAAACTACTGCCACCGTCCGTGGTGCGAGAAGAAGTACACCATCGCGTTAGCCAGATTCAACTGGCTGAGAGCCGCAAGATCTATCGTAAGGAAAAACTCACTATTGGCGATGAGGTGACCCAGGATCTACTGCCTCGCGCGTTCACGCGCAATAAAGCCATTGAGGCGCTGATCCATGAAAAAGATGGCTGGCTGTGGGTGAATAACGCCAGCGCGTCCCGAGCAGAAGATCTATTAAATGCCGTACGTGACGCGATTGGCAGTTTGCCTGCAGTGTTACCCAATAGCCGGAAAAATCCGGCTATGGTGATGAGTGAGTGGCTGCTCCATAACGATTTACCCAATGGCTTTGAGTTAGGTCACGAAGCAGATCTCGTCGAGCCGGGTGAGGATGGGGGTGTGGTACGTGCTCGCAGCATGATGTTGGACTGCGACGAAATACGTTCCCACATTGAATCGGGGAAGCAGGTACAACGCCTAGCATTGCGTTATCAAGACCGACTCAGTTTTGTGCTCGGCAGTGATCTCGTGCTTCGTCGACTAAAATTTGGCGAGGCGTTGTTGGGCGCAAACGACGAGCTGAAAGACGACAGACTTGCTCGTCGAGACGCGGACTTTTTACTCATGGCGGAAGCTATCTCAGAACTCAACCCTATACTGTTAAACGCCTTTGGCGGCCTCGCGGAGTAGCGGCTATGGATTTTCCTAAGCCAGGGCGTTACCGCCATTATAAAGGGAATGAGTACCAAGTGATGGACGTCGCGCGCCACTCAGAAACCCAAGAGTGGTTTGTGGTATATCGGACGCTTTATGGTGATTACAGTCTGTGGGTCAGACCCTTAAGTATGTTCACTGAGACGGTGACCGTCGATGGATATACTCAGCCACGTTTTGCCTTTGTGGCCAAATAGCGATGGTTCGAACCGGAGGCTTGCCCCCGGCGTTCGATGACCCGCCCTCCGCTTAATAACCCTCAACAGCGCCTGCCGTTAGGTTAAGATAGCGATTGGCCGGTTAGAGAGGCCAGCCATTAACAGCGCTTGCCGTGGAGTGTGCTGACGACGTTGGGCCACTGTACGGTTAAAGCCCTATCAAGCAATGAGGTGACAGTGCCGAGCTTACGCCAATCTCCCGGTGAAACCGCCGTAGACCCAGAGGTACCCGACGTTACGCGGCGGCTGCAAGCGCCCCGGCGACATCCGAGCTCCGCTGATTTTTATGTGGCTGAATTTCCAAAATCGGGGATCACTTTCTTAACGGTGCTGCTCGCCAATGCTTTCCTTGCGGCTAACGGCTACCGTGCGCGAGCCACCTTCGCATCTGTGCGTAACTATATTGTCGATCTCTGCGTTGCTGAGCACGTCGAGTCGTTGTTGTTCCAAGATCCTCCGGTGCGTTTTTATAAGACGCACTCGCTATTCTCAAGCCAGTTTATTCATAGCCTCTATTTGGTTCGCCACCCAGCCGACGTTTTAATGAGTAACTTTCGTTATGCCAAGGGCCGCGGGTGGTGGGAGAACGATGATATTACCGCGTTTATAGAGCACCCTACTTTTGGTATCGACGCCTGGTGTCGGCACGTGGATTCATGGCTCGTTGAGCATCGGTTTGCGTCAGACGTCGTCTTTGTTCATGTCGTACGCTACGAGGACTTAGTGGCGGACCCCCTTGCGACACTGAAGTCACTCGACGAAAATTTTGGGTGGAACCTCCCCGAGCAAGCGCTCACAGAGACCCTTGAACTCGGTTCTAGAGAGGCTATGAGGGCCCAGGAGGCGCGCTATCGCGCCACTAACCCCAACCATGAGTTTGAATTTGTGTCTCCGCAAGAAGCCGACGTTGAGGAGTTTGTACGCCAGCAGGCGTTGGCGCGCTGTACCGCTCAGCTGGCTTTATTGGGCTACGATCAGTGAGTGCGCCTTTCGCCGCCAATACATAGCTCATGGCAGCTACGTGGCCAGTGGGTAGATTATTGCCGAAATTTGATTCGCAGCATCAGCGCATCGGAGCCGGGGTTGCGGCTTTGAATGCCGCCGTTGGACATGTGGTCAATGGTCAGCCCTAGGCCAATATCTTTATTGATATCAAAGCCTATGCCGATCATTGATCGGAAATGAACCGTACCCCCTAGATCGGTGTCACCGCCATGATATAGCCCGGGCATGAAACCCATCTCGACAAACCAGTTCTCGGCAAAACGGTACTCTCCAGTCACGCCGCCACCGAAAAACGCATCCCGATCCTCGTCGATTCGACCTGCAACCGCCCAGCGACCTGTAAGACGCCCATAAGTCCACTGCACCGGCCAGTGGTGCTCGGCCACCAGTCCAAAGCCGTCGGTATCGATATCGGTAGTCACCGCAGCTGCCCAATCGGCGCGCGCGGCTAGTGCCATGCCGGACATGAACAGGAAGCACACGATCGGTAGTATTTTTTGCGTCACGGGTTCACTCCTTAAGCGCCGCTATTTCATCCATCCGGATACTGCTGCCTTTTTGCCACCTATCGATTGCTATTGGCTTTAGCGCCGATAGCCTTGCCGGGCTCCTAGCGAGGGGTCGGCCCACGCTGTAGTCAGGTTGACGGAACGACTGCCCCGGCCACTCAGATCAAGCCCATGAGCATGCCAGCGGTTAATTTATCAAGCTCCGGTCGAAGACGTCAATTGGTAGCGGGGGCTGAGGCGACGGGTTGCTCGGTTATCTGGATGGCTAACGCGCACTCCAAGGGGTATCGCCAAGTTAACGGGCCCAGCTTGGTAGAAGCAGCACTACCTGTGGCGAGCTGCCAATCAAGATGGGGAAGTAGTTGACGTGTACCTCCAGGCCAAGCGCGATGGTGCTACTGCCAAGCGTTTTTTCAGGCGCTTACTGCTGAGCTTTAAGGGTGAGGCGAGGAAGATCGTGACCGATAAGTTGCGTAGTTATGGCGTGGCCCATCGGGAGCTGATGCCCGATATGATCCACAGCACTCACCAGTATGATAATAACAAAGCAGAGCAATCGCATGAGGCTACCCGGGTGCGGGAGCGAGGGATGCGACGGTTCAAGTCGGCTGGGCAGGCACGGCCTTTACGTTCAAGACCATCGAGTCCAACCCGCTCATAGGCGTCATACCAGCGATAAAAACTGCTTCGGCTGACGTTGATCTCATCGAGTGTCCGGCGAACGGAAAGCCCAGAATCTTCCACCAGTCGGATAATAGCTAGCTTTTCTGAGGCGGTGCGCATTAGTCGTCGTCCAAGATCACACCCTGCCCAGTCAGATTTTTTTGAGCCAGTCATTGCGCAGATAAAGTTCTGCCACGGCTTGCTTTAGATCACCATTCTCGCTTTTGAGGCCGGAGACTTCATCGGTATTGGCTTCTCGCACGGTATCGCCCGACAGTCGCTTCTTGCCGGCTTCCAGGAAGTTTTTGCTCCAACGATAATAGCGATTGGCATTGATGCCTTCCCGGCGGCATAGTTGGGCAATAGAACACTCGCCTCGTAAACCATCAAGAACAATACGAATCTTCTCCTCGCTAGAAAACTTCCTGCGGGTATTGCGCCGTATGTCCTTGACCGTTTTTTCTGTGCTTGACATACTCATAGTGATTCTCCTCTACCTAGGTTTAAATGTAGCAGAAGCCTCTCTTAGTGAATCAAGTCATTTGGTACCATAGTGGCTGACGCCACACACCTAGTAACTATCCAATATGGTGACGATTATGAAAAATAGCAGCGGTTCCTCCCCAATCTTGGCGCTAGGGACGATCATAATAGCCACACTAATGCTGAATGCTCAAATGGCACAGGCACGCCCGGCATTTATTGAGCAGTTTAAAGACACCTACCCGGAGTCGCGCACAAGCGATGTCCGTTGTGCCACCTGCCACTCCGAAGCCAGCGGAGGCGCGTCCTGGAATGCTTATGGACGTGATCTAAAAGCAAATGGAGGCAATGTCGGTCCGGCTGGAAATCTCGTGCCTGTACTTTTGGCGATACAATCATTGAATTCTGATGCGATCGCGGGTGATAACCTCTCGGAGATTTTGGCCGGTAGCCAGCCGGGCTGGTGTGAGCCCCTGACAGCCGGTTGCAATAATCAAACTTACAATGCCGACGGCTCAAATGCAGGCGCTGGCATTCCTCCTGCTGAGGTCGTTCTTGATGCTGGAGACGTTGTGGTTCCGGAGCCAAATATTCAGGTCACACCGACATCGGTGGACTTTGGTTCGGTGTTGATTGGCGATAGTAAAAGCCTCAGCGTTAATATCGTTAATACTGGGCAGAGCGATTTGATGGTGAGCTCATTAGTGAGCGGTTTGCCTTTTGCGATTGAAAATCCGGCTGCAGCTGTGGTTAAGGGTGGCCAATCGACGAGCGTGACGTTGGGCTACATGCCGACGACTGCAAGCGCCGACAGCGGCACCTTGACGATTAATAGCAACGACCCCGATTCACCTACAACTGTCGTCAATTTGGCCGGTTCAGGTATCACCGAACCGCCCAATCTCAGCGGGGTATGCCCGGTCGGTAACGAGTTGATCGACCCCATACCAGCGGGTATTGCGACGGGCGACTTGGCGGTAGGGTTCGAGACCGTTGCCGAAGGTTTTGTTAACCCGCTGTTGGGTATTGCTCCTAGGGGTGATCGTCGTCGATTGTTTGTTGTTGATCAGCCTGGAAAAATGTGGGCGGTTAATCTGGAAAATGGCAGTAAGTCCCTCTTCCTCGACCTCAGTAGTCGTTTGGTTGAGCTAGGCTTATTTGGTCTCAACTATGATGAAAGAGGTTTTCTGGGTGCAGTTTTCGCGCCAGATTATTTTAGAAGTGGTTTGCTCTATACCTACTCATCGGAGTTGCCGAGTGGTTCTGCAGACTTTACAACAATGCCTGCTGGTGTAGCACCTGACCACCAGAGCGTGATAGTCGAGTGGCAAGTACCCGATCCAAGGAGCTCCAGTTCGACGGTAGATCCCCTGAGCGCAAGGGTGATACTACGCATTGACCAGCCGCAGTTTAATCACAACGGTGGCACACTGATTTTTGGTCCTGATAAAATGCTGTATGTCACCCTTGGCGATGGCGGTGGTGCCGATGACCAAGGGCAAGGGGGTGACAACGTAGGTCACTCAGCCCAAGGTAATGGGCAGGATACCAGTAACATTTTGGGTACCATCATCCGTATTAACCCCAGGGGCGACAACGCACCTAACGGTCAATATGGTATCCCACAGGACAACCCCTTTGTTGATGCAAAACAGTTTAGGGCGGGTAATGTGGGTGGCGAAGCCGGCTGTGATGATGGAATCTGCGATGAAATCTATGCCTACGGATTCCGCAACGGCTGGAGAGCCTCGTTTGATTCGGGTCGAAATCCGGCGCTAATGGTAGCGGATGTTGGCCAGAACGATATTGAAGAGGTTGATATCGTTCATGCTGGCGGCAACTACGGTTG
>ENA-UOXV01000027-UOXV01000027.1-marine-metagenome-genome-assembly--contig:-NODE-27-length-153547-cov-9.356442_pt1 | contig 153547 bp, 143 predicted proteins | sample MGYA00238165_ERZ766961 | MGnify/ENA primary metagenome ERZ766961 (study PRJEB28924, sample SAMN03173240) | marine metagenome | biome: Marine; feature: Water; material: Subsurface seawater | place: North...
GCGCCAACTTGATGGCACAATATTCTTGGCCCGGAAATGTGCGAGAATTAAAAAATACCGTGAAAAAAGCACTTCTGAATCAGCAGTTTGACACCCCGTTTGACGGTGGCACACAGGGAAAAAAATCCCTTATAAAAAACCATGCACTTGACCAGGTTGAGCGGTTCCACATCCAAGATGTCTTGGCCCTAACCCTCGGCAACCGCGCCGAGGCGGCGCGTCTTTTGGGTATTTCGCGGAAAACAATAGAACGAAAATGTGCCGCGTGGGGCGTAAAGCCCTAAAGAAAAAAAGCCGCCCCGAAGGGCGACCTTGATTATTTCGCTTTGCGCGGCGGAGTAAAGCGTTTTGAGGTGTCGGTGGCCGCAGGCTTAGATTTTGGCCCAGCCGCTTTAACATACGGTTTAGCCCCTGCCGGCTTGCCCTCATATTTACCTCCTGCAGGGCGGCCCTCAGCACCGTGGGTCTTAAACCCAGCGGAGCGCGCTGGACGATCCGCGGCTCCACCATGCGATTTAAAGCCCACCGATTTTGGCGCGGCTTTGTCTGCTCCTACCCAACGTGGCTTTTTGTCAGCTCCGTCACGGCTTGCAAAAGGTTCAGCACCTTCCGAGCGTTTTACAAAGGGCTTTTTTGCATAGGGCTTGGCAGTAGTTTCGTCACGATTAGCATATGGCTTCGCTGTGCCATCGCGTTTGGCGTAGGGCTTCGATGCGCCATCGCGTTTAGCATAAGGTTTGCGCGGGGCGTCATCGCGCGCGCCGTAAGATTGCACTACACCGTCTTGCGACGGGTCATACGCTTTTCGGGGTGGCGATGATGGGGCGTCTTCGTCAACAAAACGCGATGGCTTGGGCGTGTAGGCTGGCTTTTCTGAACGCTCGGCGCGAGCTGCACGGGCCGGGGCGTCTTTAAAAGCAGGCTTGTCGTCGCGGTAAGTGGGGCGAGCTGTACGGGCAGGCGCTTCTTTATAGGCAGGCTTGTCGTCACGATAAGCGGGTCGATCTTCACGTGGCGCGCGCGGGGCGCCTTTGCTAAAGGATTTTCCAGGACTACGTTCTGGGCGATCCATCGTTGGCTCGCCTGCAAGGCGCAACATGGTCACGCCCTCTTCCAAATCTAAACCATCACCAAATTTAGAGGCCACGGCCATGCCAATTTGAACAAAGGTTTGCTCTTCTTGTACGCGGATCGCACCAATTTCATTTTTGGTAATATCGCCCGCATCACAGATTTTCGGCAAAAGCCACCGCGCTTCCGCTCGGCCTGCACGGCCAACCGAAATGCTATACCAAACGGAATCGCCAAACTCAGCGCGCTCACGCGGGGCGGGCGCAGCAGAACTTGACACATCTTGCAACTCTTCTGGGGCAGAGCGCCCTTCGCGCCAAAGGCGGACAAAGGCTGCAGCCGCTTGTTCAGGGCCGAAACGCTCAAGAATGATCGCAGCAATATCAGCATCTTCGCCAACAGGCTGCACAAGGCACGGGTGCTCAAGTAAACGCATATCATCTTTAGCGGAAACTTCTTCTGCTGAGGGGGCTTTAGCCCACTCAGCCACAACCTTCGCGCCTTGCAACAAGCGTTGCGCTTTACGGAATTCAGGCTGCGTCACGATCAAAGCAGACACGCCCTTTGAGCCCGCCCGACCCGTACGGCCCGAGCGGTGCAACAGCGTTTCCGAATTTGACGGAAGATCCGCATGTATCACCAGATCAAGTCCGGGTAAATCAATACCACGCGCAGCAACGTCAGTGGCAATACAAACGCGCGCACGGCCATCGCGCAACGCTTGCAACGCATGTGTTCGCTCTTGCTGGCTTAGCTCACCCGATAGGGCCACGACTTGAAAACCACGGTTGCCCATACGGGCCAAAAGATGGTTCACCGCAACGCGGGTTTTACAAAAAACAATCGCAGTGCGCGCTTCGTAAAAGCGCAACAGATTAAAGATCGCATGTTCACGGTCACGCGCCGAAACGTTCAAGGCACGATATTCAATATCGACATGCTGTTTCGCGTCTCCCGCTGTTTGCAAACGCAACGCGTTAGTTTGAAAGTTTTTTGCAAGCTCGGCAATCGCTTTTGGGACGGTGGCCGAAAACATCAAGGTGCGGCGGTCTTCGGGGGCCTTTTCCAAGATGAATTCCAAATCTTCGCGAAAGCCAAGATCTAGCATCTCATCGGCTTCGTCCAAGACACAAGCGCGCAAACCCGACAGATCAAGCGAGCGCCGCTCGATATGGTCGCGCAAACGACCTGGAGTGCCCACAACAATATGCGCGCCACGCTCAAGTGCACGTTTTTCGGTGCGATAATCCATCCCACCCACACAGGTAGCGATTTTTGCCCCCGTGTTAGCATAAAGCCAGTCAAGTTCGCGTGCTACTTGCAAAGCCAATTCGCGCGTAGGAGCAATACAAAGAGCCATAGGAGTGTCAGCATATAAAAGCTTATCCGCGCCACGTAAAAGCTCATCCGCTATGGCCATCCCAAATGCAACAGTCTTGCCCGAGCCCGTTTGCGCTGAAACCAAAAGATCTCGTCCCGAAACACCTTCTGCCAAAACGGCATCTTGTACAGGCGTTAAGGTTTCATAACCCTTGGCCACAAGGGCCGCTGCCAAGGGCGCGGCTATCAAAATTTTTGTCATATTTTTTCCTGATCGGGGCGGTTTAATGCCCATGGTGCCTAAAAAACGGCACCTATTCCCCAATCGCAAAACAGCCTCCCTGCCGTTTGCCCCGGAATCCTCGGGCCGTGAGCCGGCTTCTAGACTGTTTCAATCGGAATGTATAGCTCCCAGCGCAAAAACCCTTAGAGGGATAGCCGCTGCAGCACTTTTGAAAGGGGTTCTTCGTCCAAAAACTGCAAACGAACGGGTAAAGTTAACACTTGGCCTTGCCATGATTTTGGCAAACGGACTGCGTCTTTTTCCGTAGTCACGAGCTGCGCAGAAGCCGCTTTGGCACGCGCAGAAAGCCGCACCATTAGGCTTTCGGTCAGAGGCTGATGGTCATCAAGCGCCTGGCTATCTATAATATTTGCACCCACATCCCTGAGGCTGGTAAAAAATTTTTCAGGGTGACCAATGCCCGCAAAGGCCATCACACGTGCGCCCTGCCATGTCATGCCAGTAGCTAAGGGTTGCAAGTTGGCTTGCACATAAGGGATCGTGATTTCATAGCGCTGCAAGAACGTCGCCCCGTCAAGAGGGGTGCCTATCAGCACCAAAAGATCAGCGCGTTTTAACCCTGCACTGATAGGTTCGCGCAAAGGGCCCGCTGGCAAACAGAATCCATTTCCAAAGCCACGTTTGGCATCCACCACCAAAATGGACAGGTCTTTTGAGACGGTCGCATTTTGAAACCCATCATCCATAAGAATCACTCGCGCTCCACTCGCTTGGGCCGCTTCGACGGCTGCGGCACGGTTTTTGGCCACCCATGTGGGTGCAAATGCTGCCAAAAGCAAAGGCTCATCACCAACATCCGCAGCCGTATGACGCGTCAAATCAACCAGAACAGGTCCTGTTACGCGACCCCCATATCCGCGCGAGACGATCTGTGCCCCCAACAATCTTTGCGCAAGGTCGGAAACAAATGGGGTTTTGCCCGTGCCGCCGATATTTAGATTACCAACACAAATCACCGGCACTTGGGCGTGCAGGCCCCGCTTTTTCACCCGTGCCGCGGTGGTGCAACCATAGATCCACCCCAAGGGTGACAAGGCCCATGCCGCAAGAGCTGCTTTTTGATACCAAAACTTAGGGGCTTGCATCAGGCCTCTCCTATAGCGCTGCGTACCATTTCAACCACTTGGTCAGTTACGTCAACGCCGTTCGAGGCAACAGCCCACGCAGCTTGGGCGTGCAGGGCCGCGCGGTCAGGCGACAAGAGATCAGTCAAAGCTTCGTGCAAATCTTGGCCTGTGCTGACCGCTACTGCGGCGCGCGCGGCTCCCAATCGGCCTAGATAGGTGCCAAAGGCACCTGGCCTTGGCCCGTGCATCAGCGCTGAACCCATGGCCGCCGCCTCAAAGGGGTTTCGAGCACACCCCTCACCATAAAGACTGCCCCCCAAAAAAGTGATGGGTGATAGCCGGTACCAAAGTCCATAAGCTTCGGGGCCTGCGATCAAAACTTCAATTTCTTGGTTGGGTAACTCATTACGCGCCTCAAGTCCGACGCCCCAATTTTTTTGACTTAGTATCAGCGCCTCAAGCGCTGGTACGCGAGCAGCCTCGCGCGGCACGATGATCAAAAGCAATCGGTGCGCCACAGATAGGGCATTTGCATGGGCGCTGATCACTGCTGCCTCTTCGCTACTCTCTATGTCAGCAGCCAACCAAATCGGGCGGGTATTCAAAATTTTAGCGAGATTTTGGCGCCTTTTTTCATCATATGGCAAGATCGGACTCGCCTCTTCCATTCGGCCTAGGGCTTGCACCGAATCCCCACGACCTCCCGCTTGGCGTATACTTAAAAGGGCACCACCATCCAACGCCACTATGGTGCGAAACCGCGCCAAAAGTCCCCGCATCAAGCCTGGCCACCAGTCAAACCCCGAATTCAGCAAACGCGGAGCCTTTGCCTCAAGGAGGAAAAGCGGAATGGTGCGATTGGCTGCAGTGTCTATCAATATGGGGGGCAGTTGGTCGCCGATATTCAAAATAGCGTCAGGATGGAAATGATCCAGAAAAGCTACCACCTCCAAGGGCGAATCGCGGGGCCCTGGAACAAAAATGGCCTCGATCAAGGCTATATCGGAACACGAAAAAGGCCCTGCGCTTTGCGAGGTGATCAGGACCGAAGCCCCTAGTTCTTCGATCAAACGCGGCACCAAAGCTAAAAGACTTTGCATGGCAACAGGGTCTGAAACATTCAGCAAAATCAATTTGCCGCTGGGGCGAGGGATAAAGGGTATGGGGCCCGCTTGGGGTGCGGGTGATGGGGTCAGCAGGTTTAAAAGACGTAGCCCAAACCTATAGGTCATTTTTTTGCGCGATCGGTGCTGATAGTAGCGCCTGATCTGCTCCCAATAATGGCGCGCTTTTACCGACGATCGTTGGCAAGCCCATAAAGCTGATCGGTGTGCGCACGCCTGGCATGCCGTCTGGGTTGATGTGCATTTTGCGGTGGATGACCTGAGGGTCAGCGAAAACCTCATCAATCGCATTGATTGGACCTGCCGGAACCCCTGCCGCTTCACACGCAGCCAAGAGCTCAGCCTTTGAGATTTGAACCGTTAAAGCTGTCAGATCACGGGTCAAATCATCGCGATTCTTAACTCGATCGGCATTGGTCAGATAGGCCGCGCCTTGACCCAATTCTGGGCGGCCCAAAAGCGCGCAAAGGCGCTGGAACTGCACATTATTTCCCGAAGCAATGATGATCCAACCATCAGCGCAATCAAAAACCGCATAAGGAGCCAAATTGGGGTGGGCATTGCCCATTTTTGTAGGCGCTGTACCCGTAGCCAAATAATTCATCGCCTGATTAGCCAAGACCCCCACACAGACATCCATCAAAGCCATATCAATCTGTTGTCCGTGTCCCGTCAACCCGCGCTGCACCACCGCGGCCAAAATTGCCGTGCTGGCATAAACGCCTGTTAAAATGTCTGTCACGGCAACCCCAACTTTTTGGGGTTGCCCGTCAGGCGCGCCTGTGATGCTCATCAGTCCAGCCATGCCTTGAATGACAAAATCATAGCCTGCTCGGTGCGCATAAGGACCAGTTTGACCAAAACCCGTAATGGAACAATAGATTAGCTTAGGGAAGGCTTGTGCCAAGCTGGCATAATCAAGACCATATTTAGCCAGGCCTCCGACTTTGAAGTTTTCAATCAACACATCGGCATCAGCCAGCATGGTACGCAATTGAGCCTGACCTTCGGCTTGGCTAAAATCAATCACCACCGACTTTTTGCCCCTATTGGTCGCATGAAAATAGGCGGCGGAGTGAGTGTCTTGCTGAGCAATGAAGGGGGGGCCCCATTGTCTCGTGTCATCGCCTTGGGGGGATTCGACCTTAATTACCTCGGCCCCCAAATCAGCCAAGGTTTGTCCTGCCCAAGGCCCTGCAAGAATGCGTGCCAACTCAACGACCTTTAGGCCAGCCAAGGGCAAAGACATGGTCATTATTTTGCCAATTCTGTTTCTAAAATAACCTTAAGCTCATCATAGGCCATATTACCGTATTTTTTGCCATTGACGAAAATAGTAGGCGTACTTTGCACACCGTCGGTTTCGGAATTGGTGCGATAGGCTTCGACCATTACTTTCGCCATGTCGTTATCAGCCATGCAACTATCAATTTGTGCGTCATTCATACCGGCGAGACGCCCCTTTTTCTTAAGCAGATCTGTTACGGCCAATGGATCTTCTAGATGGGCCCATTCTTTTTGACTTTCAAACAACAGCGCCGACAGGCCAAAGTAACGATCAGGCCCAGCGCAGCGCGCCATCATCGATGCCCAAAGACCATTGCGGTCAAAGTACACCTCGCGCATGATGAATTGCACTTTTCCACTGTCGATATATTCGGCTTTCAACGGTTTGAAGACGTCTTTGTGAAAAGCTGCACAGTGGGGGCAGGTGAGTGACGCATATTCTTTAATCGTCACTCGTGCTCCGGGATTGCCCAAGGTCAGCTCGGCCAGCGTGGTGGTCACACTTGGCGCATCGGGGGCCACGGACGTTTGCGCGGTGGCTGTTTGGGCCAGCTCTGACGCCATGCCAGATTGGTTTTCATTCAAGCGCAAGCTATTCAAGCCTAACCCCACCGCAGCAGCCAGCACTAAAGCGGCAAGAATATATTTCTTAGACATTCGAAACCTCATAATTTCTTTGTTCGACTTAAGATATTTTTAGCCATCTCTTCAAGAGCTGACCGCAGTTTATCGTTTTGCACCCCCTGTGTCACGTGGATCGCTTGGGCCAGTATAACAGGATCGGGGGGGGGCACTTTAGCTGTGGGGGCGACGGTGAATTCGACCTGCCCTTCAGAAAAGCCTGTTGGAGCCGTTTGGGTTAGGGTGATGCGGGCGATGGCCTTATAGCCATAAACTGCATTCACCTTTTCCTGCAAAATTGGCAGTTGCATTTGTACTTGGGGCGCCGTAGCGGCGCGAGTTAAAAGCGTAAGCGTAGCTCCCATCCCTTCACGGTTATAACCAACCTTTAAAGGTTTTGTTATGGCGGCCAAATCCGCTCCCACAATTTCGGCCCAATGGGTCAAGAGCCTTGTAACGGCAAAGCCGCGCGTTTCCGAAACGGTGCGAACATCGCGCTGCATCAAGCCAAAGGCTGGTTCAAACCCACGCATTCGACGGGTTTTAGGTTGCGGGGATACTTTTGATGCTTTTGCCATCTGGTCTCTGCTCTCAATCAGGCTACTGTAACCGTACGGGTGCTCCATGGGCCAGTACCAAAACGCGAAATTTTATGGGAAAGATAAATATTGCGTGTGCAATTCGCTCCAAAGTACATAAGTCAACCGATTTTGGCTTGGTACGACGCAAACGCTCGGATCATGCCTTGGCGCGTGAGCCCCTCAGAGTGCGCGGCTGGGGTGCGGCCTGATCCTTATCAGATCTGGCTTTCAGAGGTGATGTTGCAACAAACAACCGTTGCCATGGTTAAGGCCTACTTCACCCGCTTTACCCAGCGCTGGCCTTTGGTACAAGACTTAGCACGAGCCCAAGACGCCGAAGTCATGGCCGAATGGGCGGGCCTCGGCTATTATGCGCGCGCGCGCAATCTATTGGCCTGTGCGCGCGCCGTCACCCAATTTTATGGCGGCCAGTTCCCCGCAAATCATGCAGCACTTTTGACCTTGCCCGGCATTGGACCCTATACTGCCGCCGCCATTAGCGCTATCGCATTTAACCTACCCGAAACCGTGCTTGACGGCAATGTCGAGCGCGTCATGGCACGCCTTTTTGCAGTAACAGAGCCCCTACCTACCGCCAAGCCACACCTTTTTGCATTGGCAGAAAGCCAAACACCGCAAGCGCGTGCAGGCGATTATGCCCAAGCATTGATGGATTTGGGGGCCACAGTATGTAAACCGCGCACACCCAGCTGCGGGATTTGCCCTTTGGCCGTGCTTTGTGACGCAAGGGCACAAGGTATCGCAGCTGATCTGCCCAAAAAATTGGTTCGAGCGCCCAAACCAACGCGTACAGGCAGCCTTTGGGTCGCGCGGCGCAAAGATGGGGCCTGGCTTTTAGAAGAGCGCCGCCCAAAAGGGCTGTTGGGTGGTATGCTGGGCTGGCCAGGCTCAGATTGGGACAATGTAAAAGCCCCCCCCCCTTTTGAGACTAATTGGCAAAAGGCAGGGGTCTTCCGCCATACTTTCACCCACTTTCACGCCGATATGGAGGTTTTAACGGCTCAAGTTGGACAAGCTGACCCAAAACGAGGGGCCTTTGTGGCACATAATCTGTTTCAGCCCGATGACTTGCCTACCCTTATGCGCAAAGCCTATGATCTGGCTATATTGGTTTAAAGGTTTTTGATGTGTTTCGCCGCACGCTTTAGGCGCACTTTTAATCTTGGAGCTTCGAGCACAATACAAGATTTTTTGGTTGAAACTTGCAAATTATATTGAGTAATATCGTATGAAACGGAGTGCATTGGGGCAAGGCAAGTTGGAGCCCGCACGGGCCTACCGCAGTTATAATACCACTCAGACCACCAGGCAACGCCTGATAGGCTATGCTTATATACACTAGTTCAAATTCTCCCAAAAACTTCCGCGCCACAGCTAACCTATAGTTATACTTTCATAGCTGAAATTGCGCTTATCCAATCGCTATGGCTACGTGTGAGTAACAGGCGGGTCGAGGCCATGTTACTAAAATACTTTCGGTTGGTGGCCCTGTGATCAGGGCCACCATTTGTAAAGTTCATTAATGCGGTAGACCGCGGGCATCTGTTTCCATTTCTGATCGGATTTGTTGGCGCAACAGATCAATCGGGATCATCTTGCCGTCGCGCTTAAAGTGCCAGTAAGTCCAGCCATTGCACGACGGAGCCCCCTCTAGCGCGGCCCCTACTTGGTGAATGGATCCTTTGACGTCGTTTCCGATCAAAGTGCCATCGGCACGGACCTTGGCGGTAAAACGATTTCCGATCGAGAAAAGTTGCTCTCCCGGCCGCAACATGCCTCGCTCCAGAACTTGACCAAAAGGCACGCGTGGTTCAGAACGTTTTGACCCCGTAACCTCTATTGACGCAGAATCAAATTTACGGACCTTGGCCAAACGTTCGGTCGCGACTTTGCGGTAGGCCTCTTCGCGCTCAATTCCGATATAATCGCGCCCCAACATTTTTGCTACAGCACCTGTTGTGCCCGTACCAAAGAACGGGTCAAGCACCACGTCACCTGGGTTGGTGGTTGACATGATCACGCGATGCAAAAGGCTCTCGGGTTTTTGAGTTGGATGTGCTTTATCACCCTGGTCATTCTTGATCCGCTCATGCCCTGTGCAAATCGGCAAAACCCAATCCGAGCGCATCTGCACCCCATCATTCATCGCCTTAAGTGCTTCATAATGGAACGTATATTTGCTAGCTTCTGAACGGCTAGCCCAAATCATCGTTTCATGGGCATTTGTCAAACGACGACCTTTGAAGTTCGGCATGGGGTTGCTTTTGCGCCAAACCACGTCATTCAAAATCCAAAAGCCTTGGTCTTGCAAGGCGGCACCTACGCGGAAAATATTATGATAAGAACCAATTACCCAAATTGCGCCATTCGGCTTTAGCAAACGCCGCGCTGCGGTCAACCAGGCTTTGGTGAATGCATCGTAGGTTTCGAAGCTTGCAAATTTGTCCCACTCATCGTCAACCGCAGCAACTTTTGAATTATCTGGGCGCAGTAGATCGCCACGAAGCTGCAAATTGTAGGGAGGGTCGGCAAAAATCAAATCAACGCTACCCGCAGGCAGAGCATTCATCACATCAATACAATCACCCGCAATAATTTCATTTAGCGGCAATGTAATTGCCGGCTCGATTTTTGTTTTCATTTTTCGCCTCGGTTACGCCGACATTTTTTGCCGTTTCTTATGCCTACAATGATTCATTAGCGATTCGAGGTCAATTTCTTTTTGAATCAAGAGGTTATTTAATTTTCTTGATACAATATATTGTGTATGGGTTTGAAAGAACGTCTATGATGTGGGGTTACCCCTAGATTCTGAAGACCCTCAAAATGGGCTTTTGTGGGATATCCTGCATTTTTTGCCCATCCGTAGCCGGGAAATTGTTCCTCTAAATCCACCATGAGTTGATCGCGAACCACTTTTGCCACGATGGACGCGGCGGCGATGGAAAGTGATTTTCCGTCCCCTTTGACCACCGCCCGCGCAGGCAGCGTCAGCTCTCGAGGGAGCAAATTGCCATCAACCAGCACATAATCCACAGCCGCACCTAGCCCAGCCAAAGCGCGGCACATTGCCAAATGGCTCGCGCGCAAAATATTTAGGACGTCTATTTCTGTTACACTGGCGTGGGCAACGGCTACATCTGCACAGGCAAGTAGGTCGTTATAAAGCACAAGCCGTTTGGTTTGGGACAGTTTTTTACTGTCATTAAGGCCGGGCGGAATATGATTTGGGTCAAGGCGCACCGCGCAGGCGGTGACGGGGCCTGCAAGGGGGCCGCGCCCCACCTCGTCTACCCCTGCAACAAAGCGATAACCTTGCACAATAAGTGCTGTTTCGAGTTCAAAGTCTGGTGCATTCTGTGTCATAGCAGTACTGTAACGCTTATGACAGGCGCTGACCATTAAAACCGTGAACAGTGTGCAGGCCAAGGGGCTGAAAACAATGGATGAAACGATGACCGACAGGGCTGTGGTGATCGGTGCGGGGCCCGCTGGGCTTATGGCAGCGCAAGAGCTAGCGCTGGCGGGTCTAAAGGTCACTTTGCTAGACACCAAACCAAGCCCCGCCCGCAAATTTCTGATGGCAGGCAAGTCTGGCTTAAATATCACCAACACAAAAAGCACAGAAGATTTTTTAGCCCATCTTAGCACGCCTGCTCTTGCCCCCATGATAAAGGTTTTTGGGCCTGCCGAAGTGCAAAACCTTTGCTCCGGTCTTGGGCAAGAGCTGTTCACAGGTTCATCTGGGCGGGTGTTTCCAGTGGCCATGAAGGCCTCACCGCTTTTGCGGGCGTGGCTTTCGCGGTTGCAAGACTTAGGGGTCAACCATCACTGGGGCTGGCGCTTTACGGGTTTTGAGGGTTCGGCACTGCGGATTGAAGGGCCACAGGGTCACCAGCTTATTTCCCCTAAGGTTGTGGTTTTGGCTTTGGGTGGTGGCAGTTGGCCGCGGCTTGGGTCTGATGGAGCATGGGCAAACCTTTTGGAAGCGCAAGGCGTGACAATCGCACCGTTTAAGCCAGCAAACATGGGGTTTTTAGTGGGATGGTCAGCTCATATGACCCCCTTTTTCGGCAAAGCCCTAAAGTCCGTGGCTCTGCGAGCAGGCACGCATCTGTCGCGCGGTGAGCTGGTGCTTAGTAGGACAGGCATCGAAGGCGGCGGCATCTATAGTATAAGTGCGCCCCTGCGTGACGGAACAAAACTAACAATCGATCTGAAGCCTGACGTGCCTATGGCAAAGGTTGTGGCGCGTTTAGCAAAAATGCGTGTGGGTGAAAGCCTGTCTAGTCGGCTACGCAAATTGGGTCTATCGGATGTCGCGGCAGCCTTGGTGATGGAGTTTGGCCGCAACGCGCATGATCTTGCAGCGCTTATAAAAAACCTGCCTATTCCTTTGCTGGGCCCCAGGCACATTGATCAAGCCATCTCGACCGCGGGAGGCATTGCTTGGTCAAGCCTTGGGCCTGATCTGTCGCTTAAAGTCTTACCGAATATATTTGCCTGCGGTGAAATGCTTGATTGGGAAGCGCCCACGGGAGGCTATTTGCTTACCACTTGTCTGTCCACAGGCCAATGGGCAGGGCGCGCCGCTGCTAAATGGGCAAAAAAAACCCCCGTTATGTAGCCTAAGCTACAGAAAGAGGGCATTTTTAGCGGGTCAGGCTATGCACTTTCGTCTTCTTCGCCGTCATTGCTTGCGGCAGGCAGATTGAAGAAGCTTTCCGCGTCAGAGAAGTCGCCTTCAATTTCTTTGGGCTCGGGGCGCGAGAATTGAGCCAAATTGGCCAAAACGGTATCTTCTTCTTCCAGTTTTCCTTTTGTATTCATGCCAAGCGATTGTTCTGTTGAGACCAATTTGCGCCGCTCATCATCGTTCATGACAATGCCGTCACCAGATTTCTTACGCGCTGCAACTTGCACCGCAGCATCCAATTCAGACTGGCGGCATAGTCCCAGAGCCACAGGGTCGATAGGCGTGATGCCCGCAATATTCCAGTGCGTACGTTCACGAATCGTCAAAATCGTCGGCTTAGTGGTGCCAACCAACTTGCTGATTTGACCGTCGGTCAATTCAGGGTGAAATTTCACCAGCCAATAAATCGCCGCAGGGCGATCTTGGCGTTTTGACAAAGGCGTGTAACGCGGGCCACGGCGTTGCTCTTCGCCAACAGCGGCTGCATTGAATTTCAATTTCAACTTATAAAGAGGGTCGGCTTGGCCACGCTCAAGCTCGGCGGCATCAAGCTGATTATTGCCAATTGGGTCAAAGCCTTTGACGCCAGTTGCAACATCGCCATCTGCAATGCCTTGCACTTCAAGTTCGTGCATACCGCAAAAATCGGCCACTTGGCGGAAGGTAAGGGTCGTATTATCGACCAACCAAACGGCGGTGGCTTTGGCCATTAATGGTTTTGACATGGGCATATCCTTTAATCTTGCCGGACACTTCTTTCCCGGCCGGTAAATCGGCTGCGAGGGGCCTCGCATCTTCTCAATTTAGGGAAGTTGGATGTCTTATAGTCCTAATTTTTAGCAAGGAAAAGAGAAAAGCGCAAAGCCCCTCCTGCATGAAAAAAAGCCCCGCTAAGAGCGGGGCCTTTGGGTCAGCTTTAAGAATTAGGCTTTCAGCGCGTCTTGCTGAGAAATGCTAGGCAAATTTAACGCTTGGCCCACTGCCGCATAGGTCAATTGGCCTGCGTGCACGTTCAAACCATTAAGTAAATGTTTGTCGTCAGCACAGGCTTTGCGCCAGCCTTTGTTAGCAAGGGCCAGCACAAACGGCAGAGTCGCATTGCCCAAAGCCTGCGCTGAGGTACGCGCAACAGCGCCTGGCATATTGGCCACGCAGTAATGCATGATACCGTCAACCTCATAGATCGGATCTTGGTGGGTTGTGGCATGGCTTGTCTCAAAGCAACCCCCTTGGTCAATTGCCACATCGACCAAAGCCGCACCAGGCTTCAACAACGACAATTGCGCTTTTGTGATCAGCTTGGGGGCCGCAGCGCCTGGGATCAACACCGCACCAATGATCAGATCGGCCTCTTTCGCTAAGGTGATTGTGGCCGCAGCGCTGGCATAAGCATTTTTGAATTGGCCACCAAAAACATCATCCAAATAACGCAAACGGGGCAATGAGCGGTCAATTACGGTTACATCTGCGCCCATACCGGCTGAGATTTTAGCCGCATGCGTGCCAACTACGCCGCCGCCGATAACTAAGACTTTAGCAGGCAAAACCCCGGGCACGCCGCCCATCAACACGCCGCGTCCGCCATTGGCTTTTTGCAAGGTCCAAGCGCCAACTTGTGGTGCCAAGCGCCCTGCCACTTCGGACATGGGTGCCAGTAGCGGTAAACCGCCGCGCTCATCCGTTACGGTTTCATAAGCAATCGCCGTGACGCCCGAGGCCATCAGATCAGCCGTTTGTTCAACGTCAGCTGCCAAATGCAAATAGGTGAACAAAATCTGATCAGCGCGCAGGCGTTTGCGCTCAACCGCTTGAGGCTCTTTGACCTTTACGATCATTTCGGCGACGGCGAAAACTTCTTCGGCGGTAGCAAGGATCGTGGCCCCAGCCGCGACATAATCGGCATCTGCAAAGCCAGAACCTGTACCTGCATTGGCCTCAATATAAAGACTGTGGCCATGGGCCACCGCTTCACGGATTGCGTCAGGCGTAAGACCAACGCGAAACTCTTGAGGTTTGATTTCTTTTGGACAACCGATCTTCATGAAACTCTCCGATATGTTATAGTTATTGAGCAGATCATGTCGCATAATGAAAATAATTGTTTTGAAATTTTAGTGTTAATTTCATAAATTTTAGGATATATGTGCGTTAAATTGATTAATTCGGGATATTTTTGCGAAATGTACGAAATTGACGCAACCGACAAACGAATCTTAAATATTTTACAAGCTAACGCCCGCGTCACCAATGCAGAGTTGTCTGAGCTAGTTAATCTTTCCCCCTCGGCCTGCCACAGACGCGTACAACGCCTTGAGGAAGAAGGGGTCATTTCAGGGTTTGTCGCCATCCTTGATGCTCGAAAAATGGGACGCCCAACCTTAGTTTATGTTGAGATCACGCTACAAGGCCAAGCCGATGAGGCGCTAGACGCCTTTGAGCGTGCCGTCGCAAAAGTGCCAGATCTGCTTGAATGCCACTTAATGGCAGGGGTGGCTGATTATTTGCTAAAAATCGTGGTCGCCGATACTGACGACTATGCCCGCCTACATCGGCAATATTTGTCACGTCTGCCACATGTGGCAAAAATGCAATCAAGCTTTGCCCTGCGCACCGTGGTGCAAACAACAGCCGTTATGGCTTAGGGCGGCGGACTAGCTTAGCCAAATAGGTTAGGCAATTGAAGGCAATCACCAGCATATAAGCAGCGGTGACGATCAAGACCAACTTCCAAAACTGGGTGATCGCCAACCCCGCGAACAGCGCCCCACCGACCAAAACAAAAATCGCACGATCCTTAGGAACGCGAATGGACTTTGATGACAATGTTGGCACAGAACTGGCCATCAAAAGACCAATAAAACCCAAATAAATACCATAGGCATAGAAATACTCTGTCAGCCAATTCATGTTTTCAAAGGATAAAATCATCGGAAACATGGCCAAGGCCGCCCCACCTGGCGCAGGCACGCCAATGAAATGCGGCTTTGCTCCAATTGTGGGCTTGTTACGGTTCACGTTAAAACGCGCCAAACGCAAACAAGCGCAAATCACATACATCAGCACAAACATCCAATTGGTTGTATAGCTTTCAGTCAAAGCGGCCTGGTAAACCATTAAGGCAGGGGCCACACCAAAGTTCAAAAAGTCTGACAGTGAATCAAGCTCAGCTCCGATGGCGCTCGTGGCATTAAGCTTGCGAGCCAAAAGCCCATCGAGCCCGTCAATCGCTGCCGCGAAAAAAATCAGCGTCGCAGCAACTTCAAAGCGCCCAACAATGATAAAGCGAATTGCTGTTAGGCCAGCACAAAGGCCGATGATTGTAACAAAATTCGGCAAAAGCTGTAGCAGCGGTAAGGATTCTTTGCGTTCATTTTGCATGGCGGTATTTTGCTTTCTAAAGAGCGTGGCCCGTGCGGGCGGCCTCTTGACTGGTAAGGTCTGCTAAAACGGTTTCACCCGCAATAGTTGATTGGCCAATCGTGACCATTGGCTGCACGCCCTCGGGCAGATAAATATCAAGGCGCGAGCCGAAGCGGATCATCCCAAATCGCTCGCCGGTCTTGATGTGGCGGCCCTCATTAACTTCGCACAAGATGCGACGAGCCACCAAACCTGCGATCTGCACAACCGCCAGATTGCGCCCGTCTTCCATTTGAATGACCAAAGAATTGCGCTCATTATCGACGCTAGCCTTATCAAGTGAAGCGTTTAAGAACTTGCCCGGGCGATAGACGATCTTGCTGATCACCCCGCCGATAGGCGCTCGATTCACATGGCAGTTGAACACATTCATAAATACAGAAATCCGCGTCATCGGATTGGGCCCAAGTCCAAGTTCAAGCGGAGGCACCGCAGGTTCAAGTAATGATACAACCCCATCAGCAGGGCTGATTATTAAGCCCACCCGGGTAGGGGTGACGCGCATAGGGTCGCGAAAGAAATAATAACACCAAACCGTTAGGCCGAGGCCAATCCAACCCAATGGTTGCCAAAGCCAAAACAACAAGGCCGAGATAACGGCAAAGATTGAGACAAACTTATAGCCCTCGCGGTGTATGGGTTTGATAAATGTTGACATCATGCTGACGGCCATGGGGCGTTTAATCCTTTGTTAGCTTATGCGATGTGGTTATTGGCAAAGGCGATGAAAAACAATCGTTTTACAACGAAACAGTGGCAATAATCGTTAAAATTTAGGCTGGGCGCGTCGCTTTGTATAAAATTGTTATAAATCTGACACAAATCTAGCCTAAACCAGCCCCAGGGTTTTAAGGAAAGCTTATGGACTTAACTAAAAAAACTGTACTTTTTTTATGCACTGGCAATTCGGCGCGCTCAATTTTAGCCGAGGCCATTCTGAATAATTTGGGCCAAGGGCGCTTTTTGGCCTATTCGGCGGGCTCAAAACCGACTGGAGCGCCGCATCCTTTGGCGTTAGAACAACTAGAAAGCCACGGGATCGACACCGGCTTTGCGAGTTCAAAAAGCTGGGACATTTTTGCGGGACCTGCTGCCCCCAATCTAGATATTATTTTCACAGTGTGCGACTCGGCTGCAGCTGAGATTTGTCCCTATTGGCCGGGCCACCCCATGACGGCTCATTGGGGTATTCCCGACCCTGCTGCGACCCTGGGCGCATTGGCTCAGCGCCAAGCTGCCTTTGTCACAGCCTACGCCAGCCTAACCGCACGCATTCAGGCTTTTCTAGCCTTGGATATTGATTCGGTAAGCCCAGCTGCGCTTAAGTCTGAACTGATTAAAATTGGACAAGATACAAAATGACAAGCCCAACGCAAAAACTACTGGCCGAAGGGTTGGGCACCGCAGTTTTGATCGTGGCCGTCATTGGGTCGGGCATCATGGCCCAGACTTTGACGCAAGATATAGCCCTTGTGCTGTTGGCCAACACGATTGCGACGGGTGCTACGCTTTTGGTTTTGATCACGATTTTTGAACCGCTGTCTGGGGCCCATTTTAACCCTGCGGTGACGTTGGTTATGGTGCTGCGCGGCCATTTCGGCTGGCAATTGGCCTTGGCTTACGTCGGCGCTCAGATCATCGGCGGCGCATTAGGTGTGTTGATTGCGCATGGTATGTTTGAGCTGCCGTTGCTACAATTCTCAACGCATATCCGCACAGGTTCGGCACAGTGGTTCGCCGAGAGTGTAGCCTCCTTTGGCTTGGTCTTGACCATTTTTGGGGCCTTGCATGCGCGCCAAGCGTCAGTGCCGTTGATGGTTTCAGCTTATATTATGGCCGCCTATTGGTTCACCGCCTCGACCAGTTTTGCCAATCCGGCAGTGACTATTGCCCGCACCCTAAGTGACACATTCGCAGGCATTCGTCCAAGCGATGCACCCGGCTTTATTCTTGCACAATTTGCAGGTGCGCTTTTGGCACTTGCTTTGTCAAACTATCTGTTCAAAGCTCACGATTAGACAAAGAAAAACCCCCAACGCCAGGCGCGGGGGTTGATCAAATGGGGTAGCCCCCTAGTTTTCGGTCGAAAACGTCTTAAAGACCGCCTTCACGTTGCGCTTTTTTGCGCGCTAGCTTGCGCGCACGGCGTACGGCTTCAGCTGACTCGCGCGCTTTTTTGACGGAGGGTTTCTCAAAATGTTGCTTAAGCTTCATTTCGCGGAACACGCCTTCGCGCTGGAGTTTCTTTTTGAGAGCCCGTAAGGCTTGCTCAACGTTGTTATCACGAACACTGACCTGCATGTGGTTGTCACCACCTTCCTAAGTTAGAGTTGCACTAAAGTGCAGGCGATGATCCTGTAACAAGACGAAAGGATGATGTCCACCATGCATAAACAAAAGGCCCCTATGGAACCGCAAAACACCGTCGAAAAGGCGAAATCAGCCCTGCTTGCGGCTGCGCTGCCCCATGTTCCCTTTGATGGCTGGTCGCAAAGCACCCTGAACGCAGCCATAGATGATTCGGGCATTGATCGCGGATTGGCGCAGGCTTTGTTCGCGCGTGGCGGCATTGATATGGCTTTGGTCTTTCACCAACAGGGGGATGCGCTTATGATAAGCGCCTTTGCAGAGGCAAACCTGACTGGGCTGCGCTACCGCGACAAGGTGGCGCTTGCGGTGCGCTTGCGGCTAGAAGCCTGCCCCGACCCTGAACTAGTGCGCCGCGCCAGCGTGCTTTTCGCCCTACCCAGCTACGCCCCCGAGGGGGCAAAGGCGCTTTGGGGCACGGCAGATGCTATTTGGCAGGCCTTAGGTGACAATTCACAAGACATCAACTATTATACGAAACGCGCGACGCTTTGCGCTGTCTATGGGGCAACGGTCTTATTTTGGCTCGGCGATCAATCTGATAATCACAAAGATACATGGGCCTTTTTGGATCGGCGCATTGACAATGTGATGAATATTGAAAAAACAAAGGCCGCGCTGCGTGAGAATCCATTCGCTGCCACCCTGCTGGCGGGCCCATTTAAATTTCTAGGGCAGATCACTCCGCCTCGCCCCCGCAACGACCTGCCCGGTCAAACAAAGGTTTAAAAGATGTCATTGCCCGATATGATGAATGTAATTGAAATCAGCCAAGCTGGCGGCCCCGAGGTGTTAAAACCCTCGCACGCACCCGTGCCTGTCGCGCATCATGGGCAGATCGTGATCAAAGTGGCCTTTGCCGGTGTGAACCGCCCCGACGCACTGCAGCGGGCGGGTCTTTACGCCCCGCCCGCCAGCGCCTCACCTTTGCCGGGGCTTGAGTGTTCGGGTGTTGTGGTCTCTGTTGGGCCAGGCGTGACCAGATGGGCGCTAGGAGACCGCGTTTGTGCACTGCTGCCGGGTGGAGGTTATGCACAATATGTCACCACACCAGCCGACCATGCTTTGCCCGTGCCAGAAGGGCTCAGCATGGCTGAAGCCGCTTGCTTGCCGGAAACCTGTTTCACCGTTTGGTCAAACGTGGTGCTGCGCGGCGGCCTTAAAGCGGGCGAACGTTTTTTGGTGCATGGCGGCTCAAGCGGTATTGGCACTACTGCCATTCAAATCGCAAAAGCGCTGGGGGCGCGGGTCTTTACCACCGCCGGCTCAACAGAGAAATGCAAAGCCTGCCTTTCCTTGGGCGCAGAACGCGCTATCAATTACCGCGATGAAGATTTTGTCAGCATTCTTAAGGCAGAGGGCGGCGCGGATTTGATTTTAGACATGGTGGGCGGAAGTTATTTGCCTCGCAACATCAAGGCTTTGGCAAATGACGGGCGACTTGTGCAGATCGCGTTTCTCACAGGTGCGAAGGTTGATTTGAACTTCGCCGAAGTAATGATGCGCCGCTTAACGATCACAGGCTCAACCCTGCGGCCACAATCTGACCTGATCAAAGCCCAATACGCCAGAGAGCTTGAGACCCACGTCTGGCCCATGATCGCGCGCGGCGCGCTGCGCCCGATGATAGACAGCGAGTTTCCCTTCGAAAAAGCCTGTGACGCCCATAGCCGCATGGAAAGCTCGGGGCATATCGGTAAAATCGTCTTAAAAGTAACGCAATAAAACAGGCGGGCAGAAGCCCGCCTTACCTCTATTCCGAGCTGGGGTCCCAACCTGAGATGGCTTTGACCTCTAAGAACTCTTCCAAACCGAACATTCCGCCTTCGCGCGCCCGGCCTGAAGCTTTGACACCACCAAAGGGGCTGCCTGCCTCACGTGAGGTCATGTTCATCTGCACCATACCAGAACGAAGCCCCAAGGCCACGCGATTGCGCCTCGCTCCGTTGTTTGTTTGCACATAGTTGGTCAGCCCATAGGGCGTGTCATTGGCCAGACGCAGGGCTTCTTCTTCGCTGTCAAAGGGCATTATAACCATGACGGGCCCAAAGATTTCTTCGCGCTCGATCGTCATGCCGGGGATGACATCGGCAAAGATCGTGGGCTTTACATAATAGCCGCAATTAAAGCCATTGGGCCGCCCCAATCCGCCCGCCACAAGGCGTGCCCCCTCATCAATGCCTTTTTGGATATAGGATTGGATCTGCTCATATTGGCGTTCATTAACCACAGGCCCGATATGACGACCTGGTTGATCTGCGGGCCCAACCTCAATCGCGGCGGCGGTTTTCGCGGCCACTTCGACGGCACGGTCATAGGCCGAGCGCTCAACCAGCATGCGCGAAGGGGCGTTGCACGACTGCCCAGAATTATTCATCATCAAACGAACCGAACGCGCGACCGCTTTTTCATCGGCATCAGCAAAAACCAAGTTAGCTCCTTTGCCGCCCAGCTCAAGACATACACGCTTAAGCGTGCCCGCCGCCGCCACAGAAATTGCCTTACCTGCACGAGTTGAGCCTGTGAAAGAAATCATCTCAACATCTTCATGGGTTGAAAGCTGGGTGCCAACTCCTAACCCGTCACCATTCACCAGATTAAACACACCTTCAGGCACGCCCGCATCATGCACAAATTGCGCAAATAACAGCGAAGACAGCGGCGCTTCTTCAGACGGCTTCAAGATACAGGCGCAGCCCGCCAAAAGCGCTGGAATGACTTTAAGCGTCACTTGGTTCATGGGCCAGTTCCAAGGCGTGATCAGCCCAACAACACCGATCGGCTCATAGGACAAGCGATCTTGCGGCGCATGAACACCCAAAGGTTTTAGCCAGTGCATCTCTTTAAAGGCGGTAACGAAGTTTTCCAAATGCCACGGCAAACAAGGGGCTTGATCTGTACGAGACATATCGATGGGGGCGCCCATCTCCAGACTGATGGCCTGTGCCATTGCTTCTTCATGCTTGTGATACTGTACCAAGATCGCCTCGACATAGGCTAAGCGGGTTTGGGGCGGGGTCGCGGCCCAAGCGGGAAAGGCCGCTTTCGCCGCCGCAACAGCAGCATTGGTATCGGCCGCACTCCCAAGGCTGATGACCGCGCAAGGTTCGGCGGTTGAGGGGTTAATCACCTGATAGTCGCGCGGTGTGACAGGTGCCACCCATGTGCCGTTGATATAAAATTCGCGCCGTTCAATCATGATCATTTCCTTTACTGCTAGTGTAGGCCTTGGGGGGTTTTGCTTTGTAACGATAGTGCCACTTCAATTTTTGGCAAGATAGCATATGTAATGCACGACCAACAAAGAAAGAACCCCCTCCCATGTCTTTGCGCATCCGTGCGATTTTACACCCGTTTGCGCAACACAGTTTGGTGCGGTTGCGACGCTGGCGCCAGAATTTGCCAAACGCAAAATCAAGGTAATTGGCGTTTCAGTTGACGATGTGGCCGATCATAAAAAATGGATCCAGGATATTGATGCAGTCTCGGGCAATCCGGCCAATTTCTCGATCATAGATGATACAAGCCCAACCGTGGCCAAAGCCTATAATATGCTACCCATCGAGGCCTATTTGCCCGATGACCGCACCCGACAACCGGATTCCAGGTCAAGATTTGGTCGCGCCCTTGGCCTTGATGACGCGCAAGCCAGCGCACACTTTGACACATTGGACATTAGATTGCCCTATTTGCGTTTTGCCAAAGCGCCAAACTAAAGTTTTAAATAGCTATTAAAACAAAAAGCCCCGCTGTTTCCAGCGGGGCTTTTCTTGCATTAGCGTTTAGCTTAGGATTCGTCTGCGCCTTCGGCACCATCGGCGATTTCAAGACCAGTTTCTTGATCAACCATTTTCATGCCCAAACGGACTTTGCCGCGATCGTCAAAGCCCAAAAGCTTAACTTTCACTTCTTGACCTTCTTTTAAGGCTTCATTTGGATGTGACAGGCGTTTGTTCGCAATTTGCGACACATGTACCAAACCGTCCCGTTTGCCAAAGAAGTTCACGAAAGCACCGAAATCAACCAGTTTCACAACTCGGCCCGTGTAGACCATGCCTTCTTCTGGCTCTGCCACGATCGACCAGATCATGTCATAAGCGCGCTTGATCGCTGCCGCATCATTCGAGGCGATTTTGATCATGCCATCATCATTGATGTCAACTTTTGCGCCCGACGTTTCGACGATTTCACGGATCACTTTACCGCCCGATCCGATTACTTCACGAATTTTGTCGGTTGGGATCGTCAGCGTTTCGATTTTTGGCGCATAGGCGCTAAAACCTTGGGGTGCACTGATCGATTTAGCCATTTCGGACAAGATATGCATACGGCCATCTTTGGCCTGCGCCAAAGCCTGTTCCATAATCGCAGGCGTTATTCCGGCAACTTTGATATCCATTTGCAATGACGTGATCCCTGCTTGGGTGCCCGCCACTTTGAAGTCCATATCGCCCAAGTGATCTTCATCGCCCAAGATGTCAGTCAAAATGGCATATTTACCATCATCTTCCAAGATCAACCCCATCGCAACGCCAGCAACAGGTGCTTTCAGCGGCACGCCTGCGTCCAACATCGACAAAGATCCGCCGCAAACAGACGCCATCGAGGATGAGCCGTTGGACTCGGTGATCTCGGACACCAAACGGATTGTATAGGGGAAGTCCGTGGCCGCAGGCAAAACAGCCTGAAGGGCGCGCCATGCCAATTTACCATGACCTATTTCACGCCGTCCGGGAGGACCGAAACGGCCCACTTCGCCAACCGAGTAGGGCGGGAAGTTATAGTGCAGCAAAAAGTTCGAACGGCTGTTGCCATGCAAAGCATCGATGATCTGCTCATCTTCGCCAGTACCTAATGTGGTGACAACCAGACCTTGAGTTTCACCGCGGGTGAACAGCGCCGAACCGTGTGTGCGCGGCAATAGGCCTGTTTCACAAACGATCGGACGTACAGTTTTCGTGTCACGCCCATCAATACGTGCACCACCGTTAATGATGTCGCCGCGCAAGATCGAGCTTTCCAATTTCTTTATCGCCGAACCAAAGTTTTCGTCAATCAAGTCCGCCTCTGAGGCGGCGGCTTTGATCGCACTGACGGCAGCTGAAATCGCCGTTGTGCGTTCTTGCTTGTCTCGCAAAGCAAAAGCAGCACGCATTTGTGTTTCGCCAGCCGCTTTTACGCGTTTATAAAGATCAGAAAAATCAGGCGCTTGGAACAAGAATGGCTCTTTAGCGCTATCTTCTGCAAAATCCATGATCAAATCGATCACAGGTTGCATGGCATTATGGCCAAATTTAACCGCGCCAAGCATTTCGGCTTCGGTCAGCTCATACGCTTCTGATTCAACCATCATCACCGCATCTTTTGTGCCGGCAATGACCAGGTCAAGGCGTTCTTCTGGGTTGTCGCGCATTTTTTGCATCGAATCAACGTCAGGATTCAGCACATATTCGCCATTAGAAAAACCGACGCGCGCAGCACCAATGGGGCCCATAAAGGGCACGCCAGAGATGGTCAAAGCGGCCGAGGCCGCAATCAATGCTAAAATATCCGGTTCGTTGACCAAATCATGCGATAAAACAGTCACAATTAGCAAAACTTCGTTTTTAAAACCATCGACAAACAACGGGCGGATGGGACGGTCGATCAAGCGCGATGTCAGTGTTTCTTTTTCGGATGGGCGCGCTTCGCGTTTGAAAAAGCCCCCAGGAACTTTGCCTGCAGCATAATAGCGTTCTTGATAATGCACAGTCAGCGGAAAGAAGTCTTGTCCAGGCTTGGCCGCCTTTGCGAAGGTGACATTGGCCATCACACTGGTATCACCCAAAGTTGCGATTACCGATCCGTCTGCCTGACGGGCCACTTTGCCTGTTTCCAAGGTCAGCGTTTCGCCACCCCATTCGATTGATTTTTTCGTTACGTTAAACATTTCGTTTCCTATCTAGGCTGGGGGACCCTCCACCCAACCGGTTTTTAACGAGCCGATGCCCGAGCTATTTAAAATAAAGATGCCTCAAGCCAAAAAACACCCCGCCTCAATGAGGCCAAAAGAAAACGCGCCCCACGGGGTTCCGGGGGCGTGTTTAAGATTAGCGACGTAGACCCAAGCGTGCGATCAAGGCCGCATAACGCTCTTCACTTTTGCCTTTAGCATAGTCCAGCAATTTACGACGCAAGGCCACCATCATCAACAACCCACGACGTGAATGGTTGTCTTTTTTGTGGCTTTTAAAATGCTCGGTCAAAGTCGCGATACGCGATGTCAAAATAGCAACCTGGACTTCAGGCGACCCTGTGTCACCTTCTTTGATTGCGAACTCTTTGATCAAGCGGGCTTTTTCTTCAGCAGTAATCGACATCGGGTTCTCCTTAAGTTGAATGTGACGGCTCAGGCCGGGATGTCGTCCAGCAAGGCCCTTTATCGGCCGCAAGGCAATACCAAGCGGTGATGCGCGCGTATATGTGAATTTCGTAAGAAAGAAAAGCAAAAATGTAAACACCGGCCCACCAGAAGTGGATCTCATAAAGGCTTTCGGAAGCAATATCATTCACATTGGATATACCTCCCATGCCAACGAGCCGTTTTTTAAATCTTTCAGACAAACTATTGGGACAAGGCGCAGTGGGGCTAGAGCTAAATCTCTTACTTAATCCTCAGATAATAACAGAGAACGATTTGAGCTATACTAGAGACGTAAGTCTTTGGGCGCGATAGACGGTGGCGCTTGATATGCCCTCTTTGCGTTTAGCCCCAGAAGGCGCGTCGCCAAAAACCGTGGGCTTAAACACTAGCAGCAACCTGATTGTCATCACGCACAACGGGACACTTGCCGCGCAAGGTTCTTCGATCCATCATATTGAAAGTAAATAATATATCGAAATCCATACAAGCGGTCAAGCCATTGCCTTTGTGCGGCGCGGCTTAGTGAAAAGCACCCTAAAACAAGAATGATCAAAGGCTAAGGCCACCCGCCAAATCGGGTATATCAAGCGGCGCAAAACCATAATGGCGCAACCAACGCAGGTCGCTTTCAAAAAAGGCGCGCAAGTCTGGAATGCCATATTTCAACATGGCCAAACGGTCGATTCCCATACCAAACGCAAAGCCTTGGAATTCGGTCGGATCCACGCCTGCTGCCGCCAACACCTTGGGATGCACCATACCGCTACCCAAAATCTCCATCCATTTATCACCTTGGCCAATTTTCAACTGCCCACCGACGTTGGAATAGCGAATATCGACTTCGGCCGACGGCTCGGTAAACGGAAAATGGCTGGCACGAAAACGTAGTTCAACTTCTTCCACCTCAAAAAAGGCGCGACAGAATTCCTCAAGTACCCATTTAAGGTTCGCCATCGAAATATCGCGGCCAATGGCCAAACCCTCAACCTGATGAAACATCGGCGTGTGAGTTTGGTCCATATCCATACGGTACACGCGACCAGGGGCAATCACGCGAATGGGCGCTCCCTGGTCAACCATCGCGCGGATTTGTACGGGGCTCGTGTGGGTGCGCAAAACATGGGGCGGGCGATCGTCGCCCTCGGCCCGGTTCATGAAAAACGTGTCATGCTCTTGGCGGGCGGGATGTTCTGGCGGAATGTTTAGCGCGTCAAAATTATACCAGTCAGTCTCAACCTGTGGCCCTTCGGCGACAGAAAAGCCCATGTCGGCGAAAATGGCGGTTAATTCTTCCATCACTTGGCTGACAGGATGTATTGAGCCGCGTCGCAAGGGCCGCGCGGGCAAGGTCACGTCAAGCCATTCATCCTTTAGCCGCGCATCTAGTGCCGCATCGGCCAAACCGGCTTTGCGAGCACGCAATGCAGCGTCAATCTCATCTTTAAGTAAATTTAGACGCGCGCCTTCGGTCTGGCGCTCTTGCGGATCCATCGCGCCCAACGCCCGCATAATTAGAGATATTTCGCCTTTTTTTCCCAAAGCCGCCAAACGCACCTCTTCCAAGGTGGCCTCATCATTGGCGGCGGCTATGTCGACAATATATTTGCCACGAATGCTGTCTATGTCGGTCATTTTTGTCTCCGGTTAAGGCCTGTGCTACCCAGAGGCGGGCCAAAATGCAAGGGCGACAAAGAAAAAACCCCGTGCGAAGCACAGGGTTTTATAGATTTTGAACCGGTCAGATTAAGTTGCTGGCACTGCTGCTTTTGCTTGCGCGGCAATTGCGTTAAACGCCTCAGGTTCATGCACAGCCAGATCAGCCAACACTTTGCGGTCAACTTCAATGCCAGCCAAGGCCAAACCATTGATGAAACGCGAGTATGTGAAGGCAGGATCAAACAAACGCACTGCTGCGTTGATCCGTTGAATCCACAAAGCGCGGAAGTTACGCTTGCGATTTTTACGGTCGCGGGTCGCATATTGATTTGCTTTATCAACCGCTTGGGTTGCTGTGCGGAAATTGGTACTGCGGGCGGCATAATAGCCTTTGGCAGCTTTGATTACTTTGCGGTGGCGGGCGTGCGTAACGACGCCTGATTTTACGCGGGACATATGCTGCTCTCCTTACCGGTTATACGGCATGTATTTCTTGACGATCTTTTCATCAGACGCACAAAGAATCATTGTTCCTGTTACATCACGAATAAATTTCGTCGAGCGTTTGATCATGCCGTGGCGTTTACCAGCGGGACCTGCTTTTACTCTGCCTGATGCTGTAAAGCTAAAGCGCTTTTTGGCAGCAGACTTGGTCTTCATCTTGGGCATTTCCATCTCCTTGGTCGGGCGGTGAAACGCACGACTCGGCATGCCACTTTGGCCGGTCGTACGACAATTGAAGCTGCCATATAGGCAAACGCGCCTAGCGTGGCAAGTGAAAATCACCAAATCACCAAATTTTGCCTCATGAAAAGGCCCCCAATCGCAAGATTGGGGGCTCAAAGAAACAAAACGCGGTTTATTTTTCGTGATCAGCCAGAATTAGCGCCTCATCACAGTAAGCCACGCGCAAAATATTAGTTGAACCGACGACGTTAAAAGGCACGCCTGCCGTAACCACAACCTGATCTTTTGAGGTGGCAAAGCCATAAGATTTTGCCGCGCGCACACCCGACAGCACCGCTTCGATGAACTGATGATGCGTTTCAGTAACCACACAGTGCGCACCCCAAGTCATGACCATGCGCCGCGCAGTGTTGACCAAAGGGGTCAACGCCAAGATCGGCACCCTGGGCCGCTCACGCGCGACAAGGGCCGCGGTGGTGCCGGATTGGGTAAAGCAGCAAATGGCTTTGATATCAGCGGTTTCAGCAATCTCACGGGCAGCAGCAACAATACCATCAGCCACTTTTGAGCGGTTCACCGTACGCGACGATTCGATCACCTGACGATAGGTCGGATCTGATTCAACCGAGATGGCCACATTGTTCATCGTAGTCACCGCTTCAATCGGGTAAGAGCCCGCAGCAGATTCTGCAGAGAGCATCACGCCATCTGCGCCCTCATAAATCGCAGTGGCAACGTCAGACACTTCAGCTCGCGTTGGCATTGGCGAATCAATCATGGATTCCAGCATTTGCGTGGCCACAATCACAGGCTTAGCCGCCGCACGCGCCGCGCGGATCATGCGTTTTTGCAAAGGTGGCACGGTGTAGATTGGCAGCTCAACCCCTAGGTCACCGCGCGCGACCATAATCCCATCTGAGACGGCCAAGATCGCGTCATAATTATCAACCGCCATCGGTTTTTCAACCTTGGTCATAATCAGGGCGCGGCCTTTGATCAACTCGCGCGCCTCTAGCACATCGGCTGCGCGCTGTACAAACGACAAGGCGATCCAATCAACCCCGATTTGGCAGGCAAATTCCAAATCCTTCAAATCCTTGGGTGACAGCGCCGTCAAAGGCAACATCACATCGGGCACGTTCACGCCTTTACGGTTTGAAATCATGCCGCCCACGGTCACGGTACAATTAGCAAAATCTTTGCCACACTCTTTGACCTTTAGGCGAATCTTGCCGTCATTTACCAGTAGGTTGGCATCAGGGCGCAAGGCCGCAAAAATTTCAGGATGGCCCAGATAAACACGGGCTTGGTCCCCCGGCGTTTTATCAAGGTCAAGGCGGAAATCTGCGCCCATCTCAAGCTCGGCCTCGTCATTCTTAAACACACCTACACGCAATTTAGGCCCCTGCAAGTCGGCCAAAATACAGATGGGGCGACCCATATCTGCTTCGACTTTGCGAATGATAGCGTGGCGCGCGGCCATATCATCATGGGTGCCGTGGCTCATATTCAAACGAAAAACATCAGCACCCGCCTCAAAAAGCGCGCGGATGGTTTTTTCGTCGCTTGATACTGGCCCCAAAGTGGCCACAATTTTCACATTCCTTAGGCGTCTCATACTGCCAGGATCCTTATATGCGTTTACATTATTTGGTGGGCCAGGGACCTTATTGCGCAGTTTAACCCTCTAGGCAACGTATGCTTTAAAACCAAGACCAAAAAAACGGAAATAGCTTACAATTTTACGAAAATGGGGCAAAAAGCTAGCCTTTAGGGGCAAAAATTCGGTAATAGGCCCAATCTGGTAAAAATTGTGACAGGCGAAACAGCCAAGAAAAGATAGTCGGAAAATTGCTTTTAAAGCGGCGACTCTCCATTAGTGCAAGCATATGGGCTGCTGCCTCATCTGGGTGCATCAAAAAAGGCATAGCAAAGCTGTTTTTGTCAGTCAGGCGAGTTTTGATAAAGCCTGGATTGGCCAATTGTACGCGAATAGGCCCACCGCGCAAATCACAATAAAGCGCTTCGGCCAGTGCCATCACTCCTGATTTTGAGGCGGCATAACCAACCGCCCCGGGCAATCCGCGAAAACCCGAAAGGCTGCCTGTGATCACAATATGACCCTGGTTGCGCGCAAGCATAGCGGGCAAAACAGCCCCGATCACCCGCGCGCAACCCGTGAAGTTCACATCACACATGGCCGTGACCTGATCGGCTTGCCACTCTTGCGCCTTCATCGGCCAATAAACCCCAGCCAGATAGACGACCCCATCCAGCGGCTCCAAGTCGGCCGCTGCTTTTGCAACCGCTGAACCATCGGCAACATCGAGAGGCAAGATTTGCACGGGACCTGGCATTAGGCTTTTAGCTATCTCAAGGGCGGGGCGCGAGCGGGCCGACAAGATCACCTCGGCCCCTTTGGCCGACAAAAGCTGTGCAAGGGCCAGCCCCAACCCTTCGGATGCGCCAACCAACCAATATCTTTTACCATGCCACTTCACTAAAAATTTCCTTTGTTAAACGCTAAGTTTGCATCAGCAATCTTTGTCATGCTTAAAAGCGCAAATGCGCAAAGTTTTAACACACAGGGCAAAAGCGCATAGGCGGCACTTAGGGCCCAAAGCGTTTGGGCGCTATTGTCTTCGCCCGCCTGATAGCCAAAAAGCTGTAACAAAGGCAACAAAAATGCCGCAGCTAAAGCCAGTGAAACCTTGGACACAAAGGCCCATAATCCAAACCCCAAACCACCTGCCCCCTCACCCCAAGTGCTGGCCAAATGGCGGGCAAAAATGGCGGGTAGCAAGGTCATATCCGCCCCCAAGGCCACCCCCGAAGACAAACAAATAAGCGCAAATTGTACCACCTGCCCCTCACCCAAAAAGGCAGCAAAACCAAAGGTGATGATAGCCAAGATCATGCCTATTTGTAGCATCTCTTTCGCACCAAATGCCCGAGCAAGCTGTGCCCATATTGGGGCAGAAACCGCCGCCGAGAGGAAAAACAACAGCAAAAGCGGGCCGGCCGCCAAAGGGCTTTGCAAGCGGCTTTCCACAAAAAATAAAAAGAGGGTCGACGTTACCGCCACAGGCGCGCCGTTCAAAAGCGCCAATATCAAAAATCTGCGCGTGGTCTTTTGCAAGATTAGACGGTGCAAAGACACGGGCGCATAAAGGGTACTGGGCTCCGCGTGCCATTCGAACCGCATTAGCCAAACGGCGGCCAAAACAAGTAGGCAAAACCCATAGGCAAAGCCGGCAAAAGGCGCATCTGTAAAAATCAAAAGCGCCAATGGGGCCACTGCCGCCAGCGACACTCCGACCAAAGCACCACTTTCTCGCCAGCCTGCCAAGCGAATATGTCCCAAAGGCCCAAGGCCTTGCGCTTTGGCAATCCCTTGGGCGTAAAAGCAAATGCTGGCCAAGGAAAACGCTGAAAATAACAGCGTCAGGCAAAGCACAAACCACAGCAGCGGCGCAAAAGGCGGGGTCACCGCAAAAAGTCCAACCATCGCTACCGCCATCAACGCGCCCGCGCCCAGCATCATCAGCCCGCGCTTTTGGGGATAGCCCGCCACTATCCCACCTAAGAAAGGGTCTTGAACCACATCCAAAAGCCGAAGGCCAAAAAGCGTCGCCCCCAATGTGCCCAAGCTGATCTGATAGCTGTCAACATAGAATTTAGGCGCATGAATATAGATGGGCAGACCAGCCATCGCAATCATTGCCGAGAAAAGCGCCCAAGCGGATAGATTTTCGCCCTTGCGCGTCATTTGGCCGAAACGTCTTTTTCAGGCGGAAGCGGACGCGCACGAAACCGCGCGCCCTTAATGCGCAGCTTAAGCGCTTGCCAATATATAAGCGCCAACACGCGGCGCGAACCAAAGGGTCTGCGCAAAGCCGCCAACACCAGCCCACAATTTGTTAAGGGGCGGCGTTTGCCGGTTAAGGTTGCCAAAAGCCCACCCTCGGGGCCGCTATAGCTGATCCAAATCCCAATCTGATCTACACCAATATCAAAGCGAAACTCGTAACCCCCAGCAATCGGCAAAAACGGCGAGACGTGAAAAACCTTTTGCGCCTTTAAAATATCTTCGCGCCCAATGGGGGCAGAGTTTGCTTTGCAGCACAGGTAAGAGTGACGGTCCCCAAAAGTGTTTGACACTTCGGCAATTACAGCCGTCAAATTTTGGGCCGCGTCATAACATAGGAAAAAGCTGACAGGGTTGAACACATGGCCCAAGATACGCGGCTGGGTCAAAAGCAAAATATGGGTGGCTTTTGGCTGAGCATGGGCTTTTAGCACCTCATGCGCCCAAAGAACGCCGCGCCCAGCATGCTGGGGGCCGCCATGATCTTTATCATAAAGCGCTGCAAAATTGGGGCGGTTGCGCGAAAAAAGCGAGGGGCCTTTAGCATGATCTGGGTCTAGTAGCAGATAGTCGATCCCATATCGAAACTGATTATCCAAACTATCTTTTCGCCCGTGATAGGTCACACCAGCTATATGCTCGACCAGTTGGATCATGTGGCAACACCGGTACGCGCCAACAGGTGCTCAGCCACCTCAACGGCGCTGGCAAAACCATCTTCATGAAATCCATTGCGCATCCAAGCCCCGCAGAACCAAGTGTTACGGGCGCCATTCATCGCACGTACGGTGCCTTGCGCTGCCAAAGCCGCTACATCATATACGGGGTGGCGAAAGCTATTGGTGTCATAGATCAGTTTTTCATCAATCGGCTGATTGGCGTTCAACGTCACGAACATCGGGTCATCATGAGGGATAGGTTGCAGATTATTCATCCAATAGGTCAGGTCAATACGCTCGGGCTTGGAACCTGCGGGTTGGGAATAGATCCAGCTTGACCAAGCTGCTTTGCGTTTGGGCATAAGGGCCGTATCTGCGTGCAAAATAATATCGTTGGTCTGATAGCGCACCGCACCTAGGGCTTGGATCTCTTGAGGAGAGCTATCTTGCAACAATGCCAAACTGTCGTCCGCGTGGGTGGCTAAAATAACATCATCATAGGCACACCACTCATCACCCATTGCGCGCAGCTCGACCCCTTGATCGGTGCGCCGCACCGTTTGAACGTGCACACCAACCTGGATCATGACCCCCGCCACCTTTAATGATGCGTTTAGTCGATTGACATATTCAACTGATCCGCCTGTGACCGTATACCATTGATGCTGCCCTTTTACTTGCATCAAATTATGGTTTTGAAAAAAAGTGATCATCGCTTGGGCGGGAAAATCCAAGATGCCCTGCACAGGTGTTGACCAAATAGCCCCCGACAAAGGCAAAATATAATAATCGCGAAACCAAGGACCGGTCTTGAGTTTTTGTAAATAAGCCCCAATCGTCATCAAAGGATCGGTAGCGGCCTCAGCGCCATGTTTATTGAAGTAAATAATGTCACGCAGCATCCGCAGATAGTTTGGGTTAAAAAGATTGCGTTTTTGCGCGAAAATGCCCGCGATATTTGACAGGCCAAATTCTAATGCCCCCCCGTTGATCGAGGCACCAAAGCTCATATCGCTTTTGGTCACAGGCACGTTAAGTTCTTTGAACAAGGCGACCAAATTTGGGTAATTCACTTTATTATAAACAATAAATCCCGTATCAACGGGCTGATTGCCCCTTTTTCCCGCCAGCACGGTGCGCGCGTGACCGCCCAATTTGGGGCCCGCCTCATAAAGTGTGACCTGATGATAGGGCGCTAAAAGATGCGCGGCTGCCATTCCAGAAATACCGCCCCCTATGATCGCAATTTTTCGTACTTGGTGCGGCGCATTTTCGAACGGCATAAATCCACTTTCAACAAATATCTCTTTTAATACGAAATGCCTGAGGAAATAGATCAGGTCAATCGCCCGTAAAGTGATCCAACTTTGGTTTAAGGGCGTATCGTTCTCATGATAACGTGCTATGAAAATGTAAAAGAAGCTGTTGTAGGCCCTTCCACTAGGTCGGAAAATGGTATTTTGTTGCAGATTGACAGGCATGGGACACAAGACCACGTGATTATGGAAGTGATGGATAAGGATTGGACCGCGCTTTTACTGCGTGTGCGTGACCATCAAGACCGCGCGGCCTTTGGCGCGCTTTTTACGCATTTTGCACCCCGCATTAAGGGTTTTTTGATGAAATCGGGCTCTTCTGCGTCGGCTTCAGAAGACTGCGCTCAAGATGTGATGGCAACTGTTTGGCATAAGGCCCATTTGTTTGACCCAAGCCGCGCTTCAGTGGCCACTTGGGTTTTTACCATTGCCCGCAATCGGCGCATCGACGTGATTAGAAAAGAACGCCGCCCCGAACCAGAAGACTTGCCCTGGGGGCCCCAAGCCACGCTAGATCAAGGCGAAGCCTTGATCATAGCCCAAGAAAATGACAGCCTAGCGGCAGCAATAGCGACCCTACCACAAAACCAACGCGCCCTGATCGAACGGGCCTTTTTCGCTGATCTATCGCACGCGCAATTGATGCAAGAAACCGGTTTGCCACTTGGCACAATCAAATCTCGTATTAGATTGGCGTTAGAGCGATTACGCCACAAAATGATGCAATAGGACACCATGAGCATTAACCACCATCTTTCCGAAGGCCTCATTCTGGCATATGCCGCAGGCAGCCTGCCCGAGGCTTATAGCCTTATCGCAGCGGCCCATATCTCAATGTGTGACGATTGTCGTGCTGCAGCCACCGCCTATGAGGCGTTGGGCGGTGCCGTGATCGACGACGGAGATAGCGCGGCCCTATGCCAAGACAGTTTAGCAAAAACCTTTGCGCGCATTTCGGCACCTGCGCTAGGGCTGCCCGTTGTTGTCACGCCCAAAGCCCCTTCGGTCTTGCCTGCCCCTTTGCAAGATTATCTGGGCGCGCGGCTTGAGGATGTGAAATGGCGTAATGTCGGCATGGGGGTGCGCCAGTGCGTCCTCAAGACCAAAGGGAGCCAAACAGCTCGTTTGCTTCATATTCCTGCGGGCACCGCTGTGCCAGATCACGGACACGGCGGACTTGAACTGACCTTGGTCTTGAAGGGCGCTTTTTCAGACAAAACAGGGCGTTTTGGTGTGGGTGATGTCGAAGTTGCCGACCAATCGGTTGAACATACGCCGGTTGCTGACCCTGATATGGACTGTATCTGTCTGGCCGTCACCGATGCACCTTTGCGGTTTAAATCTTTTTTGCAGCGCGCATTGCAGCCGTTTTTCGGGATTTAACAGCCTAAACGGTTGGCGCAATCGGGGCAATAACTGGAATATTGGCCTCCTGTGACAATTCTTCAAAATCAAAATTATCTAAGCGGCGCGCCCGTTTTGCAGCTTTTTCGGTTGAGATTTTAATCTCATCAATATCTTTCGCCGCTTGTCCAAAGTGACGGTCTAGGTTTTCAACGCGTGTCGCCATACGCTCAAGGTCTTTGTAAAGCTCACCCAATTCGCGGCGAATAGCCCCTGCTTGTTCGCGCATACGGGCATCTTTTAAGACAGCGCGCATAGTGTTTAGGGTCGCCATGCAAGTGGTGGGTGACACGATCCAAACCCGTGCGGCGAACCCTTCGCGCACCAGCTCAGGGAAATTTGAGTGCAACTCAGCATAAACCGATTCCGAAGGCAAGAACATCAAAGCCCCATCGGCTGTTTCGCCCTCAAGAATATATTTCTCGGAAATAGCGCAGATATGGCCGCGGACTGCGGTGCGGAACGCGCGTTGCGCCTCTTGGGTTTCGGGGGCAGTTTTGGCGCGGCGCAGGGCTTCAAACCCCTCTAAGGGGAACTTACTATCGATGACAATTGGGCCGGGCGGATTGGGTAAATGCACCAAACAATCGGCCCTTTTACCGTTAGATAGCGTGGCTTGCATCGTATAGCTGTCGGATGGAAGGGCTTTTAACACAATATCATGCAGCTGAATTTCGCCAAAAGCGCCGCGCGTTTGTTTGTTGGAAAGAATATCTTGCAACGACAACACATTGCCTGACAGTTTTTCAATGTTGGCTTGGGCCTTGTCTATAGTTTCAAGCCTTTGGTGCAACTCACCCAACGAACGCGCCGTTTTGGTTGAGCTACCCATCAGACTTTCCGTCATCGCTACTTGAACTTCGGACAGGCGCTTTTCCATCATTTGCAACATGGCCGTTTGGCTTAAGCTTTGGTTTTCTGACACATGGTGCAAGCCGCCTGCCAGGCGCTCTTGCCCTTCGGACAGCGATTGCACGCGTTGCGACATCCAGCCCATTTCATTCATGATAGGTTGCGCCAAACTTGCCACCCGCGCCGCAGCCCGTGCGGTTGAAATAAGCAAAATCAACACAACTGCGACGATTGCACCAATGCCCCAAATTAACGCATTATCAAAGGGCATATTCTGTTGAAAAAGCTCACTCATCTACGCCCAAACAATCTTTCTATATCGGCCAGTGCCAACGCGACATAGGTCGGGCGGCCGTGGTTACATTGGCCCGAATGTGGCGTGACCTCCATTTCCCGCAATAGCGCGTTCATTTCTTCGGCCCGCATATGGCGCCCCGAGCGCACCGATCCATGACAGGCCATGCGCGACAAGATCGCGTCCATCAACACTTGCAACCGTTCCGAATGACCCAAATCAGAAAGATCGTCCAAAATATCTTTTAGCAAATCAGCCCCATTCACGGCCCCCAAAATTGCGGGGGTTTCACGAATGGCGATGGCCCCTCCGCCAAAAGCCTCGATCACCAGTCCCACATTGACCAATGAGGGGGCGATCTCAAGCAACCGCTCAGCGTCATTGGGGCTAAGTTCGACAATTTCGGGAATCAAAAGCGCTTGCGAGGTTATGCCGTTCGCGTCACGCTCAGCTTTTAGGCGCTCATAGACCAGGCGCTCATGGGCTGCATGTTGGTCAACGATCACCATGCCTGTTTGGGTTTGGGCGATGATGTAATTTTCATGCAGCTGCGCCCGCGCGGCTCCCAAGGGCCTATTCAGATCAGCTTGCGCCGCAGCGGGGGCTTCAAATCTGGCCGAGGGCTCCTCGGACAGGCTCATCAATTTTTGCGTGCTGGGCGCTTGCATTTGAAAAGCATAAGACAGGCTTTGGCCAGAGGCAGGGGTCGATTGATAGATGCGCGATACAAAGTTGGGGTTGTACAAATCAGGGGCTTGAAAAGCGGCGCGCGTCTCGTCGCCGACCGTACTTGAGGCGCGATGTCCAGCATGTGCCAGGGTCTGACGCAGGCCCGAAATGATCAAGCTGCGCACCAGTGCGGGTTCACGGAACCGCACCTCAGACTTGGCAGGATGCACATTCACATCAACCGATTGCGGATCGCACAGAATATTCAACACCGCCGCGGGGTGACGATCGCGAGACAAAACATCCATATAGGCCGCACGCAAAGCTCCTAAAAGGGTTCGGTCTAGCACGGGTCGGCCATTCACAAACATATATTGTGCCACGGACGAGCCACGCGAATATGTGGGCAAAGCCGCGTAGCCAGACAGACGTAGTCCCTTATGCTCAAAATCAATGCGAAGCGCATTATCCGCAAAATCAACTCCAATAACACGGGTCAAACGCCGATGAAGCGCATCAAGAAAATCGCCGTTTTCTGGATCGGCGCGAAAAACAATCCGCCCCTCTTCGCCATTGCCACTTAAGTCGCACAGCGTGAAGCCAATAAAGGGCTCGGCCATGGCAAGACGGCGAACAATTTCGGCAATGGCCTGCGCTTCGGCGCGATCAGAGCGCATAAATTTAAGCCGCGCAGGCGTGGCAAAGAACAAATCCCGTAAGCTGACCACAGTGCCAGCACTTAGGGCTGCGGGCATAACTGAGTGGAAAAACCCACCCTCAATAAGCAGCGACGCTGCCTCATGCCCAATTGCACGCGAGGTGATCTGCAATCGCCCGACGGCCCCAAGGCTTGGCAAAGCTTCGCCTCGAAAGCCAAAAGATTGGATGTTTAAAAGATTAGAACCATCGATCTTGGAGGTGGCGTGGCGTGACATCGCAAGACTAAGGTCAGCCGCCGTCATACCGCAGCCATCATCACTCACACGGATCAGTGTTTTGCCGCCATGGGAGTAATCAATAGAAATGCGCGTAGCACCCGCGTCTAAGGCGTTTTCGACCAGCTCTTTCACCACCGAGGCGGGGCGTTCGACCACTTCACCGGCGGCAATCTGATTTATTGCCGTTTCGTCAAGCTGCCGGATCACGGGCCTGTCTGACCCTCGGGTCGGGCGCATATTAGGGCTATTGGTCATCATTTTCCAAAATTTAACATAAGTGCAGGGGTAAATCCATCGCCTAGATTGGTAAAGTGCGCCGAGAAAGGTCTTTAGAATAGCTCACCGCCACAAAGGTGGGGGTCCTGGGAGCAACTAGTTTGGTCAACACTTTCACCTTATCAAGCGTGACGACACGCAGCGGGTCAGATAGGTTTTATCACCTCAATTCCTGCTACGTTGCCGCCATTGAGGTCATCATAAAATCGACCTGATCAAATCAGATTAAATTGGCTGAAATAGCGTAAGTAAGCCCGCGATGAAAACCCGCCGCCACCCACAACCTCGTTCACAATATAGGACGAACGGAAAGATAAATTCCAGCATCTAAAAATTAACAGCCTTTATGCGAACTGCTAAGTTCAGGAGAGGTAATGTCTACATTCACCAACACATAACGCTTATTTTAGCAACGGTACGCAAATAGGTAGCAGTGAGGATCAAGGCCTATAATAAGAAGGCTTATCGCACAGCAGGTGGTGCCGAAACTTTGGCAAGCCCACGCGCCTGCCAACGCGCCAACTCGGCATATTGATCAAGCGACATATCGGAATATGCCCTAAAGTACGTATTAATTGAAAAGGCCCGCTCAAGCAGACGCCCATTATTAGAGGCACGAAAGGCCGCGTCTTCGCTGGCCAAAACCGTGCGGATATTTTCGTCATAACCAACCCGCTTGGCCAAGGCTTTAAGCGCGGCGTCATTTTTCACCACGGCCGTTACCGATCCGCCTAAGGCTACAATAGCATCTTGATTGGGGGTTGGGTCGGCCAAGTTGGCACCACCCGGTGTTGGCGAAGGCAAAGCAGAGAGATCACTTGGTAAATCAAGTTTTTTAGGGGGTAAAATACCAAATTCATCTGGCCCAGTCGTTGTTGACCGCAAATGCAGCAGTTTTGGGTTTTTGGTGGCACAAGCCCCCAAAAGCAACAGAGCACATAGGGCCGACGCTAAAACCTTTGGTACTGATGGCATGGGGCCTCCTTGGTCTGGTTTGATTGTTCTAAACTAAAGCGTTGCCCGCGTCACGGGGTCTTGTTACTCTTTGGCGTTTTGGGTTTTTGGCCTGTATCGGGTCCAGAAAGCGCAAGCCCCAGCGCCCCAATAAAGATCGCAGCATCAGCAATGTTAAAGGCATAGGGATTTCCAATGCCACAGCAAGATATATTTAAAAAATCAACAACCGCTCCATAAATCAGCCGGTCAACAATATTGCCCAATGCCCCGCCAACCAAAAGTCCTGCAAAGATCTTGGCGATAGGCCTGACCTTGGAGCCCCGCACCCACCATAAAACAGCCGTCAAGACACCAAACGCCACTGCGATTAAAAAAAAGCGGCCAAATTCAGTGTGATTGGCAAATAAGCCAAAATTAATACCGCGATTCCACGCCATTTGAAAGCGCAAGAAAGGGGGGAACACCTCAACTGCGCCACGCTCTGCTAAGTTTAACCCCCACAAAACGCCAACTTTGCTGACCTGATCCAGCAAAAATGCTCCCACAGCAAAGGCCGTAAGTAACCGCATCTTAATGCCTAAAATGGCGCTGGCCTGTAAAGACCATCGCCAATCCTGCCGCATCTGCAGCTGCAATCACATCGGCGTCACGCATAGATCCGCCCGGTTGAATAAGCGCCGTCGCACCCGCTTCGGCTGCGGCCAATAGTCCGTCAGCAAAGGGGAAAAATGCGTCCGAGGCCACGACCGACCCCACCGTCAAAGGCTGGAGCAGGCCCAGCGCCTCAGCCATATCTTGGCTTTTGCGCGCGGCAATGCGCGTTGAGTCGATACGGCTCATTTGGCCCGCGCCAATGCCGACGGTTGCACCGTCTTTGGCATAGATAATCGCGTTGGATTTAACATGTTTGGCCACGTTCCAAGCAAACAAAAGATCAGCCATCTCCGCCTCTGTGGGCTGGCGTTTGGTAACAACTTTCAAGTCTTGCGCGCTTAGGTGGCCACAATCACGGTCTTGCACCAAAAAGCCACCTGCAATTTGGCGATAGCTTAGGCCCTTAGCCAAAGGATCGGGCAGACCGTTGGTGGTCAAAAGCCGCAAGTTCTTTTTGTCTGCAAAAATGGCGCGTGCGGCCTCATCTGCGCCCGGAGCAATCACAACTTCGGTGAAAATCTTAACGATCAACTGCGCCGTAGACCCATCAAGTATCTGATTAACAGCTACAATCCCACCAAAGGCCGAGGTGCGGTCGCAGTCGTAAGCGCGGCTATAGGCTTCGGCCAAACTGGCCCCCGTGGCCACACCACAGGGGTTGGAATGTTTGATAATGGCGACAGCGGGGCCTTTAGCTGGGTCAAATTCTGCGACCATCTCAAAGGCGGCGTCCGTGTCGTTTAGATTGTTATAAGACAGTTCTTTACCCTGCCATTGATGGGCCGAGCTTACCCCCTCACGCTTGGATCCGTCTTTATAAAAGGCGGCCGATTGATGTGGATTTTCGCCGTAGCGCAGGCTTTTGGCCAAATGGCCTGCAAAGGCGCGCCGGCGTGGTGCGGCAACGTTTAGCGCGCCCGCCATCCATGTTGAGACAGCCGCATCATAGGCAGCAGTGCGCGCATAGGCGATTTGTGCCAAATTCTGACGAAACGCCAAATCCGTGGCGCCTGCATAAGCCTGCATTTGCGCGGTCAGAACGCTATAATCTTCAGGATCTGTGACAACGGTGACAAATTGGTGATTTTTCGCGGCAGCCCGGATCATTGCAGGGCCACCGATATCAATATTTTCAATACATTCGGCATAGCTCCCACCGTTGGCCACTGTGGCCTCAAACGGGTAAAGATTAACCACCAAAAGATCGATCGCACCAATGCCGTGCCGCGCCATCGCACTTTTATGGCTCTCATCGTCACGCAACGCCAAAAGGCCGCCATGCACATTAGGATGCAGTGTTTTTACACGCCCGTCCATCATTTCAGGAAAACCCGTCACATCGGCCACATCCCGCACGGGCAGGTCATGGGCCCGCAAGGTTTCTGCCGTGCCGCCAGTAGACAAAAGCTCAACCCCGCTAGAGTGTAATACCCTAGCAAGATCAATTAACCCAGCCTTATCAGAGACCGAAAGAAGGGCGCGGGCTATAGGATGGGTTTGTGTCATGGTTTACCTTTAGGAATGAGGCTAGGCCCCGGTTGCTAGATCGTAGGCGGCCAAGGAGACTTCTTTTGCTTTAGCCCAGGTCTATTCGACTTCGTCTTTAAAGGTATGAGTTAGTGCGGTCAAAGTGATTTGTCTACGCAGCGCAAGGCAGAGGCCTTTGGGGCAACAGAAAGAATGCAGGTTGAAACCCCAACCGAGGGCGCGTAAACAGAGCTTCCTGCGGTAAGCCAGTCAATAAATTTTGCAAGATCGGAAAGACCTTTGACAGTGTAATACAGGCAACACCAACACTGCTTTTCCATTTACACTCCCTAAAAGAGGTATGACTAAATCTGCTAGCAATCTAGTGCTTAAATTCCAAGGCAACCATAAAAAAACCATCCATTCCGCCCTGTTCGGCCCAATGGTCAGGACGAAGCCTAAGGCCGCCCGCAGGGGCCAGCCACGCGGGGTCAAGCCCTGCAAAGCCAATTGGCATCACCTGCAAATTGGGATGACGCGCTAAAGCGGCGGCCAGCTGCCACTCGCCCTCGTCAGGTAAAAGTGAACAGGTGCAATAAACAAGCTGCCCGTCTGGCTTAAGCCAGCCCAAGGCGCGGTCAAGAAGCTCGGCTTGCAGTTGGATCAACTCCTCAAGCTCGGCCCCGTCTTTGACAAAGGGCAAGTCAGGATGACGGCGTATTGTTCCCGTGGCGGAACAGGGCGCATCCAGCAAAATATAATCAAAAGGCGCATCCGATTGCCAGTGCAACGCATCGGCCACGATGACTTTTGCGCTTAGGCCCGTACGTTTTAAATTCTTGTGTAGGCGTTTGAGGCGCGGCTCAGAGATATCAAGAGCCGTAACATCTGCCCCTAGCGCTGCTAGCTGCATGGTCTTGCCACCTGGGGCTGCGCACAAATCCAAAACCCGGGCGCCGGGCTTTACGCTTAAAAGGTTAACCGCCATGGCAGCGGCCGCGTCTTGCACCCAAAATGCCCCCTCATCATAGCCTTCGATGGCGGTGACTTGGGTGCTAGGGGCCATACGAACCGAGCCCGTCGGCAAAATCTGCCCCAGATCAGGCCAACTTGCAGGGGCACGGGTGCTTAGATCAATTGGGGCGGCTTGGCTTTGAACGGCTTCGATCTGGGCGACGACGGCGCGCCCATAGGCATCAACCAACGGTTTGCGCAACCAATAGGGCAAACGCTGGGCAGGAAAGGCCGCAAATAAGTCGGGCAAAGTGGCAACCTTGCGTAAAACCGCATTGGCTAAACCCGCCGAATGGGTTGTTTTGCGCCCCTGTTGCATCAAAGTGACGGCAGCATTGACCACGCCGTGCGCGGCTGCCTTGTCGATGGCCAGCTCAACCACTGCTAAGCGTAGGATATTTTGTACCTCTTTGGGGGGGTTTTTGCGCAAAAACGGGGCCAAGGTGGCGTCGGCCTGTTCAATATGACGCAAAACGGTTTGACAAAGTCTTTGGGCACGGGCGCGTTCAGAGGGATTGAGCCCCGCCAAAGGGCCGTTGGGATCGGATAGAGTTTGCTGCAACAGCATGCCCTCATCCAAAACCGAAGTAAGCAACCCAAGCGCTGCTTGGCGCGCACTGATCCCGTCTGACATGGTATATCCGTCCTAGCGCGGCCTTGCCGCATGATGCCTTTGGGCCTATATGTTTTTCAAAGTTGGCACAAGGAAGGCCAGATTTCGTGAGAGGCAAAAATCAATACCCAATGGCCAAAAATCAAAAAATTCTGCCCCCCGAGGCTATACGTGCTCTTGCCGAAGCCGAAGAGCGACGCAAAATCGCTTTTGAAACAAACCTGCCCAAAGAATTGGGGGGCCGCCAAGGCCCAGAGGCGGTGCGCTATGGGGATTGGGAAAAAAAGGGCATCGCAATTGATTTTTAGGCGCAGGCCGAAGGTCTAAATCCCCAAAACATCCATCATATCATAGTGACCTGGCTTTTTATCTTGACCCCATAGGGCGGCACGCAGCGCGCCACGGGCAAAAATAGCGCGATCAGTTGCCAAATGGCGTAGCACGATCCGCTCACCCTCGGTGGCGAAAATAACATCATGTTCTCCGACAACATCGCCACCCCTGATGGCGTTAAAACCGATATCGCCTATTTTTCGCGCACCAGTGATTCCGTCACGGCCTGAATCGCGTAAATTTGCCAAATCATTACCACGCCCCTGCGCTGCGGCCTCGCCCAACATCAAGGCTGTGCCCGAAGGAGCATCAACCTTGTGACGGTGATGGCTTTCGACAATCTCAATATCCCAATCCGTATCAAGAGCAGCCGCAACCTTTTTAGTTAGTTGCACCAACAAATTGACCCCCAAACTCATATTGCCCGCCCGCACTAAAACAGCATGATGTGCGGCGCGCGATAGGCTGTTGAGATGCGACGCCTCAAGCCCAGTTGTTCCTATGACATGGACGATACGCGCCTGAGCTGCAAGGGCTGCAAAGTCTACCGTGGCACTAGGGGTGGTGAAATCAATAACGGCCTGGGCCTTGGCAAACAGCGGCAAAGCATCATCACTAACCAGCACGCCAAGCGGTGCGCCACCCATCATCACGCCGATATCTTGGCCGATCCAGGAGTGGTCTTTGCGTTCAATGCAACCTGCGAGTTGCACCTTGTCTGAGCGGCTTATCAAATTGATCAACATCTGACCCATACGGCCAGACGCACCCGTAATAACGATTGCGGGGAGTAAGGTGGGGAGGGCTTGTGTCATAGGGGACTCCTTTTCCTCTTCTTTATCGCCTTTTCAACAAAGGGCAAAGGGTGTGTTGCGGGCCGCCACAAAAGCGCCTAAATGAAGTTATGGCACAAAATCATTCATCCTCGGGCGCAGGCCCTACACAACGGCAGCTTCGGGTAGGCGAACTTATTCGGCGCACGCTGTCAGATTTACTTAATCGTTCAGAAATTCATGACCCAGATTTGAACCGCCACTCGATCACGGTGGGCGAAGTGCGCATGTCACCCGATCTCAAGGTGGCTACGATTTTCGTGATGCCCCTGGGCGGACAAGGCGTCAAAGAAGCAATCACCGCTTTGGCGCGTAATAAATATGAATTGCGCCGCCGCATTGCCAAGGAAATGACCCTAAAGTACGCCCCCGATTTACGATTCTTGCCCGATGATACCTTTGACAGGTTAGATGACACGCGCCGCATGTTTGAAAATGAAGTTGTTGCGCGTGATGTAGCCGCAGGCAATGATGATGCCGATACGGGCGCAAACTGACCCTAAATAAAGGGCAAATGTATAGGTAAGACTATGGGTCGCACACGAAAAGGTCGCGCTGTTTCAGGATGGCTATTGGTTGATAAGCCTTCGGGCATCACATCCTCGGCCGTCGTCAATAAGGTGAAGTGGGCCTTTGATGCCGCAAAAGTGGGCCATGCGGGCACACTTGATCCTGCAGCAACAGGTGTCTTAGCGGTCGCCTTGGGTGAGGCCACGAAGACTGTGCCCTATATTACCGATGCCCTTAAATGCTATCGATTCCGAGTGCGCTTTGGCCAAGCCACCAACACCGATGACGCCGAAGGGTTTGTAACTTCCCAGAGCGAGTTGCGCCCCACGGACGCCCAGATCGAAGGGGCGTTGGCGGGCTTTCGCGGCAATATTATGCAAGTCCCACCCCAGTTTTCAGCGGTAAAGATCGACGGAGCACGCGCCTATGATTTGGCCCGCGAAGGCGAGGTTTTTGATATTCAAGCCCGCCCTCTCTGGGTGGAAAGCCTGACTGTGATAGCGCGGCCAGATGTGGACCATGTCGACCTTGAAATGGTCTGCGGCAAAGGCGGCTATGTTCGTGCCATTGCCCGCGATTTGGGCGCGCAATTAGGCGCCTTGGGCCATGTGGCTTGGCTTAGACGCGAGTGGTCGGGCCCATTTGATGCTCAAAATGGCATTTCGCTTGCGCAAATTGACGCTTTGGCCAAAACTCCAGAACTTGACCAATATTTGCAACCACTGGAAATCGCTCTAGCCGACCTAACAGAGCTGCCTTGCTCCCCTGAAGGGGCTGCCAAACTGAAAAACGGCAATCCTGGTATGGTCTTATCCTCTTCCGCGGCTTATGGCGATGCAGCTTGGGCCAGCTATCAAGGGAGGCCGGTTGCGGTGGGAATTTACAAAGCGGGTGAGTTGCACCCCAGCCGTGTCTTTAACCTAGACTAGGGGCACACCCCGTGACGCAGACGTTCCACCACAACACGCTTTTAACCCAAAGTGCCGCTGTTTATTCTGCAGATAAACGCTACCGCTATAGTTTGACCCGCTGCTGGAACGCGACAGGCCCCGGGGTGATGTTTTTGATGCTTAACCCTTCAACCGCGACCGAGTCGCAAAATGACCCCACCGTCGAGCGCTGCGAAAGACGGGCGCGGGCCTTGGGATTTGGCAGCTTTTGTGTAACCAATATTTTTGCTTGGCGCGACACAGACCCTGCCTTAATGCGTGCCGCCACTGACCCAATCGGGCCCCTGAATAATCAGTATATTGTTCAAAATGCCCTTAGCCATGACCAGATCGTCTGTGCTTGGGGGGCACATGGGAACCATTTAGGGCGCAGCACCCAAGTGCGCGCCCTTATTTCTAGCGTAAATCGGCCGCTTTATCACTTGGGCAAGACAAAATCGGGCGAACCACGCCACCCACTTTATATTAGCTATAGCCAACAGCCTGTTTTATGGTCACCGTTTTAGTTAATGCGTGCCTTTGACATTCAGCTTGCCCGAAATCTTGGCACCCGACTCGATTGACAGACCGTTGCAATGCACATCGCCCAAAATACTGGCCGAGCTGACCAAAAGTAAAACTTCCGCCATCACATTTCCCTTAACCGATCCCAAAACTACAGCATTCTTTGCGGAAATGTTTCCCTCAAGATAGGCCTGTTCTGAGATAGCGACATCTTGGGCCACAATATTACCTTTGATTTTACCAAAAACTTCGATTTCACCCTCGGACTTTAGATCACCCACGATCACCAAATCGGCACAAAGGATCGATTTCTTATCAGATGCAGTCATAATGTTTCCCTTGACCTAAGCAATTTAATCCATACGGCAAACGCACCGCCCGTTAGATATGCCAACAACTGCGGCAATGAGTCAAACGACGAAAATAGCAATTTTTTTAATTATAATGCTTCGTATAAACTAATTCAACAATCTATAACATTTTAGTACGATTTAAAGAAAGCAAAAACGAACGCTAAAGCTGCCGCCAAGCTCAAAAAATGTCTTTTTTCTTTAACCCTCTGGTGCTTCGTGAAAAAATGCCCATATCACAAAAGGTGAACTCATCGGGTGAAATATGCGCAAAGTAAAATATGCTGTCTGTTTTATGATTTCAGCCCTAATTGCGGCTTTTTTGCATTATACCTTGCCCCAGCATGACATCGTGCGGATCACGGGCAGCTATAATCGGGTGACCACAGTCGGCAGCAACAAAATTTTCTACGCCAACTCCGATGCCGGCACGGCCGAGTCCACAACCACCCGCGACATTCGTTTTATCGAGGCAGTGCGCGATAATGGCAATGTCATCGTCTATCGCAACGAAGATACAGGCTGGATTTGGCCGCCCTACTTTAAGTGGGACAGCTCAAACGTTCAGGCCGAGGCCTCAAACCTAAAATCCGACAAGGACGCGCCGATTTGGGTGTCTATCACCCATTATGGCTGGCGGATGTCGTGGATATCGATCTATCCAAACGCCGTCAGCATATCCGCGGCGGCAGGGCCAGATGTCAATATAACTCCTTGGTTTAACACTATTTTCTTTGTATTTTTGGCAGGTTTGGCGATTTATATTTGGCGCGCTTGGGTGCGGTTTCGCGACAATACGTTAGAATCGGCCCTAGATGAGCTGCACGGCGAAATTTACCGGGTAGGAGCCAGCGGCCAAGCCACGCGATCACTGCTTTATCTGCGGTGGTTAGCCTTTAAATCCACGGTCAGGAACGCCCTTAAGCGCACCTAATACTTAGGCGCGCAAACTGCCGCCTGTGGCTTTTGAAACTTTTTCAATGATTTTAGCACTGACCGCTTCAATTTCAGCGTCGGTCAGGGTTTGAGATTCCGGCTGCAAGCGCACGGTAAAAGCCAGCGATTTCTTGCCGGCCCCCATTTGCGCCTGCGCTTTTTCGCCCAAGAACTGATCAAAGACTTTGACGCTTTTGATCAAGGCCTTATCGGCCCCTTGTGCGGCATTCACAAGGATCAGCGCCTCAACCTTGGTATCAACAACAAAGGCAAAGTCTCGCTCAACCGCTTGTAGATCGCTTAAGGCCAGAGCCGCGCGCGTTGGGGTTTTGACCTTAGGAAAGGGGATGTTTTCGATCATCACGCTAAACGCAACTGCAGGCCCTTTGACATCCATTTGTTTCAGCACGCTCGGGTGCACTTCGCCAAACCAAGCCATAATATTAGGTCCAAGCCCGATCGCTCCAGAACGCCCAGGATGCCACCAGCTGGATGCAGTACGGTTGATTTGCACGCGTTCTGGGGCCCCCAAGGCAGCCAAAAGTGCCTCAACGTCCGCTTTGGCGTCGTAAAGATCGCCCATGCGGCGGCTAGAAAATGTATCACGCGGCGCAGTTGCACCCACCAAAAGACCCGTGGCTTGTAAACGTTGATCGCCCGGCTCACCGCCAAAAAAAACGGGGCCCACTTCAAACAAAGCCAAATCTCCAAAGCCACGCGCTTGATTTCGGCTGGCGGCGCGCAACAGTCCCGGCAAAAGCTCAGGGCGCAAATGCGTCATTTCTGAGGAGATAGGATTGTCAATCTGCATAGCATCTGCGCCCCCCCCAAACAGGGACGCCGCAGATTGGTCGATGAAACTATAGCTGATACATTCATTATAACCCAATGCTGCAATACTCCGCCGCGCCAAGCGCTCGCGAGTTTGTAGGGGGGTTAGGATCGGCTTTGGGACGCCTGTTTGGGCGCGCGACAGGGGTTTTCCAACCAATTTGGTTAGACTAGCTATGCGCGCCATCTCTTCCACTAGATCGGACTCGCCCAAAATATCGGGCCGCCAAGTGGGCGGTGTTGCCATGTCACCTGACAGGGTAAAGCCAAGCGCCATAAGCGTGTCGCGCTGCACTTGGGCAGGAATATCCATCCCCACCAGAGAGATCACGCGCGCAGGGTCAAGACGGTAGGCGCGGCTGACATCTGGAATAGCCCCGTCCATCTCAATCTGTGATGCGGAACCCCCACATAGATCTAGTATCATCTGCGTAGCCAAGTCCAAACCATCAAGCGTAAAGGCTGGGTCAACGCCACGCTCAAACCGATAGCGTGCATCTGAATTGATCCTTAGCGCGCGCCCAGTTGTGGCGATGGAAATCGGGTCCCAATAGGCCGATTCCAAAAAGACGTCGGTTGTTCCCTCTTGGCAACCAGACAGTTCACCGCCCATTATTCCCGCCAGCGATTGAGGGCCTTGGCCGTCAGAAATAACCATTTGACCGGCTTGCAAGACATAGGCCTTACCATCTAGGGCCAAAAGCTCTTCCCCTCCGCAGGCTGGATGAATGCGCAACCCACCTTTGATCTTTGCTGCATCAAAGACGTGCAAGGGGCGGTTCAGCGCAAAAGTAAAGAAATTAGTAATATCCACAAGGGCCGAGATGGGCCGCAAGCCAATCGCCTTGAGACGCGCTTGCATCCACGCGGGTGAGGCTTTGTTGCTTACGCCGGAGATCACGCGCCCTGCAAAAATCGAGCAGCCTTTTTCTTTCAGCAAAGGGTCGATTTCAACGGAAATGGGACTTTTGAAGCTGCCTTCAATTTGGGGCACGGTCATCGGCTTTAGCTGACCTAAACCACGCGCCGCCAAATCGCGGGCAATGCCGCGCACGCCCAAAGCGTCGGGGCGGTTTGGTGTGACTTTTATATAGATCATCGGATCATTTAGACCGCGATAATCAATGAACCTTTGGCCCAAGGGCGCGTCTTGCGGCAGCTCGATAATGCCATCGTGATTATCGGATAAAAGCAGCTCACGCTCAGAGCAAAGCATCCCGTTTGACTCGACCCCACGAATAACACCAGGTTTCAAATCAACGCCTGTGCCCGGGACATGAGCCCCAACGGGGGCGAAAACACCCACCAGACCCGTTTTGGCATTGGGCGCGCCGCAGACGACTTGCACTTCAACCATATCGCTGTCGGGGCCATTAGGATATGTGGCCACGCGGCACTGACGTAAACGGTCGGCATTGGGGTGGGGCAAGGCCTCTATAACTTTACAAATGCGAAAAGCGCCCAAGCTGTCGGCCGGATTGACCACTTCTTCAACCTCAAGCCCAAGGTCGGTCAGAGCATAAAGTATCTGATCCAAAGTGGCGGTTGTTTCTAGGTAATCGTTCAGCCAAGACAATGTGAATTTCATAAGCCAAGCCCTTTAAGAAGCGTCAAGATATATGTTTTTGCCATAAAGCAAATAAGGGCCAAGGGAAAGATGGTGCCGCACAAATGGACTAAATTGGCGCAAATTCCTCTTCGTGGCCCCTACGAGCTGCCCAAAATTTGTAAGGCAGATGCAAAAACATCATCGGCCGAGGGCATGGTCGCCCCATATGCGGGGCCTGTGGCGATGAAGCTGTCTTTGGCGCAGAGTCGGGCCAGCGGTACTTCGGTTTTTTCGCTTAAGAAGGCCATTAAACCCTCGGCGATACCGCCCGCTTGGCGGGTTTCATCAACGATCAAAATATGTTTGCACCCTGCAAGCGCCTCCAGCAATGCGGCATGGGGCAACGGCATCAGCCAACGCAGGTCTATCACACGGTTGGCAATACCTTGGGTCGTTAATCTTTGCGCGGCCTGACATGAAAGATAGGTGCCATTACCAAATGTCACAATCGCTAGCTCTTTCCCTTGGCCTATTATACCAACTTCGCCTAAGAGCAACGTCTTTTCGGGCGCGGGGTAAAGATGCATCCAACCCCCATCTTTGGGTGCAACCAGATCACGCATCGGGTAAAGGGCAATCGGTTCAATAAACAAGACAACGCGCTGCTCTTCGCGTGCCAAACGCACCGCTTCGCGCAGCATCAAGACCGCATCGTGGCCGTTTGAGGGGCAAGCCACAATCACACCTGGAATATCGCGTAGCGCGGCCAGACTATTATCATTGTGAAAATGGCCGCCGAACCCTTTTTGATAGCCAAGGCCAGCAATACGCACCACCATAGGGTTGGTAAACTGGCCTTGCGAAAAGAACGACAGGGTTGCTGCCTCACCTCGGATTTGGTCTTCGGCATTGTGAAAGTAGGCCAAAAACTGAATTTCGGGCATGGCCACAAAACCATTATGGGCCATGCCAATGGCCAGGCCTAGGATCGACTGCTCGTCAAGCAGCGTGTCTATCATGCGGTCGGCACCAAAACGGCTTTGCAGCCTTTGGGTCACGCCGTAAACACCGCCCTTTTTGCCGATATCTTCGCCCATCATCACAATTTCACTATGGGCCTGCATCAGATCGGTCATAGCCCAATTCAGCAGTTTTGACATGGGCTGCGGTTGGCCCATCTGGTCAAAATCAGGGCCGAAAAGGGCTGCGCGCTCGGCCTGGCTTGGGCCATTCAGAAGTTGGTTTTCCCGCTTGGGCGGCACTATTGAGGCCATGACCTGCGCAGCCGTAGCCAGTCTGGGGCGGGTAATAGCCTTTTGTGAAAGCGCCTGAACGTGAGCGCCTATCTCTTGATAAAGGGCTAAAGAATGCGCCAACGTTTGCGTGCCACTATCCTGCAGTTGGCGGGCAAAATGCAAAAGCGGGTCGTTGGCCTCTTGGGTTTCGACCTCGGTTTTGGACAGGTAGGTGGTGGGGATATCCGCTCCAGCATGACCATAAAGGCGGAGCGTATGCAGATGCAAAAACACGGGCTTTTTGCGGTTGCGGGCAAAATAAACCGCTTCTTTGGTCGTTTGATAGGTTGCGTAAAGATCTAATCCGTCGGCCTCATAATAACTAAGGCCTGGTCGGTGCGCAAAATTCGCCTTGATCCAACCTGTCGGGGTTTTGGTCGAAATGCCAATGCCATTATCTTCACACACAAACACAAGCGGCAGAGGGATATTTTGATAGGCCGTCCAAGCAGCCGCGTTAAAGGCCCCTTGGGCGGTGGAGTGATTGGCCGAAGCATCGCCAAAAGAGGCCATCACCACAGCATCATTGGGCATAACCTGATGTTCGGGCGTGTGGCGTTTCGCGGCAGCCACCGAATATGCCGCCCCCACTGCCTTCGGCAAATGGCTTGAAATGGTTGAAGTTTGCGGCGGGATCATCAAAGCGCGCGAGCCCAAAACCTTATGCCGCCCCCCTGAGATCGGATCTTCGGCGCTTGCGGCAAATGACAAAAGCATGTCCCATTCAGGGCTAACGTGCCCCGCTTGGTCCGCGCGCGCCAATTGAAAAGCTGCATCGCGGTAATGCAAAAACGCCATATCACTGGTCCTAAACGCCAAGGCGACGCTGGCTAACGCCTCATGCCCAGAAGAGCCTATCGTATAAAAGCCCTGCCCCTCGCGCTGCATCTGGCGCGCCGTCAGATCAAGGGCGCGGCTGGTGCATGCGGCACGAAAGGCTACGCGTGCCATTTCAGGCGAAAGCGTACCGGTAGGTCTCGGGCCATTGGGCAGATCTTGCGCTCCAAGACGAGCCAGAAAATTGCCATGCACTATATCTGCGCGATCCATGGGGTGCCCTTAAAAGAATGCTTGCAAGCCTGTGATCGCACGGCCCAAAATCAGCGCGTGGACATCATGGGTGCCTTCATAGGTGTTCACAGTCTCTAAGTTCACCATATGACGCATGATTTGATACTCTTCTTGAATGCCGTTTCCGCCATGCATATCACGCGCCAAACGCGCCGCATCGAGCGCTTTGCCACAGTTGTTACGCTTGATGAGAGAGATCATCTCGGGCGCTGCATTGGCGGCATCCATCAGGCGGCCCACTTGAAGCGAGGCCTGAAGACCTAAACTGATTTCGGTCATCATATTGGCCAATTTTAGTTGATAAAGCTGTGTTTGCGCCAAAGGTTTTCCGAATTGTTTGCGGTCCAGTCCATATTGGCGCGCTGCATGGAAGCAGGCTTCGGCCGCGCCCATTACGCCCCAAGCTATGCCGTAGCGCGCGCGATTTAGGCATCCAAACGGACCTTTGAGCCCTTCTACATTAGGCAAAAGTGCCTCTTCCCCAACTTCGACATCCTTCATCACAATCTCACCTGTAACTGAGGCGCGCAACGATAGTTTGCCGCCAATTTTAGGCGCAGACAGGCCCTTCATACCTTTTTCCAGCACAAAGCCTTTAATTTTGCCGCCATGCGCTTCTGATTTCGCCCAAACCACGAATACATCGGCAAAAGGCGCGTTTGAAATCCACATTTTTGCGCCGTTAAGAACATAACCGCCCGCGGTTTTCTTGGCGGTGGTTTTCATGCCCGACGGATCAGACCCTGCATCAGGTTCGGTCAAGCCAAAACAGCCGATCCATTCACCTGTGGCCAATTTTGGTAAAAACTTCTGGCGCTGCGCTTCGGTTCCATAGGCGTAGATCGGATACATGACCAAACTTGATTGGACAGACATCATCGAACGATAACCGCTGTCCACGCGCTCAACCTCGCGCGCCACCAGACCGTAAGCCACATAAGATGCCCCTAGCCCGCCATATTCCTCAGGGATGGTCAGGCCCAAAAGGCCCATTGCACCCATTTCCGCAAAAATCGCCGGATCTGAGGTTTCTTCGCGGTAGGCTCTGGTGACGCGTGGTTGCAATTTTTCTGCCGCATAAGAACGCGCTGCATCGCGCAACATTCTCTCTTCTTCGTTGAGTTGATCGTTCAGGCGAAACGGGTCTTCCCAATTGAAGCGCGCAAGATCTGGTGCGTCTTTGGCTTTTAGCGACATATTTAACCCTTTTTGTTGTTTCAGCCAAATGACCATTAATCGGTCAGATTTTCAATTGAAGATGTGCCCATTTGATCGCGAATTTGCATCATTTGTGCACGGCCTTTTAGGGCCAAGAAAAGCTCGGGCCCCGTGCCCGTCATAAATGTTTGCGAGCCAAGATCGCATAGCTCGTCATAAAGGGCGGCACGGCGGTCTTGGTCTAGGTGGGCTGCGACCTCATCCAAAAGCAAAACGGGGGCCATGCCAATATCGGCCAAAAGCGCGCGAGCATTAGCCAAGACCAGTGACACAAGCAGCGCCTTTTGTTCGCCTGTTGAGCATTGATCAGCTGGCATAGATTTATCTTGGTACAGGGCCGCCATATCGACCCTGTGTGGCCCTTGAAGCGTGCGACCAGCGGCCATGTCGCGGATGCGCCCTTCAAACAAGGCAGTGGCAAGATCACTGTCTGAAACAAGCGGCGCACCGTCAGCGCTGGTCAGGGTGATCATTGCTGCGGGAAAAGCAGTTTGGGCTTGGCTTTGGGCCATTTGCAAACGTGCCAGCGTTTCGCGGCGGTTTTGCATGATGATCTGGCCTGATACAGCCATTTGCTGTTCTAATATCGCATACCAATGCGGATCTTTGGCCTGATCTTTCAGCAATCGATTACGGTCGCGCATGGCTCTTTCATAAGAAAGGGTGGCTTCAGCATGGTCGGGCATAAAGCTGAGCGTCAAACGATCCAGAAATCGGCGCCGCCCCTCAGCCGCCTCGATCCAAAGGCGATCCATCGCGGGCACCAGCCACACGACCCGGGCCACCCGCGCCAAAGCTGCTTGGGAGGCGGCCTTATCATCCAATCGCACCTGACGGCTGGCCCCAGACTGATACCATGTTTCAATAAAATGGTTTTGACGAAGACCTGCGACCTCGGCAGTTATTTTCCAGCCTAGGCTTTCAGGTTTGCGAGCCATATCTTCAAGAGCTGCGCGGCGCAAACCGCGTCCAGGCGACAGGATAGAGATTGCCTCGAGCACATTAGTTTTGCCCACGCCATTATCACCAAACAGAGCCACGGGACCGCTTGAAAAATCAATTTTCGCCGCCCTATGACTCCGGAAATGCGAAAGGCTTATTGAGTTAATCGCAAGTCCAGACATCTTGCCCTTCTTTCTCGGATCAAGGCAAGGTTTTACACGGCTTAAACACGCATCGGCATAACGACATAGACTGCCGATGTATCATTGCCTTCTCGCATCAAAACCGGATCGCCCGACGAGTTGAACATAAAAACGGCATTCTCGCGATCAACTTGATTGGCAATTTCCAGCAAATATTTGGCGTTAAAGCCTATCTCCAAACGCTCATCCGAATAGGCCACGGCCAGTTCTTCCTCGGCAGCTCCCGAATCAGGTGAATTGACCGAAAGGACAAGACGGTCTTCATCCAGCGACAATTTAACCGCGCGCGAACGCTCTGAAGAGACAGTTGCCACGCGATCAACCGCTTTGGCAAACTCCGAGGCATCAACCTCAAGCCGTTTAGTATTTCCTGTGGGAATAACGCGGGTATAATCGGGGAACGTGCCGTCAATGACCTTTGATGTCATGGTCAAAACAGGCGTAGCAAAACGCACTTTGGTTTCCGACACCGAGACAGCAATTTGCGCTTCATCATCATCAAGAAGTTTGCGCAATTCATTAACGGTTTTGCGCGGCACGATCACGCCCGGCATGTCGGAGGCCCCCGCCGGCAAAGGCGCATCAATTCGTGCCAAACGGTGGCCATCTGTGGCCACGCAGCGCAAAACTGCTCCTTCTTCGCCCACAGAAACATGCATATATACGCCGTTTAGATAGTAACGCGTTTCTTCGGTCGAGATTGCAAATTTTGCTTTATCAAACAAGCGGCGTAAAACGGGGGCCGCAACCGAAAAGTTTGATGCATATTCCGACGTTGCCATCACGGGAAAGTCTTCTCGCGGCAACGTCGCTAAATTAAAGGTTGAACGCCCAGCAGTAACGGTAAGGCGGCCTGCAGCGCTGTCTTCTGACAGATTGACCAGAGCCCCGTCTGGCAGCTTGCGTACAATTTCATGAAGCATAACGGCGGAAACGGTCGTGGCACCGGGGCGTTCAACCATCGCGGAGGCGCGGTCGACAATCTCAATGTCCAGATCCGTGGCGCGAAAGCTAATGCTGTCGCCTTCGGCCTCAATCAGCACGTTGGCCAAAATCGGAATGGTGTTGCGGCGCTCAACCACGGACTGTGCCTGCCCGATCGCTTTCAGGAGCGTTGCCCGTTCGATGCTGATTTTCATTCCATGTCCCCTGTGCCAATCCAAGTGATGAGTGCGAAACTTACCCGTTTCTCACACTCCATCAAGCCTTATCCTGTTTTTGGGACGCTTTCGTCGGCCCGTCAAGGGCTAGTGCGACGCTTTAGGCCTGCAGTATACGCTTAAGAATTTGTAGATCATCTGAAAGCTGGGAATCAATCGACATCAGCTCTTCTATTTTGCGTACACCATGTATGATTGTGGTGTGGTCGCGCCCACCAAAACGGCGACCAATCTCGGGCAAGCTACGCGGTGTCAGCTGTTTGGCCAAATACATAGCCACTTGGCGCGGGCGCGCAATAGTACGTAAACGCTTGGGGCCAATCATATCAGACAGGCGGATGCTATAATGCTCCGAGACTTTGCGCTGAATTTCTTCAATAGTTATTTTACGGTCCGAAGCGCGCAGAATATCAGAAAGGCAATCTTGGGTCAGCTCAAGCGTGATTTCGCGGCCAACCAAATTTGCAAAAGCGAAAAGTCGCGTCAACGCTCCTTCAAGTACCCGCACATTGGTGGTGATGCGGTGTGCCAGAAACTCAAGCACCCCATCAACCAAAGTCAGACCTTGATATTGTTGGCGGTAATAATCAACCTTTTGACGCAAAATTCCCAAGCGCAATTCATAGTCGGTTGGGTGCAAATCAACAACTAAACCGCATTGCAAACGGCTTTTGATACGCTCTTCGAGATCTTTGATCTCACCCGGGGCGCGATCTGCAGAAATGACAATTTGTTTATTTTGGTCGATCAAAGCGTTAAATGTATGGAAAAACTCTTCTTGGGTGCTGTCTTTACCTGCTATGAATTGCACATCATCCACCATCAAAACGTCAACAGAGCGAAACAGCTCTTTAAAACCCATGACCTGACGCTCACGCAAAGCCTGCACAAACCTATACATAAATTGTTCAGCCGAGAGGTAAAGCACACGTAGGTCCGGGCGTCTTTGGCTGAGCTCTTGCGCAATCGCATGCATAAGATGCGTTTTACCTAAGCCCACTCCGCCATAAAGAAACAGGGGGTTAAAAGACACGGAGTCGCCTTCAGCAACACGACGTGCGGCGGCATGGGCCAATTCATTGGGTTTTCCCACAACAAAGCTGTCAAATGTAAAACGTGCATCTAGTGGAGCGCTTGGAACTTCATCATCTTGGGTCGGACGGATTTTAACTGGCGCTTTTCTACCTACAGAAACGAATTTGCTGGGAGCAGAAACCTTAAACTCTAATCGATCAACCACGACACCTGATTTCGAAAAAAGCTGGCGAATCGGATCAGAAAAGTTGCGCGACACCCAATCACCAAAGAAAACCGTCGGAACATCAAAACGTGCAACGCCATCTTCCAAAGCGATCAACTTCAGGGGCTCGATCCAGGTTACATAGTTGTTTTTGCCAACGCTCTGTAAAAGCTCGGTTTGCAAACTGGCCCAACCTTCGATCGTCATTCTATTCCCCGTTCATATATTTGTTCGGCGCAAGCCAATCATTCAAGATAGCAGTCAGTCACACAAACAACCAAGAGCGCAGCGAAAAACTACACGAGATATAAAAATACGCCTAAAAGGCACAAAAATATAAATCACCACAATTTATTTTTAAAATATAACAGGGGTGGCAGCCCCAAAAAAATTGCGATTCTGTTCACAGTAGCACGAAAGTAACCGCTGACATCATTTAGCAAGCCACCCAGTCCGACTGCAACAAAACTTCGCTGTTGACAGGAATAAGAATCATTAAAGTTCATTACCTGCTAGAAACTTATGGACTTTTTTGTGCGGTGTTTTTTAACCATTGCGCAAGACGTTTAAGACTTATGTTTTTGCCTGATAAAAAAACATTCAAAAACAACGTCTTGTAAAACCGGCTGTTGCAAAAGGAAAACGAATCTAGATCAAAAAACTCGCCTGAAAAAAAAGTTATAAAAATTTACGTCTCAGCCCAAAGGGAACAAAATCAACACCGGCTCACGTGCCCCTTGGGTGCCACAAGCCCGAGCACGCATACGAAAAAGGCGGCAAAAATGCCACCTTTTTTAGAAACAGCTTAAATTAAACTAAGCGGCTACTAAAGATTTTACACGCGACGACAAACGCGACATTTTGCGTGCTACGGTGTTTTTATGCATAACACCTTTTGTAATGCCCCGAGCCAACTCTGGCTGGACTTCACGAAGGGCATTTGATGCCGCGGTTTGGTCACCGGAAGCGATCGCTTCCTCGACTTTACGCAAGAATGTGCGAATCCGCGAGCGGCGCGCTTTATTTACTACATAACGTGCCTCTGATTGGCGGGCGCGTTTTTTAGATTGGGGCGTGTTGGCCATTAATCAATTCCGGTTCTGCGGTTCGTGTCTAACTTGAAGACGCTGCTTTAAAAGTAAGATCATCCAAAGTCAACGGGCAATCTGGTGAATTCGTTATCTGTCGCGAAATTGCGGGTGCCTTTTTTCCAAAAAGGCCGCCATTCCTTCTTTTAAATCTTCGGTTCCAAACAGGCCGTGGAACATGCGGCGTTCAAAAAGCAGCCCTTCGCGCAAATTGGTTTCGTAACTGCGGTTGACAGCCTCTTTGACAACCATCGCAGTCAATGACGACTTTTCGGTAATTTTGATGGCTGTTTTTCGGGCTTCTTCTAACAGGGCCTTGACGGGGACCACACGCGACACAAGACCCGACCGTTCAGCTTCAGCCGCGTCCATAAAGCGGCCGGTCAGATGCATATCCATGGACTTTGACTTGCCCACAAACCGCGTAAGCCGTTGCGAGCCGCCCATCCCTGCGACCAAACCTAGGTTAATTTCAGGTTGACCAAATTTAGCATTGTCGGCGCAAATAATGAAGTCGCAGATCATCGCTAATTCACACCCGCCCCCCAAAGCATAGCCTGCAACCGCGGCGATGATAGGCTTACGCACGCGTAAGATCGTATCAATATCAGCCCCGAATAAATCTTCGACAAAGGCGTCAACTTGGGTTTTTTCAGACATTTCTTTGACATCAGCACCCGCGGCAAAGGCTTTTTCTGATCCCGTAATAACGATGCAGCGCACTTTGTCATTCTTGTCAGCGGCGGTCAGGGCCTCGGCCAATTCGCGCACCATTGTGGTGTTTAATGCATTCAATGCATCTGGTCGGTTAAGCGTTACCAGCTCCACGTAATCCTCAATTTCGACGATCAGCGTATCATAGGCCATTGAATTATCCTGTTTACTCATTGAGGGCTTACTACCAGCCTTTGCGCAAGGTTCAAGTCATCTTTGGCACGTGGCACATAGGAAGGTTGAGCGACCAGCCTGCGTTATGCGACTAATGCAAGCTCCGCAACCCGGGGTTGGGCATGGTGCGTTTTCACGGCCGTAAACATCAAAGCTATGCTGAAAATATCCAAGCTCTCCATCAGCTTGACGAAAATCCTTGAGCGATGATCCACCCGCTTCAATGGCAGCTTGTAGCACAGTTCGAATGATGGGAGCTAGCGCTGAAATCTGCCCTTCAGAAATATGACCCGCTTGAGTCAAAGGGTGTATTTTTGCTCGAAAAAGAGCTTCACAAACATAAATATTGCCCAAGCCCGCTATGATTCGCTGATCTAGCAGGGCTGATTTGATCGGCATTTTGCGCCCCTTTAGCGCGACCACTAGGGTTTGGGTGGAAAATTGATTTCCCAAAGGCTCGGGCCCTAGGCGGGATAAAAGCGGGTGCTTTGCCGTTGATTTGGTTTGCATTAGGTCCATCGCGCCAAAGCGGCGCGGGTCGTTAAAGGTGACGCGCGCACCATCTTCAAAATCCAAGATCACGTGGTCATGCTTTTGCGCACTCGGGTGGTCGTGGAAAAAAGCGCCCACTTTCGCGCCAGAAATCAACATACGCCCTGACATTCCCAAATGAATAAGCAGCGTCTCACCTGAAGATAGATCGGCTAAAATATATTTTGAGCGCCGCCAAAGTCCCAAGATCCGCGCACCCAAAAGCCGCTGCGCCATATTTTCAGGAAAGGGCCAGCGCAAATCAGAACGGTTGATTTGCGCCTTGGTAATTCTTTGTCCCGTAATGACAGGTGCAAGGCCACGCATAACGGTTTCAACCTCTGGCAATTCAGGCATTGTTTTCTCTTTGGTCAAAGGGGCGCATTGCAGTGTTGCGCAGACACCCTATAAAGAAGGTCACAAAGCAATCCGCAAGAGCATGATGACAAAAGATAACCCCAACACCACCCATTTCGGGTTTCAAACAGTGAATGAGTCTGAAAAATCAGGCCTTGTGCATGGTGTTTTTACACGCGTTGCGAGCAAATATGACATTATGAATGATGTGATGTCGGTTGGTATTCACCGCATTTGGAAAGATGCGATGATGGATTGGCTAGCGCCAAGACCAGATCAAACGCTGTTGGATGTGGCGGGCGGTACGGGGGATGTAGCCTTTCGCTTTTTAAAACGCGCCAATGGCGCACACGCCACCGTTTTGGACATGACCGAATCAATGCTAAAATCTGGCCAAGAAAGAGCCGAGGCCGACCATCTGTCGCAGCGCCTCTCCTGGGTGGTTGGGGATGCGATGGCCTTACCCTTTGCCGACAATAGTTTTGACGTCTACACAATCAGCTTTGGCATTCGCAATGTAACCCGAGTTCCCGACGCCCTATCAGAAGCTTACCGTGTTTTGCGGCCCGGGGGGCGGTTGATGGTATTGGAATTTAGCCAATTACCAAACAATATGCTGCAAAAAGCCTATGATGTTTATTCTTACAATGTGATTCCTTTGATGGGCAAATTGATCGCGCAAGATCGTGACAGTTACCAATATTTGGTGGAATCTATTCGCAAATTCCCCAAGCAAGAAATCTTTGCAGATATGCTTTCTGCTGCAGGTTTTGATCAGGTCAAATATCGCAATCTATCGCTTGGCATTGCCGCCCTTCATTCTGGGTGGAAACTTTAGATGCGCGGGCCCCATAATCTTTGGCGTCTGATCCGAACAGGGGCCACGTTTGAGCGATCAGGCGCGATGGCGCAAGCTTTGAAGGCCCTTAACGCCCCGCCAAGTTTACGCATCGCGGCACATATTTTAGGCTGGCCCTTTAAGCTTTTGGGTCTGCGCGGTGACCTAACACTGCCACCCCTGACGCGCGCCCTAACGGCCCTTGGGCCTGCCTATATTAAATTTGGTCAAATCCTATCGACTCGCCCCGATGTGGTCGGCGAAGAAATGGCCGAACAGCTGAAGTATCTGCAAGACAAATTGCCCCCCTTTTCTATGAAAACCGCGAAAGTGTTGATCGAAAAGGAATTGGGAATCGTTGTGGATGAGGTTTTCTCGGAATTCTCAGAACCCGTGGCCGCCGCGTCAATTGCCCAAGTTCACAAAGCCAAACTGGTCAGCACGGGCGAGTATATGGCCGTGAAAGTTTTACGCCCTGGGATAGAACGGGCATTTCGCAAAGATATTGACGCCTTTTATTTCGCAGCCAGTTTGATTGAGCTTTTGGCCCCCTCCGCACGGCGACTGCGTCCGACAGAAGTGATTAGCCATTTCGAAGGCGTGGTCATGGCAGAACTTGACTTGCGGCTTGAAAGCGCCTCAGCCTCAGAATTTGCACAAAATACAGCACAAGATGCGGGCTTTAGCGTTCCTAAACCCTATTGGACGCTGTGCAGCCGCCAAATCATGACAATGAGCTGGGCCGAGGGTGCCAATATGGCCAATAATGCTGCTATCGACAGCGCTGGGCACAATCGGGCTCTTTTGGGGGAGCGGGTATTGCAGCTTTTTCTAAGCCACGCTTTGCGCGACGGCCTGTTTCACGCCGATATGCACCAAGGCAATCTTAAGGTGGCTCCAAACGGCGATATTATTGCCTTTGATTTTGGAATAATGGGGCGGCTTGATGAATATACACGGCGCGTTTACGCCGAAATTCTGTATGGCTTCATTCGGCGCGACTACCGCCGCGTGGCCGAGGTGCATTTTGAAGCCGGTTATGTGCCCCCCGACCGGGATATAGATGAATTCGCGCGCGCGCTACATGTGGTGGGTGAACCAATTTTTGGCATGGACGCTACCCATATTTCAATGGCGCGACTTTTGGCCTATTTGTTTGAAGTGACCGAACGTTTTGGCATGGCTACCCGGACCGAGCTGATCTTGCTGCAACGCACGATGGTAGTTGTCGAGGGTGTGGCGCGCGGACTTGATCCTAACATCAATATCTGGACAGTGGCCAAACCTGTGGTTGAAGACTATATCAAAACCAACATAGGTCCACGCGCCTTGATGCGCGACTTGCGCAAAACGGCGTTGGTTTTAACCCGATTTGCTCCAAAACTACCCAATCTTGTTGAAGCCATGTTGCAAGCGCAACAAAATCAATCATCGGTACACAAAATCGCCCGTAAACCAAATGCCATCAAGTGGTTTACCCTATGTTCTGCCTTATTTGTAGCGGGTTTGGCTCTGGGCCACTGGCTTTAATAGAACGGCCTTTCAAGAGCTTCTTTTTCCAACTCATACCCTTTTTGATAATCTTTTAAACCATTTTGCGCGCGCCAAAGGCAATAGGCGGCCATGCGGTAATGGAAAAGCAGCTTTAAATCTTGCAGCCGTGCGACCACCAGTTGATCGGGGTAGGCCGCTAAAAATTGGCTGCAATCCTCAGCACTTAAAGTCTGACCGCGATAAAGCATTTGCATGGCCGGAGAGAGAAACATCGCCAAATCCTCAGCAGGGTCACCCAACGCGGGGCATTGCCAATCAATAAACCGGAGCCCCTCTGGCCCCACGATGATATTTCCAGCAACGACATCGGCATGAATCAAATTCGGTGTCTTTAAGCCCAAAACCCGCGTAAATTTCGGCGGCGGCAATATTGGGCCGCTGCATAGAGCAAAAAGGCGCTGCGCCATTTCAAATACGGCCGCTGACCCCGACGGGGCCGCACGAAACATGGTCTCAGGGGCTGAAATTTTATGAAGGCGGCCCAAATGTTGGGCAACAAGCTCGCTGTTTTGGCTCCAAGATTGACCTTCGACGAAATGATAGGCCAGCCAATTGGGACCTGCTGCATATAAGGTCGGAGCCAGATTATGTTGGGCCAAATGCAAAAGAGCACGCGTCTCGGCTATAGGATCATTGGGGAAAAGCAGGCTTTGTACTTGAATATCGAACTGTTTAACGACCACATTACCCACCCGCCACAAGCGATTGGTACGCCCACCAGACAAGCTGCACCATGGGCCTTTTGCTAATTGCCCCACGGCAGACACAACTTGATTTCGCAGGTTTTGCGGGGCCAGGTTTGGCGTTTCAAAAAAAGATGTGGGTTTGATCTGCATGATTAGGCCACAGAATATCCCTGAATGGGGCGCATTGACAACCGTACCTGACCACAAGAAGCCTATGCTCGGCTTTATTTAGGGAGCAAGGGTAGTAGACAAAGATGCACACTACACTACCAGTCAGCGCCTGCGTTAATTTGAATATCGACATTGGTCAAACCAGGGCTGCGCTCGGAACAGAAAAAGTCGACCATTGCCGCAATCTCCGAAGGTTGAACCAAGCGACCTTGTGGATTTGATTTTTCTAATATGGCGCGAGCTTGAGCGTTGGTAATGGTTTTTTTAGAGGCGATACGGTGAATTGCATTTTGCATCATCGGCGTTTCAACCCAAGTTGGGCTCAGTGAAATACATGAAATTCCATTTGGAGCTCCCTCAACTGCTGTGGCTTTTGAAAGACCAATAAGTCCAGCCTTTGATGCGCAGTAGCCAGCATATCCTGCGGCACCCTTTGTGCCGGCCGTGGAGGCTATATTCGCAATGCGCCCCCATTTGGCAAAAATCATATCTGGGAAAACCGCTCGGGTCATACGAAAAGCGCCGGTGAGGTTGACTTCGATCTGATCAAGCCAAGCGGCGTCGGAGTGGTCGTGCAAAAAGGACTCATTAAATATTCCAGCCGCATTCACCAAAATTGCCGGTGGCCCAAATTCCGTGCGTACCTTATCTACAAACTTATTGACTGATTCACCCTGAGCTACATCAAGTTGGTCAACAAAAACTGATGCTCCAAAGTCCTTAGTAATCTGCGCATGCACTTCGGGGTCTAACGCGTGGCGCGCACCTATGGCCACCCTGTGACCACTCATCATCAATGCCTTGGCTACCGAGAGCCCGATACCTGTTGTTCCGCCCGTTACAATTGCCAAACGTTGCATGCTGTTTACCTTATTGAATTGCCTCTATACGGGTAATTTCTCGGAGTGACATTTAATTTGCACGGCATTTTTTGGGCACCGTACTGGATCAACCCTTTTAGTTTTATGGCATGTTTGATTTCTAGTCCATCGAAACGATATTTTGACGGTCAGGCACCCTCGTCCCCAAAACTGAAAAACCTTGATTCCCGCTGCTTAAACGAGCGAGTGGTGCACTCCGCCTTGGCCTAATTGGGGTTCGGTCTCTTGTTTGTGATGCCATAGGCAATCACAGGATGCCTCGTACTGCTAGCAGGGATGCCCTCGTACTGAAGCCAGCCTTGGTCACGGTCCTTCACTTTAATCCTAGGCTTGCTGCTTCCAGAGTGAAGGTTTTTTACTTCGTTTTTAATTGCCTCACTTACTATAACCGCAGCAATTCTTGACCTATAATTTGCATCATGTAATCTAATTTTGTCATGTGCACTTGGTGTGCTCTCAAGCTATACTAACCAGACCTCGCCGAAAGCCCCACGATGACAGATCTCTCGCTCGCGACACCCACAACAAAACCACACCCCCTGCTTTGGCCCGCTTTGATGGCTTTATTAATCCTGGGGTGGAGCTCAGGCTTTGTTGGTATTCGCTATGCCAGTAACGAGGCGAGCGTGGCGTTGCTGTTGTTTTGGCGCACGTTTCTTTCCGGGCTGATCCTCTTGCCGTTCGCTTTATTCTATGGACCCCGAATGCGGCTGCGAGACGCGCTTGAGCAAGCCGGCTTTGGCGTGATGTCCGTATTCCTCTACCTTGGCGGGTTTGCACTTGCGATTGAACAGCGGGTACCGACGGGTTTGGTGGCGTTGATCGCTGATCTTCTACCCCTCGCCATTGCCGCGCTTTCACAGCCAGTTCTGGGCGAGAAGTTGCTTGGGCGGCAGTGGATAGGCACCGCGATTGCGGTCGTGGGGGTGGTCATAGTCACGTATGATAGTCTGGGTTTCGGCACGGCACCGCTTTGGGCCTACGGCGCGACAGTGGGCTCGATGCTGATATTTGCGCTGGCCTCTGTCTTGCAGAAAACGCGACGCATGCAGCACATGCCCGTCCATCAAAGTCTTTGTATCCATACCCTTACCGGCGCGGTTTTGTTTGGTATTTGCACATCGTTTCAGGGAAGTCTTCGCCCCCCAATGACGCAAAACTTTGCCATTGGGATGATCTGGCTAGTTTTTTTGGGCACATTCCTTGCTTACGGCGTCTATTACTCTTGCTTACGACTTTATCCCGCCGCCAAGGTAAGCGCAGCACTCTATCTTAATCCACCTGTTACCATGGTTTGGGCGTGGTTCATGTTTGCGGAACCCCTCAATACTGCAATGCTTGCTGGACTTGTTGTGACACTATTGGGTGTGTGGATGACGTCGGCACGCGGCTTTAACTTTTCCAAGAACGTCTGACAAAACGGCCTTTTTCTGCTTTGGATAACAACCAGTCCGATTCAATCAATATAGGTATCCAACCTTTGTCCTGCTCGCTCATGATGAATTGGTAAAGTCCGCCCGTAAAGCTGTAGGGCACTTTCTGGCGCGCCAACCATGTTTGGCACGCCGACATAGGAAAATATCGCCACATATCTGGGGCGCTTTCCAGACAGTGGGGCAACCCGGTGCAGTGAATATCGACCCCGGAAGATTTGAAGATCACCAGGCTCCAAGTTAAGCACCTTAACTTTGCCTGACATTCCATTTAGCGCGCGATCAACTTTCGAAAAATTCTCATCCCCTTCGCGAATATGTGGAGCATATTCAAATGCATCGCCAGCTTCAACATTCTGAATTACAATTTATAATATACCAAATTGGCTATTATTTGTGTTAAATTATGGATTAAATATAATATAAATAACATGCTTGTCCCTTGAATCGCATCAAGGATGATCATCGCACAACTTCGCCAATAGTTTCCTTTAACGATGGTTCTGGGTACGTTTTGAACATCGCACGCTAAAATATTGACCGGGCTTGGAACCGCTGACCTAGATGTTTTCTTTTACAGTAACCTTACTTGTATAAGCATCCCTATACCAAACATAAAAGCCCGATACCGCTATGATTACACCGCCGACTATTGACCATTGATCTGGAAACTCATCGAAAAACAGAGCGCCCCATAGTGTAGCAAAGATCAAACCTACATAGGCAAACGGGGCGAGCATACTTGCCTCCCCTATCGCAAGGGCCCTGATAAATAATAATTGAGACGTAGTGCCACACACGGTCAACAATAGCATCAAACAGATTGAATATGCACTTAGCGGTTTCCAATAAAAAGGTACTATTGAGCTTAGGATAATTGCTCCAAAGGCAGCTGTATAAAGTAAAGATGTCCAATAGCTTTCATTTTGGCCAACGAAGCGAGTGATCAGATTGTAAATTGAGTAGCAGATAGCTGCTAAAAGCGGCAGTGTTGCATAAACTGAAAATACATCGGTGCCAGGTCTAATAATAATCAAAGCACCCAAGAGAGATGCAACGATTCCCGCTATACGCCGGGGGCCAATTTTTTCACCAAGAAACAAGAATGCGCCCAAGGTAATTAGGACGGGATTAATATCCATAATCGCCGTTGCTTCAGCGAGCCCAATTTTTGAAATGCTTAAAAAGAACATACTGGTTGCGGTCAAAAGGACCACAGAACGAGCCAGCTGAAGCTTCGGATAGTTTGACCGAACGATGGTTGATAGTCTTGGTAAAGCTATCAAAAACACTAGGACAGCCTGCCCAGTATATCGGGCCCAGATAGTTGGTATCAGACCAACCTCACGCGTTAGCTGTTTGGCCGTTGCATCCATAACTGTGAACAAAAAAATTGCTCCCACCATAAATAAAATAGATTTTGTATTAGATAACAATGTGTGTGCCTAAATAAGTATCAAGACAAATGCATGGCTCAATGCCCAACATTTAACAATAGGAATTCTATCGGGGGCCCCACCATCGTACTGACACAATCATCCAACGTTATAATTGTCGAAAAAATAAACTGAGGCATACGATTAAATCAAAAAAGGAGACGCTAATAAGTACGCCCCAGAGGTAACCACAAATGTCTGAGCCCCATTAACAGCCGGAGTTAAAGAACAATGTGTTTTGTCTTTTTTCTTATAATAGGCTGTATTTGGTGGCGCCCAAACCCCTACATATTACAATGTACGACTTATATTTACCGTTTAATCTTGAATTAGAATTGGTTGCATCCATAAGGCCTAGCTGCCGTCGCAGACGGCTCAGTGGAACAAGTATATTTGTGTTATTGATAGCAACAGAACAAAGCGTCTGGTGTCTCTAATATTTAGGAGTGTTGGCTATGAAAATTGGGTTTATCGGAACGGGCCGGATAGCCGAAGCGTGTGTAAGGGGGTTGGCTGGAAAAGGACATGATATATATATCACCGAACGCTCGGGCCCTATCTCAAAACATCTGGCTTCAATTATCCCTGAGGTGCAGGTGTTGTCGGTTCAACAGGTCGTTGACATGTCAGAAACTGTCTGCCTCGCCCTCACGCAGAGTGTCGCTGAACAGATTTTAGAAAATGTGGTTTTCCGCAAAAATCAAAGCGTTGTGTCATTTATGCTTGGTGTTAATATCGCTCGCCTGCATCAAATGTGCGCGCCTGCGGTGGACATATGTATTACAATTCCGTTACCAATGATCGCGACAGGTAGTTGCCCACTTCCGGTATTTCCAAACAGTTCTGCACTTTACAAGATGTACGGAAATACCAATAAAGTAATTATACTTGACAGTGAGTCCGCTCTCGCCCCCCATTTTGCAGCCACCGCTTTGGTGTCAACCATTTTGTCTCAACTAGCCGTTGCAAGAGCCTGGCTGGGAGAAAAGACCGGGTCGACCACTAAGGCTGAGGCTTATTTGCTAAGCCTAATGGATGGGACATTCGCGTGTCTTCCCAAGGACGGAAATGGTAGAATTTCAGAGGCACTTGGTTCCCTGGCGACAGAAGGAGGGCTGAACGCACAACTTAGAAAACATATGAGCGAAGCGGGCGTTGAGGAGGCGCTTGATGGGGGGCTAAATATCCTTGGAACCCGCTTGAATATTTAACAATACGGCGTATTTGAAAACCACAACAGAAATCATTCTATGGTCGGTCGCTGTTTAAAAAATACTCAATGCTTTCTGATCGCGGCGTCATGAACTGCGGAACCATTCATGATCATCGCCATTAACTATTATCGGGCAAGCCGAAAACAATCAAAACAGCATAACTCTGCCGGTTGCATCCACTTACGAGTGGAGGAGCTTCGCCCGGCTTTAGAGGGAACGCTGAACGATCTGCATCCTTTGGGGAGCAAGTGCCAGTCTCACCTTCCGGAGTATACCGCGCAGATCGGCAGGGACCATGGGTAACATCTAAGATGCGCTTGTCGTTCGAGAGCGACCAGGCTTGTTTGCCCCGCAGGTCAGGCGATTCAACGGTCAGTAGAGAAACATTCTCTTCACCATTTGTTACATAATACTGACCAGCAGGGATCGGAAACTCTGGGGCCTTCATGATCAAGCCGTTCTCATCCAGCCACCAATCATCGATGTCAAATCTCCAACCCGCAGGCGCAAGGTTTCCCGCTTTTTGTAAAGCTTGGTAAAAACGCAACCATACACCGATAGGACCCGGATCAACCTTCCAAATACCCCACGTTTCAGCTCCAGTTCCTGACGTTGCTCCCTCTGGAGCCAGAGCCGCAATATATTGTGTTTGAATACCACGAATTTTCGTTTGCGCTACCGCCGGTCTGGCTATTGAAGAAGCCAACAGTCCAAATACTGAAATGAGCCATTTGCGACGAGTAATATAGAATTGGCGCTTCATGGTGACCTCAAAGTGATTCCGAGCTGCGGAATATGGTAGCGTGGTAATTAATTTCGACAAGGTCCCAGTCGCTCGGCAAGGAAATCATTTTCTTATACAGCTTGCATGTAAAATGGTCGTTTGGTGAAGTGGCATCCTTATATATCTTAATAGGTATGGCTTGTCGGGGCTTCCGGTTTCTTGAAAAAACCCCCTAAAGGCATGGGTGCTATTTCCAAACGTTATCATCGTTCCAGACATTCCCGGAAATTGGTGTTCCACCTTGTATGGATCATTCGTACCCTCATAGTCTGCAAGAGGAAACTCAGAGCTAAAGCTGATGGTATCGTCAGAATTCCAGTTCAGTAGGAAATGGTATTTTTTATATTCTGAAATCTTGGCATTTGAGCTTGGACCGTCATAAAAGTCTTCACCAACAGAAATTACAGCGTCGGTATCACAAATATAAACGTCACCAGAGTCGGCTAACAATGTTGAGGGGTAGATCCAAGCAAAGCATAGAATAAACCTCAACATATTTCTAGCCTAACATCAGGTCTGATTTGACAAACACCATCATGAAAAAATGGCAGAACTATCTTTTCCATTTAATTGAGCACCCCATCGATGACAATTGATTTTTCGGTACTTTACGGCCTTCAACCACTTCCCGAATAGCATTTACAAGTTCTGGAATTCTCTCACCATCTCTACTCATCCGCAGATTATCAAGCCTGCCTCTATACACGAGCTCAAGGTTGGCGTTGAATCCAAAATAATCGGGTGTACAAACTGCGCCGTAGGCACGAGCTGCTATCTGGTCTTCATCAAGAAGATAGGGAAAATTGAAGTTATGCGCGTGAGAAAATGAAACCATTTTTTCGGGTGAATCATCGGGGTATGCATGAAAGTCGTTAGACATTATTGCAACTGTGTTGACACCCATTTCTTTGAAGACTTTGGAGTCAGATACAAAATCCTGTATTTGGGCGACCACATAAGGGCAGTGGTTGCAAATGAACGCTACAACCAAACCGCTTTTGCCAACGACACTGTCTAAGCTCACCAGTTGGCCATACACGTCAGGAAGTGAAAACTTTGGTGCCTTTGATCCAAAGGCACAAGTAGGAGTTTCTAATAAAGACATATCGTCAACCTCCAAATTAGCCCTGAATAACTTAACTGTTATATATCAATTTGCTAAGCACTTTATTTGTAAAGAGCTTACTCCCCACACTCGGGTTATATTCTCTCTGTTTGCACAAAGTCTTTTTCACTTAAGCCATATTAATAGTTTGAGTGACTATAGGTAATTGGTAATCAATCATAACATATTTTAACCAAACAGTCGCAATATTCGAGCAGAAATCACTGTGATGCCGCAAACACCCGTTAGGCAAAATTAACTCCAATTCAGCGCCACCTTCAACGGGCGTTACCCGAATTAATTTAGCTGTTTGGAGGTAAGGTTTCGATAACCACGGCCTCGTTCAAGAACATTGTCGGCGCACAGGACCCGTCCAGTTTAATAGTTATCTTAACGTTCTGGTTTTCCAAATCTGCCTCAGTCCCAACTAAAGAAAACTTACCTGGGCAGGCCTGCCCATTGATGCGGACTACATTTACAGGGTTTCCAACGACAACGCCCACAGATGACGCGTTAACCAGCTGATCCATAAATAGGAACGTCTCAACACTTTTTTCATTGGGCATATAGATCTGTGCCGCCAATCCACCTTGCTGAACACAATCACCTATATTGGATTCAAAGTTTAACAAAACCCCATCAAAGGGAGATCGCACCGTCAACGCTTCAAGATCCAGTTCTCGAGCCTGGACCTCCAGCTGACCAATTTCTAAAGCTATGTTAGCGCGGGATCTGGCGGACTGGGCGCGCTCTAGCGCCTCTTCTGCACGGTCGACGGCGAACACCGCGTCCAGCTTGCGGCGCTCATTAGTTTCTAGCGTTGCGTCATTCACAAGTCCGCGCTCAAACAAGACACGTGTGCGTTCAAATTCGCGCTCTACATAATTCTGCTCTTCCTTCACGCGGGCAACGTCGGCCTTAGCGGTGGTAATTGCAAAGTCGCGTTCTTGCACGGCAGCATCAAGGTCACTTACTCGCGCCCTAGCAGACTTGACTGCCAGAGTTGCAGAGCGGTCGTCGAGCGCAACCAACAATTCGCCTGCCCTCGCTTTACCTGATTGAAGAGCGGCCTGAGATAATTCCGTGATGCATCCTCGCGCCCCGTACGACAATCCTGTCTTGTTATCGGCAACTACCGTTCCGGCGAGTTTAATCGTTTGAAACGGATCTTGGGCGAGCGCCGGAACAGCCAAACTAGTAAAGGCCAGCCCGAGCTTAAAGAGTATTATTGAGTTTTTCATACTGCGCATCCCAACCATTTTATATTTATGCTTGCATGTTTTTGAAGGAAGTCAACTATTCAGATATTCTCAATCGTAGAATTTGAACCAAACCAGCTTATATTTGGTAATTAAAAATACTCCCGTGAGCACGTCGTGGCCTGAAACTATCATCAAGATGTACTGCCCATTCATTCTGTGCCTTAAGGCGCAATTCGATTAGGCCTAGGACATGATCCCATGCTTTATAGACACAGTAGGGCAAAGATACGCCGATCACATAATTTAAACAGGCAGGTTAATGTCCGAAAAAAATTTACCGCAATCCAACAAACACCCCATCCCGTCAACAATGATGGCCGTGGTTACCACGGGTAACGGTGGTTATGATAAGCTGGAGTATAAAAGAGTTCCATTGCCCCAGTTGTGTACAGGAGAGGTGCTACTAAAAGTTCTAGCTGCGGGCATGAATAACACAGAGATTAACACACGTGTTGGTTGGTATTCTAAAAGTGTCATAAGCAGCACAGAGGTATTATCTGAAACACAAACGAAATCCCTAGGCAATAAATCGGATGGGGGCTGGAACAAAACAACACCATTTCCAATTATTCAAGGTACCGACTGCTGTGGAGAAGTTGTAGCTTTTGGTTCAGATGGTTATGAGCATTTAGTTGGTTCCCGCGTTCTGGTTCGTGCCTGTATTAGATCTGCAGGTTTTCAGTCTCTGGATAATATTTGGATGGCGTCTGATTTTGATGGCGCTTTCGCTGAATATGTCAAAGTCCCTATTTCTGAGATATTTCCTGTTATATGTGACTGGACTGATGCAGAGCTTGCCACCATTCCTTGCGCCTATGGAACGGCAGAAAATATGCTGCATCGTTCGGGTTGTAAATCAGGTGATCATGTCGTGATAACGGGAGCATCCGGCGGCGTGGGATCAGCCACCATACAGCTCGCTAAGCGACGCGGCGCACGCGTTACAGCGATTACGAGCATTGCTAAAATTGATGCGGTACGATCTGTTGGCGCAGATAAGGTCATCACTAACACAAATAATTTATTGGCAGCTAATGGCGACGGTTTTTTTGATATTGCCGTCGATAATGTTGCTGGCGAAGGTTTTCCAAAAATACTTCAACTACTAAAGCGCGGGGGGGTATATGTGTCATCTGGAGCAATTGCAGGGCCAACTGTTTCGCTAGATTTGCGCGATATGTATTTAAAAGATATTACAATGATTGGCACAACCGCATGGGATGAGCCCATCTTTCAACACCTCATATCCTATATTGAAAAAGGCGAAATCCGCCCTTTACTGGTCAAAACCTTTCCACTATGCGACATTGTGTTGGCTCAAAAAGCGTTTTTGAAAAAAGAGCATGTTGAAAAGTTTGCTTTGCTGCCGGGGCATTAAGCTAAAAATTGCTAATTAACGCATTGAAAATTGAATAATCCAGAAAATGGCCGCCGAAAGTAAGGCTGCCGCAGGAACGGTTATGATCCACGCCGCCAGGATCGTCATAACGTGCGAGCGGCGCACCAGTTTGCGGCGGCGGCGTTCTTCTTTAGCCATGGCGAGCGGGGCCACAATCTCAGAGCGTTGGCGGCGCGCGCGGCGCGCGGCGTCCCACTCACGAAAAAAGCCAACCCCAAAAACGGCACCAACCGCAATATGGGTTGAGCTTACAGGCAAACCCAACCAACTGGCAACAATCACCGTAACAGCCGCTGAAAGTGCTACACAATAAGCTCGCATTGGGTTTAGTTTTGTGATCTGGCTGCCAACAACCCTAATAAGTTTAGGCCCAAATAAGAATAGCCCGAACGAAATACCCGCAGCGCCAATCACCATCACCCAAAGGGGAATAGTGACCACCGAGCCGTAGTCGCCTGATTTCGTTGCCTGTACAATCGCGGCCAGCGGGCCAACGGCATTGGCAACATCATTGGCTCCATGGGCAAAACTCAGCAGCGCCGCCGAGGCGATCAGCGGAATACTAAAGAGTTTTTTCAGAGATTTATTACGGTTTTCGAGGCCCTTCGCCTGCCCCCGTACGATCGGAATCATAACAAGCCAAATTGCCACACCAGCAACAAAGCCCACGCTTAACGCTGTACTAAAGTTCAGTTTTATAAGAGTTTTAAATCCCTTTAGGACCAGATAACTGGTAAAAACACCACCCATGATGCCCACCAACACAGGAACCCAAGTCTTTGCCGCTGTAATCTTGTTATCGCGGTAAATGATTTTTACTTTAATAAACCACAAAAACCCCGCAGCAATTATGCCCCCCAATACAGGAGAAATAATCCAACTCGCCGCAATTTGTAGCATTTTTTCCCAGTTCACGGCCGACAGGCCAGCAGCAGCAATACCCGCACCCATCACACCACCAACCACCGAATGCGTCGTAGACACAGGAGCGCCAACCCACGTGGCCAGATTAACCCATAAGGCCGCAGACAAAAGAGCCGCGAGCATTGCCCAAACAAATACTGCGTCTGAACTCATTGCTTTAGGAGAGATAATGCCCTTTGCAATCGTTGAAACAACATCGCCACCCGCGATCAGGGCGCCAGCGCTTTCAAAGACGGCCGCAATCAGGATCGCACCCCCCATGGTAAGTGCGTTTGCGCCAACCGCTGGGCCCATATTGTTTGCCACGTCATTCGCGCCGATGTTCAGCGCCATATAGGCACCAAAGATAGCCGCAATAACTACAATGATCCGGTGGTCGGTTTGACCAAAGGTTGTCATCGCCAAAAGGCCTGCTAGAACCACAAAAATAAGTGCAACGGTCGGGGCGACCATGGGTCTGGCAACATAAGCAGTTGCCAGTTCAAGCGAACTTAAACGATTTAGATCGCGATCAAGGGTCTCTAGATGGTTTGCTTCGTTCTTATTCTTTGTCATGAGGTCCCCCTATTTAGGGGCGTTGATATAGAGCCGTCGACACTCGGGCAATGCCAAAAAGCGTCAAATTAATTTATCTAAGTCAAACAAAAAATCTCTTAACTCAGGTTCATCCACCATATTTGCTGCAGCTTTATGGTGCTGCCACTTAAGGGTACGTTCATGAGACTCTGGGAAACTCTCTTTTACACGCGTTACTGAAACCAAATAAACATAAATGCGGGTGTGCTTTTTAAAGCTTAAATAGACTTCTTTTGATGACGCGTAGGATCCAATTGATTTGGCAGAACATTTTCCTTCGCGAATTCCTGCCTCCTCCCAAGCTTCTTGAAGCGCGGTCCCGGCGCTGTCTTTGCCCTTGATGGGCCAACCTTTTGGTATGGTCCAACGTCCAGTACCCCGCGTAGTAATTAGCAAGACATCAGGACCGTGCTGGCCAACGCGATAGCAAAGCGCGCCTATTTGAACGAACTCGGGTCGTCGCACAATAGCTTGCAAGAGGGCGCTTAAACGGATTTTTATTTTACGAATAATTGCAACGGCTCCTGATTAGCTCAATAATTCGTATTATACATTGTATGTATGATTTTTAAATGTGATTAGTTCTCTCTATAAAAAGTTATTTAAACATGTGCATGCTTACTGGCAGCAAGGGGATACATTCAAAAACTCTTATCGAAGACTATCCAAACAAACCTGTTTTGGACGACGGGTTTATCAACAGTGTTGGGAACCGATTGCATAAGAACCATTACAATTAAAACAAAAATATTAAATAATAGCTTTACCCCTTATAGGGGATCGCAAAGCCAATCTCTGCGCCCAAAAGTCGTTTCTCTGGCAACCACCAATTTGTGACGACGCGCTCGTAAGGTCAGCTGCGGGCGGGACTTTGAGGGTAGATGCGCCATTATGTTAGTCAGGCAGGGCTAGGAATTTCGCCTTACCCTCGTCCACAATGCTTGGGCGCAGGCGACCAATTTGCCGTCGGATATTTTATCAAGTGTTTTCACGGTTGCCTCGGCTTTTGGACACTGATGATTGTGTTGAATAATAACTCATACGTTGTTAACTCCTCTTTTCTATGCCGCGTTAGCGGGGTCTTAACCCCAAACCGGTACCAGTTTGATGCTTTGACGCTGCCCTGAAACCTGTCATAAGAATAAATTCACAGCACCCAGAACAAGGGCGCTCACGCCAAGAAGGAAAAAACATGGCTGACCGTTTTTGTACGGCTTGTGACGGCAAGGTGTATTTTAGAACAAAAATTTGCCCAAGTTGCGGAGGCAACTTTAGGGCGATTTATGGCCCGCGCCACAAGGCGGCTAAAGGCAAAGTACTGTGGGATGAACAGCTGCAAATCGGCTTGTTCGTTGGCCTTGTTTTGTTAGTTCTTTATGTGAAGTTTTCAGGTTAATTTCGCTGAAAATCGCCTGATTTACGATTTGGTGCAAAGGGCAGAATCCATTCTTGACCCTACTACCTTTAGGGGTGTGCCCCAACAAGATCATTGTAATCTGTGTTAGCTAAATGTTTGGTCAAGCTGCCATCTGTCGGCAATAGCGGAATAAGGCAGGCTTGCAGCGCATGATAGATGTCAGGCTTGCCTTGAAACACTTTTTCGACAGGCGTCAAATTATCGTCCAACTCGGCGAACCAGCCACCTGTTGCTGGGTCGATGAGGTGCCTACTTGCAAAGCTCCAAATACGGCGATACCAGGTTTCGAAAATCGGGTCTGCGCTGACTTTTTGCAAGACGGCGGCAGCTGCGATCCCTTCGCAGCAGGGCCACCAAAAGCGATCAGAAAAGACGGGCTGGTTATTCCAGTCAAGCGTGTAGAAGAAGCCCCCACGCACAACGTCCCAACCTGTTTCGCACGCGATTATGAACAAAGATTTTGCGGCTGTTAGCATCCAATCATGCGTTCGATGACCAAGCTCCCACAACTGCACCAAAAGTCGCGCCCATTCCAGCGCGTGACCAGGTGTAAGCCCATAAGGGCGAAACATCGGATCGCCCTTATAGTCGCGGTCAATATTCCACTGTGGATCAAAATGTTCGGCCACGCGCCAACCTTGAGAGCGGGCATGTCGGTTGATGATCAGTTCGGCTATTGATGTCGCCTTAGTCAAATAGGTTGCATCGCCCGTTGCCTCATAAGCAGCCATCAACGACTCGGTCAGATGCATGTTTGAGTTTTGGCCGCGATAATTGCTAAACACCGACCAATCTTGGTTATATTCTTCTGTAGCAGCCCCATTTTTTGCGTCCCAAAACCGGTCTTGCAAAATCTGGCTAATATCGGTCAAAAGTCGATCAGCGTCAGGATGACCTACCACTTTGGCGGATGCGGCGGCCAACAGCACAAAGGCATGGCCATAGGCCATCTTTGCTCCATCAACCGCGCCTAGGTCATTCACCTTCCAAAAATATCCCCCCGCGTGCGCGTCACGATGGTTCGACCACAAAAAGTCCAGCCCATGATCTATGGCATAATCCGCCCCAGGCAATCCGAGCTGATGACCAATCACTGCGCAATGCACCATACGGGTAGTTGCATGTAAGGAGCGCAGTTCGCCAAAGATTTCTTGGGCTGCAATAGGCGCTCCTTTTTGGTCAAGCGCATAAAATCCACCCGCAGAATTGATCGAGGCCGGCAGGAAAAAAGACAAAAGGTCGTGTGCCCTGTTAACCAACCACAAGCGGTGCAAAGGACGCGCAAGAAAGTTTGACCCTTGATTTAAGTGGCGCTCTGAGCACATGTCTTTGTCCTTGTGATTAGGTATTTGGACTCTGGTTCCAAGGCCGGTCACCAAAAACATCTTTTACTCGCGTCGGCAGGCCGATACGGTCTAAAATCTCAAAAAACGGTTTTGGGTCTAGCTCTTCAACATTTACCATATGTCCAATATCCCAAGTACCGTTCGCTATCAAAATAGCAGCCGCAACGGGCGGCACACCAGCTGTGTAAGAGATGCCTTGACTTCCAACCTCTTGATAGGCTTCAGCGTGATCGGCTACATTATAAATAAAAACTTCGACCTCTTGCCCATTTTTGGTGCCTTTAACCACGTCACCAATGCAAGTCTTGCCTTTATATTTGGGAGCAAGGCTGGCGGGGTCTGGTAATACGGCCTTCACCAGCTTTAGGGGCACAACTTCTAAGCCTTCAGCGGTGGTGACGGATTGTTCTGACAAAAGACCCAAGTTGTTCAACACTGTAAAAACATTGATATAGTGATCGCCAAAACCCATCCAAAAGCGCACATCGGCTTCCGGATAGTTTGCAGCAAGTGAGTGCACCTCATCGTGACCGGTCATATAGGTTTTTTGCGCGCCCACCACGGGCAGATCCCATGTCTTGCCAACTTCAAACATTTTATTGGCTTGCCATGCACCTTGCTGCCACGAATAAACCGTGCCCGTAAATTCACGAAAGTTGATTTCTGGGTCAAAATTGGTCGAGAACCACTCTCCATGCGTGCCCGCATTGATATCGACAATATCGATCGAAGTGACCTGATCCAGATAAGTATCGATCGCATATTTAGCATAAGCATTCACCACGCCCGGGTCAAAACCAATGCCCAAAATGGCCGTAACACCCGCTGCTTTGCACCGATCGCGGCGTTTCCATTCATAATTGCTATACCAAGGTGGATTTTCGCAGATTTTGTTTGGCTCTTCGTGAATGGCTGTGTCCATATAGGCCACGCCCGTTTCTATTGTGGCTTCAAGGACTGACATATTCACGAAAGGAGAACCGACGTTAATCACAATTTGCGCGCCCGTTTGCCTAATAAGTGCTATAATTGCTGCCGTGTCCATCGCGTCAACCTTATGAGCCATAAAGCTACCGCCACTCTTTAGGCTGCCCTTTTCAATCACGCTTGCCATAATCGCTTCGCATTTCTCAAGCGTCCGGCTGGCAATATGAATATCCCCCAAAACATCGTTATTTTGTGCCGCTTTATGCGCCACAACCTGAGCCACCCCACCAGCGCCTATGATAAGAACAGTGCGTTTCATGTCGGTTAAACTCCTTTTCCTTGCTATTTCTGAAATATATTATGACAGGTTTGAAACAAAATCATCGTAGCCAAAGCTACGCACCAGCCGCTCGGTCCCGTCCAACTCTCGGATAGCGATAGACGGCATTTGCACCCCATTGAACCAATTTTTCTTAACCATCGTATAACCCGCTGCATCTTGGATCGACAGGCGTTGCCCAGCTACCAACGGCGCTTCGAAATGGAATTCTCCGAAAATGTCTCCCGCCAAGCAAGATTTTCCGCAAACCATCCACTCATGCGCGCCCTCGTTCGGGGCCATTTTCGCACTTTCGCGGTAGATCAAAAGATCAAGCATATGTGCCTCGACGGAACTATCAACTATGGCCAGGTTTTTACCATTATTAAGCGTATCAAGCACAGTCAATTCAAGCGTGGTTGATTGCGTGATCGCCGCCTCTCCTGGCTCAAGGTATATTTGCACCTGATGTTTTTCAGAAAACTCTTTTAGCCTTTGAGCCAAGCGCATCAGCGGGTAGTTGGGGCCCGTAAAATGAATGCCACCTCCAAGGCTGATCCATTGCATTTTTTCAATCAACGACCCAAAACGGCCTTCAATCTGGCCCAACATCTCATCAAAACGTTCAAAACTGTGATTTTCGCAATTATTATGAAACATAAAACCAGAAATCAGAGGACAGATTGGTGCGATTTTGGCAGGGTCATGTTCACCCAATCGCGAAAAGGGGCGCGCCGGATCGGCCAAATCAAAAGTCGAGGTTGAGATCCCAGGATTGACCCTAAGACCCCGCATATGTCCGCGCGAAAGGGCCTCATACCGCTCTAACTGGCCAATTGAGTTAAAAATCACCTTGTCAGACGAGGCTAACACCTCGATCATTTCATGTTCGGCCCAAGCAACCGAGTATGCGTGGGTTTCACCTTTAAATTTTTCGCGCCCCAATTTCACCTCATAAAGAGAGGAGGAGGTGGTGCCGTCCATATAGTCAGACATAAAGTCAAAAACCGACCAGGTCGCAAAACATTTCAATGCCAAAAGGGCCTTGGCCCCCGAATTAGAACGTAACCAAGCGATCTTTTCCATGTTTGATAAAAGCAACGACTTATCAATCAGGTAATAGGGTGTTTTTATCATAGATAAGCCTTTCGCGCGAAAATAAGATTCGATTATTGCGGTGAAGGGTCTCGATACTTGATTTTTTCAAAGGGATAAACAGCGATCCTTGTAAATAATTTATGACGCGCCCCTGAGCAATACGCCCAGATTAGGGCTTGATTTCAACCCCTGCCTTAGCATTAGCTTGGGCTAAGATTTGAAAGGGCGGCCATGCAAATCAAGACAGATTTTCCTCATGAAACGTTAGATATTCCCGATATGTCGATTGTGCTGCCCGATGGCTGCCGCTTGTCGGCGCGGGCGTTCATGCCAAAAGGTGCAACCCAAGGCCATCCATTCCCTGCCATTCTTGAATTTCTACCCTACCGCAAACGCGACGGAACCGCCGTGCGTGACGCGCTGACACATCCTTATTTCGCCGGGCATGGTTATGTTTGTTTGCGCGTTGATATGCGCGGCAATGGTGACAGCGACGGATTGATGGCCGATGAATATTCTCCGCAAGAGCTGCAAGACGCCTTTGATGTCATCGCTTGGATTACCGACCAGCCTTGGTCAAATGGCGCGGTGGGTATGATGGGTATCAGCTGGGGTGGATTTAACGCCCTACAAGTCGCCGCGCTTGAACCAAAAGCACTTAAAGCCATCATCACTCTTTGCTCGACCGTTGATCGATATCATGATGATATTCACTTTAAAGGTGGCTGTTTGTTGAATGAGAATTTGGGATGGGGGGCGACCATGTGGTCTTATTCCTCGCGACCGCCCGATCCGGCATTGGTGGGCAACTCATGGCGAAAAATGTGGCTAGAAAGGTTGAAAGCTAATCCGTTCTTGCCCGAACTCTGGTTGCACCATCAAAGACGCGATGCCTATTGGAAACACGGATCGGTCGTCGAAAATTATGCCTCGATCAAAGCCGCAACCCTGGCAGTTGGAGGCTGGGGTGACGCTTATAAAAATGCCGTGCCTGCTTTGCTTGAAAGTCTAAGCGCGCCCGTCAAAGGGATCATCGGCCCTTGGGTGCATAAATATCCTCATTTCGCCGTGCCAGAACCCCGCATCGGCTTTTTACAAGAGGCGCTGCGTTGGTGGGATCGCTGGCTTTTGGGTAAGCAAACCGATGTCGAAAACGACCCAGATCTACGCGCCTATATGATGGACGGCGTCCGCCCTGCGGCCTGGTATGAGCAGCGCCCCGGCCATTGGGCAAGTGAGAGAACGTGGCCCTCAACGGATATAAGCCACGTGTCTTATCACTTAAACGGCGCACAAAAACTGGGGCATGAGGTCGAAAAATTTGAACAGCTTATCGCCTCACCAGCACATTGCGGTGGTGCATCGGGGGAATACTGCGCGATTTGGCTTGGCCCTGAAATGCCCAACGATCAGCGCAGTGATGATGCGATGTCTGCCTGTTTTGACACTGTATTAGACGCTGATTTCGCCCTTTTGGGCGCGCCTAAACTACGCCTTAGCCTGGTGCCGCAAACCGACTGCGGTCAGATCATCGTACGGCTTAATCATGTACACCCTGACGGCGCCTCAACGCGGGTGACCTACGGGGTTTTGAATTTAACCCATCACCTAAGTCACGCCCAGCCAAGCGCGCTTGTTCCAGGACAAGCGATTGAGGTTGAGCTAACACTAGATCATATTGGCTACCGTTTGCCAAAAGGGCACCGTTTAAGGGTGGCCATTTCAACCGCCTATTGGCCACTTTTATGGCCCACACCCAAAGCGGCCCCCGTGGTCTTGACCGCAGGCACCCTGACCCTGCCCAAGCGACCCCTCACAAAGCACAGCGCCGAATGGCACTTTGAGCCGGCTGAAACATCAACCCCCCTTAAAGCCACCCAAATCAAACCCGCCCATCACATCAGACGAAATGAGGTTGACCAACGCACGGGTCTCGTCAGCCTGATTATCGAAGATGATTTTGGTACCTCGCACATCGACGATCATGGCCTCATCTCAGGCAGTACTGCACGTGAACGCTGGGACATTCACCCAGACAACCCGATTTCGGCTAAAGGTCACGCCCACTGGACGCAAACAAACGCCCGAGATAATGGCTGGGCCGTTAGGACCGAAGCGCTTTGCGGCATGCACGCCGATGAACAAAGCTTTCATCTTTGGGCTGAGATGTCGGCCTTTGAAACTAACCCAGACGGGAAGGAAGAACAGGTTTTTCACGAACATCAAAACTGGTCCGTGCCCCGCGACTTTATGTAACAAAAACAGGAGAGGGAGAGCGGGGCTTTTTATAACCATCTGGACAGACATCAATAATGCCTATGCTATGGGGCCCACGATGTTGACGACCCTTGATAGCGACTATAGTATCTTGGGACCTGAGATCGTTTGCTGCGTTTTAACATTTTTTAGAGGCATCCACTTTCTTTGCAAACCAAAAAATATCATGAGCCCTCATCTCGGCCCATGATATAGTTGTAATGAATTGATGTTTAATATCAAGAAGGTTAGCTTTTAATAAAATGATCTATGTCATGAATAAGAGCAAAAAATCAAACAGATTCTGGTCTTCACCGCACTGGACAAGCGGCTTGGTTCTGACCTTAGCCGCGATTTTCATCACAGCCACCTGTAACATCACAATGTTTCAAAAGCTGTTTGATTGGTATGTTCTAACCGATACCAAACTGATTTACATTTTGTCCTTGGTGGTTATTCAAACCTTGCTGCTGGTATTGGTTTTTTCGGTTTTAACAGCGTTTTTCGCCTTTCGGACAATTTTAGCCACCATATTAATGATCTCGGCTTTTTCGGCATATTTTGTTGATAGCTTCGGTGTAATTATCGACCGAGAGATGCTTATCAACGCCATCCAAACCGATCCAGCTGAAGCCTCGGCCCTATTTTCGCCACGCTTTCTTTTATATTTTATGGGCATTTTTCTATTGCCAAGCATATTCTTGTTTAAAATCAAAATGACCGCCCAAGGGCTTTTGAAACGTTTAAAATCAAATGTGATCTATGGCGTTGGTTCGTTGGCCCTTATTGTGGCTATTGTTTTTTCTTTTTACCCTTTCTACGCCTCATTCTTTCGCGAACAGTTGGTGATACGCGTCTACTCAAACCCGATGGCGGCGATGTACGGCGTTATTCAGGTGGCGCAAAAAGATTATTTCACCGGCACGCCACCCTTTACCCCAATCGCAAGTGACGCGCACAAACCCACAGGTGGCCCCCGTAAATTGGTAATTATGGTGGTGGGCGAAACAGCGCGCGCCGATCGTTTCTCGATGAACGGCTATGCGCGCAAAACCAACCCACTATTAGAACAATCAGGCATAATCAGCTTTTCAGATGCCAGTTCTTGCGGAACCAGTACAGCTTATTCGGTGCCTTGTATGTTCGCCCAAGAAGGGCGCGCCCAATATAACCGTAGGGCTGCTGCCTATAGGGGCAATGCCCTTGACGTTCTGGCCGATGTGGGCACCCATGTTTATTGGCGCGACAATAACTCTGACTCCAAAGACGTCGCCAACCGCGTCAATTACAAAAGCTTTAAAAGTCCCCCAACCAACACGATCTGTGACCCCGAGTGCCGCGACGTTGGAATGTTGGTAGGGCTTGATACCCTAATCGAGACGCAAGATAGCGGTGATTTTATCTTTGTCTTGCACCAAATGGGCAGCCATGGACCCACCTATTGGCAGCGCGTGCCCGATGGTTTTCAAAAGTTTCAACCCATTTGCACCTCCAGCCAGCTTGATCAGTGCAGCCCAGAGCAAATCAACAACAGCTATGACAATACAATTTTTTACACCGATTATTTTCTGGCACAAACAATTGAGTTCTTGAAAGCCTATGATGATCGTTTTGAGACGACGCTGCTTTACGCCTCTGACCATGGAGAGTCTTTGGGTGAAAATGGACTTTATCTGCATGGAATGCCCTATAGCATGGCACCAGTTGCCCAAACCCATGTGCCCGTGATGATGTGGCTTGGCGCGCGACATAGTCCAATCAAAAAAAAGCTGCTGTTAGCTCATGCCGACAAGCCCATTTCACATGACAATCTCTTTCACAGTTTGCTGGGCCTGTTTGGCGTTGAAACATCCGCTTATTTACCACAAAAAGATCTATTAAATTCGGCATTGGAATAATCGCCCAAGGGGTCATCCGTGAAAAACAACAAACAAGCCTTTCAAACAAACCTGACGGGTTTTGCACATTTCCGCCACGCAGCGCTTTGGTCGCTGCGGGGTTTGCTCAGCGTTTATCGAGGCGAGGCTGCCTTTCGGCAAGAGTTGGTCTTAGTCGCGGCGATGCTGCCCTTGGGCCTTTGGCTTGGGGAAACCAAGGTTGAGCGTGCGCTTTTAACGGTATCGCCTTTGCTGATTTTGGTGGTTGAGCTTTTGAACACCGCCATTGAATCGGCAATCGACCGTATCGGACCAGAATATCATGAGCTGTCAGGTCGCGCCAAAGACATAGGCTCAGCTGCGGTGTTTGTGACCCTTTGTGCCGTTGGACTTTTGTGGGCCATTCTCTTGTTTCCGGCCTTATGAGCAGAATCGCCGAAACCGACCTTTATGAGCCTATCAAATCCTATCTGAACGGCTTGGGATATGACGTAAAATCGGAGGTGAGACACGCCGATATTGTCGCCATAAAAGCCGGCGCACCCCCCCTGATTGTGGAAATGAAAACTAGCTTTTCCCTGACATTGCTGCACCAAGCTACTGCTCGTCAAACGCTTAGTGATTGTGTGTTTGTTGCGGTGGCCCGTTGGCGCGGCAAAGTGGGGTGGAAGGCGTTTAAAGCCAATCTTGGTCTTTGTAAAAAGTTAGGCCTTGGGGTGCTGTCGGTCGATGTAACCACACAGTTAGTAACGCTGCATATCAATCCAGGGCCCACAGGCTCTCCCAAAAACAACCGTCGCACCGCCAAAGTTCTGGCAGAGTTTCACGCCCGCAAAGGTGACCCAAATTTAGGCGGCAAGCGAGGGCAGATCATGACTGCTTACCGCCAAGATGCGCTTTTATGTTTACGGGCCTTATCAACAGTTGAAACAGTGTCGGGCGCACAAATTTGTAAAGAAACGGGCATGAGGCGCGCCACAAAACTTATGGCCGACAATCACTATGGCTGGTTTGAGCGCGCGTCGCGCGGCCTTTACCGCCTAAGTACCTCTGGAAAAACCGCCGCCGACCAGCTGGTGAAGACGCCTGATTAATTGACCTTGCGCGCCAGATCTTCAACATCCGTAATACAGACCTCCGGAACAACTGACTCTGATTGTGAGGGCATGTCTGACTTTGGGGCACCTACCAAAAGCGGCAAAAGCTCGGCTTGGGTTGGACTTGGGCTGGTAGACTGTACTGGTTCGCGCCAAGTCAGCGTATCAAAGGCCGCGCAGTTTTGGCAATTGGGCTGCCACTGCGTATGAATGGACTGGCATTTGTCGCAGCACCATTGCTGCCCACGCGACGCGCTAAGCGCTTTGGTCAACCACCCGCGGACCACGGAATCATCAGCCCCTTCGCCACGCTCAATCGCGGCCATTATGGCTAATGACCGGGTGGTTGGATGGCGCGTGGCAGTATCGCCCAGCGTGCGCCGCGCAGCGGGGAAGTCTTCGTTGGCGATATTGAGCTCGGCCATCAGCATAAGGGTTTCATCATCATTAGGATGCGCCGCACTTAAAAGCTTAAAACGTTTCAAACGGTCATTTGGGGTTTCATCAGGAGTAATATCTGCAAAAGCCACCGCCAAATCAGGATGAGGCCGCGCTTCCCATGCTTTTTTCAAAACCCGCGTGGCATTTTTAGAATCGGACTTGCCAATATAATGGCGCGCAGCCATAACGGCGGCCGGGATCAGGTCAGGCGAAAGCTTATTGGCCTCAATCGCAGCTTCTCGCTCTTCGATCGAGGAACCGTCAGCCACCAAAACGCTCGCCTCTTGCAAAGCCATGATCGCATCTCGGCGCCGATAGACATCGCGGGGCAAAAGGCCTGACTTCAGCTTGGAAACCAAGGTGGCACGCGCGCCTTTCCAATCTGCTTGGGTGGACTGCAACTCTAGCAGAACATCTTGAGTCTGGGCATGGCGGGGGCGCAATTCATAGGCTTTTTGCGCTAGCTTTAGGGCCGTTTCAGTGTCACCATCTTCTATCTTTTGCAACATCAGCCCGCGTACGCCGACAAAACGGGTTTTATCATCACCGATCAGGTCCATATAAGCTTGGGTTGCGCGGCCGCGATCACCCGCTTGTTCAGCGGCTTGGGCGATTAATAGCGTAGTCAACTCTGGCCGATCTAGAAATTTCGCGGCTTTGCTGGCACGGCTTAACGCCAAGCGCGGCTCGCCCGAAGCAAGGGCGATTAAACTATCAGACAGGGCCGCAAGGCCTTTGCGCTCTTTGTTTCGAGAAAAATAGCGGCTCAGGGCGGTTTCATCACCTGTCAAAAACCGCAAAATCGCACCTAAAAAGCCCAAAGTCACCAACGAAAGCCACATCAAAAGCCCCAAAACAAGCGCCAAAAGCGCGACTTGCAGCGGGCCTATGAGAAACTCATAGCCGCCCGCCGTCACGCTAAAGACCGAACCACTTTCCGATAAGGCTGCCGCCCCTAAGGCAAGGGCCGCAACGGCGCTGACAAAGAACAGCAGCTTTAGCAGTGACCACAACATGGCAAACCCCTATCTTTGCGCCATTTCAGTGGCAAGGTTGGCGAAAGCCGCGTTTGCAGCTAGATAAGCGTCGGCAAGGTCGCTCCAAGACAGCAAGATCGTCTGCGCCTTGACAGGCAATGTCGCAATTTCACTTACCGCAAGCGCCACACGACCTTGGCGCAAAGCCTGGACTGCGCGTGACAAAATCGCATCAGGGTCCATACCTTGTTGGGGGGTCAGGGCCCGCGCACCACTTTGGACCCGCAAAAAGCCCATCAGTTTTTCAACAGGTGTTTGATCCACACGTGGCGCTAAAGCAGCCTTCAGAGCGGGGCGGGCTTGTTCGTCCAACAGCGCACTTAACTCATCTAAACTGCGCACCCCTTGCTCGCCAAACGGATCAAGGTCGCGCGTGTCAAACCCAAGGGCCGCAATTTGCGCAAGTGGATCGGAAAAAGTACGCCCTGCGTTTAACGCCAGCTGCAGCTCAGCCAAAGCCAAACGCGCGGCCGCCAAACGACCCAGATCTAGGTTTTGGGCCAAAATCGCATCAGCCGATGGCAAGGCCGCGGCGATTTGCGCAAGGGCTGCACTGGTGGCTTGGTCTAATGCTGCTTGGCTTTCTAAGGAAAGCGTTGCCTTATTTGCAGGCTGCGCCTTTAGTGCGGCAAGCTGGAGACCAAGGGCATCTAACCTAGCGCTCATATCAGCTGCGGTTTCGGCGCTTTCGCGAGTAACGCCCTCAAGCCGACTGTCAAATGCGGCTAGTGAACTGCCCGTATCCGGCAGGGCAGCTATGGTTAGTGTAAGACCGTCAATTTGATTCTGCAAATCGGCAATCTGCCCTTCGGTTACAAGCGGGGTCGTCTGGGGGCTTAGAACAAAATAGGCCACACCAAAACCCACGCCACCTGCGATAAATCCAAGCGCCGCTGCGGTTAGCAAAAGCGGGGCTTTTCTCAGGGTAGGAGTGGCCATTTTAGCTGCTTCATTTGACTTTCGCACCACGGGTCTGGTCTTGTCTTTTGACAAAGCGGGTTCTGCCGAAGCGCTGTCTGGTAGATCTTGCACCATTTGGCATCCTTTGTCGTAAGGTGGCTATAGAAACAACCTAGCCACTAAGGGCGCCGCACTCAAGCGCTAGGGGCGATCTTTTTGCGTAACCAAATCTGCCAAGACGTCAACCATCGCCGCCAAATCGGGCCGCGCTGCAATATGGAGGCGCGCGCCGCCAAAACCCCCACATTCAAGTGCCACCGAAGACGAGAGCGCCGCAATGACCACGGGGGCTGGATCTTTTAACTTTTGATATTCTTGCACCGCAATTTGCGCCGAGCGCGGCGAAAAAAGCGGTAAATACACGGTCTCTGTGCCAGAAAGGGCTATGCACGCCTCATGCGTTAGGGGTTGGGGGTCTTGGGAATAGACGACTAGCGCAGTAGTTTTGGTGCCGCAATTGGTTAACATTTGTGCTAGATTGCCGCGCTGGTCTGCGCCACGCAGATGAATAAGTGGCCCGCGTCCACGGTTGCGCAAAATTAAATCAACCAAATCTTGTCCATCACCGGCGGCAGAAATGGCTTTAAGGCCCAGCTTCTCCGCCTCTTGCGCAGTTTGATCACCCACGCACCAAGCAATAGCCCCTTTGGCTAATTTGTCACGCGCACCCATCTGCGCAAAGGCCTGCACCCCAGTTTGCGAGGAAAAGATCACCCCCTCAAACATTTGCTTTGGCAACTTGCGGTCTAAAAGTCGCGGGGTAAGCAACGGGGAGTAGATCACTTCGACCAAAGGGCCAAAGCGTGCAGTCAGCGCCTGTCCAAACTGTTCAGCCTGCAGCGCAGGGCGGGTGACAAGAAACAGTGAGGTTTTAGATTGTTCGTTCATATATAAGCTGTTACTTGCAAGATACGTTTTGCGCAACGGGCAGTTATGATCAAAACATTGACTTTTTTAGGAATTGAAAGCAGCTGTGACGATACAGCCGCTGCAATTGTGCGCAACAGCTCAAGCCAAGGGCCAGAGATCCTTTCCTCGGTGGTTGATGGGCAAACGGCGATCCATGCCGCCTTTGGTGGTGTGGTGCCCGAACTTGCCGCCCGCGCCCATGCCGAGCGAATCGATCATTGCATTGAAAAGGCTCTGTCGAAAGCCCATCTTAGCTTTGCAGACCTAGACGCTATTGCAGTAACAGCTGGGCCTGGCTTGATTGGTGGAGTTTTGTCGGGTGTTATGTGCGCCAAGGGCTTATCGGCTGCCTTGGGTTTGCCGCTGATAGGGGTCAATCATCTGGCGGGCCATGCTTTAACTCCGCGTTTGACCGATGGGCTGGCCTTCCCCTACATCATGCTTTTGGTCTCGGGGGGACATTGCCAGTTTTTATATGTCGAGCAGGCAGATCTATTTACAAGACTAGGGGCCTCAATCGATGACGCTCCGGGTGAGGCCTTTGATAAAATTGCGAAAATCCTTGGCCTTGCGCAACCAGGAGGCCCCGAGGTTGAGCGTGTGGCCCAAAGCGGCGATCCAAAACGCTTTGCCTTGCCGCGCCCACTTTTGGATCGGGCGGGGTGTGATATGTCCTTTTCAGGCCTAAAAACCGCCGTGTTGCGGTTGCGCAACAGTTTGGTGACCACCCAAGGTGGGCTTACTTTGCAAGATCGCGCCGATATTTGTGCTGGCTTTCAAGCGGCAGTAACGGACGTCTTGGCCGAAAAATCACGCCGCGCCCTAGCGCTTTTGCCCAATGTGACCAATTTCGCAGTTGCAGGTGGTGTCGCGGCCAATGGCCCGATTAGAGCAGCTCTAAAAGAACTTTGTGACAGGAAAACCGTGGGCTTTCTAGCCCCACCACTTGCACTTTGTACCGATAATGCAGCGATGATTGCCTGGGCTGGACTTGAGCGCTACGCTCTAGGCTACCGCGATGATTTAACACTTTCGGCGCGACCAAGATGGCCGCTTGATGTCACCAGCCCTGCCCTGCTTGGGTCGGGCAAAAAAGGCGCAAAAGCCTAAAGAGAGAAAAGATGAGAGTAGCCATTATTTGCAAAGATAAACCCGGCGCTTTACAAATTCGCCTTGATACCCGCCCTGACCATGCTGCCTATTTGAAAACAGGCAATATGGTCGAAATGGCAGGGCCTTTGCTAGATGAGCAGGATCAAATGTGTGGATCATTGATTATTTTAAAAGTCGAAAATATGACCCAAGCTCATGATTGGGTCGGAAGTGATCCATACGGGTTGGCGGGGCTTTTTCAATCTGTAATGATTAAAGAATGGAATAAGGTTATAGGCTGATGGCGTTTTGGCTATTTAAGTCGGAGCCCGCCAGTTGGAGCTGGCAAAACCAGCTTGCGCGTGGCGCAATGGGCGAAGAATGGAGCGGGATCCGTAACTACCAGGCCCGCAACAATATGCGCATGATGCAGCTGGGCGATCAGGGGTTTTTCTACCATTCAAACCAAGGCAAAGAGATTGTGGGTGTTGTCGCAGTTTGCGCCCTGTCCGCACCTGACAGCACAAGCGATGATCCGCGCTGGGATTGCATCCAGTTAAAGGCAATAGCACCGCTAAAGCGGCCGGTTTCTCTTCAAAGCTGCAAAGCGCATCCGAATTTGCAAAATATGGCTTTGGTAGCCTTTTCGCGGTTGTCAGTGCAGCCCGTCACAAAGTCTGAGTGGGATATTATTATCGCCATGTCGCTGACTTAAACGGCCCGCAGGCTTTAATCCTAAGCGCCGCAAAAGCGGCGCCTAGGGGTTTCAATCAATAGCGGTAATGTTCTGATTTGAATGGCCCTTCAACCTTAACGCCGATATAGTCGGCTTGGTCTTTGCGCAGTTCAGTCAGTTTCACGCCAATTTTTTTCAAGTGCAAACGGGCTACTTTTTCATCAAGCTCTTTGGGCAGGATATAAACGCCAGGCTGGTATTCGGACGCTTTGGTCCAGAGTTCAATCTGCGCCAAAACCTGATTGGTAAAGCTAGCCGACATCACGAAGGAAGGATGGCCAGTGGCATTGCCTAGGTTGAGCAAGCGCCCCTCAGACAAAAGAATGATCCGCGCGCCTGAAGGCATTTCGATCATATCAACTTGGTCTTTGATATTGGTCCATTTGTGGTTTTTAAGCGCCGCAACTTGGATTTCATTATCGAAATGGCCAATATTGCCCACAATCGCCATATCCTTCATTTCGCGGATATGTTCGATGCGGATCACATCTTTATTGCCCGTGGTGGTGATGAAAATATCGGCATTGGCCAATTCATCTTCCAACAAGGTCACTTCAAAACCGTCCATCGCGGCTTGCAAGGCGCAGATCGGATCAACTTCGGTCACTTTCACACGCGCACCAGCGCCGCGCAGACTTGCAGCGGAACCTTTGCCCACGTCACCGTAGCCACATACAACCGCCACCTTTCCCGCCATCATCGTGTCGGTCGCGCGGCGAATACCGTCAACCAGCGATTCTTTGCAGCCGTATTTATTGTCAAACTTCGATTTGGTAACGGAATCGTTCACGTTGATTGCAGGAAAAGGCAAGCGGCCTGCTTTGTGCAAATCATAAAGGCGGTGCACGCCTGTGGTGGTTTCTTCCGACACGCCTTGGATTGCGTCGCGCTGTTTGGTGAACCAACCTGGGCTGGCTTTCAGGCGTTTTTTGATTTGGTTGAACAAGCAAACCTCTTCATCCGAGGTGGGCACTTCAATAATCTCCGTTTCGCCCGCTTCAACGCGTGCGCCGATCAAAATATACATGGTGGCATCGCCGCCATCATCCAGGATCATGTTACACGTACCGCCTTCGCCACCGAACTGAAAGATTTTGTCGGTATAGGTCCAGTAATCTTCAAGTGTTTCGCCTTTGATCGCGAAAACGGGCGTGCCGCCTGCGGCAATAGCTGCGGCGGCGTGGTCTTGGGTCGAGAAAATATTGCACGAAGCCCACCGCACATCAGCGCCCAGCGCGTTTAGAGTTTCAATTAGTGCTGCTGTTTGAATGGTCATGTGCAAGCTGCCCGCAATGCGCGCCCCTCTAAGTGGCTGACTTGCCCCAAATTCTTCGCGCAGCGCCATCAGGCCGGGCATTTCTGTTTCGGCAATGGTCAACTCTTTGCGGCCAAACTCTGCCAAAGCAATATCTTTAACTATATAATCTAGCGACATTCTCATCTCCAAAATCAAGGTTTCCGCGTGGCTAGCACAGATAGCCCATCTCGACAACATGTTATAAAACTTGGTAGCAGGTGTAAAAGGGGGCGCAGATCATGGTGCAAAAACGGGCGTGGCAGCGGATGCTGTCAGGGCGCAGGCTAGACCTACTTGATCCCACTGCTGTGGATGTTGAAATCGAAGATATTGCCCACGGATTGGCCTTTGTGGCGCGCTGGAATGGGCAAACCAAGGGCGACTGGCCCTATTCGGTGGCGGAACATTCGCTGCTTGTCGAAAAGATCTTTACAAATCTAAACCCGAATATCGATGCAAAATGGCAGCTGATGGCGCTTTTACATGATGCGCCTGAATATGTGATCGGCGATATGATCAGCCCCGTCAAAGCGGCCATCGGTACAGGATATGAGGCGCTGGATCTACGCCTGACCGAAGCCATCCACCGACGCTTTGGCCTACCTGCCCAAACGCCAAGCCTGATCAAAAAGGCAATCAAAGCGGCAGATGTGATCTCGGCGTGGTTAGAGGCTGTGCAAATCGCAGGCTTTTCACAAGATGAGGCCAATAAATATTTTGGCAAACATGAGGCTGCCTTGCTGAAACAATTTGATATCAAGCTGCGACCCCCAAAGCCCGTTCGCGAAGATTTTATTACACGCGCAGCTATTTTATGTGCGCGGCTTAATTGATAGCAAACTGAAATTTTATCGGACGACATGCCCCTGGAAATTGCGGCGCTAAACCTTTTTGGCGTACTGCCACGGCCTGACCATTTTTCGCTTTTTTTATTAGGGTTTGCATATCTTGGTATCGCGGGCGCACCTTTGAGCACGATGTTTGCACCCATCATCTCGGCTAAAGAAAAACCCAGATCCTCAGCTTTTGAAGGTAGTTCAGCCAATGCAACGAGCGCTTGTAGAGATTTAAGATCTTTTAACGACAAAGTGTCTAGATCAAGCTTCATACCATAATCTTTTTCACTCAGACCTACGACCTCATAGATAAAATAAACAAAGAATTGAATTAATATGGCGGTTTTAAATTATTTCGGGCTACGTTTTGCCAATATGCGCTGCAAAGTCCGCCGATGCATATTCAAACGTCGCGCAGTCTCTGAAACATTGCGATCGCACATTTCATAAATACGTTGGATATGCTCCCACCGAACCCGATCGGCTGACATGGGGTTTTCTGGCGGGCCAGGGATGCTTTCACCGCTGGACAAAAGTGCGCGAGCCACTTCGTCGGCGTCGGCGGGCTTGGCCAAATAATCAATCGCACCAATTTTAACAGCAGCCACGGCCGTTGCAATCGCACCGTAGCCCGTTAAAACTATAATCTTACAATCGCCGCGCAATTCGCGCAAGGCCTCAACTACGTCTAGGCCATTACCGTCTTCAAGGCGCAAATCAACTACTGCATAGCTGGGAGGATGGGCCCTTGCCAACGCCATCCCTTCTGCCACAGATGTAGCCGCTTGAACGATAAATCCACGCTTTTCCATCGCCTTTGCCAAGCGCGTCACAAAGGGCGCGTCATCGTCTACCAAAAGCAGGCTTTTATCTTCCATAAGGTCTTGGGCGGCTATCTCGGCCATGTTCTGCCTTTTCACGGTTACTGCTAAATAGTTTATAGCCTTTTTTTCAATTGGCCAACCCTATCAGCCCTTTGTCGTGGCCTTAATAAAACAAGCGGTCTTTTCGGCAATCTGTTCGGCCGTATCATCACGGCGGAAAAAGTCGACAAAGCCCAAATCTGGTAAAACCAAATAAGTAAAGGTCGAGTGATCAACTAAATAATAATCATCCCCTGTCTCATTTACTTTATAATAGGTTTTATATGCTTGGGAGGCCGCCTTGATTTGCGCGTCAGAACCCGTAAGCCCCATTAATTTTTGGTCCATATTAGCTATAAAATCGCGCAAAACGTCGGGCGTATCACGTTTCGGGTCAATTGAGATAAAGACAGGCGTCGCATCATAGCCCCATTTTTTTAAAAGATCGCTCGCCTCAACATTGCGTGCCACATCATAGGGGCAAATATCGGGGCAATAGGTATAGCCAAAATATAAAAGCGACGGCCTGATTATTACCTCTTTATCTGTGACGGTTAGGCCGTCTTGATTAATTAACTCAAAGGGACCGCCTATCGTGCCGCTTGAAATTTGTCCACCACCACACTCAGAAAATGCATTAGCGCCCTTCGAAAGAACATAAATTGCTGAAGCCGCCAAAAAACCCGACACGACAAAAATTGCACTGTAAGAGTATCTTTTTGACATTGTCTTGGCTCCCCACATAACATCATATCTTAGATAGGACTTGTCGCGCCAATCGCAATGACAAAATCACCGCACCTTTGGGGACCCATGCAAAACAACACCATAGGCATCGCTTCGATCGGGTCACGCTCAGCATGGGTTCGGCTGCGCACGTTGATCTTTTTACGTTGGCTGGCAATCGCGGGGCAAACCTTGGCCTTGCTGATCTCTGTCAGGGTTTTTGGCATCGCCTTACCTATGGACATTTGTCTGGCGGTGATCGGCGCATCGGTGCTTGCTAACCTTATTTCCATCAAGGTATTTCCCGTCACAAAAAGACTGACCGAGGCACAAGCGCTTTTATCTTTGTTGTTTGATTTGTTGCAATTATTTTCGCTTATAATTCTCACGGGGGGGCTGGCCAATCCTTTTGTGATTTTAGTCATCGCCCCCGTTGCAATTTCAGCCAGCGTGCTTGAGCTGCGCACGACTGTGATTTTGGCGAGCGCTGCAAGTCTTTTGGTTACGATTGCCGCATTTTTCCATTTACCTCTGCGCCTAAGTGATGGGGTTGAAATGAAAACACCCGAGCTTTTTACTTTTGGCTTTTGGGCTGCAATTATAACAGGGGTAGTATTTTTATCGGTCTATTCACGGCGGATCTCCGTTGAAATCCGGTCAATGTCAAACGCGCTTTTGGCCACCCAAATGGCCCTTTCCCGAGAGCAAAAGCTAACAGACCTAGGCGGCGTAGTGGCCGCAACTGCACATGAACTAGGCACACCCTTAGCAACGATCAAACTTGTCAGCTCTGAGCTTTTAAGTGAGTTAAAAGACCGGCCAGACCTGCACGCTGACGCCCTATTAATTCGTGATCAAGCCGACCGCTGCCGCGATATTCTGCACTCTATGGGGCGGCGCGGCAAAGATGATAAGCATCTGCAACAGGCCCCGCTGACCGCTATTTTACAAGAGGCGGCTGAGCCCCACTTGGCGCGTGGAAAATCGGTGCATTTTCGCACATCTCCCGCAAAAGGCTGCGCCTTGCACGAACCCCTGATAAACCGCTCACCAGAGATTATACATGGTTTACGCAATTTAATACAAAATGCCGTCGATTTCGCTGGAGCCCATGTGTGGGTCGAGGGGAGCTGGTCTGATACGAAAATTGAGCTTTGCATTCAAGATGATGGGCCCGGCTATCCTTTACAAATAATTGATAAAATCGGCGAGCCTTTCGTGCGAAAGCGCGCGCTAACCCAAGAAACCGAGACGCGGCCAGAATATGAAGGGATGGGGCTTGGCCTTTTCATTGCTAAAACCTTGTTAGAGCGTACAGGTGCGAAGTTGCGGTTTTCAAACAGCTTGGCCACCGTGCGCAAGGATCCTACCGATATGCAGGCGAGCGGCGCGATTATTGAGCTAACGTGGCCGATTGACGCAATCAAAGCGTACAGCAGCGGCCCCTTGGGTCAAAATCAGCCTCTAAAAAGTTAGCTGCTTTTTTTGTTGTTTATATACTTTCCAGCGTTTTATTTTTTATTTACCAAGGATTACCCCAATAAACCTCTGATACAGCTTTTATTCAGAGGCTTGCGCCCGCACGCATCTGGCGCGATTGTGGGGCATGAGTAATGCACTTCACCACGCAATCCGTCTTCCCACGGCCGATGACACGGCGGCGCTTGGCCACTGGTGCGCCGCTCGTGCCGCTTTGGGGGATTGTTTTTTACTGTCAGGTCCGATTGGCGCGGGCAAAACCCATTTCGCGCGAGCCTTTATCCAATCACTTTTAAACACTGATGAAGATGTGCCCTCACCCAGCTTTACTTTGGTCCAAACCTATGAGGCCCCAAATTTTGAGATATGGCACGCCGATCTTTACCGCCTAACCCATCCGGATGAGGTGGTTGAGCTAGGGCTAGAAGATGCATTTTCCACCGCCGTTTGCTTGATTGAATGGCCCGACCGTTTGGGGCAGGGCGCGCCGAAATCCGCGCTTTCCCTGAGCTTTAGCGCACATTGCGAGGGGCGCTTGGTCTTGGCCCAAGGTGCGCCGCGCCACGAGCTGGCTTTGGCTCTGCGCCAAGAATGGGCGGCCCATGCAAAATAGCCGCAGTCCTGCCCTGGCGCACTTCTTGCAAACTGCAGGCTGGAGTGCAGCAAAAGTCACCCCACTTGCAGGTGACGCTTCGGCACGCCAATACTTTCGCCTAAATCTGGATGGGAAAATGTCTGTGGTGATGGACGCGCCGCTTGATCAGCCTGACGACCCTGCGGCCTTTGTTGCTGTGGCTGAGTTTCTGCAAAGCCGAGGCCTATCAGCGCCGACAGTTCTTGCCCAAGACTTACAACGCGGATTTTTACTGCTGGAAGATTTGGGTGACGCTTTGTTTGTCCATGAAACTGCTCGTGATCCCAAATGCGAACAGCCTCTTTACAAAAGCGCCACTGCAGTTTTGGCCCATGTCCAAAAGACCACTCCAGGTTTTAAAGTCGAAAACTTTAGCGCCGCGCAGTGGGCCACCTCATCCGAGCTTTTGATATCGCTTTACGGGGCAGAGTTTGGTTCAGAGGCCGCCGTTGCGTCCGATTTTGTGGCGATATTAACCGATATTTTAGAAAAACATGCAGATAGTGAACGCGTGTTCATATTGCGCGATTACCATTCAGAAAACCTGCTGTGGTTGCCCCAAAGACAGGGCCTCAAAAGGGTGGGACTTTTAGACTTTCAACTGGGGCAACTTGGCCAGCCTGCTTATGATCTCGTATCGCTTTTACAAGATGCTCGCCGCGATGTCTTACCAGCGACCCGCGATGAGAGCATTACGCATTTTCTAAATTTAAGCGGCCATGCGCATGCTGATTTCATGGCCAGTTTTGCCGCTTTTGGGGCCCAGCGCGCCGCGCGCATTTTGGGCCTTTTCACCCGTTTGGCGCTGATGGGGAAGCCTAGGTATATCAAACTTATGCCCCGCGTCTGGCGTCAGTTAAACGAGAACCTGGCGCATCCCGCCTTACTACCATTGCAGAACTTTTGCGCCAAGATTGTACCTGTTCCCACCCCAGAGCGGTTACAATGTTTCGAGACAAAATGCCCCAAAACCCCATAAGTCTCATGCTTTTTGCAGCTGGTTTTGGTAGCCGCATGGCCCCTTTAACCGACCACCGACCCAAGCCCTTGCTGGAGGTGGCAGGGCGCACACTTTTAGATCATGCGCTTGACCAAACACGCGGCTTTAACTTTGAAAAACGCGTTGTGAACGTACATTATTTAGCCGCCCAAATCATCAACCACCTAAAGTCCGAGCCCGCTCTACAGATTTCTCACGAAAAAGAAGCCCTTTTAGAAACAGGCGGCGGACTGCGCGCCGCGCTTGGGCTGCTTGGGCCTTGGCCTGTTTTGACGCTTAACACCGATGCGGTTTGGCTGGGACAAAACCCAATAGCGGCCCTTTTGTCCGCGTGGCAACCTGATAGAATGGATGCTCTCTTGTTGCTTGGCCCCCTTGCTGCAGCCAGGGGCCATAGCGGTTTTTCAGATTTTGCGCTGAATGCGGCTGGCCAGATCAAACGCGACAAGTCTACCACGGGTTTGCTTTATCTGGGAGCGCAAATCATCAAAACCGATATGCTGCTAACGATTGACGCGCAGAAGTTCTCCCTTAACCTGCTTTGGGATCAGATGATCGACCAAGGCCGAGCCTTTGGTTTTACCTATGCCGGTGATTGGTGTGATGTTGGTCGACCCCAGAATATTGATTTAGCCACCGCTCTTTTAAAGGCCAAATACGCGAGAAACCGCCCAAATGTTTGATAAAGTTTCCCCCAACATTTTTGCACTAGCGCCCGGCGTTGATTTTCCTTTGGCGCTTCATGCGGGCCTGGTCGCGCGCATGAAGGACAAGCCCCCGCATGCGATGGCGCGCGTGACCCTTTATCTCAACACTCAGCGGATGCGGCGGCGCGTCACAGATCTTTTCGTCGCCGAAGGCGCAGGGTTTTTGCCGCGCATTTTGCTGATCTCGGACATCGACCAAGACCCGAACCTTGCAAGTTTACCCAAAGCCATTCCCGCGCTGCACCGCCGGCTTGAGCTGACGCAATTGGTGGCCCACCTGCTTGAGCAAGAGCCCGATTTGGCAGCGCGCAGCGCTTTGTTTGACCTGTCAGACAGTTTAGCCAATTTGCTGGACGAAATGCAAGGCGAGGGGGTTAACCCTGAAACTGTAATGGGGCTTGATGTCTCAAACCACTCGGCCCATTGGCACCGCACCCAAGCCTTTATGAAAATTGTACTGCCTTTTTTTAACGGTACCGAACAGCCCGATGCGCTCCAACGTCAAAGAATGGCGGTCTCAGTGTTGCAGGCGGCTTGGCAAGACAATTCGCCTGCTGATCCTATCATCATCGCTGGCTCGACAGGGTCACGCGGCACGACTTTGGCCTTTATGAAACTGGTGATAAGCCTGCCCCAAGGTGCGCTGATTTTGCCGGGCTTTGATTTTGATATGCCGCCCTCAGTCTGGGACAAGCTAAGCAATGCCTTAACCGCCGAAGATCACCCCCAATATCGGTTTCGCAAGTTGATGGATATGGTCGATGCCACGCCAAATCAGGTTTTGCCCTGGCACGACACACCCCCACCTTGCCCTGCGCGCAACAGCTTTATTTCACTGGCCTTGCGCCCTGCCCCCGTCACAGATCAATGGCTGACCGAGGGGCAAAAGCTAACCGATTTGAGCACGCCAACCAAAGACCTTACCCTGATCGAGGCCCCAAACCAGCGCAGCGAAAGTCTAGCCATTGCCCTTGCGCTGCGCGACGCGGCTGATCGCGGCGAGGTGGCTGCCCTTATAACCCCCGATCGCTTGCTGGGCCGTCAGGTCACCGCGGCGCTGGATCGTTGGGGCATTTTGCCCGACGATTCCGCAGGCCGCCCACTAGCACAGTCGGCCCCCGGTCGGTTTTTGCGCCAAATAGCACGGCTTTTTGACCGTCGTTTGACCAATGCGGCCTTTTTAACCTTGCTGAAACATCCGCTAACCGCAACAGGTGCTGCGCGCGGTGTCCATTTGCGCTTTACCCATGAATATGAACTTCACATGCGCCGCTTTGGCCCTGCAGTGTTTGATCCTAAAGCCCTGATTGCTTGGGCGAGCACCCAATCCGACCCCACATGCAGCGCTTGGGCCCTTTGGTTGGCCGATCGGCTAAGCCATTTCGAAAATATATCCCCCCGTCCGATTGCTGCACATTTAACAGCCCTTCTCGAATGTGCCGGCGGCCTTGCTGCAGGGCCCGGCAGCACAGGCACGGGCGGGCTTTGGGAAAAAGAAGCGGGCCAAACCGCCGCTGAGATGATCGAGGCGCTCACCGCCGCCGCCCCCTTTGGTGGCACTCTGTCAGCCTATGATTTTGATGCGCTGTTCACGTCAGTTCTTAACCAAGGGCAAATTCGCATCTCGCATCAGGCAGATCCAAATATCATGATATGGGGCACGCTGGAGGCGCGCGTGCAAGGCGCTGATTTGGTAATTTTGGGTGGACTGAATGATGGCGTTTGGCCTCAGATGCCGCTACCCGACCCTTGGCTTAATCGGCAAATGCGTCAAAAGGCAGGGCTTTTGCTGCCCGAGCGGCGCATCGGCCTCTCAGCACATGATTTCCAACAGGCCATTTGTGCGCCAAAGGTTATTCTAAGCCGCACATTGCGTAATGCAGAAGCTCCAACTGTGCCGTCACGCTGGTTAAATCGTTTAATGAATTTGCTGGCGGGCCTGCCGGATAATGGCGGCGCGCAGGCCCTTGAGAACATGCGCGATCGCGGGGCGCGGTGGCTTTCTTTGGCGCAAAGCCTTGATCTACCCAGCGGCGCCCATCTAAGCGACCCAATGCTTGCGCCCGCAAAACGCCCCTCGCCCAAGCCTGCGATTGAAAGTAGGCCCAAAACATTGCCCGTAACGGCCATTTCAAAACTAATCCGCGACCCTTATCATGTCTATGCGCGCTATATTTTAAAACTTTACCCCTTAAATCCGCTGCATATGTCCGCTGATGCCCGCCTGCGCGGTGAGGTCCTACATAAAATATTAGAACGTTTCGTCAAAACGCGCCCGTCAGACGAGCTGCTACCCCAAAATGCCGCCGCCGCAAAAGCCCGTCTTTTGGAACTGGCGCAAGAGCAGTTGCAAACCTTGGTGCCTTGGCCCGCCGCCCGAGCGCTTTGGTATGCAAGGCTTGCGCGCGTTGCGGATGTGTTTTTAGAAAACGACCGTCGGCCCGACATCATTGGCTCAAAAACCGAACGCAAGGGTGCTTATGATATCGTCGCCTTGGGCTTTGTGCTAAAGGCCAAAAGCGACCGTGTTGATATTTTGTCAAACGGCTGTTTGCAAATCATTGACTATAAGACCGGAGCACCACCCACCCAAAATGAACAGGCTTTTTTTGAAAAACAGCTCCTTTTAACCGCGCTTATGGCCGAAAATGGCAGCTTTGTCGATTTTGGCCCAAAAACGGTGCAGTCGATTTCCTATATCGGGCTTGGCACCACGCCGAAAACCGAAACGACCGAAATCACCCCCCACCTTTTGGCCGAGGTTAAGGCTGGCCTGATGGCCCTGATCAGCCGCTATAATGACCCAAACCAAGGCTATACGGCACGACGCGCCATGTTCTCGACCGCCCATTCCAGTGATTATGACCATCTGTCGCGTTTTGGCGAATGGGACTTAAGCGAAAAGACAAGTACATTATGAGGATTTTAGATGATGCCAGCCTGCGCCAAATCGAGGCGGCGAACCCCAGGGCCTCGACCTGGCTTTCGGCGAATGCGGGCTCGGGCAAAACCAAGGTTTTGATCGACCGTGTGGCGCTTTCGCTGTTAGAGGGGGTCGAGCCGGCGCGCATTTTATGCCTAACCTACACAAAGGCCGCCGCCTCGGAAATGCAGGTTCGTTTGTTTGAACGGCTGGGAAAATGGGCCATGAGCAAAGAGGCCGCCTTACGAGATGAACTTGTAAGCCTAGGAGTGGAAGCTCCCTTTAGTGCCGAAAAACTGGCCGCGGCACGCCAGCTATTTGCCCGCGCAATTGAAACGCCGGGTGGCTTGCGCATTCAAACGATCCATTCATTTTGCGCTAGCCTGTTGCGCCGCTTTCCACTTGAAGCGGGGGTATCGCCGCTCTTTATTGAGCTGGACGAGCGCTCGGCCACTTTGATGCGCGAAGAAATCGTCGATGATATGGCCCAAGACAAAGCGGCCCAGCAAGTGGCCGATATGGCAGCGGTCTACGCAAACCAAGATTTCGACACGGTGATGCAAACCGTCATAAAGCATCAAATGGCCTTTCATCCACCTAAAACCGTGCAAGATATTTGGAAAAGTCTAGGGCTTGATATCGATTTTGATATGGAAAAGCTGGTTGGGCAGGTTTTTTTGGGCAATGAGGCCAATCTTTTCAGTCAGATCATTCCCATTTTGCGCACTGACGGTGTGACCATGCAACGTCTTGCGCTGGCCTTGGCCGGCATTAATGCGCAAAATCCCGGCTTTGGGGACTATGCCGCCTTGAAAGAGGCGCTGCTGGTGAAAACCGGACAAGACGAGGGGCAGCCCAAAAAGAACATCCCCAGCAAAAAATCATCCGCCGAGATGGGCGGCCTTAAGGCCCCACTGATCGATCTTATGAACCGCCTGTCTGATGCGCGCGACCAAGAGCTTGCGCTTTTAGCAGCCCAACGCAATCTGGCCCTTCACCGTTTCGCCCAAGCCTTTTTGCCACTTTACCATCAACGCAAGTCTGAACGCGCCGCTTTGGATTTTGATGATCTGATCACCCGTGCGGGTGCATTGTTAACCGACCCGTCGGTGGCGCAATGGGTGCTGTTTCGCTTAGATGGCGGCGTAGATCATATTCTGGTTGATGAGGCCCAAGACACCAGCCCCGCGCAATGGAAAGTGATCGAGCTTTTGGCCCAAGAGTTCACCTCGGGCAAAGGCGCGCGCGACATTGAACGCACAATCTTTGTGGTGGGCGACAAAAAGCAATCCATCTATTCCTTTCAAGGGGCCGATGTTGGTGCCTTTGAGCGTATGAAACTGCATTTCGCCACGCGCCTATCCGAAAGCAATCAGGCCCTGCAAGATTTGGCTTTAGAGCACTCTTTTCGTTCGGCTCCAGCAATTTTGCGTCTTGTTGATAACTGTTTTGATATTAACGGATGTAACGCCTTGGGGGGGTCATTCAGGCATTTGGCCCATAAGATCAATATGCCTGGCCTGATTGAACTTTGGCCCGTGATTGATAAAAGCGCTGCGCCTGAACAGGGGGCTTGGGACGATCCGGTAGATTTGGTGCAGGACACGCATCATAGCGCACGCCTTGGTCTTTTGGTTGCTGAGCGCATTGATCAGATCATTAAGGCGGGCACGGTGATCTCTGTCAAAGGCACGTTGCGTCCCGTGCATGAAGGCGATTTTTTGATTTTAGTTCGCAGTAGATCGCAAATATTCATTCAAATCATCCGCGCATGCAAATCTTTGGGCCTAGCGGTGGCGGGGGCCGACAGGCTTAATCTAAGCGCCGAGTTGGCCGTTAAAGACGTGGCCGCCCTTCTGGCCTTTTTGGCGACTCCAGAAGATTGCCTGTCATTGGCCGAGGCCCTGCGCTCCCCTCTTTTTGGGCTGAGCGAGGCCGATTTGTTTAGACTAGCCCATAACAGAACAGGTTATCTTTGGACTTCACTGCGTCAGTCAGACCAACACCCAGAGGCGCTGGCTATCTTAACTGACTTGCGCGATCAATCAGACTATCTGCGCCCCTATGATATTATCGAACGCGTCTTAACCCGCCACCAAGGCCGCCAAAGGCTGTTGACCAGGCTTGGCCTCGAGGCCGAAGATGGGATTGATGCGCTTTTGACCCAAGCACTGACCTATGAACAAACCGAAGTGCCCAGCCTGACCGGGTTTTTGGCTTTTTTGCAAACCGATGACGTTCAACTCAAACGCCAGATGGACAGCGCAGGTCGCCAAATTCGCGTGATGTCTGTACATGGCGCCAAGGGGCTTGAGGCACCGATCGTAATTTTGCCCGATTGTGCCGATAGGCCAACAAAAGACAGTGATGAGTTGATCTTGTTAGAAAATGGCCTTCTGTCTTGGAAAACCGCGAAATCAGGCAACCCAAAAATCATTGACGAGGCCCGGGAAAAACGGCGGGCACTGGCGTTGCAAGAAGAGAGTCGCTTGCTTTACGTGGCGCTCACCCGCGCGCAAAGCCATCTGATCGTGGCGGCAGCGGGCAAAGTCACGGGGGCTGATGCTTGGTATAATCAAATCAGCGCCGCCATGCTTGCCATTGGAGCAGAAACGCAAAAAGACGGACGCTTAGTTTATGCCGAAGGGGTTTGGCCGGACCCGATGCCCACCGCCCCCATCGCACAAATTGCTTCGCTTACTTTACCAAACTGGGCGCTTTGCCCTGCTCCCAAAGCACAACGACCCGAACAAGCTCTTTCACCATCATCCCTTGGTGGGGTTAAGTCATTGGATGGTCCGATCATGGATACGGATCTTGATGCGACAACCTATGGCACGTTACTTCATCTTTTGTTGGAGCATTTGCCCCGGGTCAACCCACATGAGCGCTTGGTTTTGGCAAACAACCTTTTGGGAAGCGCGCTTGACGCCAAAGCTCTGAAAGATGAGGCGCTGGCCCTGCTGGATAATCCATCGCTGGCTGCTATTTTTAGCGCCACCGCTTTGGCCGAAGTGGCCTTAACCGCGCGGGTCGATGGCGTGCCGATTTTGGGCAAGGTTGACCGCCTAATCATCGCGCCCGACCATATTTTAGCCGTTGATTTCAAGTCAAACCGCCAACAACCGAAACAGGCACACGATATTCCCTTGGGTCTATTGGCTCAGATGCGCGCCTATTCCTTGGCTTTAGCGCAGATTTACCCCAAAATGCCGATTAAAACGGCTATTCTTTGGACAAAAACAGGCGAACTGATGCCTATTGACCCTGTGCTTTTTGACGCCCTGCCGCCCATTGGCACCCCTGTCTTGCCACTTAGCACTTTTTGACCAACATTAAATCAGGCGAAGTTGCATTTGTTTCGATTTACAGCTTTTCCATTGGGCTTGGGTTTTGTAATGTTTCCCAGTTAAACGGAGGCGCGCGTGCAAGACGATACCGTCACACCAATGATGGCCCAATATCTAGAGATCAAAGCCCAACATCAGGGTGCGATCCTTTTTTATCGCATGGGCGACTTTTATGAAATGTTTTTCCAAGACGCACATCTGGCCGCCGAAGCGCTAGACATAGCGTTGACCAAACGCGGCAAGCATCAAGGCGAAGATATCTCGATGTGCGGCGTGCCTTATCATGCGGCTGAAGGCTATTTGTTGACCCTCATTCGCAAAGGGTTTCGCGTGGCGATTGCCGAACAGATGGAAAACCCCTCTGAGGCCAAGAAGCGCGGCTATAAATCGGTGGTCCGCCGCGAGGTGGTGAGGCTGGTCACCCCCGGCACACTGACAGAAGACGGTCTGTTAGAGCCACGCCGCCATAATTTTCTGGCCGCTTTCGCTCAGGTGCGCGACGCCTGCGCCCTGTCTTGGGTTGATATTTCAACGGGCGAATTTCGCGTCACTGCCTGCCCTTTGCCCAAACTGGCCCCAGAACTGGCACGCCTGGCCCCACGTGAACTTTTGATCCAAGATGATGGCAGCGAAACGCTGTGGGATCTACTAAGTGACACTGATCTGGCCATCACGCCGGCAGCAAAATCAAGTTTCGACAGCGCGTCAGGTGAAAAGCGGCTTTGCAACCTGTTTAACGTTGCCTCGCTTGAGGGGTTTGGCGGTTTTGAACGTGCCGAACTTTCAGCCATGGGTGCTTTGATCGACTATCTTGATCTAACGCAAAAGGGCAATATGCCGCTTTTGCGCCCGCCCGTGAAGGAAAACCTAAGCGCAGGCATGCAAATTGATGCGGCCACCAGGCGCAATTTGGAACTGACCATCGGCCTGAATGGGGGCCGCGAAGGCTCACTTTTGCATACAATTGATCGCACCGTCACAGCTAGCGGTGCCCGCCTATTAGAGCGGCGCCTTTCTAGTCCGTCATGCGCGGTGGCGGTGATTGAAGATAGACTTGCGGCAGTTCACTTTTTGACAGAAAATCCCCGCCAGCGCGAAGATTGGCGCTCTGCTTTGCGCCGTATTCCGGACATGGACCGCGCCCTCTCGCGCTTGGCTTTGGGGCGAGCGGGGCCACGTGATTTGGCGTCATTGCGCAATGGGCTAGAGCAGGCTTTGCATGTTTTCGACCACCAGCCCAGCGAAACACCGCCACTTTTGGCAATGGCTTTGGCCAATTTGGGTGGGTTTGAGGCGCTGATCGACGTACTGCAAAAAGCCCTGATCGCCGAGCCGCCGCTAATCTTGCGCGACGGCGGCTTTATTGCCGCCGGCTATCATGATGAGCTAGACCAAACGCGCCTCCTGCGCGACGAGGGGCGCGGCGTGATCGCGCGAATGCAGGCTGATTATAGTGCCGAAACGGGCATCACAGCACTTAAAATTAAGCATAATAATGTGCTGGGCTATTTCATCGAAACCACCGTGACCCATGCCGAAAAAATGTTGTCCGAGCCACTTTCAGCACGGTTCATCCACCGCCAAACCACTGCGGGTCAGGTGCGCTTTACGACGCTAGAGCTTTCAGAACTAGAGACCCGCATCTTAAACGCCGCAAACCATGTGCTTGATCTTGAAAAACTGATGTTTGCCGACCTTTCAGCGTTAATATTGGGGCAAACAGGCCCGATTGCCGCTGCGGCTCGCGCGCTGGCCGAGCTGGACTTGGCCGCGGCTTTGGCGGATCTGGCGCTCAGCGAAGATTGGGTCTCCCCAAAACTAGATCAAAGCCGAGCCTTTGACATTGTGGGCGGCCGCCATCCGGTGGTGGAGCGCGCGCTGCGCAAACAGAATGGCGCGCCCTTTGTCGCCAACGACTGCGCGCTAAATGCGGGCGATCATGCGGCGATTTGTTTGGTAACGGGCCCCAATATGGCGGGTAAATCCACCTTTTTGCGGCAAAATGCTTTGATTGCTATTTTGGCGCAAATGGGCAGTTTCGTGCCTGCCACCTCGGCGCATATTGGTCTTGTGTCACAGGTCTTTAGCCGCGTTGGCGCTTCGGATGATTTGGCACGGGGACGCTCAACCTTTATGGTTGAGATGGTCGAGACGGCCGCGATCTTAAACCAGGCCGATACTCGGGCCTTGGTGATTTTAGACGAAATCGGCCGCGGGACCGCGACCTATGACGGATTATCCATCGCTTGGGCAACGCTAGAGCATTTGCACGACGTTAACCAATGTCGTGGCCTGTTTGCCACCCATTATCATGAGATGACTTCGCTAAGCGATCGGCTTGCGGGGGTGGAAAATGTCACCGTCTCGGTGAAAGAGTGGCAAGGCGATGTGATCTTTTTGCACGAGGTCCGCAAGGGCGCAGCCGATCGCTCTTACGGGGTGCAGGTGGCGCGGCTTGCGGGCTTGCCGCCAATGGTGATCGAGCGCGCAAAATCAATCTTAGCGGCCCTTGAAACTGGGGCGCGCGAAGGCGGTGGTAAAACCAAGGCCTTGATTGATGATTTGCCGCTATTTTCCACACACGCGCAGGTAGCGCCAAAAGTGGTTGTAAAAAGCTCAGGCGTAGACGAGCGTATGAAAACAGTCTTTCCTGACAGCATGTCCCCGATTGAGGCGCTGAATATCCTTTATGAATTGCGCGCCCTGATCGACAATCAAGACGCGCCTTAGGGTCTCGCTATTGGGTGTTAGACGACACGCCCACCTGGGCCGGGCGCAACAAACGGTCATGCAGCATGAAACCTTCGGTCATGATTTGAATTATCTGACCTGCTTTGGTGCCCTGAACGGGTGCCTCAAACATGGCTTGGTGCACTTGCGGGTCGAAACCGTCCCCAATCGCGGGAGCAATCGGAGTCACTCCATGTTTGGTCATAACCGTCAATAACTCACGCAGGGTCAGATCGACGCCTTCGAGCAAGGCAGAATTGGCGGCGCGCTGCTCATCGGTTACAGCCGCTAGGGCGCGCTGCAAATTGTCATAAACGGGCAGCAGGTCTCTGGCCAGTTTGCTACCGCCATATTGCTCAGCTTCGCGACGGTCACGCTCTGACCGTTTGCGGGAGTTTTCTGCATCAGCCAGAGCGCGCATAAAGCGGTCGCGCATATCGTCACGCTCGGCGCGCACGGCTTCAAGCGCTTCTTCCATTGAAAGCTCTTGGCTTGCGGCATCGGATAACTGCGCGGCATCTTGCGGGGTGTCAGCTATTTGGGGTTCTAGATCTGTTTGATCGACCTGATCTTGAGCCATTTTTTTTCCTTCATATTAAACACCGCTTCGGTCTGAAACCAAGCGGCCTACTAATTGGGCCGTATAGTCTACAATTGGTACTATCCGACCGTAATTCAATCGGGTGGGGCCTATCACGCCTACGGCACCTATAATCTTTCGTTCAGCGTTCATATAGGGAGAGACGACCAAAGAGGAGCCCGAAAGTGAGAAAATTTTGTTCTCAGAGCCAATAAAAATGCGCATCCCTTCGCCAGCTTCCGTTAACTCTAAGAACTCGGCAATGTCGCGCTTACGTTCCAGATCATCAAAAAGCGTTTTAATTCTTTCAAAATCAATGGATTGGTTAGATTCTGCAATCAAATTTGACTGGCCGCGCACGATTAGTCGTTCCGAGGGCTGACCTGCGTTTTCCCAAAGCGCCAAGCCACTATCGACCATCATACGGGCAAGCGAATCAATTTCTTGGCGGCGACTTTTCATTTCGACCACAATTCTTTGGCGCAACTCGGCCAGGGTTTTGCCATCGGCGAGCGCATTTAGAAAATTAGCTGCTTCACGCATAGATGAAGGGGTTTGACCCGGAGGGGGCGTGAAAATACGGTTTTCAAGATGGCCGTTGGTAAATACTAAAACAGCCAGAACACGGTCAACCGACAGACTGACAAATTCAATATGCCGGATGGTGGCGTCTTGTTTTGGCGCAAGAACCACCGAGGCTCCCTGCGTGATCCCCGATAGGGTGGCACCTATATTATCAAGTAATGTTGCTACATTTATGTCACTATTGCCTGAGTTCGCATCAATTTTCTGACGATCAGCCAGTGCGACATCTCCAACTTCCAGCAAGCCGTCGACAAACATCCGCAAGCCCAAATGCGTAGGGGTGCGTCCCGCCGAAGTGTGGGCACTGTCTAAAAGGCCCAAATACTCAAGATCTTGCATGACGTTGCGAATGGTGGCGGGACTAATATGTTCAGACATGGTCCGCGTAAGGGTGCGAGACCCTATAGGATCACCCGATTCAAGATAGCCTTCGACAACGCGACGAAACACTTCGCGCGAGCGGTCATTAAGCTCTGATAGGATCGTGGGTGCGTCATTCATCGTGGGTGCCCCTTAACGTTTAGATGTGTCATGTTCGGGTCTAAACATCAATATCGCTTGCATCTATGAGGGTTCAAGGGGTATTTGGCCCAAACATTTGAAAGGAAAGCCTATGCGTCCCTCTGGTCGTCAATTGAATGAAATGCGCTCAATCAGCATCGAAACGGGTGTGATGAAACATGCCGAGGGCTCGTGCCTGATTAAGATGGGAGAAACACATGTGCTTTGCTCGGCTACGATCGAAGATCGCGCGCCTTCCTTTCTTAAAAACACGGGTCTTGGCTGGATAACGGCCGAATATGGAATGTTGCCTCGCGCAACTAATAGCCGCAACCGGCGTGAAGCTGCTGCGGGCAAACAAACGGGCAGGACACAAGAGATTCAGCGCTTAATTGGCCGCGCGCTGCGCGCTGGCGTCGACCGCTCCGCTTTAGGAGAACGGCAGATTGTTGTAGATTGTGACGTGATCCAGGCCGATGGTGGCACCCGATGCGCATCAATCACCGGCGGTTGGGTTGCATTACGTTTGGCAATGAACCAGCTGATGAAAATCGGCACAATTGTATCTGACCCTATGGTTGATCATGTTGCAGCAATTTCGTGTGGTATCTATGCAGGCCAAGCTATTTTGGACTTAGATTATGACGAAGATAGTAATGCGGGCACAGATGGAAACTTCATCATGACCGGTTCAGGCCGCATGATTGAAGTTCAGATGTCTGCCGAGGGGGCAACTTTTTCCCGCGATGAAATGAATGCGCTTCTTGATCACGCTGAAACTGGGGCCGGATTATTGGTTGCGGCGCAAAAGGCTGCTTTGGGCTAATGCGGCGTTTTTCTGAGCCGAAGCTGGTGATTGCCACCCATAATGTGGGTAAACTAGAAGAAATCGCCCAGTTACTTCAGCCGTTTGGCACCCAGGTGGTTTCGGCCGGTTATTTGGGCTTGGCTGAGCCTGAAGAGACCGAAGATAGTTTTAGCGGAAACGCACGTATAAAGGCGCACTTTGCGGCGAAAGAAACTGGGTTGCCCGCTTTGGCTGACGATTCTGGTATAACTATAGACGCTTTAAGTGGCGCGCCTGGGGTTTATACGGCCGATTGGGCCGAGACACCTAATGGGCGCGATTTTATAATGGCGATGACCAAAACCTGGATGGCTTTGGAAGACGCTAAGGCACCCGCACCGCGCCGCGCGCAATTTCGCTGTACGTTGGTTTTAGCTTGGCCCGATGGGCATGATGAATTGTTTGAAGGTATCATGGCAGGCCAAGTGGTCTGGCCGATGCGAGGCGATCAGGGGCATGGTTATGACCCTATTTTCCAGCCCGACGGTTATGAAATCACTTTTGGCCAGATGGATCGCTGGGAAAAAAACCTAATCAGTCACCGTGCAGATGCATTTAAGAAACTGGTAAGTGGGTGTTTTTCGTGAATCGTAGTTCGACAGGCGATCTTTGATGGACGATTGGCGAAACGGCGGCTTTGGGCTTTATATTCATTGGCCCTTCTGCCAATCAAAGTGTCCCTATTGTGACTTTAACAGCCATGTTGCGGCGCACATTGATCAGGACATCTGGCTAAAAGGCTATTTAACAGAGTTAGACCGGCTCGCACCCCAAACCGAGGGACGCCTTTTGAATTCTGTCTTTTTTGGGGGAGGCACTCCTTCTCTAATGGAGCCTCGCATCGTCGAGCACATCTTAGCACGTATAGATCAGCATTGGACATTGGCCAACGATGTTGAAATCACACTAGAAGCCAACCCCACCTCGGTGGAGGCGGACCGCTTTAAGGGGTACCGGGCGGCTGGTGTGAACCGTATCTCAATGGGCATTCAGGCCCTAAATGATCCGGACCTTAAAGCGTTGGGACGGTTGCACTCGGCCAATGAGGCCGCACAAGCATTTGATATTGCTGTAAAAACTTTCAATCGGGTAAGTTTCGATCTCATTTATGCCCGTCAAAACCAAACACTTACTAACTGGGAAACTGAACTGACACACGCGCTTTCTATGGCAGCCGATCATCTGTCTTTATATCAACTGACAATTGAAGACGGCACAGCCTTTGGCGACCGCCTAAAGCGCGGAGGCTTAAAAGGATTGCCTGACGATGAAATGGCGGCCGATTTTTACGAGTTGACGCAAGCTCTTTGTACGGAGGCCGGTTTTGCGGGCTATGAAGTATCAAATTATGCCAAAGAAGGCGCGCAATCGCGACATAATTTGGTTTATTGGCGGTCTGGCGATTATATAGGAATTGGGCCTGGTGCACATGGACGCCTAACTCTTGGGGGGAAAAGGTGGGCGTGCGAAGCAGGAAAATCACCAGCCCTTTGGCTGGAAAAGACCTCCAAACTTGCAAACGGAGAGTCACCAAGAGTGGCTATCAGCCCGACCGAACAGGCCGACGAATATTTAATGATGTCTTTGCGTTTGGCCGAAGGCACGGACATCCGCCGATACGAAAACTATGCAGGCGGCGCATTTTCACAAGATAAGCTGCGCCACCTGACACATATTGGTATGATTACTCAAGAAAACAGCCGCATTATGGCAACGACACAAGGGCGCATGGTCTTAAACAGCCTAATAGCCGAACTTGCGACGCCGTGAGTTAATGCTCAAGCTCTTGTGACATTACCGAAAGGCTACGACAAAGATTGTCGAGGTCATCAAGGGTCTTATATCGAATTTGTAATATACCCGCCTCACCGCCCGCTTCATGATTTATTGTCACGACCATTTTTAGATTGGCAGACAGATCGGCCTCGATAGCGCGGGTATCTGCGTCTTTTTCAATGCGACCGCCCTTAGTTTGGGCATTTGATTTTGACGTTTTGGCGCTTTTGTTCTTTGCCAAAGCCTCAGTCTCACGGACTGAAAGGTTGTGTGCTATGACTTGGCGTGCCAACTCTGACGGGTTTTTTGCGGTGATCATGGCACGTGCATGTCCCGCCGTTAGCCTGCCGTTCCGCAGATGGTCTTGTACATCGTCGGGAAGGTTGAGTAACCGCAGGAGATTGGCAATATAGCTACGACTTTTCGCCAAAGCCTCGGCCAGTTTTTCTTGGGTATGGCCGAAACTGTCCATTAGTTGGCGAAAGGCCATCGCCTCTTCTATTGGGTTTAGATCAGCACGTTGGATGTTTTCGATAATGGCTACTTCTAGCACTTCGGTGTCGCTGAAATTGCGCAAAACAACAGGTAATTCATGAAGCTGTGCCATTTGCGCTGCGCGCCAACGGCGCTCACCGGCTACAATTTCGTAAAAACCATTCTCTTTCGACGGGCGCACAATAATCGGCTGGATCAACCCATGTTGGCGCAGTGAGGCCGCCAGCTCTTCAAGAGCTTGGGCAGGAAAGTCACGGCGCGGCTGCAGTGGGTTTGGAATGATTTTTTCAACGGGCAACAGAAAGTCAGCCCGGCGTGGTGCACTTGTTTGTGTGTCTGCTTCGAGTTGAACAGAAACTGGGGGCTCTATCTCAGCCATCAGTGCTGAAAGTCCACGACCCAGGCCCCGGCGTTCGGATTTGGTTACCATCTCACACCTACTTATGTTGTTTTGCTACGACGCGCGAAAACCTCAGCGGCCAACGCCCTATAGGCTTCGCTGCCTTTTGATTGTGGATCATAGGTCAGAACCGATTGCGCGAATGAAGGCGCCTCGCTGACCCGAACATTTCTGGGTATAACAGCCTTAAAAACAAGGTCCCCTAGGGTTTGACGGGCATCATTTTCGACCAAAAGTGACAAGCGATTGCGGCTGTCATACATTGTCATCACCACGCCCTCAATGCGCAGACCCTCATTGCCGTTTTGGCGCACTTCCCTGATGGTGAGCATCAGCTGCGAGAGGCCTTCAAGGGCAAAAAACTCGCACTGCAGGGGCACCAGCACCGAATGCGCGGCGATCATCGCGTTCAGAGTTAAAAGGCTAAGCGAAGGTGGGCAGTCGATAAGCACATAATCTAGGTTATATTGATCAATATCAGGGCTGCGCAGTGCCTTTTTCAAGATTGAGCTACGGTTTTTACTGCTGGCGATATCTATGTCTGCCGATGAAAGGTCGGAATTAGCGGGACATAGATAAAGGTTTTCAAAAGATGTTTCCATAACGACCTCTGAAACAGGCACTTGATCGATCAATAAATCATAGGTTGTGGATTTCCGGTCAGCGGGCTCAACCCCCAGTCCGGTTGAGGCATTCCCCTGCGGGTCAAGATCAACCAACAAAACGCGTGCACCCAGTTCGGTCAGGCCCGCCGCTAGATTGATTGATGTCGTTGTTTTGCCAACTCCGCCCTTTTGGTTGGTAATTGCAATGATGCGTGGGGCCTTTAGGGTGTTAGACATGGGTTAAATCTTTCAATTTCAATATCACAGCCTTTGGCTCGGTCACGCTTATCTTTATGGAGGCTTCAAAGCGCCAATTCAATTGGGCAGCTTGAATTTCTTGTGTATAAGTTTCGCCTTTTGGGAAAAGAGCGGCTCCATTCGGCGCTAGGTGACGCGCAACAAAGCCGCAAAGCATGTCAAGCGGCGCAAGGGCACGCGCGGACAGCACTTCGGCGCGAAGCGGCTCAATATTTTCGATGCGATCTGACATGACTTTGGTATTTAGGGCCAGCTCTTGGCTCGCTTGGCGCAAAAAAGTAGCTTTGCGTTGATCTGCTTCTACAAGAGTGACGCAAAGATCTGGATTTAACTCCACTGCGATTGCTGCAATCACCAAACCAGGAAAGCCGCCGCCACTGCCCAGATCAGCCCAATTTTTCGTATTTTCGGGAGCAAGGCCGTAAATTTGCGCTGAATCAACGATGTGGCGAGACCAGGCGTCAGCCAGGCTGCTACGAGAGACCAGATTTATTTTGGCGTTCCACTTGACCATTACCGCTAAAAGCGCCTCTAGCCTATCTATTGTTTCACGTGAAACATTCAATCCACATGATTGAAACAAGTCCGTCCGCACCTACCCAGCCTTTTTCTTCGTCTCGCGCTTTAGGCGTGACAAGATCAGCGTTAGTGCGGCGGGGGTCATACCCTCAATCTTGCCGGCCTGCATCAGGTTTTGTGGGCGAACTTTAATGAGTTTGGCTTTTAGTTCGGATGACAGTCCAGGCAGGTCATGATAATCAAAAAAACTTGGGATGACGTGGCTTTCATCCCGTTTAAGGGCATTTACGTCGTCAAGTTGGCGCTGACTATATTGTGCGTAAAGAGCATCACTCCAAATCTGCACCTTAATATCTTGATCAAGAGCCGCAAATTCAGGACAATGTGCCGCGATCAAGTCAAGTGAGGCCTCGGGAAAGGACAAAAGGCTAAAGGCCGACCTGCGTACACCGTCTTGACTGATTTTAATGCCCAAACCCGAAATAGCGTTTGGGGTAAAGGTTTTTGCCTCAAGCGCGCGGCGTCCCCGCGCGATCAATTCGCTTTTATCTGAAAATTGTGCGGCGCGCATAGGAGAAACACACCCCAGCGCCACAGCCACAGGAGTTAAGCGCTGATCGGCGTTGTCAGCCCGTAAGGTCAGGCGAAACTCAGCCCGCGAGGTAAACATACGGTAAGGTTCGGTCACGCCGCGGGTGATCAAATCGTCAACCATAACGCCGATATAGCTTTCAGACCTGCTGAATATATAGGAGTCGCGCCCCTGCGCTTTAAGGGCGGCATTAATTCCCGCCACCAAACCTTGGGCTGCAGCCTCCTCATAACCGGTCGTGCCGTTGATTTGGCCTGCAAAGAAAAGCCCGTCAACCGACTTGACCTCCAAAGCGGACGTCAAACCCCTCGGGTCAAAAAAATCATATTCAATCGCATACCCGGGTTGAAGGATTTTAACCTGCTCAAGCCCAAGCATCGAATGCACATAATCTTCCTGCACAGACTGTGGTAATGAGGTTGAGATCCCGTTCGGATATACCGTATCATCATCAAGCCCTTCAGGTTCTAAAAAGACCTGGTGCTCTGATTTATCCGCAAAGCGCACGACCTTATCTTCGATCGAGGGGCAATAGCGTGGCCCCACACCCTCGATATGGCCTCCGTACATCGCCGATTTATCCAGGTTGCTGCGCACGATATCATGGGTTTTTTCATTAGTGTGAGTAATGCCGCAAGAAATTTGTCGAACCTTGGGACCCTTGTTCAAAAAGGAAAAAACCACCGGTTGATCGTCTCCTGGCTGATCGGCCAGTACAGACCAATTGATTGTCTTCCCGTCTAACCGTGGAGGTGTACCGGTCTTTAGCCTCCCCCGGCCAAGATCTATCGCGGAAAGACAGTTCGCCAAATGCACCGACGGCGCGTCGCCCATACGGCCACCAGAGCGAGAAACATCCCCAATATGTATAACGCCGTTCAAAAAGGTTCCTGAGGTTAGTATGACTGTTTTTCCGTGCAAACGGGTGCCGTCCGCCATATCAACGCCCAAAACCCTACCCGATTGCATCGGCAGATTGACAGCCTCACCTTCAATCACGGTTAGGTTCTCTTGGCGCGCCATAAAGCCCTGCATCGACTGTCTATAAAGCTTGCGGTCTGCCTGGGCGCGCGGGCCCTGCACCGCTGGGCCCTTGCGGCGGTTCAAAAGCCTATATTGGATACCCGCATCATCAGCTGCTCGCGCCATGACGCCATCCATCGCATCAATTTCGCGCACCAAATGGCCCTTGCCCAAGCCGCCAATCGCCGGATTACACGACATCACCCCAATAGAGGCACGCGTCATAGTCAATAGCGCAGTCTGCGACCCCATACGAGCAGCTGCGGCCGCAGCTTCGGCACCAGCGTGGCCACCACCGATTACGATTACGTCAAAATGTTTCACGTGAAACAACCCTCATTTCCCGATGCAGAAGCTAGCGAAGATCTCACCTAATATCTGCTCTACATCGATTCTACCAACCAAAACATCTAGCGCCCGCACCGCGCAACGCAGCTCTTCGGTAGCAATCTCGGTTCTGCTTAACCCATAATTAAGCTCGCTCAAAGCGCTTTTCACGTGAATAATAGCGCCTTCAACAGCTAATCGGTGGCGTTCACGAATAAGTTGACTGGCATCAGCCGTACGTTCCTTCAAGATTTTTACTATTTGTGCCACCAACTCAGCCACACCCAATCCAGTCTTCGCCGAGATCTGAAAGCCTTCCACCCCGGCCAAGTCAGCCTTCGTCCAAACCACAAGGTCGCCCAATTGCGCGCTCACAAAACTTGCCTCTTCTTGACCCGCGCTGCGCAAGAAAAGCCTTAAATCTGCACTATTTGCCCGTTCTACGGCACGGCCAATACCAATTTTTTCTATTGGATCAATCGTTTCGCGCAGACCTGCCGTATCCAGGAAGGTAACAGCCAAGCCGTCTAAATCCATGCGCAGCTCAATCACGTCACGGGTTGTGCCCGCAATTTCTGATATAATCGCGGCTTCACGACCCGCCAAAACGTTCAACAAGGTTGATTTTCCAACATTTGGCGGCCCGATGATCGCCACTTCAAAACCATCACGAATACGCTCTGCAGCTTGGCTACCGTGGACTTGGGCCTGCAAATCAACAAGCAAATCGTTTAAAATCCCATGTACTTCTGGGGTAACATCTACGGGTACATCCTCATCAACAAAATCAATTGTTGCTGCCAATAGCGCGGAGGCGCGGATCAAAGCGAGCCGCCAGCTGTCCGCCTTTCGGCCTATTGCACCAGATAAAACTCGTAATGCCTGCTTGCGTTGGGATTCTGTCTCAGCCTCTATCAAGTCGGCTAAACCTTCGACTTGGGCTAGGTCTAGACAGCCGTTCTCTAATGCCCGGCGCGTGAATTCACCCGCTTCAGCCAGCCGCAAACCTTTTTTAGCAGCCAGCGCAGTCATTACCGCCTTAACGGTGGCTTGGCTGCCGTGTAAGTGAAGCTCAACGCTGGTTTCCCCGGTAAAACTTGCACCTTTTTCAAAAACCAGCACCAAAGCCTGATCCAAAATCTCACCTTGCCAAGTCAGATTTCGCAATGATGCCACTCGAGGTTTTGGCAATTCTGGAGTAAAACCCTCCAGCGCGGACCAAGCATCAACCCCCGAAATACGCACAATAGACACGCCGGCCTTGCCACGGGCGCTTGCCAAGGCATAGATCGTATCCATTATTAACCCTTTGATTTAAAAGACTAACTATTCATTGAGTCGAAGAAATCGGCATTCGACTTGGTTTGCTTAAGTTTTGTAATCAAAAACTCGATAGCGTCAGTGGTGCCCATTGGGTTCAAAATACGGCGAAGCACATAGGTTTTTTGAAGATCTGTTTTGTCCACCAAAAGGTCTTCTTTGCGGGTACCCGATTTCAAAATATCCATTGCTGGGAAAACACGCTTATCCGCAACCTTACGGTCAAGTACAATTTCAGAGTTTCCTGTGCCTTTAAACTCCTCAAAGATTACCTCATCCATCCGACTACCCGTATCGATCAAAGCGGTGGCGATAATGGTCAAAGACCCACCCTCTTCAATATTACGCGCCGCACCAAAAAATCGTTTGGGGCGTTGCAAAGCGTTTGCGTCCACACCACCCGTTAAAACTTTTCCAGACGATGGCACAACCGTGTTAAAGGCGCGGCCCAGACGGGTAATAGAATCTAGCAAAATAACAACATCACGTTTGTGTTCAACAAGACGTTTAGCTTTTTCAATGACCATTTCAGCGACTGCCACGTGGCGAGTTGCTGGCTCATCAAACGTTGAAGATACAACTTCTCCCTTAACTGAGCGCTGCATGTCTGTCACCTCTTCCGGACGCTCATCGATCAGCAAAACAATCAAATAGCACTCTGGGTGATTGGTCGCGATAGAATGCGCGATATTTTGCAGCAAAACCGTTTTACCTGTACGTGGTGGGGCCACGATCAAGCCACGTTGACCTTTCCCGATAGGCGCCACAAGATCGATAATGCGTGCGGAGCGATCTTTTAAGGTTGGATCATCAACCTCCATTTTAAAGCGCTCATCAGGGTAAAGTGGCGTTAGATTATCAAAATGCACTTTATGACGAACTTTTTCGGGGTCATCGAAATTAATTTTGTTAACTTTTGTCATGCAAAAATAACGTTCTGTTTCCAAAGGCGCCGCTATTACACCTTCGATAGTATCCCCAGTACGCAGCGAAAATTGCCGGATCATATCGGGCGAGACGTAAATATCATCTGGTCCTGACAGGTAATTAGCCGAGGGCGAGCGTAAAAATCCAAACCCGTCTTGCAGAACCTCCAAAACGCCATCGCCACCTATTTCCCAGCCTTCTTCAGCATGTTCTTTCAAAAGCGAAAACATCATTTCGCCTTTGCGCATTGAAGGCGCGTTTTCGATCTCCCATTCCTCGGCCATCGCTAAAAGGTCGGCAGGTGTTTTGGCCTTAAGTTCGGCAAGAGTTAGACGTTCAACAGTCATGAGAAATATTCCTATTGGTCCTGCCATCAAGGGCAGCATCGATTGATCGAGTGGGAGATTCCAAGCCGGACGGCTCTTATCAGACCGCGTAAAGTTAAATCACTTTAAAGTCAAGTTTTCAGAACTTTAAAATCACCGAAAGAACAATCGCTATCATCAACAACGTTGGTGCCTCATTCATAACCCTATACTGGCGTCCGGTAAGCACGTTAACACCAGCAACAAAATCTTTGCGTTTTTTACCGAGCCATATGTGAAAAATAGTCATCGCAATTACGCAAAACCCTTTAACCCAGGGCCAAGTATCTGACCAATCAACCAGACCTGGTGTTACCACCAAGATTAAACCTAAAATCCAGGTTACTATCATCGCAGGGTTCATAATTGCCTTTAAAAGGCGATATTCCATGGTTTGAAACATCTTATCCGTTGGCGACCCTGTTTCGACCTGTTCCACATGATAAACAAATAATCTGGGCAAATAAAACAATCCTGCCATCCATGACATAACCGCCATAATATGGAACGCCTTTACCCAAAGATAAATTTCCGACATTTTTTCCCCACTTCTTATCTTCTTCTATATAATAAAGTATTAAAAAGGAATGTAGTAGTTGGGCCTGTGGAAAAGAGGATATGTTACTTTATCCCATATAAAACGTGCAGTGGATAGTTCATGGTAAACCCTGTGGAAGGTTTGTTGATAAAATAAATCCTTAAAAACCCATTAATAACAAAACGTTAAATAATGGATTCGTCGTTTTAAAGAACTACTTAACTTTAAAATGAGGGATAACTTTTTTATCCCCAACAGGTTTTTGAGTTATGCACCTGGGGGTAGTTTTCCTAAGCGAGGGCGAAAAAGGACCAATTTGGTTGAAAGGTTAAAACGGCCTTGCTTTACCCACAATATAAGCCAAATTATCACTTTCTTATCCACAAGGTTTTCCTATGCAATTGATACTGGCATCTACCTCGAAAACCCGCGCGGCACTACTTGCGGCGGCGCATATCGCCTTTGATACCGTTCCGCCCCGCGTCGATGAGCAGGCTATTTTACAGGCGTTGATCGCAGAAGAGGCCAAACCCCACGACATAGCTGACGCTTTGGCCGAGATGAAGGCCCGTAAAGTTGCTGACAAATATCCCACCGCCCTTGTGATCGGCTGCGACCAAGTTTTGGAATGTCAGGGACAGATTTTTTCGAAACCAACAGATATAGACACGGCCCGGGCGCACCTTAACCTTCTGCGCGGTCAGACTCATCGGCTTTTGTCCGCGGTCGTGATTTATCATGAGGCCAAGCCCATTTGGCGTTACATGGGCAAAGCAGCCCTAACAATGCGCGATTTTTCTAACCAATATCGCGATGATTATTTGGACAGAAACTGGCACCAATGCCAATATTCGGTGGGTGCCTATCAGTTAGAATCAGAAGGTATTCGTCTTTTTTCGCGAGTTGAGGGTGATCACAATACGATCTTGGGTCTGCCGTTACTGCCCGTCTTGACTTATTTAGGGGATCGGGGCTTCATCGCATCATGAGCGTATTTAAACTAGGCCTGACCGGATCTATCGGCACAGGTAAAACCACCACCGCCGCCCTTTTTGCAAAGCACGGCTGCCCCGTTTGGAGCGCGGATGATGCCGTGCACCGTCTTTACGCGGTTGGTGGGGGTGGCGCTGCGCTCTTGGCGGGCCTGGTGCCACTGGCGCTAAAAGATGGTATTGTAGATCGGGGCCTTCTTAAGGCGACCATCGCTCAAGATAGATCACTTTTACCCAAGATCGAAGCACTTGTGCACCCGCTGGTCGCCCAAGATCGCGCTGCATTTTTAGCCCTTTATGATAGCGGCATCGTAGTTTTAGATGTGCCTTTGCTTTATGAAACTAAACTTCAATCTATGATGGATGCTGTACTTGTCGTAACCGCCCCACCCGATGTGCAGCGCCAACGCGTTTTGACCCGCGCCACTATGAGCGCGCAAGATCTTGAGCTGATCTTATCATGGCAAATGCCCGATCAAGAAAAACAAAAATTGGCGGATTACATTATAGAAACCACTACATTAGAACGGGCCGAAGCAGCCGTTATCAAGTTAATTGAAAGCCTAAGGTTACATCATGCGTGAAATCGTTCTTGATACTGAAACAACGGGCTTTGATCCCGCATCGGGCGACCGTATTGTTGAGATCGGTGCTGTTGAGTTGATGAACCACATGCCCACGGGGCAAACCTATCACCAATATATCAACCCTGAGCGCTCTATGCCTAAATCTGCTTTTGAGGTTCACGGTCTTGGCGATGATTTTTTGCGCGATAAGCCCGTTTTTAGCAAAATCGCTCGAGATTTCTTGGGTTTTATAGCGGATGCGCCGCTGGTCATTCACAATGCATCCTTTGATATGAAATTCCTAAACGCTGAGCTGAAAGCGGCAGGTCTGCCGATTTTACCCATGGCACGCTCCATCGATACTGTTGATATGGCGCGCAAGAAATTTCCAGGATCGCCTGCCTCGCTTGATGCTTTGTGCCGCCGTTTTGGGGTGGATAATTCTGCTCGCGAAAAACATGGTGCCCTGCTTGATAGTGAAATTTTGGCGGAAGTTTATCTAGAGCTTATAGGTGGCCGTCAGCCTGATCTGGTCCTGGCCAGCAGGCAAAAAACACCGCACGGCAGTCAAATTTCGCACGAAGATTGGCGCCCGTTCCCCCGGCTAAATCCATTACCAAGCCGCTTAACCGATACCGAAACGATGGCGCATCGAGACTTTGTGGTTAACTTGGGGGAGACAGCTATTTGGGCTAAATATGCTAAAAAATAGATTATTATGACCAGCCGTCCTTCCGGCCGAGGTAGGAAAAGGCCCACGCATTGTTCGTGTAAATACTTGGGCCCCTTTTAACGCCACCTAAGATGCGGGCTGGTCCTCGGGTTTTTGAGCCGCTCGCAAGGCCAGCTGCTGACGATAAAGTGCTACAAAATCGACTGTTTCCAGATTAACCGCAGGAAAGCCGCCGTCGCTGGTCATGTCGGAGACGATGCGCCGCACAAAAGGAAACAGCATTCTAGGGCACTCAATCAACAAAAACGGGTGCAATTGATCTTCTGGAACGCCCTCAACATGAAAAATGCCGGCATATTCGAGCTCTAGCAAAAACAACATATCGTCGTTATTTTTGTTTTTTGAGGTAACACGGTATTTTGATACCAGCTCATATTGGTGTTCAACTGACCGTTTCCGAGCATCAAGGGCGACGGTCATTTGCATCTCAGGTACGATGTCCGATGTTGACAACCCCTTTTGTGCTACGATGTTCTCAAAGGACATGTCACGAATATATTGGGTCATGACCGTCATTTTTACCTGTGGTGCAGCGGGTTTTGTGTCTTCTTGTGTCATCAATCACTCCTAAAGATCGGCCTTTAACAGACGTCTATCAGGAACCGTAAGGGGCCTCAATCCTTGTGGGGGGACTTTTCGATTTCTTGCGCTTTTGGGGTCACGTCCCGGTAGTCAGCGTTGACCACATCATCCTGCTCATGGGGCGGTTGGTCAGAGAAATGGATCTTTACATATTTTGAAACCGCCAAAATCACTAAGCGTCGTAGACCTGGAGCCAAAAGCAAAAAGCCGATCGAGTCGGTGAAAAAACCAGGTGTGATCAAAAAAAGACCCGCAACAATTATCAGGCCCCCATTTGCCAAAGCATCAATCATCAGGTTTAAGTTTTTTTGTGATTTTGCCAGATCTGACAAAACTTTTAAGCCCTGCGACTTCACTAAGAAAGACCCCAAAAAACCTGTTGAAAGCACGATTAAAACAGTGGGCCACAGGGTTAACCAGCCGCCAATTGTTATAAACAACGCAATTTCAACCACAGGAATCGCAACAAAAATAAAAAAAAGTAACATTTTATCATCCTTATGACGCTATCTTGGCTCTGAAGGTAGACTTGGGGCCTATCACACCCTACATAAAGCTCAATTACCCATACTCGCAATTCAAAACCGTTTATCGCGGTTTTTCACAGAGGAAGTTTATGAACGCGATGATCCAACTTTTGGTCTTGGCAGCAATAGCCCTGTTTCTTATTTTTAAACTGCGCAGCGTTTTGGGCACAAGAGAGGGGTTTGAGAAACCCTTAGTTGATCAACCAAAACAAAAACCAGTGTTTGATGTGATCGATGGTGGGCCCGATAACGATATTTTAGACCATGTTCCTGCAGGTAGCGATGCCGCACTTGCGCTTTCGCGCATCAAAGGGGCTGAACCAGATTTTGCTTTGACACCCTTTTTGCAAGGCGCGCGCGCAGCGTATGAAATGATTTTTATGGCCTATGAAGATGGAAAAGTCGAACCGATCAAAGCTTTTTTGGCCGATGACGTTTATCAATCATTTGAAGAAGCCCTTACCGAGCGCAACGCTCAATCGCTGACTATCAACACAACATTCTTGGGCATACGTGAAGTGACCGTTCAAGAAGCCCAATTCGACACCTCGACACGGGAGGCCGAAATTACCGTACGTTTCGTGGCAGAGCTGAAATCTTTTGTCCGCAACGCCCAAGGTGATATCGTGGATGGCAGTGAAACTGAGGTGAAACGTCAACGGGATGCCTGGACCTTTGCTCGTACCACGGGGTCCGATGACCCCAATTGGCTATTGGTAGCCACAGGAGATTAATGCAACAGTTTTTGTTGCTTTTATCATAGGTGCGATAGGTTGGTCAGGACCAAAACATTCTAACTAACTTTTATCGGTTAATGATTTATCTTATCGGACGACTAACGATCGGCTGGCCGCATAATGGACAAGGGTCGTTTGGTTGTTTTGTTGTCGATTGAAAAGGCATTTGCCCAATTAGGCGAGAGTTGATGGCACGACGGCGCATTTTAAAACCAGATGAGGCTGCCTTGTGGCAGGCCGTGGCTCGAACGGCTACGCCTATGCATAATACAGCGCCAAAGCTGTTGGAAAGTCCCATTCAAAATATGCCGCCAAAATTGCGCCCTATACCCCAAACTGGTGGGTTAAAAATTGTGCCGATGGTGCTGCCTTTTCGTTTGGGGCAAAATGTCAAAGTTACGTCGGGCGTAACTTTGAGCAACAGCTTGCAAGACAGCTTACGTCAGGCCCCCGTGCAAATGGACAAAAAAAGCTACGCACGTATGTCAAAAGGCAAATTGGCCCCTGAAGCCAAACTTGATTTGCATGGCATGACGGTGGCCCAAGCCCACCCTGCTTTGCAGCGGTTTGTTTTGCGATGTCATGATGCGGGCATGCGCTTGGTTTTGGTGGTAACGGGCAAGGGAAAACAGAGCTTGGACATTGGACCCACACCGCAAAAATACGGAATTTTGCGACACCAAGTGCCACAATGGTTGCGGATTGTGCCCCTTGCGCCTGTTGTTTTACAAACAGCCCAGGCCCATGTCCGCCATGGTGGGGAAGGAGCCTATTATATTTATTTGCGCCGCAGATAGGCTTTATTTACAAATAAAAAGCACCCTTAAGGGTGCTTTTGAATCTTGTGATTGAGGTTAGATTACAAAGCTGTTTTGATCCAGGTTTCGAGTGCAGCTTTAGGCGCTGCGCCAACTTTGTTTGAAACCACTTCGCCGTCTTTAAACAAAAATAGCGCAGGAATACCGCGAACACCTAGCTCAGACGGGCTGATTGGGTTGTCATCAACATTGATTTTAACGATTTTAACTTTGCCAGCATAGGTTTCGGACAATTCTTCCAAAGCGGGGCCGATCTGACGACAAGGGCCACACCATTCGGCCCAAAAATCAACAATCACGGGAACAGAAGATTTGCGAACTTCAGCGTCAAAAGTGGCGTCGGTAACGGGAAGGGTAGCCATTTGTTCTCTCCTAATGGGCGATGATCAGGCATTTGCGCCAGAGCTCGTCAAATTGTGGGGTAAATGAAAGCATATTATCTATATATAGTGATTATATGTCTTTCATCAAGCGCAAGCCATCATAAATAGCAGCATGCGTATTGCGCGAGGCGACAGCATCGCCAATGCGATAAAGCACAAAGCCACTTTTATCCTGATCTATTTGGCCTTTACCCGCCAAAAGGGCGTCATAATCGACCGCGCCTTTATTGAGCGACAGTGGCTTGAGTTCAAAGTAAAGCTCATCAAGCGGTTGGGTGCCGTGGTTGATAATCACTTGATCGAAATGAACCTCCTTTAACATATCGCTATAATCAGATCCAATAGTGGCACAAAGTTGGTTCCCATCTTCTTTGACCGATTTAAGCCGGTATGTGACGGTAAATGTCACGTTCTTATCTTGCATGGCGCGCATATAGGGAACAAGATTCATCGCCATCACCTCTGGGGCGAAGGTCCGATCTGGAGTCATCACCTCAAGCTTTGCGCCACTTTCGGCGATCAGTTGCGCGGCCTGCATTGCGGTGTGATCGCCCGCATCATCATAAAGTAAAACATTGCTGCCAGGTTTGACATCGCCTGACAAAACATCCCAAGCTGAGACAACCAAGTTATTACCGTGGTCTAAAACAGCCGTCGTCGGTAAGCCGCCGGTCGCAATAATCACGACATCAGGATTTAGGGCTAAAACAGTTTGGGCTTCGGCATAGTTGTTAAAGTGAAACCGCACGTCTTGTGCTGCACATTGGGCCATACGCCAATTAATAATGCCGATCAGCTCTTTGCGCCTGGGGGTTTGCGCAGTAAGGCGCACCTGACCGCCCGGATCGGGTGCGGCTTCAAACACGGTCACGATGTGGCCGCGCGCACTTGCTACGCGCGCTGCCTCCAGTCCAGCGGGCCCCGCGCCCACGATGACTACAGACTTTTGCTTTGCAGCTTTGCTTAGGGTTTGGGGCATTGTTTCTTCGCGGCCAGTGGCTGCATTATGGATGCAAAGGGCCATGCCGCCTTGATAGATGCGGTCAAGACAATAGGTGGCCCCAACGCAGGGGCGGATATCGTCTTCGCGCCCTTGGATGATTTTTTGTACAATATGCGGATCAGCCATATGGGCTCGCGTCATGCCCACCATATCAAGCAGACCCGTGGCAACCGCATGACGCGCAGTTGCCACGTCAGGAATGCGGGCGGCGTGAAAAGTGGGTAAACCTACCTCAGCGCGCACGCGGCCCGCAAAATCTAAATGCGGCGCGGACTTCATACCGTGAATGGGAATAACATCTGTCAGCGCGGCATCTGTGTGAATTCGGCCCCGAATGATATTGACGAAATCCACCAGACCGGAGCTTTTAAACATCTTACCAATCTCAATGCCTTCGTCAGCAGTGATGCCGCCTGTTTCACCTTCATCTGCAGCGTAGCGCATACCCATTAGAAAATCATTGCCTACGCGCTTTCGGCAGGCAGCCAAAACCTCAAAGGCAAAGCGGGCGCGGTTTTCAAGCGAACCGCCGTAAGGCGCATCAAGCGCATTTGTCAGCGGGGACATGAATTGATCCATCAAGTGCCCATAGCATTCGAACTCAACTCCATCGAGGCCTGCGGCCTTCATGCGTTCGGCGGCATCTGCGTAATCTTCTATGATGCGTGCAATGTCCCAATCCTCGATCACCTTTGGAAAGGCTCGGTGGCTGGGTTCGCGCGCTGGGCCCGCAGCAACAACAGGCATCCAGTCTCCTTTGTCCCACCGCGTGCGCCGCCCCAAGTGGGTCAGCTGGATCATCACCGCGCAGCCCTGTTCGTGGCAATCATCAGTTAGGTTTTTCATCCAGCCCACGACCTCGTCTTTATAGGCCAAGATATTGTTAAATACAGGCGGGCTGTCGCGCGATACGGCAGCGGATCCAGCGGTCATGGTCAACGCAACGCCACCTTTTGCGCGCTCAAGATGATAAAGCCGATAGCGGTCTTTGGGCATACCATCTTCGGGATAGGCGGGTTCGTGGCTGGTGGTCATGATCCGATTTTTAAGGGTCAGGTGTTTAAGCTGATAGGGCTGTAAAAGCGGATCAGATGACATGGGAGCTCCTGTTTTTCCCTAAAGGCTGGCATGATTTCGAAGTAAGCATCGGTTCAAAAGCGACAAAACACTGCCATAAATAACAAAAACGACAAAAGCTTCCCATAAGAAAAGTGCAAAAAAGACATGATTTTTTTGGCGTTATGTGCGGATTTAGACTTTGGCCGAAGATTAAGAAATGAATAAAAAGCCATTGTGGCGTAGAGTGAAAAGCTGCTTACACCTCCTAAGATGCGGCTTTGCCACACAATGTTACCGTCCCAATCCTTGGTGTCAGCGGGTATGTGGTTTTGAACCGCATCCTTGCGACAAACATCAGTTTTTGCATGCACCTGATTTGCATTTTTTGCTAAAAAACCTGCTCCAAAGGACCGCGCGGTAACTTTAGCACCTTTATCCTTTATCCTTTAGCATTAAGACGTAGTCATTTTCTCGAACTTAAGCTAAAGCTGTTGCTGTTGTGAACAATGCATGATGTAGGCTGTCGGCCGATGCGCGAGGCCCAAAGATGCGGATTTGATCACCTGCACTTTGCTTTATTAGAATGCAATTGAGATGATGGATAGATGTCCGTCTTGTATCCCCTCCTTGCATCTGTCGAATGGGTGCCGAGCAGATACGTTCGCAAAAGGCAAGCAACGCATCGCCGATCACGTCAAAGCAGACCCAAGCACCCGTTTGCTCGGACATAGAAGCCGCAGCTCCACATTCATTTTTCACAATATCGGCCAGCAACTCGTGGCTATCGCGCGGCGCCGTTAACATCCATTGATCTGGCCCAAGCCAAAAGCCTGATATTGGATCGTTGAAAATGGCTTTCCCAACACTTGGAACGACCCCCAACAGGCCTTTCAGCACAGTTTGGCACTCTAGTTCAAAGCCCCTGCGGGCCGCAAAGCTTGCAAGTGCGAGCCCATCATTTTCTATGATAGACAAATGGTGAAAGACATCAGTGCGGGGTTCTATGCCCCCCAGAGCGGTGACTGGTTTAAGACTATGCACGAAGGCGTTCCCCTTGTGGGTCAATGAAGTGAGCGCTGACAATTTCAATCTTTGTTTCAATGCCGGTTAGGGGGCTTACGAGACGCATTTTTTCACCCAAACGGAGATCGCCGTCTTTTAAAAAACCAATTGCAATCGCATGTCCAAGATTTGGCGAGAAACAAGCCGAAGTGACATAGCCTTGATCGTGCGCTGCATCAATCGGACCCTTTTCATTCATCAAATGGGCTCCCGCAATAACAGGATCAGCTGGGTTTAAGGGCTTGATCCCAACTTGGCACAGCGTGCCAGGTGCGGTTAGGGCCGCGCGCTCTGACAGGATAGATCCGATACTATCTTTCGTCTTACTGACGAGTTTTCCCATACCAAGATTTTGTGCGGTTGTGGTGCCGTTCAACTCATTCCCAGCCGCGTGCCCTTTTTCAATTCGCAAAACCCCCAAAGCTTCAGTTCCATAAGGGGTGACGTTAAATTCGGCACCTACCGCGATGATTTTGCGGATCAGCGCATCGCCGTAAGCGGTTGGAACTGCGAGCTCATAAGCCAATTCGCCACTAAAGGAGATGCGGAACAGGCGCGCGCGCAGACCGCCGCAAACGGTAACGTTTGCACAGGACATGAATGGGAAAGCATCATTCGATAGGTCAGTGAAAGGGTCTATAATCTTTTGCAAAAGAGCTCGTGAGTTGGGCCCCGCAACGGCATATTGTGCCCAGCTTTCTGTTGTTGAAATCAGTTGCACGTCCATATCTGGAAATAAGCATTGGCGGACAAACTCCATATGGCGATAAACAGGTAATGCGTTGGCGGTCGTTGTTGTCACAACAAAATGATCGTCAGCCAATCGTGCGGCCGTTCCGTCATCTTTTGCAATCCCATCTTCACGCAGCATCAGCCCATAGCGGCATTTGCCAACGGCCAGCTTTGCAAAGCCATTACAATAAATCTTGTTTAAGAATTCGGCCGCCTCTGCCCCTTGGACATCAATTTTTCCCAGAGTTGTGACATCGCAAACGCCAACAGACGTGCGTACCGCCAAAACCTCACGGTCAACACTCTCACGCCATTTTGTCTCGCCTGCTAATGGAAACCACTGCGCACGCATCCAATTGCCAACCTCTACAAAAGCCGCGCCCTGTTCTTTGGCCCACTTATGAGAGGGGGTTAGACGCTTTGGGTGGAAGTCTTGCCCGCGATGACGACCCGCAAAAACACCTATAGCTGTTGGTGTGTAGGGAGGCCGAAAAATTGTTGTGCCTGCTTTGGGGATCGAGGTTCCAGCAAGTTCGGCCATTATGGCAAGCCCACCCATATTTGAAGTTTTGCCTTGATCCGTCGCCATTCCAAGCGTGGTATAGCGCTTAAGATGTTCAACAGCGCGAAAGCCTTCCTGATGGCTAAGCTGGATATCCTTGACTGTGACATCATTTTGCAGGTCGATCCAAGCGCGGCGGCAACCTCTGACATACCAAAAAGGTTGTATGCTGACGGGGGCATCTTCTGTTTGGGGGATTGTGATGGCGCGCGACTTAATGCCTATGACACTTAATGCCGCGCAGGCCGCATCTGTTCCGCTTTGCAAAGCGCCGGTGGTTGACATTATGCCGCTGGCAGCACCTGCAACGGACATTCCCAAAGGTAGATCAACTCCAGGTACAAAGGCCGCAATATCGTCTCTCCATGTTGGGCGTCCTCGTTGGTGGCAGGTAAGATGTACGTTAGGATTCCAACCACCTGACACGCCTAGAGCACCGCAATCTAGACTGCGTATATTGCCATTTTCTAAGCGTATTTTTACTTGTTTCAGGCCAAGGCGCCCTTTGGTGTCGACGACCTGTCCGTGCAGCACTTCATAGTCTAGACTTCGTGGAGCATCGGCCCGTACGTCAATAACGCCACAAACTTCCACCCCCATTGCATGCAGATCTTTTGCTGTTCGGTGGCCGTCATCGTTGTTCGTAAAAATCACAATTTTCTTATTCGCGGCAACGGCAAAACGGTTGGCATAAGTGCGGATCGCCGAAGCAAGCATGATGCCCGGACGGTCATTGTTTTCAAATGCAATGGGGCGTTCGATTGCCCCAGTGGCTAGAATTGTTCGCTTGGTGTAAATTCGCCAAAGAATTTGTCGTGGTTTCCCTAAATCAGGGACAATTAGGTGATCGCTTATCCGTTCTACAGCGCCATAAATGCCATGGTCAAATGCGCCGATGATCGTCGTGCGATGCATCACGCGGACATTCGGTAAACTTTTTAGTTCTGCAACAACATCGTCTGCCCATGCTGGGGCTGACTGATCGTCAAGCGTCAAGCTCTCGCAATTCAATCGGCCGCCCATGCGAAAATCTTCGTCCGCAAGAATAACCTCAGCGCCCGATCGTCCAGCCGTCAAAGCGGCCGCCAAACCTGCAGGGCCTGCGCCGATCACAAGCAGGTCGCAGTACAAAAAGCCCTTATCATAGACATCTGGATCATCGAGTTGCGATAGTGACCCTAGGCCTGCAGCGCGACGTATTATTGGTTCGTATACCTTCTCCCAAAAGGCAGCAGGCCACATAAAGGTCTTGTAGTAAAAGCCAGCAGTTAGGAAATTTGAAAACCGGTCATTTATTGCCAAAAGATCGTATTTTAGTGGCCCAAGACGATTTTGACTTTTTGCCAAAAGACCATCAAAAAGCTCAATCGTGGTTGCCCGGCTATTCGGCTCTTGACGAGCGCCATTGCGCAGTTCGACCAAAGCGTTGGGTTCTTCTGATCCGGCAGTTAGAACGCCACGTGGGCGATGATATTTGAATGAGCGGCCCATAAGTCGCACACCATTAGCAAGTAAGGCTGAGGCCAAGGTGTCGCCCTGATGTCCCTCAAATGTTTTGCCATCGAACTTAAACCTGTGGGTTACAGACCTATCAATCTGGCCACCTTTTAAACGATTAACCTGGTTCATTTGCTACGACCTCTCAAGCGGGCAACATCGCGGGCCAGCGCGACATTGGAAATCTCATGGGTGAGTGTGTTGCGCGTAACCACGAGCCAAGACCTGTCACCAGCTTCGTGGAACCACAGCTCATCGTGCCAACCGGCTGGGTTATCGCGAAGGTAAGCGTACTCATAGAAGTCTTTTGCAGCGGTTGGTGCTTGCCAGTTTGGGCGATCAATCAGTTTTGCGTCGCCCAAATAGATAAATTCAGCGCTATCACGTGGGCCAAGTAGGGGATGGTTAATGATCATTTTGTTTATCCTGTCCCATTGTAATCAATGTAAATTGGGCTGATTGCCCATTCCTTTTTCATCAATCATCAACCCCTTTTCGAACCTATTAAAACGGTATGCTGCTGCTTTGGGGTGTGGGGCGTCATTGGTTAACAAATGGGCAAAGCAAAAACCAGAGGCTGGTGTGGCCTTAAACCCTCCGTAACACCAACCGCCGTTGAAATAGAGGCCATCGATATGGGTTTTATCGATGATTGGTGAGCCATCCATCGACATATCCATAATCCCACCCCACATTCGCAAAATACGTGCACGACCAAGCGCTGGAAAAATTGCCATGCCGCCTTCGCAAACATCTTCAACGACGGGTAGATTTCCGCGCTGTGCATAGGAATTATACCCGTCAATATCACCACCAAAAACAAGCCCCCCTTTGTCGGACTGGCTGCAATAGAAATGTCCTGCACCAAAGGTTACTACGCCCGGCATGATTGGCTTAAGTCCTTCGGAAACGAAGGCTTGCAATACATGACTTTCAATTGGAAGGCGCATATTTGCTTTTGACATCAGTCGGCCAGATGATCCTGCGACAGCACAGCCAACTTTAGTTGCCCCAATAAAGCCGAGTGATGTTTCAACGCCAAGACATTTACCACTCTCAATTCTAAAGCCAGTTACCTCACAGTTTTGAATTATATCAACGCCTCGGCTATCCGCGCCGCGTGCATAGCCCCAAGCGACAGCATCGTGACGCACTGTGCCGCCGCGCCGTTGAGCAAGCCCACCCTTGATGGGAAAGCGCGCGTCATTTGTGTTGAGGAAGGGATAGCGCTTTTTTATCTGCGCGGTGGTTAGCATTTCAGCATCAGAACCATTTAAAATCATAGCATTGCCGCGCCTTATAAAGGCGTCTCTTTGTGCGTCCGTGTGGATAAGATTTAAGATACCACGCTGTGAAACCATTGCATTATAGTTGAAGTCTTGTTCAAGACCTTCCCAAAGCTTTAACGAGAACTCGTAAAAAGGTTCGTTACCATCAAGAAGGTAATTCGATCGGATAATCGTCGTATTGCGGCCTACATTTCCGCCGCCTATCCAACCTTTTTCAAGCACAGCAATCCGCTTTTGTTTGAATTCTTTTGCCAGATAATATGCGGTTGCAAGACCATGGCCCCCACCACCAATTATGATATAATCATAATGTCCTTGCGGATCGGGTGTCCGCCAAATGGGCTTCCAGCCTGAATGGCCCATGAGAGCTTCTTTGATGACACGAAAACCAGAATATCGCATGTAAAGTCTCCTTGATGGACTGAATTTCGCATATTTTTCAAAGATTTATGTTGCTATATTAGACATTTTTGTTACTAATTTCGCCATATTTGACACGGTTTATGAAATAGGAGCCCACTTTTGACGGTCTTAAAACCAAGAAAGTTTGGATTTTTCTTTCACCCTGGCTTTGCGCTAATGTCTGCTGCATCGGCGGTGGAACCCTTAAGGGCTGCGAATTTACTTAGCCGCGAAACAATCTACGACCCTATCTTTGTGTCAGCGCGTGGCGGTTTGGTTGAAAGCTCTTCTTGCGCAAGCTTTGAAACTATAGCGCTCAGTGATTTGAGCGTGCACCTTGATCTTTTATTTGTTGTGGCGGGAGGCAACCCGTTTGATTTCGCGGATAAGGCGGTCCTAGCCGCACTTGGCAGGCTGGCCCGTAGCGGTGTAGCTTTGGGAGGTATTTCTGGCGGCTCTGCGATCTTATCGGCTGCAAACTTAATGCAGGATCGGCGGCACACAATTCATTGGATGCATTTAGATGAGCTCCGTGCCATATATCCAGACGCCAATGTTGAGCGGCGGCTTTACGTAATCGATCGTGATCGCTTTACCTGCGCAGGGGGGACTGCACCATTAGACATGATGTGTGCGATCATCACTAAACATCACGGCGCAGATCTTGCGCGCGCTGTGAGCAATTGGTTTATTCATACGGCTATTCGAAAAGCAGAGGAACCCCAACAAGAACATCAAGTTAGTATGCCTGTCTTTGGTCATCCGGCGTTAGATGTTGCCCTAGAGTTGATCCAAAATCATATTGGCGACCCTTTGACCCTGGCAGACCTTGCCTTTTTGAGTAAAATCAGTGAGCGACAACTCGAACGTGTCGCGAAAGATCGGCTTGGTATGAGCCTTATGCGATATTATCGTACGATACGGCTGAAAAAGGCAGACGACTTATTGAGTCATTCAAACATGACGATTGAGGCAATTGCACAAGCTACAGGCTTTTCTGACCGCAGTCATTTTTCCCGCGTTTTCCAGGGGGCCTATTTGTGTGGTCCATCTGCACGAAGAAAATCTCGCCATAGGTCTAATGAAAAATAAAGTTAACTCGCTTAGGACGCTGTCTATATTACCGAAGGCTAGAGAATATGTAAAAATGCATGGCTGTTCTGTGTTTTTATAAGTTATCTGATCCTGCAGCTCCTGCACCTTGGCGCGAAGCATCAGATGCGGGCACCAAGGTGCGATGCATCCACCCTTCGAGCATTGTGATTGTTTTTTCTGATACGTTTAGGGAGGCGCTTTTCCGGGCTGTTATTTTTGCGACCCGATCGCTTTCTTTAGTAAGAACAATATTCGGTGCTAAATTTGGATCGTCTGAAAAGCGTGTCTCTGTTTCACTCAATGTCCCAATCAAACCTTGGTCGCAGTAAAACAAATAGTCGCCAATATCTATTTTGATACTAATATCATATTTTGTACTTAACCGTGATAGAAAAGGTAGTAAAAACGCGCTAAACCTAACCAAATTCACACACACAGGCTGATTTTCAAGCCCGCTTTGTGTCAAATAGAAATCCGAGATGCCAATACCGCATATAAAGGGACACTGGCCCAGCTGTGCCGCGGGCTGGCTTGTCCGGTTCAGGATTGTTTGCATTGCAACGTCGGACATTAAATATTTAGTCAGCAAGCCTGCGCTATCAAAACCATGTTGCGCTAAAATACGTGCTGAATATCCAACCTCTTCTGCCGTACCCCAATCGAATCCAAAACCCCGAGCTGCGCGTGAACAAAGGCTTTCCACCTCACCCAAAGATAGACGTTTGCTAGGCATTTTGAGATCCAGAGGCAGTGACTTGGTGATCAAAATTTGGATAGTCTTGCCCTTTAAAAAGGGAAATCCGCACCCAACGGTCTGAGCGCGGATCAAAATGTGTAGCCCCAAAAAAGCTTAGTTTACACCTTAAAAGGTCAATCGGCATCATAGACTGATCGATCAGATTATCTTGCACCTCGCCATAGGGGTGATTACTCATCATTAATACGCGTCGCGCTATATAGCGATGCGTGGGGTGTGACCTTAGAAAATCCGCTAGCACGGCCACTGGGTCAGATTCACAAAGAGCGCTGTAAAAAAGCGCGACCATTCGACCTATATCAAGAGGTAGCTCAAGTTCTTGACCCGGCTCTTCGAACCTTTCGCCTAAGCGAGGCTCAAGTTTTTCCTCAGATACATACCAAAACCTGGCGCTTGCAGCATTGAGGTTATAGTCGACGTTCAAGGCCCAAGCGTATTGATGTTCGATCATATGGACTATTTTGAAAAGCGGGATCGAACCATCAATCACGGTGCCTAAATGCTCATTTGCGTCCATACAGTCCGCAAGCCCGTCTACCAATGGCCCGTTACATTCCAGCAAAATCGCCAAGAAAGCTTCCTGCCCCTCAAGGGTAAGATTGTTTTCAGCCCAAATCCACACATGATTCCAGGGCTGTGCATTTTGGATAAGATCCTGGCAAAGCAAGGCTTCAACTTTTCCAAGATCTGTTTGTAAATCGGCTATTTTTTGAAGTTGAATTGGATGTTCTGAAATCCAATTTCGGGCATTTCTTTGCGCACGTTTAAGCTCATCTTTTAAGTTTGAATGATCTTGCAACGTCAAATTTGGACGATTTCGGACGCGCACGAGGGCCTCTTCTCGTGCCAAAAGCCAGTTATTGATCAACATAGGATGGCGCACCAAAAAAGGAGCCATTCCTAGTCCTGTTGAGTTGCCAACGCCTAGCGCATTCATCTCTTGAGCACCCAACGGCACCATCTTATCGCCGCCAGATATTTTAGCCATATGATTTATAATGTCGACGGTAAAGCTGCGAAAAAGCCATACGGCTAACATTTCGACCTGGAAGCAGGGCCGTAATTCGGGTCGGCTTGTAATCAAGCTAAAGTCTACGGCTCCAAATTTACCTGACCCATAAACCGCCGTTGTGCGCATGAGATAGCCAACAGATTCTAACTCGCGCATGTCGGGCTGTAGGCCTCGCGATAGGTGATCAATTACGTGATCAAACAAGCGCACGGATCGGTTTGCGCGGCCCATGCATAATTCAGTTTGATCAATGCGACCCGCTTCCTGCAGTGGTACGTTCTCCGCAAGCCGATCGATATCCTTTTTGGTCGGCTCACCATCAAACAGAGTGAAAGTTGCATCCCAAGCAGTAGCAATCACGCGATCAGACCTTTGGTCATCCGGCAAGTCATGGGCAAAGACAATTAATGAGTAAGTTCTAACAGGTCCAATGGCTTTATAAACAGCGTGCCCAACCCCATTAGCGTTTATATCCCAGGCGGCCCTTTCAAAACGCCAATTTTCGTCATTAACGCGCCGCAAGAGTGTACGCAGAAAGGACAATCGGGTTGGGTGCGCTGATCCCATACGTTCTAGCCGCATCACCCTTTCGGGAGAACGGCGTTCTATTGTAAGGTTAGATGGCACGTTCGTGGCCCCATCTGACGGCTTGATCATTACGCAGCCTTTATGAATTTTTTTTGTTGACTTTGGAAGCTGTCTTTAAAGAAATTCGTCCAATTTCCACCCATTATGGCACAAATTTCTGGTTCAGACATCCCGGTTTTAGCAAGGCCGCGCGAAATGTGATTTAGATCTTTATTGCCCTTAAACCATTCAGGCATCTCAGGAAAACCTGGAACGGCAGCGGAGCCCTCGCCCAGTTCAACGCCTTTAGTCCAACGCCCAGTTCGCATCCACGCAACAACGCCGTCGGGTTGATCTTGGCATAGGTCAGACCCAATTCCCAAACAGTTGACGCCAAATTTTTCAGCCGTGCGTGCGATCATTTCGCAAAAATCAACGAGCGTGCAGTTTCCTGCGTTGTTTAAATGGTGGGGATAAATTGAAAATCCCAGCATCCCATTTGTTTGTGACAGAGCTGAAATCACATCATCTGATTTATTTCTGAGGGCGGGGTGCCAAGAACTAGGGTTTGCGTGGGTAATTGCGATTGGTCGCGCTGAGTGCTCTATCGCCTCCAGTGTTGAGCGGTTACCTGAATGACTCATATCAATCACCAGACCCACGCGGTTCATTTCTTCGACAACGGCCCGGCCCATGCGGGTTAAGCCACTGTCGCAGGCTTCATAACAACCCGTCGCCAGAAGCGACTGATTATTATAGGTAAGTTGCATAAAGCGTAAACCTAAACGGTGTAAAACCTCGACGAGGCCAATATCGTCTTCGATACAGGACGGGTTTTGTGAACCAAAGAAGACTGCTGTTCTATGTGTTTCTTGTGCAACAGTGATATCTTGTGCTGTGAAGCCTTGAAAAATAAGATCTGGATAGGCCTCAAACCAACGATTCCACTTTTCGATATTATGAACCGTTTCACGGAAATTTTCATGATATGTAATTGTCACATGGATCGCAGTTACTTTCCCAAGCTTAAGTTCCTTAAAGATTTTCTCCGACCAATTGCAATACTGTAGACCATCGATAAGAAGCATTACTCTGGGCTCCCACAACCAATATAGGCAGTTTTGACAGTTGTGTAGAACTCTTGTGCGAGGTGTCCTTGTTCACGGGGCCCGTAACTTGAGGCGCCTCGCCCTCCAAAAGGAACATGATAATCTGTCCCTGCGGTTGGCAAATTAACCATCACGCATCCCGCCCGCATGTGTGACTTAAAGTGATTGGCGCGGGCTAAAGATTTTGTCATAATTGCGGCCGTTAAGCCAAACTCACTGTCATTTGCACAAGAAAGCGCTTCTTCGTATGTGCTTACTTTTATTACGCTTGTGATCGGCGCAAACATCTCTTCTTGGTTGATGCGCATGTTGTTTTTTGTGCTTGAGAATACAGCGGGTGCCATGAAATGGCCTTTGGTTGGCAGCTCTAACGTTGTGCCCCCACACAAAAGCTCAGCATGCTCGGCTTGGCCTATTTTGATATAAGTTAAGTTTTGCTCAAGCTGCTCGGGGCTGACGACAGGCCCGATTTGTGTTTTTTGATCTAAGGCGTGGCCTACTTTTAAGGCTTTAACAGCGGAGACGAGCTTTTCGACAAATTCATCATGAATGGTCTCATGTATGATCAGGCGTGAGGCGGCTGTGCATTTTTGTCCTGTACCACCAAAGGCCGCATTCACTGAATGGGTGATGGCACTGTCAAGATCAGCATCGTCCATAATGATCATGGGGTTTTTTGAACCCATTTCCATCTGAATTTTAGTCATATTTTGTATGGCGTATCCAGCGATTTTTCTGCCTACTGGAACTGAGCCCGTAAAACTGATGGCATCAATGTTTTTGTGACTTGCCAAATGTTGGCCAACTGTCTGACCTGCGCCTAAAATAACATTGAACAGTCCGGCAGGTATGTCTTGCTTGGCGATAATTTGAGCCATAACCAAAGCGCTGGCGGGGGTCAGGTTTGCGGGCTTCCAGACAACCGCATTGCCATATGCCAATGCGGGAGCAATTTTCCAGGCAGGTGTAGCAACCGGAAAGTTCCAAGGCGAAATAATCGCAACCACGCCTACGGGCTCACGGCGTACATCGATTTCAATACCTGGGCGCACGCTTTGTGCATATTCGCCCATTTGGCGCAAAGCTTCGGCTGCAGAATAGGTAAAAAACTGACCTGCGCGATAAACCTCACCTTTGCCTTCGACAAGGGGCTTGCCCTCTTCGCGCGATAAAAGGCGGCCAATTTCTTCGGCGCGTGCCATCATCTCGGTGCCGATGGCCATCAAAACGTCATGGCGTTTTTGAATGCCCACGGCCCACCATTTCGGCTGCGCGGCGCGTGCGGCCTGCACGGCATCATTCAGTTGTGAGATACTGCCCTGAGCAAAGTCACCTATAATATCACTGGTGTCTGATGGATTGATGTTGGCCAGTGTCGTTTCGCCATGGGTCCATTCCCCACCGATGAAATTGCGCATTTCTAACATCTAAATATCACTTCCAACTAAAGTCGATTTTGCCCGATCTTGTTGGATCAGGGCTTCCATAATTTGGCGTGCTGTTACAACACCCAAGAGTGCGCCGTCATTCGCCAAGACACCAATCGGACCTTGAGCTGCGGCCATTATGGGAAAGGCAGATTCCAGCGTTTGTTCCGCATTTAGGCGCGTATCTCCTGTGGGGGTGCCTGGTTGCGCCAAGGGCCCACAAGTTAATATCCGCGCACGATTTACGTCACGTACGAAACGGCCCACATAGTCATCGGCAGGATTTTTTAAAATATTCATGCCTGTGTCGACTTGGCGCAAAATACCATCTTTCAAAATAGCAATTTTGTCACCGAGTAATAGTGCCTCGTCCAGGTCATGGGTGATAAAGACGATAGTCTTGTGCAAACGGGCCTGGATTTCGCGCAGTTGCATCTGCATATCATGGCGGATGAGCGGGTCCAGCGCGCTAAAGGCTTCATCCATGAGCAAAATTTCTGCATCTGTTGCCAAGGCACGAGCTAAACCCACACGTTGCTGCATGCCTCCCGACAGTTGGCCCGGAAAATTATTTTCAAACCCTGAGAGCCCTACAAGCTCGACCTGTGCCATACCACGCTCTTTTGCGGCGTGTGGCGGGACCTTATCGATCAATAGGCCATAAATTACATTCTCAAGTACTGTTTTATGGGGCAGCAACGCAAATTTCTGAAAAACCATCGATATTTTTTTACGTCTAAACTGACGAAGTTCCAGGGCATTCAGGTTTAAAATATCTTCTCCATCAACCAAAATACGGCCAGATGTCGGTTCAATCAGGCGATTTAGATGCCGAATAAGAGTTGATTTTCCTGAGCCGGACAGCCCCATGATAACAGTTGTCTTTCCCGTCTCAATTTCAAGATTAATACCGTGTAGTCCTAAAACATGGCCTTTTTTCTCTAAGAGTTCAGTTTTGGTCATGCCTTTATCAATTAAAGCTAAAGCGTTGAGGGCATCTGGGCCAAAGACTTTGGAAACATTTTCCAAATATATTTTAATATTATTTCCCATTTACGCACCTAGCTTTAAGGTTTTTTGCATACGCTTGCCGTAAGCTTGCGCGATGCGATCGAATATGATGGCAAGAAAAACAATGCCCAGCCCGGCAAAAAGTCCGCGGCTGATCTCTAACCGTTGAATGCCCTGCAAGACCTGATAACCCAATCCACCGGCGCCAATCATCGAGGCAATAACAACCATGGACAGCGCCATCATAGTGGTTTGATTTATACCCGCTAAAATAGCGGGCAAAGCAAGCGGCGCCTGGACGGTTGTCAAGACCTGCATGGGTGATGCTCCAAAGGCACGTGATGCCTCAACAATTTCTACATCAACTTGGCGAATTCCTAAATTGGTCAGGCGAATGACAGGTGGAATAGCAAAGACTATTGTCGCTAAAAGGGCTGGAATTTTTCCTGGCCCAAACAACATAACAAATGGAATAAGATAAACAAAAATTGGCATGGTTTGCATAATATCTAAAACAGGCAGGGCAATGCCCTGGACCCGGTTTGAGCGAGACATCAAAACGCCAATAGGTAGGCCTAAGAAGACGGCCATTAGCGTTGAAACCAACATCAACGCAACTGTTGCCATGGCTTGTTCCCACACGCCGATCACGCCAATTAAAAAGATTAACAATGCAACCGTTGCCATGATCTTGGCGCTCCGAGACGCCAGCCAGGCAAAGGCTGAAAAGCCAATTAAAACAGCCCACCATGGTAGCCAAAGCAAAAGCTGCTCCATGGCCAAAAGAGCCTTTAGAACGGGCAAAAAAATTAATTCAAGGGTTAGGCCATATGCCGCAACAACATCGTTGAATGCGCTATCTAATACGCGACCAAAGGCTCTTGTGTCGAAAAACTGGGGAAACTGGCTTGTCATTCTTATACCTTAAAATGAAATAGGCAGGGTAGGGCCCCTGCCTATGATGCTTATTAAGATTAAAGACCCGCGCGGACTTTGTCGGCAACGTCAGCGGGCACCCATGACGACCAAACGGCATCATAGTTTTTCAAGAAGTGGTTGGCGACTTCTTCATTGGTTGCGCTATTTTCATCGCCCCAGGCCGCCATCGCGCTGACATCGTCGTTGCTGATTTGCATTTTGCTCAAGAAAGCCACCACATCAGGCGCACGTTCCTTCAGAGATGTTACAACTGCAACTGCAACCTCGCCCACAGCCCATCCGGTAACCTCAGGATTTGCACAATTTGAGTCGGTTAGGCATTTGAATTTGTCAGCTTCAAAAGCAGGCATGTCCAAGCGCACCAATTTATATTTCGCAATCACGTCGGCAGGGCTCCAATAATAACCCACAAAAGGTTCTTTTTGCGCAACGGCACGCGCAATAGAGGCTTTTAGGTTTTCACCTGAACCTGGTGAAAACAGCTCAAATGTTTCGCCAAGGCCTAAGGCTTCAAATAGATTGTTAGTGATGATCTCACAGCCCCAACCTGGAGGGCACCCATAAAGACGGCCTTTATTCGGATTTGCTGCTTCAGCAAAAACTTGCCAATTATCTTTCAGATCCAAGACTGATTTTATTTCTGGGTGGTCAGCAAGAACGTAATCTGGAACCCACCAACCTTCTTCGCCACCTGATGCGAAAATGTCTGACGCTTTATATGCTATATCTTTCGCAAGGCTTTCGTCCCAAATTGTTTGTGCTGTCGACACCCAAAGCTCGGGCGCGACATCAGGGGTGCCGCGGGTCATCATCGAGGTTGCCGTTGGCACAGTATCACCTGGGATGACTTGAGCGTTGCAATCAAAGCCATTTGCCATGATTTTTTGTGCAATATGGGCCAGTGCACCAGCTGAAATCCAGGTCATTTCGGCTACTTTTACGGAATCAGCGGTGCCACAATCGGCCGCATGTGCTGAAGGCGCAGCTAGGCTAAAGCTTGCGGCGGCGGCAAGCATAGCAAACGTAAATTTTGTTTTCATTTATTCACTCCCTTTATATGTCAGAATCGTCGAATTCTTTCGATGCTGACAAGTGTTCATTTTTATTTTAGTTCAATCAATCGAATATTTTTTAACACAAAGTCAATTTTTCTGAAATTATGACTGAAGCCTGTCCCATAACAAATTATCCACAACCACACCATTTGTTTCTGTTTTTAAGCGATTTTTTGCACGTTTTGTACCGGGTAATTGTGCGCCCTCTTGGGCAACTATCGAGTTACCAAGTATTTTTATTTGTTCAAAAAAGCCAGCTCCAGAAAAGGCATAGGGATCAATGGCTATAAAACACTGGCCTGTCGACGGGGGCCCACCTGCAGTTCCGGCAAATGGACTAGCATTTTGGCTTAAATTGGCTCCAGATAAAACAGCGGCAAGAACTTCAACCATAAGCCCAATACCAAACCCTTTGTATTTGCCGGCGGGCAGTAATGAGCCTTGCAATGCCGCGTGTGCGTCGGTTGTGGGATGACCTTCATTGTCAACTGCCCAGCCCTCTTCCAAAGGCGTTTGCGACTTTGAGCGCAAAAGGATTTCAGACTTTGCGATCACGCTGGCAGATTGATCAACAACAAATGCGGCGGCACCCTCACCCGACGGGACGCCAAGAGCGAAGGGATTTGTGCCAATCACCGGTTTTGATCCGCCCCAGGGGGCAATTGAAGCCGGGGCATGGGTAAAACAAAGGCCCACAAACCCGTCTTGTGCTAGCCGTTCTGCGTGGTGGCCCAATACACCGCAATTGTAAGAATTAAATAGCGTCATTGCCGCAATCCCACTGGACTTTGTGGCTGATGTCAGTGCGTTCCATCCAGCATCAATGGCTCCATGGGCAAACCCATTTTGCGCGTCAACACAGACGCTGCCAGCTTTCGGTGTTTTCACCACAGGTTGTGCATGTCCGATGACTTTGCCACATTTTAGATGTTCAGCATAAATAGGTATGTAAAGTAGTCCATGACTGCGTATGCCGTCGCGCTCCGCTAACCGCGTAGATTTGGCGACCGCTGTTGCTTGTAGTGGGCTTGCGCCAGCTTTGGTCAACAGATCGTAAGCAAGCAATTCAACCTGGTCTAGGGTTAGGATTTGATCGGTCATTTTTTCCTCATGAATGTTAAAGGGTTAAAATGGCCCCTTGCGCATTTTCAATCAAACAAATATTTTTTCAAATAAAATCAGAAAAGTTGAAATCAATGGTCATAAAAATTGAGGCTCTTAGAACATTTGTTCACGTTGCCGATGCTGGTAACATCAAAGATGCAGCCGACGTCTTGGGGCGAACACAATCGGCAATATCCATGACGCTAAAGTTGATAGAAGAGCGACTTTGTGGGGCACTTTTTGAAACAGATCGCAAACAAAACTTAACTGATTTAGGAAAGCATGTATACCAAGTCGCTGTCGGGGCATTGCGTGATTTTGATCAAGCTAATGCAAACATCAGCAGCTATGCCCAAGGCCAGACCGGTCTTTTACGCATAGCCTCTGTTCCATCTGTTGCCTCATTGCTTATTCCAGAAGCCTTGCGTGATTTTGCTTTAGCGCGCCCAGATGCGCAAATCGAATTGATTGATACTGATAGTACGGATGTGCAAAAACTTGTACTTTCGGGGCAAGTTGATTTGGGAATTGCTGGGATTCAAATTTTGAACTCTGAGATGGACGTAAAACCCTTATTCGATGACAGATTTAATATAGTATGCCTGAAAGAAAATGCCCTGGCCCAAATAAAAAAACCCCTTGAGTGGACGGATTTGAGTGATTGTAAATTAATCATGAATGAAACACTGCGCGGTATTTTGGTTCCAGAAATTCAAAGCCAATTAGTAAACTCACGCTTGTCTGTACGAAACGTTACGTCGCTTATTGCAATGGTTCAGGCTAATTTGGGCATTACGGTCTTACCCAGTCTTGCAACCCTTTATCTGCCAAGTGGATTAGTAGCATTGCCAGTAAATGGCCCATATTCCACGAGACAAGTGTGGATAATGCATAAGGAGAGTAAATTAAGAAGTACAATTTCGATCAAATTTCAAAACCACTTAGAGGTAAAAATCAAAGAATTTGCAGTTAAATATGGCTTAGAGTTATATCCTAACTGAGCGGTTCATACTTCTTTGTTTAATTCACGCGCTTGGGCGCGTAAAAGAAATTTTTGGATCTTTCCTGTCGAGCTTCGCGGGATGGGCATAAATATAAATTTACTGGGCACTTTATAAGCCGCAAGCTGCTGGCGACACCAATTTAAAAGAGCCTCAACATCAAGGGTTTGACCTGCGACAAGTTCTACAAAGGCGCAAGGCGTTTCCCCCCATTTTTCATGTGGCATCGCAACCACTGCGACAACAGAAACAGCTGGGTGTCGATAAAGGGCCTCTTCGACCTCAATCGAAGATATGTTTTCGCCGCCTGAAATGATGATATCTTTCGAGCGATCCTTGAGCTGGATATAGCCATCGTGATGCAAGACGCCGAGATCACCGGAGTGGAACCAGCCGCCTGCAAAGGCCTCCTTCGTGGCTTTTGGGTTGCGAAAATACCCCTTCATGACGACGTTCCCGCGGAACATAACCTCGCCCATCGTCTGCCCGTCGCGCGGCACAGGTTGCAGGGTTTCGGGGTCCAAAACATCCAGCTTCTCTAGCGGCAAATAGCGCACACCCTGACGGGATTTTAGAGCAGCTTGACGCGCAGCGGGCAAAACGGACCAGCTTTGGTGCCAGTCGTTCACAACGGCTGGGCCATAGGTCTCGGTCAATCCATAAAGGTGAGTAACATCAAAACCTGCGACATTCATCGCGGCGAGCAGCTTTTCGGGTGGTGGGGCCGCGGCCGTAAAGAACTGCACCCTGTGGTCAAGCTCGCGTTTGGCCGTATCAGGTGCGGATATCATCAGCGACATTACGATAGGTGCACCGCACAGGTGGGTCACACGTTCATCAGCCAGTGCGGTCCAGATCGGTTCAGCCCGCACATGGCGCAGGCAGACATGGGTGCCAATGATGGCCGAAAGCGTCCAAGGAAAACACCAACCGTTGCAATGGAACATCGGCAGCGTCCAAAGATATACCGAGTGTTTTGGCATCGAGGCCATCAGCGCATTTCCCTGCGCCAGAAGGTAGGCGCCGCGATGATGTGAAACCACACCTTTTGGGTCACCTGTTGTGCCGGAGGTGTAATTTATCGATATGGCGTCCCATTCGTCCTCGGGCATCAGCCAAACGAAATTCGAATCACCTTCTGCCAGCAGGGCATCGTAATCTTTAACATCTACCTTCGCTTTTGGCAGGTCAAACTCCGGATCATCATATTGGATAACGATGGGCTTGACCGTCGCAAGCGTCAATGCCTGTTGCATAAGGGGCATGAATTCCCGGTCTACAATCACAACGCACGACATGGCGTGATCCAGCTGAAATGCCATAACAGCGGCATCCAGGCGGGTGTTGATAGAATGTAGAACACCGCCACACATTGGAACACCATAGTGGCATTCTAACATGGCAGGTGTGTTAGCAAGAAGCACCGATACTGTATCCCCCCGCCCGATCCCCATTTGTGTCAGAGCCGAGGCAAGTTGCCGTGAACGGGAGTAGAACGTAGCATAGTTGCGTCGTAGCTGGCCATGCACTATGGCAATATGATCCGGAAACACGCTGGCGGCACGCTCCAGAAAGGTCAGGGGTGTCAGTGCTTGGTAATTGGCCGAATTGCGATCTAGATCTGTGTTGTAGAAATTCGGCTTCATCGGATCACATATCCTGCCATTTGGGCGCGCGTTTCTGTATAAAGGCACTAATGCCTTCTTCCGCATCACTTGTAAGCATGTTTTCAACCATCACACCTGAAGCATATACATAGGCATCCGACAGCTCCATTTCTCGTTGCGCATAGTAAGCGCTCTTGCCGGTGGCTAGTGTCATACTAGATTTAAAAGCGATCTTTCGAGCCATCAGCATCGTTGCGTCGCGCAACGCCTCTGTGGCAACCGCGCGGTTGATGAGCCCAATTTCGGCGGCTCGCGCGGCTGTTGTCAAGTCCCCTGTCAACAGCATTTCCATCGCAAATTTATTCGCCACATTGCGCGACAGCGCCACCATCGGTGTGGAGCAGAACAAGCCAATATGGACGCCTGGTGTGCTGAACTGTGCGGTGTCTGCCGCAATAGCCAGATCGCAACTTGCAACTAATTGGCAGCCTGCAGCGGTGGCAATGCCTGTGACTTCGGCAATCACTGGTTTGGGACAATTCACGATGGCCTGCATGACGCCGGAACACATCGCCATGACTTTAGTGAAATAGGCGCGACCACGATCGGGATTCGCTCGACCGGCTGTCATTTCCTTCAGATCATGCCCCGCACAAAATGCAGGTCCATTTGCCGCAAGAATAACCACCCGCACCGCCGGATTGCTTCCAGTCTTTACAAATGCTTCACCCAGAGCACCCAGCATCGACTCCGACAGCGCGTTGCGCCTCGCCGTGTCATTCAGGGTGAGGCGCAGGATGCCTTCGCCATCAAGGTCACTTAGCAGAATATCAGACATGACAGCCCCCTTTACAGAATGTTGATTTCAACGCTCTCCGCCAATGTGTTGGCTATAAAGCAATAGCGATGCGCGCGGTCTTGCATCTTGGCCAAGGCAGCAGCATCTATCCCAAAGCCATGATCAAACCGCACAACAGGATGCAGGTCAATCCGTGTGACTGACATCTGGCCTTTTGCGTTCTTGCCAAGATGCGCCTCGGCATAGTCATGATAACTGGCAACAGGCCAGCCCGCCTTGGCCGCGAGCGCCAAAAATGTCATCATGTGGCAACTCGACAAAGCTGATGCCAGCGCCTGCTCTGGGTTGGTGTTTTCGGGTTTGCCGCCCCAATCTGGAGCGGCGTCGACCTGAACCTCATAACTGTCATTATAGTGAACAAGATGTTCAGCCGAATATTTGCCTGGCTGAAAATCAGGCTCGTTTCGCTGCCAGCGTAGTTCGATTGAAAGGTTAGACATATAGTTAGCCTTTTCTTTTGGAGTACATTCAGGCTGCTGCGAGCTTTTTGTTAGGGTCATAGAACGGGCGCTCTACAATTTTAGCGGTGATCGTTCCAGCCTCGTTTATGAGACCCGACTTGTTAACGACTTTGACCTCTAAGCCCAGAACGGCATGTTCCGACACCACCATCGCCAGCGCGATGTTCTTCTCCAGACGTGGCGAGTAAATTGCTGAGGTAACCTTGCCTATGGTAACGCCGTCTTTCTTGATCTCCCAGTAAGAGGTGTTCGGACCCTGCAGTGGTTCACCGTCGATAATTAGGCCAACTTGCTTGCGGCTCACGCCTTGCTCTTTCATGCGACGAAGCGCGGCCTTGCCGATGAAATCAGCTTCAATATCGAGGTTGACTAACCGGTCCAGCCCCAACTCGTAGGGATTGGTCTTGTTGTCCGCGTCTGCGTGATAGGACAGCATCCCGCCCTCGATCCTGCGGATGGAAGATGTATGGCCGGGCTTCAAACCAAACGGTTCTCCCGCCGCCATAATCCGCTCCCATAGCGCATCACCATGGGCGCTATTGCGGAGGTAAATCTCGTAGCCCAACTCGCTGGACCAGCCTGTGCGTGATACCAGAACGGGCACCCCGTCCAGTTCAAGTTCGCGCAGCCAATAGTATTTCAGATCCAAAATGCTGTCGCCAAACAGGGCCTGCATGATATTGCCTGACTTGGGCCCCTGCAATTGCAGGGGTGACACATCCGGCTCATCAATTGAGACATCAAGCCCGGCGTGCACCGCCACGCCTTGAGCCCACAGCAGGATGTCGCTGTCAGCCAGAGAAATCCAAAAATGATTCTGGGCCAAACGCAACAGGATAGGGTCATTCAAGAGCCCGCCGTCGGCATTGGTGATCAGTATATATTTGCACTGCCCCACAGCCATCTTTGAAAGATCGCGTGAGGTCAGCATCTGGACGAACTCCGCGGCATCCGGTCCAGTGATTTCTACCTGACGCTCGACCGCCACGTCGCACAGGATCGCGTCATTCACCAGGTTCCAGAAGTTCTCCTCCGGATTGCCGAAATCGCGGGGAATATACATGTGGTTATACACAGAAAATCCCTTTGCGCCCCAGCGGATGGTTGCTTCGAAATAGGGAGATTTGCGGATTTGTGTGCCAAAACCAAAATCGTCTGCTTGCATGATATGTATCACCTTTTTTGCCAACGGCTTAAGAAGCAGTTGGATGATGGAATTATGTGATACTTCTATCTCCGGAATACGTAGGAAAACGAACTGAATAGATGTGATTTAAAGTCTAAACGGACTAAATAATCACTGAAAAGTCGGTTGTTTGGACATTGTGACTGGAAGAGATTCTTTGACGACCAGCTTGGTCAAATTAGGCTGTGTGGTTTTTATGGTTCTGGTCACGATGTAGGTCATATAGCGATCAATCGACAAATCGGCGGCCAGCATTGTTTCCATTAATCCTTGGAATAAAGTCAGGTTCTGGCAGATTGCTCTAACAACATAGTCCGTCCCTCCGCCGGTGGCGATGCACTCGGTAAACTCATCATGTTTTAAGATGAATGCCTCAAAGCGATCAAAGTCTAGCTTGCGATGGTGAATAAGCGAGATGGTCACGACGACTTGGGTGAAGTCAAAGATCTTATTAAGCGCCAGCTCTCCGTGATAACCTCTAATGAAACCTGCGGCCTTTAATCTGTCTAGCCGTGCCCAGCACGGAGTCGCTGAAATGTTTGCGATTGCAGCAAGTTTAGTTTTGCTTAGCTGTCCATGTTGCTGGACAGCGCAAAGGATGCGAATATCTGTGCTATCAAGGCCAAACTTCTTCATGTACTTAAAACTTTCACCACATCCTGTCTGTGCCAAAGTTATTATAAGCTGGAGTCTGCTTTTGGTTCTACGCTTAGGACTAACAATGAAATTTTGCGAACTGTTTTGCGACATAATCTGTAGCAGGCGCGTCGGTAACTGACAAAAGCGGCCGACGGTCGTTGACAAAAAAGCTCAAACAGAGCCGTAAAACGGGGGAAGACAATGGTGTGCCCTACAAAGACATGCCCAACTGACGGCCTTCATAAAATGCATAAGGCGCCTGTCTAGGGGCCGCAGCATCGCCTATCCGATAAGTGGTTTTTTTATCGAAAACCTCTTTAAAAATATCAAAGGATTGGTTGGTCGTTGCCATCACCAATGCTGAAGCAGGTAGGGAGTGTTCAGTTCGGGTTAGGAAATTATGCAAAGTAACCCTATTGCCGTGCCACCTTGCAATGCCATGCTCACAAAAAACTTGAACGCCCGCGCAAGCCAGGCGTCTACGCAATGGCGCATCAGCGGATGTGCGTTCTAATTCTTTGCCAACAAAAGCATCAGGGGTGACTAAAATTACCGATTTTCCTGCTTCTGCTAGATACCAAGCGGTGCCGGCCCCTCGCCAATTTCCACCTTCGTCATAAACAACTACTGTGTCGCCAAGGCGCATTTCACGTCTAAGCACCTCTTCTGGCGCAAAGACCATTCCCAAATCCAATCCTGGTAATGCACCCAAATCTGGCAGCCAACGCTGACGGGCTTTCGGGTCAGGCAAAGAGCCTGTTGCAATCACAATGTGGTCCGCATCACAGCTTTCAACGTCAGCATCTTCAAAAAAGGTATTAAGATGTATCCTTACGCCAAGTTGGGCTAATTGCCTTTCGTACCATTTCAAAAGATCAGTGATTTGACTGCGGCGTGGGACCAGCCCTGCCAACCTAAATTGACCACCAATTTTCGAGCCAGCTTCGACTAATGTAACATTATGGCCACGTTCAGCCGCACTGCGTGCCGCCTCAAGACCTGCAGGGCCTGCGCCTATTACTAAAACTTTTTTAAATTGTAGCGCACGTGTAAAGCGATCGCCGCCCCACTCAAATTCCCGTCCTACAGATGGATTGATCAGGCAAGAAATCCAATAATCACGGCTGCGCCTACCCCAACACATCTGATTGCAGGATATACATCCGCGGATATCATTTTCAGAGCCCGTCAGTGCTTTGTTTACTAAATGAGGATCAGCAATTTGACCGCGTACGATTGAAACCATATCTGCTTGTCTTGAAGCCAAAATAGCTTCGCCATTTTCTGGAGTTCTGACTTGCACCTCAGAAGTTACAAATGCATGTTTACAAATACTTTTTAACTGCTCTGTTGCTGGTGCAGTTAACTTTTCGCCAAATAAAAATGTTGGCATTAATCGTTCGAAGTCTAAGTATCCACCATGTCCACAAGTTACATAGTCAATCTGTCCTGTTGCGTCATGTAAGGCTACAATCTCTTTAAGTTGCTCAAGGGTTAATAAGACTTTTGATACATCTGAAATGCTGACCGCCAGCCCAATGATGAAGCCGTCGCCACACGCACAACGAATTCCGTCAATAATCATGCGCGAAAAGCGTGTACGATTTTCTAACGATCCACCCCATTGATCTGTTCGTTGATTGCTCCATGGGGTCCAAAACTGATCTAATAAAGAGTGATATGCAGCCCAAACCTCAACTCCCTGAAAGCCTGCCTTCTTGCATCTTATAGCCGCTGTTACGTGAGCATCTATAAGCTCGTAAATTTCAGTCTCAGTAACCGCATGTGATCCGTCGCTGTCGTGATAGCTCGGTGCCCCTGAAGGAGACCAGTGCGGTTGAAATGACAAGTCTGAATCTCCGTGAGCCCCTATATGATAAAGCTGTTGTAAGATAACTGTGCCGGTAGCTTTAATTGGTTCAACAATTTTTTTAAAAGGTGTGATTACATCATCAGAGCTATGGCGGAAATTTCCTCGCGTCAAAACACCAGTGCGATGTACTGGCATGGGCTCGGCCACAATCATACCGGTCCCACCAAGCGCGCGTTCGAGTAAATAAGCGCCATAGCGTGGTCCAGGTAGACCATCGTCAGACATGTTAGCGGTATGGGCTCCAAAAACCACGCGGTTTTTTAAAACGTGACCCCTAAGGCTCAATGACTGCATCAAATGAGGGTATTGCGTCAATTTATTCTCCAACACTGGTTCAGCCCTCGCGCCCGATCGACTAGAGAACTTAGTTGCGTGTTCAAGTGTAGAATACTTAAGTCAATTAATTGAGTATATTATTGCTTGAAATTAACTTTGTGAAGCTAAAGAGCGGCGTAGCTAGAAAACCTATTTGTACCTGTAACGCTGCTATTAGCTTTCATTGTTCTTTATTTAAATAACAGGAACAAACTTCCCTAAAGCATCTCCGAGTTCGGTTTCTTCATATCCAAAGTGGGACTTGACCACTTTTAAGAGCTGAAGAAACGACGCCTCCGTTGTGAAAAAGTTTTCGACCGTTTGTTCTGCCACCAATTGGTTTGCGGCGTCCTGAAGGCGATTAAGAAGCTCATGGACCACTAAGTGCTCTTCCTTTAGCCTGGCAACAATAAGGCTTAGGTCTATAATGCCTTGCTGTTCCAATTGAGGAAATATCATTTGTTCTTCTGCGTCGTGGTGAAAGTTTAAAACTCGACATTCACGACCACATAGGGTCCCAAACTGCCGCATATTCTCGGTGAGTTCTACTGTCGAAATCTTTTCTGCTAAGGCGACTGCGCTTGCGTCGCCCGACTTTACATTTTCAATCAGCTGCCCGATGTAATTCATATCCCGTAGGTGCATCCGATGTATGGCTGCTAAATGTGTGCCCGCCTTTTTGTGCTCATCAGTAACCCCATCGAGGGCAGGCATTTTTGGACGTTCTCCATGGTCCACACATAGTTCAGCTAGAGGCTTAAACCTCAACGACTTTTGAGGTTGTACTGGCCACACTTTATTCTCCATGTTTTTGGAACTCTGTTCGGTTAAAGATAATATCATCAAACCTTTTCAATCTTAGCGGTTCCTTTTTAGATTGTTTTAAAGCTGAGGTTTCTATTTAGTTTACTAAATAAACGCCATTTAGCGTTTGATAAGTAGAAAGGCAAAAAATGCTTAGTTTGCCGAGAACACCAAAGCCCATTTTTCCGTTTAATTTTCAGGTTCCTCAAGCCGAGCTCGAGCGTATACTTTCTCGAGTAAGGGATTACCCTTGGCATGAGATGCCAAATGATGGGGGCTGGGACTATGGCACCAACCTGAACTACTTAAAAGAACTTTGTGCCTATTGGGTTGATGGATATGATTGGCGTGTCCACGAAGCTGCAATAAACAGCTTTCAAAACTATACCGCACCTGTTGACGGGATAGACATGCACTTCATTTATGAAAAGGGAAGCGGGGCCAATCCCGTGCCGCTTATGATTAGCCATGGTTGGCCGGGATCTGTTGCAGAGTTTTATGAAATCATTGAGCCACTAGCGCATCCTGAACGCTTTGGTGGTAAGGAAGAAGATGCATTTACTGTAGTTGCGCCCTCATTGCCAGGGTTTGGGTTTTCAACCCGCCCAGAAAGACCAATCGGCCCTAGAAAAATGGCTGAAGTGATCAATAACCTCATGACCAATACATTAGGATTTGATAAATATCTTGCACAGGGTGGAGATTGGGGCGGGGCGGTTTGTTCATGGCTAGGATTTGATCATGCGTCTGCATGTAGCGGGATCCACATTAATGTACTTACAATGCGCCACCCGGAGGGAGCAAAAACACCCGAAGAACATGCCTGGGAGAAGAAGTTTGCTCTCGATCAAGTTATGCAAGATGGCTATCGGACCCAGCAAGCCACGCGTCCACAAACCTTAAGCTATGCGATGATGGACAGTCCTGTTGGTATTGCAGCTTGGTTAATTGAAAAGTTCCATGACTGGTCTGATGTCGAAGTCGGGAAAATAGAAGACGTGCATTCTAAAGACTCACTTCTGACCAATATTATGATCTATATAACCACAAAGACGTTCAATACCGCGTCTTGGATATATTATGGACGACGAGAAGAAGGGGGACGTATTTTGGCCCCGGGGGGAAACCGAGTCGAGGTTCCAACAGGTTGCGCTGTGTTTCCAAAGGAGATGCTTAGATGGCCTCCTAGGTCATATGTCGAGCGCCTTTACAATATTCAGCATTGGACTCAAATGGAAAGCGGGGGTCATTTTGCGGCAATGGAAAGGCCTCAATGGCTGATAGATGATATTCGTTCTTTTGCTCGCAAAGTTAAATAAAAACGGTATTTTTTGGTCAGGAAGAAACTGGCCTTAGCTGAGTTAATACTGGCACACCCACTAGATAATGCCAGATGAAGCCCTAAAGGCCAACGGCGAAACGGTTAAAATTTAGCGTCATTCAAGGCAAAACGAATGTCATTTTAATATGAAAAGGATCAACATCTATGGCGCGCATCTCATATCTCACGAGAATTGAATTTGGAGTTGGTGAGTTTGAGCGACTCCCAGAGTATCTCAGTGAACTAGGTATAAGTAAGCCATTAATTTGTACGGACGAGGGGCTTGTCTCAGTGGGATGGGGCACAAAAATTAATGCTCTTATCCCCAAATCTGTGATTTTCGACGCAACACCAGCAAACCCTACTGAATCTGCAGTAATGGCTGCAGTTGAAAAATACTTTAATGGAGGATGTGATGGGATTATTGGTTTTGGTGGGGGCTCCTCAATCGACTTGGCTAAAGGTGTCCGAATTCTCACTGGGCACGAACCCTCTCTTGAACAATACGCAGCGATAAACGGCGGCTTGTCTAAAATTCATGGAAGCATCGCTCCAATGATAGCGGTGCCAACCACAGCGGGCACAGGATCCGAAGTGGGGCGCGCCGCCGTAATTAACATGAACAGCGGTCGTAAGCTTGGAGTGCTATCGCCCTTTATCATGCCAACCCTAGCCATTTGTGACCCTGCATTAACATATGGGTTGCCTAAAGGTTTAACGGCAGCCACAGGCATGGACGCGATTTCACATTGCCTTGAAACGTTCATGGCTCCTGCCTTCAATCCTCCAGCAGAAGCGATAGCTCTACACGGTTTAGCATTAGGCTTTAAAGCGATCACGAAAGCGGTCGATGATGGATCTAACTTAGTTGCTCGTCGCGATATGATGGTGTGTGCGCTTGAGGGCGCCATGGCCTTTCAAAAAGGACTGGGTGCAATTCATTCACTTACACACCCTTTGGGCGCCATCACAGACCTCAATCTTCATCATGGGACATTAAATGCTATTCTTGCGCCTGCTGTGCTGCGCTTTAATCGTGAAAGTATTGGTGTAAAATGGCATACTCTTGCTCAAATAATGGGTGGCGATCCCGATCGTATTATGGCGGAATTGAATTCAAAAATTGGTATCCCCCCGGGCCTTGTTGCTCTTGGCGTTAATAAAGAAATGATGGAGCGGGTCGCAAGCGATGCTCTTATGGACCATTGCCACTCAACTAATCCTAGGATCGCGACCCGCGATCAATATTTGCAAATTTTGAATGAAAGCGCATGATCTTGAATATCATACTAGGCGGATGTTTCGGGGAGGGGCCAGCCAATTGTTAGAATTCATTAAGCGTTTATCATATCAGTAATTTTTTATATCACCATAAGTGGCTTATCCCTAAACCAATAAGGCCATACTCTGAAACGGGGCAAAAAACGGACGCGGTTTTGCTGAGGGCATGAATATTCACAACAAAGGCCAATCTTAAACTATGCCAAAGCGCCACACTGTTCCTTTCGCGGGTCAATCTTTAACAGACTTGATGCAAGTCATACCGGCTTGTGCCATTGCGATGGTCATCTCTTCACTAAGTATGCGTTACAATTGTTCAAGCCTCGGATTACCTGCTGCGATTTTGTCATATTGCAGTATACGTCCGAAAAAGACGAAATCCGCCCTGCAAAAGAGCGCCTTAAGCGCATATTCCCTAGAGCGAAGGTCGCTGTCGAATGACAACGGGAATTCTGATCTAAGAGCCGCGCGGTTGCGTGCTGCCACATGTGTCAGTTCCAGCAGAGCCATCAATATAGTCAAACACGATCCAAGGCAGACGCCGCCGCGCAAGGCGGCGGGCATCTTCGGAACAGTGGATGCGCGTTGCGGTCATTTAGCAGAAACTGCCTTCATGAAACGATCGCGGATTACAACAGGGTCCATAGTGATTACAGGCAGCTTAATGTTGCCACTGTCACACTTGCATACGATTACGGTCATTTTTTTGCTGTCAATTGCGCCTTGCAATACTGGAGCAAGGTCTTTGTCTTGCACTTCGATTACGTTTTCACAACCGCAGGCCTTGGCAACAGCCGTCAACGAGGTTTTCTTGCCCGCATAGGTCGGCTGATCCCCGGTTGAGCCGTAAGACCCATTGTCTATGATCAGCAAAATGTAGTTATTAGCCACATTGTTGGCGATAGTCGGCAGCGTGCCAAGGTTAGTTAGTACGGAACCATCTCCATCAATGGAGATAACAGTTTTATCCTGCGCCAATGCCAGTCCCAGACCGATAGAGGAGGCCAGCCCCATAGTACCCAACATGTAAAAGTTGGTAGGTTGGTCGTCAATCATATGCAGCTCTTGGCTGGGGAGACCTATGTTGCACACCACTAGTTGGTCTCGAATTATAGGTGCGATTTCTTTGAGAATTTCAGAACGAATCATTGGTCCCCGTAGCCTCCCCAGAAGTTGGCATCGGTCAGAACTGCGACCGGTTTGTTGCACATGAAGGTGTATTTTAAGATGGCATCAAGTTCCTCGACGTCGGACCGGTGGTGGAAGTGGTAGGTCGGGATTTTCATCTCAGCCAGCAGTGCCTTGGTATGAACGGCCATTTCGACCTGACAGGCTACAGGCTCGCGTAGCTCACCGCGGTAGCTGATGATCATCGGTAGTGGCATCCGGTAGTACTGGATCAGAGTTGCCAATGTGTTGATCGTGACACCAATAGCAGTGTTTTGCATGATAATTGCTGGGCGCTTGCCACCCATAAAGGCACCTGCGCACAGCCCCATGCCTTCGTCTTCTTTGTTTGATGGAATATGAAAGATCTCTTCGCGTGCGTCGATCTCTTCGATGACACCGGCCAGCTGTTTGCAGGGCACGGTGGTTACGAATGAGATACCGTTTGCAACAAGATCATCGGTGATCTTCTTGTCGATATTCATATTTTATTTTCCTTTCTAGTGGTGCAGCGACGGCCGCTTTGTTTAAGTTGTTCGGTGGGCATGGACCGCACAGGGCTCATGCCGGACGACACGGGCGGGATAGTGTCCAGCAGATAGTCGTTGAGATCCAGTTTGTGGGAAACCCATTACGATGCAATCAATACCATTTGCAGCATCGCAATCAATGATCGTGCGATAGGTAATACATGATATGTCTGATACGATACAGTGGACAAAGAAAGTGGCTTGCCAATTAACTGTGGTCACTTAAACTATTGATATTGCTTACGTGAAAAAGCTGTAGGTGCAGACACAGGGAGCCACCTACCGTCTTGGGGCACCATTTCTTTTCAATCCATGTGTCTATCACATTGATATATAATAAATAACCTGTTTTTGGCTGATGTGAAAAATCATGATTTACCTACATAAAATTTTACCACTAGCAGCAAGTCCAATGGGGCTTTTGATTTTTCTGATAGTTTATGGCCTGATCTTCAGATCACGAAGGGCAAGCCTCTTGGCCCTTTTAGTTATTTGGATTTGCTCGATGCCAAGCGTGTCAAACAAACTAGTAAATAGTTTAGAGAATGACTTCCAATTAACTGCAATTGAAAAGGTTGAAAAGGCAGATGCTGTTGTCGTTTTAAGCGGCATGGTGAGAGCAGTTCAGGGAACTGACGGCTTAATCTATGAGTGGGGGGAAGCTTCCGACAGAATTTTTGCTGGAATTGAGCTAATAAAGGCAAATAAGGCGCCAACTTTGATATTGACCCGTGGTCTATTGCCTTGGAGTGTTGGAATTCCAGAGGGAGAGTTTTTATCACTTGAAGCTCAACGCCGGGGAATTAATGAACTAAATATAAAGCTAACCAAGGCAGTTGAAAACACAGAGCAAGAAGCTGCTGCTATAAAAGAGCTTCTTGAGGGCTCTACCAATAAGATCATACTGGTAACTTCAGCATTCCATATGCCTAGGGCTATCAAAGTGTTTAGGGCAAAAGGTATTGATGTAATTCCTTATGCCGTCGATTTTAGATATTCACTTAGCAAAGCAACACCCATGGATTATTTGCCCGATGCCGATGCGCTAAAAGACACCAGCTTTTTTGTTAGAGAAATGATCGGGCGGCTTTATTATAGTATAAAATACT